>CDZH01000732.1_pt1 | contig 104046 bp, 89 predicted proteins | sample 557721 | NCBI WGS metagenome assembly CDZH01 (sample SAMEA3182062, study PRJEB8094) | gut metagenome | biome: human; feature: gut; material: Stool; isolation source: human stools | place: Canada | collected 2013-01-14 | reverse complement strand
CCCCTGTAAAACGCCGGAATGTCCGCAGTAGCTTTTTCGCCGAATTTAAGCGCGGATATATCGGTCATAGGCAGCGGGTATACGTCCCACGAAAAATGAATCTTGTTACCGAGCAGCACCCTGCCGGGCAGCCCCTTTTTGCGCATCATTTTATTGCCGAAATTCGCTCTGCCCATATTTTCTGCAAGCACCGTGAGCTTATCCCCCGCCTTTGCGGTTATATTCACCGTAAGCGACTCGTTTATATAGGCAATGCCCTGCAATTCGTTATTTATAAGCACCTGCGCGCGGTCGCCCAGCTCTGCGAATGTAAGCGGTGTGTCCGTATAATCGCGGTTTAAAACGGTGGTGTAGGCTATATAGCCGTAGCCCGTGCCGTAGTGCTCCATAGCACGCGGCACATCGCTGTGTATCGGGCTTGAAATAATATCAAGATTGGGCAGTAACCCCGCGCTGTTTGTAAGCCCAACCCTGCCGTAAGCATACTTTTTGCGGTTTGCGGGCACTTCGGGCGGTGTTACACCCGTTTCCTCGGCTATAACTTTTCGTACAGCGAAATATTTTTCGGTGGTATCGCCGCACTCCGACAGCAGCGCGTCATAATCGTAGCTTGTAACATCGGGCGCGAACTTTTCATAATGGTTAGCCCCCGAAGTAAACCCGAAATTTGTGCCGCCTATAAACATATACATATTAAGGCTGCCCTTTTTAAGCATATCCCGCACAACGCCCGCATACGCGTCAGCGCTTGTTGTGTGGTGCTTTTCATCACCCCACGCGTCAAACCAGCCGTTCCACATTTCCATACACATTTTAGGCACGTTAGGGAACATTTTATCGTGGCAGGCAAAATTCTCTTCAACCCTGCTGCCGAAATTAAGGGTCGGCAGGCAGCCCTCCACCGTGCCGTCGGCAAGCTCGGAATAACCCGTACCGTCCGATGTAAACAGCGGAACATTTATTCCGCGGCGGCGGTAACCGTCTCTTAAATACAGCAGGTATTCCTTATCGTCGCCGTAATAGCCGTATTCATTTTCGCATTGCAGCATAATTACGGGCCCGCCGTTTGTTGCAAGCAGCGGCTTAATTTTTGCAAGCAATGTATCAAGGTAACGGTCGAAATGCTTGATATAAGCCTTGTTCATACAGCGTATTTCAATTTCTTCATCGCACTGAATCCACCAGGGGAGTCCCCCGAATTCCCACTCGGCGCAGATATACGGTCCCGGGCGGACAATTACCATAAGCCCCGCTTTTTCGGCGGCTTTAATAAAGCCTTCAATATCCAGCCTGCCCGAAAAATCGTATTTACCGGGCTCGGGCTCGTGAAGATTCCACGCACAGTAGGTTTCGACACAGTTGCAGCCCAAGGCTTTCAGCTTTGCGAAAATATCTTCCCAGGTATCGGGCATATTGCGAAAATAATGCACCGCGCCCGATATCAGCTTTATAGGTCTTCCGTCCTTATAAAAATCGCCGTTTTTAATTTCAAAATTCATAATTTCACCGATTTCAAAGCACCGCTTCGTTGTATGCCGCCACGGTATCAAGATGCACCGCGCGCGCCTGCTCTACCAAATCCTTTATGGAATACTGCAGCGCGTAAACAAATGCCTTTTGGAGCGATTCGTCCACGTATTCGCGTATTACGTCCACATCCTCATAATCGCGGTCGGCTGATGTAAAATCCGCGAGGTAAAGAATTTTAGCAAGCAATGACATATTCGCCTTTGCCGTGGTGTGGTAGCGTATTGCGTCAATAATTTCGGGGTCCTTTATTCCCAAAATATGCTCTACATATGCCGCTCCCGACATTGCATGCCAAAGCTTTTCGGCGCCTTTTTCTATTTCATTCGGTATTATACCAAAATCGGCAAAGATTTTCAAGTGCTCTGCCTCGGGGGCGTTTTTGGTTATATCGTGCAAAAGCCCCGCAAGATAAGCCTTTTCGGCGTTTCCGCCGTATTTTTCCGCAAGGCGCTTTGCCTCGTCTGCCACGCATAGTGAATGATAATACCGCTTTTCGTTAAGCCGCTGCTTTAAAATCAGCTTTAAAGCTTCGTAATCGGTTTTATTTTCACACACGGTAAATTCCCCCGTTCTTAATATACTCATAAATAGGCTTGGGCAAATATTCCCGCGCCTTTTCCGCGTTGTTCCTTATAAAGGTTGAAGAAACGGCGGGTATTTTGTCCGTCGGTACCGTAAGATCCATCCCGAGTGATATAAAATACTCCGCGCGGCGGTCAAATTCCTCGCCGTCGCACCCCTCGCGCCGAAATACTATAAAGGGTATTTCCCGCAAAAGCTCCTCGTATTTATACCATTTATCAAAGGAGATAAGCATATCGCCGCCGCACACAAACGCAAAGCTTTTTTGCGGGTATTTCCGCTTTAAAAGCCGCACTGTATCAATAGAGTAGCTTTTGCCCTCACGCTCAAATTCTATAAGGCAAAGGGCGGCTTTTTTAAAATCCGCCGAAAGCAGCCTGCACATATTTATGCGGTCTGAATCCGACGCTAAAAAATCGCACACCTTATGCGGCGGTATACGGTCGGGCAACAGCATAATTTCTTCAATATCGGGGTTGTTTTCAAGCGAACGCAGCATTTCGTAATGCCCTATATGCGGCGGGTTAAAGGTGCCGCCGAAAATTGCGGTGATTCCCATTATTTCACAAGCCTTATCTGCTTGTTATCGCGGCTTTCCCTGTAAAGCACAAAGCGGGTGCCTATTACCTGCACCACATCCGAATGTGTTTTTTCGGCAATTTCATCCGCCGCCTCGCGGGAGGAAACCGGGCTTGTTTCAAGCACGCGCAGCTTTATAAGCTCGCGCGCCTCAAGCGCGTCGTCAACCTGCTTTACCGTGTTTTCGGTAACGCCGCCCTTTCCTATTTGAAAAATTGTATCAAGGCTGTTTGCAAGCCCGCGTAATTGTGCTCTTTGTCTGCTGTTTAACATTTTTCTTCTCCGAATCAAATATATTTTTTAAGTTCTTCCTTAAAAAGCCGCAAGGCGTTTCCGCGGTGGCTTACTTTGTCCTTTTCCTCCGCCGTCATTTCAGCGTAGCAGCCGGCATCACATATAAACAGCGGGTCATAGCCGAAGCCGCCGCTGCCGTGACATTCCTCTGCCACGTAGCCCTTGCACTCGCCCCTTACGGTGAATTTTCTGCCGTCGGGGAAAACGCAGGCAATAGCAGATACAAAGGTGGCGGTTCTTTTATCTTTCGGCACGTCCTTCAGCGCTGCCAAAAGCTTTTCGTTATTTGAAGAATAGGTAGCACCGCTGCCTGAGTACCGCGCAGAGTAAAGCCCCGGCGCGCCGTCTAAAATATCAACGCTTAAGCCCGAATCATCCGCCACGGTCGTAATGCCCGTTACCTTAAGTCCCGAATACGCCTTTAAGAGCGCGTTTTCCTCGTAGGTCTCGCCCGTTTCCTCAACCTCGGGCAGCGGGCTTTCAAGGTCGTTTTCGCTGAGCACCTCAAAGCCCATAGGCTTTAAAATTCTTTCAAGCTCCTCTAATTTATGGTGGTTTTTGGTTGCAATAAATATTTTCATTTTTTACTCCCCGAAAATTCCGTCGGCAAATTCGGCTGCGTCAAATGGCTGCAAATCATCAATTCCCTCGCCCACGCCGACATATTTCACCGGTATACCCAGTTCATTCTTTATAGCTATTATTATACCGCCCTTTGCCGTTCCGTCAAGCTTTGTTAAAATAATTCCCGTAATATTTGCAACGCTTGAAAACTCGCGTGCCTGGTTGACGGCGTTTTGCCCTGTCGCCGCGTCAAGCACAAGCAATGTTTCAACCGATGAATCGGGCAGCTCTCTGCCTATAACGCGGTATATTTTTGCAAGCTCGTCCATAAGATTTTTCTTGTTGTGCAGCCTGCCCGCGGTATCGCAGATAATAACGTCCGCTCCCTTTGATTTAGCCGAGGATATTGTATCAAACACAACCGAAGCGGGGTCTGTACCCTCAAGGCTTTTCACCATTGCAACGCCCGCGCGCTCCGCCCAAATGCCTAACTGGTCAATAGCCGCCGCGCGGAAGGTATCCGCCGCGCCGAGCACCACGGTCTTGCCGTCCCTTTTAAGCTGTGAAGCTAACTTACCTATTGAAGTGGTCTTGCCAACGCCGTTTACGCCTATAACCAGTATTACCGAGGGCTTGGTTTCAAGCCTTAACCCCTCGTTTTCGCCCAGCATTTCGGCTATTATTTCCTTTAGCATACCCTTAATTTCGTTGGGGTCGGTAACGCCTGTTTCTTTTATTTTGTGCCGCAGCTTTTCGCATATTTCGCCTGCCGTGTTTACGCCTATATCAGACATTACAAGCGTTTCCTCAAGCTCTTCAAACAGCTCCTCGTCAATTTTGGTAAAGCTGTTTATAACGCTGTTTACGCTGTTTGCAATTGAGTCTCTCGTTTTTTGAAGACCCTGCTTAATTTTACTGAAAAATCCCATTTTAACCCTGCTTTCGGAAATATATTTTACGCACCCTTATTCTGCAATAAGGTCTTTTCAAGCTCCGCCACATTAAGCTCAATCAGCTTTGTTATGCCCTTTTCCTGCATTGTAACGCCGTAAAGCATATCTGCCGCCTCCATAGTGCCGCGGCGGTGCGTTACGCAGATAAACTGCGTGGCAAAGCCCGACTTTTTCATATAATCGGCAAAGCGGTCAACGTTTATATCGTCAAGCGCGGTGTCAACCTCATCTAAGAAACAGAACGGCGGCGCGTTCACGCGCATTATCGCAAAATATATTGAAAGGGCTATAAGTGCCTTTTCACCGCCCGAAAGTCCGTCAAGACTCGGCACGTTTTTGCCCGGCAGCTTAACATTTATATCAATTCCGCTTTCAAGTATATTTTCGGGGTCGGAAAGGGTAAGGCTTGCGCTGCCGCCGCCGAAAAGCTCGGTAAAGGTCTTGCGGAAGTTTTCGTTTATCCTGCCGAAGCCCTCGGTGAAAATATCCTGCATTTGGTGGGTAAGCTGATTTATCAGCCTGTGCAGCTCGGCACGTGTGGTCTCCACGTCGTTTATCTGCGCCGACATAAACTCGTACCTCTCGCTTACCTCCTTATATTCTTCAATTGCCGAAACATTAACGCTGCCAAGCGAGCGTATTTTAGCCTTTATTTCGGCAAGGCTCTTTTTCGCCTCTGCGGGTTTATCAATTGCAACGCCTTTTTTTTCAGCCTCGCTGCGGGTAAGCTGATATTCATCGTAAAGCTGCTTTATAACGTCGTCGTATTCTCTGAGCATTACCTCGCGCCGCTCCGTAAGACGGGCTAACTCTCCGCCCGTTTTCTCGCGCAGCGCGGTTTTTTCGCGTTCGCCCGTGCGCAGCTCAACACCCGCTTTTTCGGTTTGGTCGCGTTTTTCGAGCATTTCGTTTATATTGGTTTCCGATTGCTTTATCTGCTCCCTTAAAGCCGCGGTAGCGCTTTCGGTATTCTGAATTTTCTGTTCCAACGCGCCGTTTGCCACATTCAGCTGCTCTGTTTCCGCAGCAATTGATTTAAGCCTTTGCGCCCTGCCGCTTACCGAATCCTTAAGCGCCGCAACCGAATTGTCCGCTGCCTCAATATCCTTTTGCATTTCAATTATATTAAGCTTTAAGGCGGTTATTTTTTCGGCTGAGTCCTCACGGTCGGCGTTAAGATTATCCCTGCCGCCCGTCATATCGGTCACGCTTGCCTGAACCTCGTTTTTCTGCTTATCAAGCTCGGCTATGGCCCGTGCCGCCGCTGCGGCAGTCTCCTTTAGCTGCTTAAGCTTTTCATCATAGCTGCCCTTTTCGGCGGTCAGCTGCTTTATTGCACCTTCGGCAGATGTTTTAAGGTCGCCTATTCGGCGCAGCTCGGCAAGCGCCCTTATTTTATCCTCATTGGCGGTGGTAATTTCCGCGCGCACCGCAGTTATATCTGCGTTTACCGCTGCGGCTGACTCTTCTGCCTCCCGCAGCTTTTCTTCAAGCTCCGCTGTTTTTTGCTTTAGGCTTTCGGCTGCGTCTTCAAGGGCTTTAATATCCGCCGCGCGGTTAATAAGCCCTGCGTTTTTGGTAAGCGAGCCGCCCGTAAGCGAGCCGCCGGGGTTTACAATCTGCCCGTCAAGAGATACAACCTTTATGCGGTAGCCGAATTTTTTGGCTATTGCCGCAGCAGAGTCAATGTCCTCGGTCACAACAACGGCGCCGAGCAGATATTTAATTATTTCGCGGTACTTATTATCGGTTTCCACAAGGTCGCTCGCAATTCCCACAAAGCCCGCCATATCTTCAAAGCCGTGCTCTTTAAATTCGCGCGATTTTATGGTGGCTACGGGCAAAAACGTAGCTCTGCCGCCCTTTGTGGATTTAAGGTAGCCTATAGCCCGCTTTGCGTCCGCCTCGGTTTCAACTATTATGTTCTGTATTGCGGCGGCAAGCGCGGTTTCCACCGCAACGCCGTACTGCTTTTCCACACTTATAAGCTTTGAAACAGGGCCGCAAATGCCGCGCAAAGTGCCCGTTTCCGACTGCTTTACAATTTCCTTTACAGAGTGGCTGAACCCCTCCATACTGTTTTCAAGGTCGCGCAGAATTTTCGCCCTGCGGCGCTTTTCCTCTGCGTCAAGCCTCGCGTTCTCAAGCTCCGCCTTAATTTTTTCGGCAGCCTCTTTTTTAGAGGTAAGGCGCAGCTCATAGCCCTTTACGGCGTTTTGGCGGCTTATAATTTCTTCCTCGATGTTTTGTATCAGCTTTTGGGTCTCGTTAAATTCCTCTGTCAGCTTATCAAGCTGTTCTGTGTATTCCGCTATCTGCTGCCCCGCGTTTTCGCGGCGGGAAACGGTCTCCTCGGCGGCGCTTTCCGCCGTTACCATTTCCACGCGCTTATCGGCGCTTTCAGCGGTTAAGGCATTCAGGCGCTTAACCTCGTTTTCTATTTTACGGGATATATTCTCGCTGCTTGTAAGCAGGTCGGAAAGGTGCTTTTCAAGCTCTGCGAGCTTTTGCTCTGTCTCCGCCTTTTGCGCCTTTTTCTCATCTGCCGCAGCCTGCCTTTTTTCAATTTCCTCTGCCGCAGCCGCGTCGGAAACGCCCAGTTGCTCTGCCTCCGCCTGCAAGCGCTCAAAGGATTGACGGTTATGCTCCATATCGTTTTTAATAACCGTTATTGCGCCGTCGTTTTTGAGAATTTCCTCGTTCAGGCGCGAAATATTAAGCCGCTCCCCCTCAATATCCGAGGTAAGGCGGGCGAAATACGCCGTGTTTTCTTCTGAGCGGCGGTCAAAGCTGCTCAACTCCTCGTCAATTTCGCGGTAGGCAAGCTGCGCCGCGGCAATTTTGCTTTCCTGCGCGCGCAGAGCCTCCTTTGAATTATCGAGCGTGTGAATCCAAAGTCCTATTTCAAGCTCTTTTTTGCGGTCGGAAAGCTCCAAAAATTTCTGCGCCTTTGCGCTTTGCTCCTTAAGAGGGCCTACGCGGGCTTCAAGCTCGTCCGAAATATCATGCAGCCTTAAAAGGTTGTCCTCTGCGGCGGTAAGCTTTCTTTCCGCCTCCGATTTTCTGTAGCGGTATTTTGAAATTCCCGCCGCCTCTTCAAAAATATCGCGCCGCTCATCCGATTTTGAGCTGATTATATTATCAATCTTGCCCTGACCTATCATAGAGTAGCCGTCGCGCCCGAGTCCCGTATCCATAAACAGTTCGTGAATGTCCTTAAGGCGGACCGAAACGCCGTTTATGGCGTACTCGCTCTCGTGCGAGCGGTAATAGCGGCGGGTGACGGCAACGGTATCGTTATCGAAATTAAGCGTTCTGTCCGAATTATCTATATTAAGCGTGACCTCGCAGTAGCCGTGCGGACGGCGGGTCTCGGTGCCGCCGAAAATTACGTCCTCCATAGACTGCCCGCGCAGACTTTTGGTAGACTGCTCGCCGAGCACCCATCGCACCGCGTCGGATATATTGCTCTTGCCGCTGCCGTTAGGGCCTACGACCGCGGTTATGCCCTTGCCGAATTTGAGTACCGTTTTATCGGCAAAGGATTTAAAGCCCTGTATCTGAATGGAGCTTAACAGCATTTTGTCACACTTCTCTTTCTGTTCTGAAATTAAGTCCCGTAAGAGCTTTATCCTCCCTTACGCGGCAGTTATAACCCTTTCCCTCGAGGAAAATAAGATTTTTTCTTTTCTGCCCCGTCATTTTGGAAATGCACCCGGGGGATACATAAATTATATAATTTCCTTTTTCTTTAAGGCTTTTCAGCACGCCCGTCAGCATTATCTGCGATTGGCAAAGCTCACTGAACGCAGGGTGCCACGGGCCTGCGATATACGCATCTTCTTCAATTGAGTGCAGCCCGAGCCTTATAACCCTCACGCCGTTTTCTTCAAACATTGTATAAAGCTCCGCCGCTAATTTAACCGCCTCCGAAAGCGTTTGCGGCTTGTAAATATTATCGGCGTAAAGCGCTGCTAAATCGGTATCCTTTAATACTATTGTAGGGTAAATTCTTACCGTATCGGGTTGCAGGGCAATAAGCCTTTCGGCGGTATGAATTGCAGATGAATCACTGTCGCCGTAAAGCCCCGTCATCATTTGCAGCCCCAATTCAAAGCCGTGCCGCTTTATAAGGGCGGATGCGTTTTCAACATCCTTTACCGTATGCCCGCGGTTATTCATTTTTAGCACGCGGTCGTTCATGCTCTGCGCGCCAAGCTCAATTGAGGTCACGCCGTAGCCCTTTAAAATGCCCAGTATTTCCTCATCTATCGCGTCGGGGCGGGTGGAAATTCTGATTCCCCGCACCGATCCATCGCGCACAAAAACCGCCGCCGCCTCTAAAAGGTCGGTCATATAGTTGCGGTTAATTGCGGTAAAGCTGCCGCCGAAAAAGGCAATTTCGGTGGTAGCGGGGTCGTAGCCTTTACTGCTTTGCGCCGCCGCTGCCGCCGCGCCGACATCTTCCGCCCCAGGACCCTTGCAAACGCCTGTTATATAGCGCTGATTGCAAAAGCTGCATTTATTCGGGCAGCCTATATGCGGCACAAAAATCGATATATTAGAGTGCTTTCGGCTCATATTTCGGCACCCATAAGCCTAAGTGCCTCTTTTGCCGCCATTTGCTCGGCTTGCTTTTTGTTTTTGCCGATACCTATGCCTATAATATTGGAATTAAGGCGCACCTCAACCTTAAAGCTTTTATCGTGGTCGGGGCCGCTGGTACCCGTGAGAACATAATTAACGCTCTCCTCGGGGTTGCGCTGGATTATCTCCTGCAGGGCGGTTTTGTAGTCCCTGAAAACCTCGTCGTCGGTGTGCTTCAATTCCCTTAAAACAAAGTTCATGACATGGCGCTTTGCGGGCTCCATTCCGCCGTCAAGGTAAATTGCGGCGAGCACCGCCTCAAACGCGTCTGCCAAAATAGAGTCGCGCTCTCTGCCGCCGCCCTTATCCTCGCCCTTGCCGAGCATAAGGTATTTCCCGAGCTCAAGTTCCCTTGAAAAGGTGCAGAGCGATTTTTCGCACACAAGCGAGGCTCTTAATTTTGTAAGCTCGCCCTCGGGCAGGGAGCGGAAGTGCCTGTAAATATAATCCGAAACTATAATAGAAAGCACCGAATCCCCCAAAAATTCCAGCCTTTCGTTTGAAGAAAAGCCGCCGCGCACCTCGTTCGCGTATGAGGAATGGGTAAGCGCGTTTTTCAGCAAATCAATATTTTTGAATTTATAGCCTAATTTTTCTTCTAAGCCTTCCATTTTTATTTTTCCTTCTTTTTTATTCCGAAAGCGAGGCGGAAATTTTATCCACCACGCCGGTCTCAGTGAATTTAACCGCCTGACCTATCGCGTTCTTTATAGCCTTTGCGTCCGAATTGCCATGCGCCTTTATAACCGTGCCGCGAACGCCCATAAGCGGCGCGCCGCCCACCTCGGAGCTGTCCATCATGCTTTTAAGCGAGCCCAAATCGCCCTTTACGGTAAGCGCCGCAAGCTTATTTTTAAGATTTTTGTAAAACACCTGCTTTATAAGCCCGAAAAGGGTGGAAACGGTGCCTTCTATAAGCTTTAGGGCGATATTTCCCGTAAAGCCGTCGGTTATAACCGCGTCGCACACGCCCTTTGGCATTTCGCGTGATTCTATATTGCCGACAAAGTTTATGGGCGCCTCTTTCATAAGATTATATGCCGCCTTTTGCAGCTCGCCGCCCTTTGTATCCTCCGTGCCGATATTCAAAAGCCCTATTTTCGGGTTTTTCCTGCCCGCCACGTTTTCCATATAAACGCTTGCCATTACTCCGAACTGGCAAAGCATTTCGGGGCGGCAATCGGCATTTGCGCCCATATCCATAAGCATATATGTACCGCCGGGCGCGGGAATAAGCCCTGCAAGCGCGGGGCGTTTTATGCCCTTGATGCGCTTTACTATAAGCGTGCCGCCCACTACCACGGCGCCCGTTGAGCCTGCGGAAACAAAGGCGTCGGCTCTGCCCTCTGCCAATTCGTAAAACGCCTTTGCCATTGAGCTATCCTTATGGGCTTTCACAAGCGATGTAGGCTCGTCGTGCATTGAAATCACATCGTCGGTATCGATTATTTTAAGGTCGCCCGAAAATTCCAGACCCTCGCGGGCTATTATTTCCCTTATGGTCTTTTCATTGCCCGTAAGAGTAATATCCACCGAATATTCCCGCGATGCCAGCGCCGCGCCCTTTATTATTTCAAGCGGCGCGTTATCGCCGCCGAAAGCGTCAACTGCAATACGCATTTTCAAATTTCCTCCGTTTTTATATTCTCCGCAAGTATCCCGAGCGCCCGCGCAGCCAAAGCCGCGTAGCGTTCGCGCTTGTCCCTTATATGGGCTTCAAGCGGCGGAATTATTCCGAAATTCGCCCCCATGGGCTGAAAATTCTCCGTAAGCGGGTTTGTTATATATGAAAGCAGCGCGCCCGTCATGGTGGTTTCGGGTAAAACAAAGGGTTTTTCGCCCGTTATTTCAGCCGCCGCGTTTATTCCCGCAATTATGCCGCTTGCCGCCGATTCCATATATCCCTCAACACCCGAAAGCTGCCCCGCAATAAAAATATTTTTATCTGCCTTAAGTGATAAATTGCGGTTTAACATTTTCGGCGAATTTATAAATGTGTTGCGGTGCATAACCCCGTAGCGCATAAATTCGGCGTTTTCAAGCCCCGGTATCATTGAAAATACCCTTTTCTGCTCTGAAAATTTAAGGTTGGTCTGAAAGCCGACTATATTGAAAAGGGTAGCCGCCGCGTTTTCCCGCCGCAGCTGAACCGCCGCCCACGGGCGGTGCCCCGTTCTCGGATCGCGAAGACCCACCGGCTTTAACGGCCCGAATCTTATAGAATCCTCGCCCCGCTTTGCCAGCACCTCTATCGGCATACAGCCCTCGTACACATTGGGCGCTTTATCAAAGCCGTGCAGGGGAGCAGATTCCGCGTTTATCAGCTCGCGGTAAAAGGCGGTGTATTCCTCTTTGTTCATGGGGCAGTTTATATAATCGTCGCCGCCCTTATCATAGCGTGAGGCGAAAAACGCCCTGCTCATATCCACGCTTTCCGCCGTTACAATAGGTGCGGCGGCGTCATAAAAGCTTAAATTTCCGCCATCGCAAAGCCCCGCCAGCTTTTCCGCCAGCGCATCGTCTGTTAAGGGTCCTGTCGCTATTACCGTAACGCCGCCTTGCGGTATTTCGGTAACAAGCCTTTCGGTCACGGTTATATTCGGGTGGCTTTTTATTTTTTCGGTTATAAGCCTTGAAAAAATATCGCGGTCAACCGCAAGCGCGCCGCCTGCCGCCACTGCCGATTTATCCGCCGCCGTAAGGCAAACAGAGCCGAGCCTGCGCATTTCTTCCTTTAAAAGCCCCGCGGCAGAGTCTACCCGAGATGCTTTCAGCGAATTTGAGCAGACAAGCTCCGCAAGACTATCGCTTTTATGCGCCGCAGTCTTTTTGGCGGGCTTCATTTCAAGCAGCTCTACCTCTATGCCGCGGTTTGCTGCAGCATAGGCTGCCTCGCAGCCCGCAAGCCCGCCGCCTATTACAGTCAGTTTATTCATCCGTTTTTTTATCCGCTTTCTTCTGCCTGGTGGGACACTCCGAATTCATGCAGTATTTTCTGCCGCGAACGCCGCTTATAATAAAGCTGCCGCACTCGGGGCATTTTTCACCCGTAGGTATGCCGGGGGCTGCGAAATCGCACTCGGGGTAATTTGAGCAGCCGTAAAACTTTTTGCCCTTTTTAGAGGTCTTTTTAACCAGCTTGCCGCCGCATTTCGGGCAGGGCTGCTTAACCTCGTCCTCGGGCATAGGCTTTGTGTTTTTGCACTCGGGGTAGCCGGGACAGGCAAGGAACTTGCCGAACCTGCCCGATTTAACCACCATTTTTCTGCCGCATTTATCGCATATTACGTCGGTTTCCTCATCTGGCACCTTTACGCGCTTGCCCTCAAGCGAGTCCTCTGCTTTTTTATAAAGCTTATCGAAATCCTTATAAAAATCCTTTATTGTATCAACCCAGCCGCGCTTGCCCGCGCCTATTTCGTCAAGCTGCTTTTCAAGTCCGGCGGTGAACTTAACATCCACTATCTTATCGAAATACTCCACCATAAGGTCGGAGACCACCATACCGAGATTGGTAGGCTTTAAGCTCTTTTTCTCGCGCTCTATATAGTCGCGCCCCAATATATTGGAAATTATCGGCGCATAGGTGGAAGGTCTGCCTATTCCGTTTTCATCGAGCGCCTTAATAAGGGTCGGCTCGGTGTATCTTGCGGGGGGCTGCGTGAAGTGCTGGTTGGGAGTCAGTTCCTTCAGTTTCAGCTTATCGCCCGTTTTCATTTCGGGCAGAGCGCCGCCCTCGGCGCTGTCTTCATCCTTGCCCTCCTCGTAAAGCACGGTAAAGCCGTCAAACTTTACAGAATACCCGCTTGCCTTGAATAAATAGTCGCCTGCGGTAATATCGGCGTTTACGGTGTTCTGCACACAGACTTCCATGAGCGAGGCAATAAACCTCTCCCAAATAAGCTTATAAAGCTTATATTGCTCGGCAGTAAGCGCGTCCTTTACAGACTCGGGTGTAAAGCCGATGGAGGTGGGTCGGATCGCTTCATGTGCGTCCTGCGCGCCGCTCTTTGTTTTAAAATAGCGCGGCTTTTCGGGCAGATATTCCTTGCCGTAGCGCCCTGTAATATACTTATAAGCCGCTGCGCGCGCCTCTTCCGAAATGCGCAGCGAATCGGTACGCATATAGGTTATAAGACCCGTGGTGCCCGCTCCCGGAACATCAACGCCCTCATACAGCTGCTGCGCTATGCGCATTGTGCGCTGACCCGTAAAGCCCAATTTGCGCGAAGCCTCCTGTTGAAGGGTGGAGGTTATAAAGGGGGGAGCCGGCTGCTTTTTGCGGGTGCCCTTTTTAAGCGCCGATACTATATATTCCGCACCGCTAAGCGCCGATACTATTTCGTCAGCCTCCTCCGCGTTCGGAATAACATCTATTTTCTTACCGTCGGCAAAGCCGTAGAGGGCTGCCTTAAAGCTTTTTGTGCCGGCAAGCAGCTTTGCGTCTACGCTCCAATATTCTTCGGAATTAAACTTCTCAATTTCCCTTTCGCGCTCTACAATCAGCCTTAAAGCCACAGTTTGCACACGGCCTGCGGAAAGCCCGCTCTTGACCTTTTTCCATAAAAACGGGCTTAGCTTATAGCCCACTATTCTGTCAAGCACTCGCCTTGCCTGCTGCGCATCAACCAAATTTAAATCGATTTTATGCGGTGCGGCAATGCCTGCCTTTACGCCGCTTTCGGTAATTTCGTTAAAGGCTACGCGGTTCGGCTCATTTAGATCAAGCGCCAGCAAGTGCGCCAAATGCCAGGATATTGCTTCTCCCTCTCTGTCCGGGTCGGTTGCGAGCAGCACGCCGTCGCTGTTTGCGGCGGCTTCTTTAAGCTCCTTTATAAGATCCTTCTTGTCCGACATATTTATATATTGCGGTTTAAAATCGTGCTCGGTATCGACGCCCAGCTTTGATTTGGGAAGATCGCGCACATGGCCCTTTGAAGCCATAACGGTATATCCGTTGCCGAGGGTCTTTTTAATTGTCTTTATTTTTGAGGGTGACTCAACTATTATAAGCTTAGACATTTCATTCCTCCGTTTTCAGTTTTTGATAAGCTCGTATCTGCCGCCGGGCAGCGAGCGTATAAGCCCTTCTATTTCAAGCTCTGTAAGCGCCGATAAAATATCGCCCGGCACTAAAGAAGTATTATTTATCTCATCGGGATAAAATATAGGCTTATTCAATTGATTATATACTATTTTCGCCTCATTTGAAAGAGTTTCAATTGATAATTTTTTGTGAACTTCCGTTTTTTCGGGTTTTGCCGCGCGTTCTTCCACGGGTTTTGCCCGCTTTTTAATTGCTTTCTCAATATCAATTTTATCGGGATACCGAGGCAGATATTCATTCAAAATATCGCTTATATCAAGCAGCGGTCGGGCACCGTCGCGGAGCAATGCATTTGAGCCGGCATAATTTTCATCCGCAGGGGAGCCGGGTATTACAAAAATTTCCTTGCCCTGGTTCAGCGCGTGGTTAGCCGTGTTAAGTGCGCCGCTGCGCATGCCCGCCTCGGTTATAATAACCGCGTCGGCTAAAGCCGACATAAGCCTGTTTCTTACAGGGAAAGTGTATTTAGAAGCGCCCTCAAAGGGCGGATATTCGCTTACAAGACAGCCGTTTTCAGCCGCGGCGCGCCTGAGCGCGGCATTTTCGGGCAGGTAGTCCGATTCTATTCCGCAGCCCATAACAAGCACGGTTTTGCCCTCAGCCTTTAAAGCGCCGCTATGGGCGTAAAAATCACTGCCGCGCGCTCCGCCGCTTACCACCGTCATCCCGGCAGAGGCTAAACGGTAACCCAGTGAATACGCCGCTTTCTGCCCGAATTCGCTTGATTTACGCGGCCCCACAATGCAAACTGCGGGCGTTTCATCCACATTCGGCAGCTTGCCCTTTAAATAAAGCAAAATGGGCGGCGCGGCTATTACTCTTAGCTTTTCGGGATATTTATTATCCCCGTAGGCAAGCAGGGTTATCCCGTGGCGGCGGCATTCCTTTTCTATCGCCTTTGCCTCGCCCAATTTTGTAAGGCGCAGCCTTTCAAGGTCTTTCGGCGTGAAAATACCGCTTTGCCTGCGCCCCGAATCATTCATTTCATAAATTTTCTCGGCGCTTCCGATTGCTTCAAGCGCCTTCGCCCCGCGCGGATTGCCCGCACCGAGAGCGGTATGCAGCCAGATAAGGTATTCAATCATTTCATCATTTCCCAAACGGCTATTGCCGCGGCAGCCGCCGCATTCAGCGATTCGGCTCTGCCGCGCATAGGTATGGTGATTTTTTTATACGCCGCCGCTTTTGTTTCTTCGGTAAGCCCGTTAGCTTCGTTGCCTATCATTACGGCGCAGCCCGGCAAAAAGCTTATATTCGAAATGCTTTGAGCCGCCGGCGACGGCACGCAGGCGTAAAATTTCAGCCCGCAGCGCCTCATTTCCGACGGAAAATCACCGAAAACAAAAATCGGCATTCTCAAAAGCGTTCCCATTGAAGCGCGCAAGGCTTTCGGCGAATACGGGTCGCAGCTGCCCGAGGACAGTATAAGCCCGTCTGCCCCGAGCGCCTCCGCCGTGCGGGAGACCGCGCCCAAATTTGAGGGGTCGTTTATGTTTTCAAGAGCGACATACCTGCCGTCACTTTTAATATTTACGCTCTCGGTTTTCGGAATTTTGCAAAGCGCTATTATTCCCTGCGGGTTTTCGGTATCGCTTATTTTCTTAAAAAGCGAATCGGGAACGGATATGCATTCATCGGCGCGTCGTGCAAATTCCGCGATTTTTTCGGCATGCCCGTCCGCCGCCGAAAAGGAGACGATCAACTTATCAAACCTGATTCCGTTATCGCACGCGTCCGTACACAGCCGCAGCCCCTCCAGCACGAAAAGACCGTTTTCGCGCCTTGCAGACGCGCTTTTCTGAAGCGAGGAAACAAGCTTGATAAGTGGATTTTCTCTGCTCGTGACCTTTTTAAAGTCCTCCAATCGACACCGCACCCTTTCTTAATATTAAAAATTCGCCCAGAGAGCAAACCCCGGGCGAAAAAAATTACTTTTCGAGAGCCTTAACGGCAGCCTTTACCAAGGTGGTAAAGCCCGCGGCGTCATTAACCGCAAGATCGGCAAGCATTTTACGGTTGATGGTTATTCCCGCCTTATTAAGACCGTTCATGAAGCTGGAATAATTTATACCGTTCAGCTTGCAGGCGGCTGAAATGCGGGTTATCCACAGTCTGCGGAAATCGCGCTTTTTCTGCCTGCGGCCGATGTATGCATAGTTGCCGGATTTCATTACGGCTTCTTTAGCGGTTTTAAAAAGCTTTGACTTTGCGCCGAAATAGCCCTTAGCCAGCTTTAAAGTCTTTTTTCTTCTTTTGCGTGTTGCCAACGCACCTTTAACTCGTGCCATTTCTTATAACCTCCGATTTCAGTCGTACCTTATTTATAAGGAATCATTTTCTTGATCTTCGCTACATTCGTTACATCAGCCGTAACAACCTTGCGGAGATTTCTCTTGCGCTTTGTGGTCTTCTTGTTGAGAATGTGCGACTTGAAAGCATGAGCACGCTTAACCTTGCCGGTTTTTGTGAGCTTGAAGCGCTTTTTTGCGCCGCTGTGTGTTTTAATCTTAGGCATTTTAAATCCTCCCTGATATAATTCAACTGCAATTATTTACCCGATTTCGGAGCCAAAAACATCAGCATATTTCTGCCTTCCATTTTAGCAGCCTTTTCAACCGAGCCGTGGTCTGCACAGTATTCCGCGAAGCGCCGCATTGTTTCAAGCCCGATTTCCGGGTGACCCAATTCTCTGCCTCTGAAGCGGATGGAAACCTTTACCTTATTGCCCTCGTCAAGAAAACGCATTGCGTGTTTTCCCTTAGTCTCGAAATCGTGAACATCAATGCTGAGGCCCAGTCTTATTTCTTTAACCTCAACCGTTTTCTGATTTTTTTTGGCTTCCTTTTCACGCTTTGCCTGCTCGAAACGGTATTTACCGTAATCCATTATCTTACATACCGGCGGAGCGGCGTTCGGCGAAATGCAAACCAGATCGAGATCGGCGGCATACGCCGCGTCCAAGGCCTTGGCAATCGGTAAAATTCCCAACTGCGAACCGTCGGAACCGATCGTGCGGACTTCCTTGAATCTGATATTTTCGTTTACGGAAAGCTCTTTACTGCTGATATTAATGCACCTCCAAAATTCGTGCTGCTGCAATTCAAAAAGCGCGGACGAATTTTCGCCCGCGCATAAAAATACCAAACCTTAAGGTCTGAACTTTTATTGACCCTGCAGCTTTTTGCTCGGGGTGAGGACGAATAGTCGTACTGCTTCATTGTTACTTCATTATAGCACAACGTTTCGTTTTGTCAAGCATTTTTTCATCCGCTGCCGAAAAATAAAAAAAATTTTACAAAAAGGGTTGCAATTTTGTAACCCTTTTGTTATAATGTTGATTGTAGAAATTACAAATTGTAACTTTTGAAAGAAGTGACTGTTATTTTTAAGGATATTCTTAATAAAGAAACCTTTATTGAAATATTATCACAGAACAAATTCTTCGGCAGGCTTTTCGCCTTTATTAAAGGTAAAAAGCTCCTCGTGCGCGCTTTAAGCCTCTGCCTTATCGGCATGCTTGCAATAGGCGTCAGCATTGTGTCCGCCGGAATAACGCTCGGCTTTAAGGTGAACTATGCCGGCAACTTTATCGCCACGATAAGAAGCTCCGCGGTATTTGACGACGCAAAAAGCATCGCCGTAAATAATATAGAAAGCAGCAACGCCGAGGGAGCAATAAAGCAGCCGAATTTTAAAATGACGCTGACGGTCTCCAACCGCCTGTGCAGCGCTTTGAAGCTTGCAGACGCAATAATAGAAAACACCAACGATATAGTTGAGGCTTCCGCCCTTGTGGTAAACGGCGAGACCCTGCTTTGCGGAGACGCCGAAGCGCTAGGCGATTGCCTTGAAAAACGCCGCACCGCCTTTGAAACAAACGGCGCGGTAAATTCCTCGGAATTTACAGACGAGGTCAAAACCGAAAAGGGCTATTATTTAAAGAGCGAGATTGCCTCCGCTGAGGAGCTTGAAGCGGCGGCGCAGAAGCTTAATGTTAAAACCGTATCGGTAATCACGACCGATACCGCAATACCGTTCACCACCAAAACCGTAAAAACCAAGGACGAGCTTATAGGCTATTCTTCGGTTAAAACGGCAGGGCAGAACGGCATAAACCGTAAAACAGAAAATGTTGAAGCGCTCAACGGCGAGGTTGTATCCCGCGCAGAGATAAAGACGGAGGTCATTAAGGAGCCGGTAGAGCAGGTAACTTTGGTCGGAACGGCAAAAAGCATTGCAACGGCGGCGCAGCGCATTTCGGCTCGCAGCAAGGGTCTTATCTGCCCGCTGACCGGCGGATCGTTCGTTATATCCTCTTATTACGGTGACGGCAGAGGCCACAAGGGAATGGATCTTGCGGCAGACCGCGGCACGGGAATTTACGCGGCGGCGGCAGGCACGGTGGTTTCCTCCGGGTTTGACGGAGCATACGGCTACAGCGTTGTTATAGATCACGGCAACGGACTTCGGACCAGATATGCTCATGCAAGCGCGCTCAAGGTTGCAAAGGGCGCTGCGGTTGAGCAGGGAGATCTGCTGGCGCTTGTGGGCAGCACGGGAAATTCCACCGGAAATCACCTGCACTTCGAGGTGCTTGTGAACGAAACAAGAGTTGACCCCGCACCCTATATAGGTCTTGACTGAAAAAGACATTCTGAATTTAAATGTAATAACCCGCGCCGTCCGCTTACTTACTGCGGACGGCGCGGGTTTTCTCAATTTTTATTATATTGCGGCTTGAATTTTACTTTGTCATAAGCTCGCAGACAAGCGCACTGTGCTCTGCGGGGTCGGGAACGCTCTTACCGCCTATTAAGCACGCCTCGCCGTAAAGCAGCTTTGCGTATTTACCGAGGGTATCCTTATCCTCGTTATAAAGCGTTTTCAGCTTTTCGGCAATCGGGTGGTTTGCGTTTATTTCAAGCACAAGCTGTGCCTTTACTTTATTCTGCTCCGCTCCCGGCATAGAGTTTAACACCTTTTCCATTTCGAGTGAAATTCCGCCCTCGCTTGTAAGGCATACGGGGTGGTCTTTCAGCTTGTTTGTAAAGCGGACGGCGTTTATCTTATCACCGATACTTTCCTTCATCGCCTCAAACATATCCTTCGCGGCAGTGTTTTCCTCTTCAAGCGCTTTCTTTTCATCCTCGCTGTCAAGGTTCAAGTCGTTATCACAGATATTTACAAACTTTTTACCGTCGTATTCCGCCAGCATTTTAAGGGCGAATTCATCGACATTTTCGGTAAGGTAAAGTATTTCGTAGCCCTTATCCCTTACCGCGTCGGTCTGCGGCAGCATATCAATCTTTTCGTCTGTCTCGCCGCAGGCATAATAGATAGAATCCTGCCCCTCCTTCATTCTGCTTATATACTCTTTAAGGGTAACATACTTCTTCTCGTTTGAGGAGCGGAAAATAAGCAGGTCGCGCAGGGTTTCCTTATGTGCGCCGTAATCGTTGTAAATTCCGAATTTAAGCTGTATGCCGAACGCCTTGAAAAATTCCTCGTAAGCCTCGCGCTCATCCCTGAGCATTTTTTCAAGCTCCGATTTTATCTTCTTTTCAAGGGTCTTGGCAATAAGCTTCAGCTGCCCGTCGTGCTGTAAGGTCTCGCGCGAAATATTGAGGGAGAGATCCTCACTGTCAACAAGCCCCTTTACAAAGCTGAAATAATCAGGCAGAAGCTCTGCGCACTTATCCATTATAAGCACGCCCTTTGAATAAAGCTGCAAGCCCTTTTCATATTCCTTTGTGTAGTAATCAAACGGCGGGTGTTTGGGTATAAACAGCAGTGCGGAATAGGTTGCCTGACCCTCGGTTTTGGTGTGTATAACGCGGGCGGGGTCGTCGTAATCATAGAACTTTTCTTTATAGAAATTGTTGTAATCCTCGGGCTTTATTTCGCTTTTCTGCTTTTTCCAAAGCGGCACCATACTGTTGAGGGTGCGTATTTCAGTAACGTCCTTGTATTCGGTGGGTTTATCCTCTTCGCCCTCTTTTTTCGGTACGGGTTCTTTTGTTGTGAACTCCATACGGATCGGGTGGCGAATGTAATCGGAATACTTCTTTACAAGCGCGCTTATTCTGTATTGATCGAGAAACTCATCGTAATTATCGTCCCCCTCGTTTTCCTTTATGTGCAGGGTTACCGTTGTGCCCACCGTTTCCTTTTCGCAGAGCTCGACCGTGTAGCCGTCCGCTCCCGATGAGGACCAGCGAAAAGCCTCGTCCGAGCCGAAGGCGCGGCTTTCAACCGTTACCTTATCGCTCACCATGAATGCCGAATAAAAGCCTACGCCGAACTGACCTATAATATCAACATTTTCCTTTTTCTCGTTTTCCTGCTTAAAGGCAAGCGAGCCCGATTTTGCAATTGTACCGAGGTTCTTATCAAGCTCGTCCTCGGTCATTCCGCAGCCGTTATCGATTATTTTAAGGGTGCGGGCGTCCTTGTTTATTTCAAGGCGTATTTCAAAATCATCGGGCGCTATTCCTACCGAATTATCGGTAAGCGAGCGGAAATAAAGCTTGTCCAGCGCGTCGCTCGCGTTGGAAATAAGCTCGCGCAGGAAAATTTCTTTATGGGTATAAATTGAATTTATCATCATATCCATAAGCTTTTTTGATTCGGATTTAAACTGTTTTGTACGCATAAATTTATCACCTTTTTTGAGAGTTTGACTTTCACTGACATATAGTATAGAACATCTAACGGTTTCTATTGTTAACAAATTGTTAACGATTCATTAAAATGTATTGTTGACTTGTATTTTAAAAATGCTATAATAACCATATAACATTATCGGAGGTAATATTTAATGGAGCTTAAAGGCACAAAAATAAACTTTCTCGGCGACAGTATAACCGAGGGTGCGGGAACCTCCTCGCACGATAAAATGTTCACAATGTTAATTGAGCGCGAATACGGCGCAATATGCCAGAATTACGGCATAGGCGGCACACGCATAGCAAGGCAGAAGACGCCGACCGAGGAAAAATGGGACAGAGACTTTATATCCCGCGTGCCGGAAATGGATAATGACGCGGATATTGTGGTGGTTTTCGGCGGCACTAACGATTTCGGTCACGGTGACGCGCCGCTCGGCACAATGAGCGACCGCACGCCCTACACCTTTTACGGCGCGCTGCACTGCCTTTACACGGCGCTTATCGAGAAATATGCCGGTGTGCCGATAGTGGTGCTGACCCCCCTGCACAGAATAACCGAGGATATACCCACGGGCGATAATAAGCCCGCGCCTGTCGGAACGCTTAAGGAATATGTTAATATCATCCGCGAGGTTGCGGAGTATTACTCCTTCCCGGTGCTTGATTTATTTAAAGAGAGCGGCCTGCAGCCCAAGGTGCCGGTAATTCAGCAAAAATATATACCGGACGGTCTTCACCCGAACGATGCGGGCAACGAGATTTTAGCGCATAAAATCGCGCGTTTTCTTGAAACGCTTTAATCCTGTAATATTAAAAATATGCTCCCCGAAGCACAGTAATCAGCGCTTCGGGGAGCATTCATTGCATTAAAATTAAGAGATTGAAAGCCTTCCGTCCGATGAGACGGTGACCTTCCATGCTTCCCCCGCTGCCGAGGCGGGCTTTGCCTGAATCGCTTCGGCAATCACATCTACCGCCTGATAGACTGTTTCGCCGTTTTCATCCTTTGTTGTATGAAGAATTATCGGCTCGCAAAGACCGACAGTAAGCTTGCCCGGATCAACAGGCAGAGCGTAATAATATGCGCCGTCCGATGAACGGAGCCAATTTTCGTGAAGCTCAATATCCGGTGATGATGACGGAAGCCCGACCGGCTTGTTATCCGCATTTACCCAGTAGGAAACCAAACGAACGCGGATATATGCCGGGTAATTCCCCGTATTTTCAACCCGGATATCATGCTTTTCAAAGCCGTGGCGGGTACCGGAGGTATACTCCGCCCCGTCCAGCTTTTCGTGTATTGTGCAGGAAACCTCCGCCGGGAGGAACAAATTATTAGCGGAGGTTTTCCTGAACATAAAGGCAACGGTAATGCCGACGACTGCTATGGTAAGAAAAACCGCGAAGAGGGCTATAACTGTTTTCTTTTTCAAGATAAGGTTACCCCCTGCCTTCGGTTTTGCACGGGAGCGCTGTTTCCGTTAAGACGGTACTGCTCCGCGGCTGCTTTGCTGAATGTTACTGTATTGTCAACGCCTTTTTTGACCGATACCGTTTGTGAAGAGTCCTTGTATCTCCATGACCAGCTTCCCACCTGCTCGACCGTGTAGTCGCGGCAGGGCAGATCCCTTACGGTCACGCTGCCGCTGCCGTTTTCATCGGCGGTGAGCGTAATGTAAACCGTAAGCTCGGAATCGGTGACTGCGGTTATTTTATAAACGAACACCTGACTGCCGTTACCCTCGTCTTTTGCGTTTTGACGCTTGATTGTGAGCGATGAAAAGGCAGGGATAAACCTTGCATAGAAGATATTGGTTTCCGGCTCGGGCTTCAGCTTATCCCTTGATGGTGTTAAGCGGTTGGTTGAAGCGTCAACCAACTCGGAATCCGCCTCGACAGTGCCCGCGGGGTCAAGATACCAACCGACAAATTCATACCCTTCGGCAGCAGCAGGCACAGAGCCCTTAAAGCTGCCCGCATCGGAAATGACCTCCTGCGTTACATCAAATGTTCCGCCGCCGTATTCCCACGCCTTGTACTGAACGCTGTAGCTCAACGGCGTATAGAAGAATATGATTATATTCTGCTTTTCGTTCTGACTCAGAACAATGCTCTGCGTTTTAAGCGATATGCAAGTCATTCCCGGTATATTCGGTGCAGTTTCGGTAACGGTAGCGCCGTATGCGGCAGCGCCCGTTATTCCCTCTTGCAGAACACCGTTTTTATGGTCGTGGTCGTTCTCATCAAACACAAGCTTGTCGGGATTATCGGTGTTTGTGCCGTCAAGCAGATAGAAAACCTTATAATTCTGCTGCTTGCGGGTATAGAAGATATAAAGCTCGGTTCCGCTTTCCGAAATCGTAATATTGAAAGCTTCTCCCGTCATTTTTATATCGCTCGGTCCGTTCCCGGAATCTATAAGTCCCGCGCCCGAGCCATTCTTATTATATACTCCGAATCCCGTAAATTCAAGAGGTTTCACGAAAATTTCGCTGCCGACAGCACCTATTCCCTCGGTGTGCGAGGTGCTTTCGGTGTAATACTTATAATTATCTCCGTCTTTTGCGGTAATATCGTCTCCCTCGGCGCCGAGCTTCTGCAGCATGTAGTGAACGGCATAATAAGCGTTCGCCGTGTTTTTGGTGTAATAAAATGTTATTACATTATCCTTTGAGCCGACATACTCGCCGTCCTCATTTCTTTCCACCGCAAGGATAAGGCGCTTGTAAAACGCGTCGGGGATATAGTCCTTAACAACGGCAAAGCGCTCGGTCACGACCGCAAGCGTGGTGGTTTTCAGGACAGAGCCGTTCTTGCCCTCTTCGGGGACATTCGGAACAGGCTCGCCGTTTTCAAGATATCTGTATTCCACCGTGTAGGATATCTCCTTTAAGCTCACATAGGTAAAGGTGAAAACATTTTCCTCCGGCTCGTTTTTATTGTCCTCATATTTAATTGTTACGGAATGGCTTGCAAGGGTGGGGTAGTAGCCGTTGTTATACTCGTCGTAAAGCTGATAAAACGGATTGCCCGTCTTCGGATAAAAGGTTCTTGTGTTGCCGAGATAGGCGTATCCCCTTGAAGAATCGGCTATTTCGCGGTGGAAGCCCGCAGGCTCGCCGTCGCGCGCTTCCAAATAAACATACGAGCGCTCCTCATCCCCGAGCTTCACCTTATAGGAAAAATCCGTTTGATACTGCGCGCCCTCATCGGCATACAAAAGCTCAAGCCATGCTTTATCCTTTTCGGTCTCAAGCACCGCGTAGTGAATGCGGTATGGCTGTGCGGACTGCGACCCCCAATCGGCAAAAACATTTAAATTCCGCGTTACGGGAATATCTAGCGGCGTGTATGCCGTCTTTTTGCCGAGGCTCATATAAAACCAGCCGCCGAAGGTGTAATTATAACCCGAAAAATCGTCTGCGGGATTATTAACGCTGCCTGTCACCGCGCCGTGCTCTACCGTGCGGCTCTCAAGCGGCTTTACAGAGGAATCTCCGCTTTCGTACTTGAGCATATCATCATAATTTTTAAAGAAATTGACGGTGTAGGTGCACGGCGCCCATTTAGCATAAAGCGCCAAATTGCTTGCGGGCATTTTTGCACCCTTTACATACTCTGTGCCGTCAAGACATTCGGGGCTTGTGTACCACCCCGCAAAGGTATATGCGCCCTTTTCGAGAGTCGCGGGGTATTCCGGCTCCTTTACGGTACCGTCGGAATTGTAAACATAGCCGTCCAGCGCGCTGTTAAACTCAACGCCCGACTCAGCAAAATAGGTCTCGCCGTGGCTGTGCATTACAAGCGAAAATGTCTCGCGCGTGTAAAAGAATCTCGCGGTAAAGGAACGCCTTCTGTCGGTAAGTGTACCGTTATCTATAAGCTCGTAACGCGTAGAATCGGCTTCCTGTTTAAAGCCCTCAAGTGCCGTCTGTGTCTGACCGGAAACACTGCCGTCCGATTTGATAATATTATCGTCGTTTGTGGTAACGGAGTTGTATAAACGGTATATACTGCCGTTGCGGTAATAATAGGTTTGACCGTTTAATTCGGTCGGAGCCTTTGCGGCAGTGATTTGCCTTACTTCTGCTTCGGAAAACTCCTTCAGCTCACTTTGAAAGACCGGCACATACGATTCATATATCCACTGTCTCGGAACACTCCAACTGACATTGGCGCCGTTATCGAAGAAATTAAGGAAGTAACAAACATTTGAACTGACCCTTTTACCGCCTACGGTGGTTTCGGTTTCGATTTTGCGGGTCATTTTACCGCTGTCTTCATATTCGTATTGAGTGGTGTTCCATTTACCGAGCAGCACCGTATCGTCCAGCTTTTGGTAAAGCCCCTTAACCGTGGCATTTGCATTGGAAATGGAATACTGCACCTTATACTCGCCGTTCCAACCGGACGGATAAGCATAATTACCCCAGCCCTCGCCCTCTGTGCCGTTAATATCAGTAAGGGCGCTGCTGCCGCCGTTCAAATTATGTGTTTCGGGTTTATAAATCCTAAGCTTGCCGAACACATCAACCGGCCACAGCTTTGTCAAATCCGCTCCGTACCGAGCGGTCAGCTCAAAATAATGATAGCGGTCGCCGTATTTATCGTAATTTCCGCTTGAGGTCGAATCCTTATAGCCCTCGCCCTCGGCAGGGTATACGCCTGTTTTATAGTGTGCGCCGGCAATATCGGGATCGGTTATTTTCGGCAAATCGCCGTCTATGGTTCCCCATTTATCTCCCGATGTATACGCTGTGAGCTGGGAAAACAGATCATCAAGCGAATAATCCTGATTTTTACTGAACCACGCGCTGTTCTTCGCCACATTGCCGAAGCCGTAGGTGCTGTTGCCCACAACGCTGTAACGAGTACCGGTAAATGTATTGTTCGGGTCTCTGTTTGGATTGCGATCCTCCGAGCCTTTATATTCCTTCGCGTAAAAAAACCGCAGGGTGTAATATTTGCGTGTGTAATAAATATTAAGCACGGAAGATCCGTCACCTTTGATTACAAGCTCGCGGTTTGCCTCATTTGTTTTTTCGTCGTCATATACATAATGCTTAAAGTTTTTAGGGTAGCAGTCCTCGGTGTGATCGGTAGATTTTATATGGGTATCATCTGCGCAAATCGGGGTTGTTGCGGTCAAATCGTCCTTAGGGTAAACGGTCTCACCCGAATTTTCATATTTTTCCACCGCGCCTATATAGCTGTAATCATCGTCATCGGCATTCTGCAGCCAGTACGCCACGGTGTACTGCGTGTTCACCGTTTTCCAAAGCGCGCGGTAATTGCGGCTTTCGGCGGGAACGGTTGCCGGCAGAGTGGCATGCTCCTGCACAATCTCGCCGTTATCATCGAGCAGTGCCCAGCCGTCAAACACATAGCCGTGGCGGGTGGGGTTGTTCACCAAAAATGGCGTACCGTAGCGCGCGTAAACCGGGTCTGTGCCGTAGCCGCCCGCATTGTCGAATTTAAGCATACTGTAATTGCGGTCATAATAGCTTTCAAAAACGGTTGAGCCGTCCGCCGCGACCGCCTGCGGGTAGTGGTAAAGCTTTGTAAAGCCGTAAGCCTCGTCTTCGCCTAAATCTATATCGGCATCATCTACAATCGTGCCGGTTTCGGCAGCTCCCCGGCGGTAAAGCGCGGAGTTTTCGGTATAGAAATCATCATTTATATTCTGGAAAAAATATTTGATTGCATATGAAACCGTATCCGCCTTGTAATAAACATTGACGGTATAGGTGCTGTTCGCATAATCCGCCGGAACATCAACATAAACCGAGGCACCGTGCACCTTACATTCGGCAGGGTTTGTTTCTGCCAAATTATCGGGATTGTACCACGGCTTATAGCCGAGGTAGGTGGGCGATACAACCGTGTTTTTATACTCTCTGCCGCGGTCGATTCGGGCGGTGAAGCCTGTGTATATCGGCAGGGAGGATACCGCGTCAAGATAATTCACGGTGACGGTTATTATATTCTCATCACTCTGTGCCGCGGCGGCCGCACGGCGGGCGGCTTTTACAATTTTTTTAACCGATATATTATCGGTTTTCGGCGCCGCGGCGGTCTCCGCCTCAAGCGAGACCGTAACGCAAAGGGGGGCGGAACAGCCGATTGTCAGCCCATCGGATACCGCGCAGCGGACATATGCGCTTGACACCCCGTCCAAAACGGGGAGCAGCAGCGGGTAGGAAAGGCTCAATGTATCGCTTCCCGCGCCCTGAATATCCGTCCATTGCTCCTCATTTGTATCGGTCAGCACCTGCCAATTATAGGTGACTCCGTTTGTGCCGCAAACCGCCTTTATCTCTTTTTTTTCATACTGTGAGAAAAAAACATTCTCCGCAATTTTTCCGTCGCTGTAAAGCGTGACCTCGGGAGCGGAGGCTGAATAGGTCGTCAGTGTGAACGACTGCAGTACGCCGGTTATTACGCAAAGGCTCAAAAGCAGCGAGACTGCCTTTGTAAGCAAATTCTTTTTTGTTTTCATCCTTTTGGTTCTCACCGCGTTTGAACCTCCTTTTCTTTTTTTATTTTAGTCGATTGTAAAAGTCTGAAAAGCCGCATGCAAACGAATTATGTTCAATGTTTATTCATGATTTTTCTCCACATGATTTTCCAAAAAAACAATTTACAATTTGCTTTTGGGCTGATAGAAATTTTTCTGCAATAGGGGCTACGCAGTTAAAATTTTTATTGAATTTCTAATTTTCGAGTTTTACAATTGCCTATTTTTTTATTTATTTACGGCTCTGTAAGCCGCTACGGGGCTCTCAAACCCGCCGTACTGAACGGCGCACGCCTTAATATTTATCGAAAGGTTATCGGGCATATTTTTAAGCTCGGAGGCTGTGATTTCGGGGTTTACGGTAATCAGTCCGCCGTTTGCCATGACCGATTCGTCAACGCTTTCGTTCGCGCCGGCAATCTTGTAATAAACATCTCTTCCGTCAACCGTGATGTGTTCCCATTCGCTCTCCTTAAAGCTCCAGGAAAGCCAAACCCTGCCCGAGGAATCCTTATAGCAATAGGTGCCGTCCGCCTGCCGCTCAAAGCCGGTAACCTCGGTCTCGAAAAACACATAGCAGGCAAGCTCGCTGCCCGAAAAGCTTATGACCGCGTTTTTGGTTATATCGGCTCCGGGAGCTACACGCCATATAACATCCGAATTATACGGCTCGCCGTTTTCGGTTACGGTGACGCTTCCTATTTTCGCAACCCGCGCGGAATCGCCACCGCAGGTTGAGGTTACATATTTTGAAAAGGTTACGCCCGTCAGCGCAAAGCAGATAAGCAGCAAATACATAATGTACGCGCGAAGCGGCAAATGCAGCCCTTTGAGTTTTCCTTTTCCCGCCAACAGACTCGCCTCCCTTTTTTAATTCTTTTTCATACGCCCGATAATTTCACGGGCGGCTGCCGCGGCAAGTATCACCGCGATTATACACAAAAGTCCCTGCGGGGTCCTCAAAAACCTGACAAATACGCCGATATGTGGCAGTACAAGCACCACCCTGCCTATTATCATTTTAGGTCTCACGGTTTCCGCGTCGGGTGTGTTGTTTGCGTCGCCCCGAGTTGTAAAGCCGTCCTCCGTTTCGGCGGTTATACGGTGGGTAACCGGCGTGCCGCCCGCGGAATAGGTGATTATATCCCCTACGGAATAGCTTTTCTGCCGCCGCGTTACAATTAAATCGTTCGGCTCTATCGTGCCGGACATACTGCCCGTGAGCACCACGGCGGTTTTAAACCCAAACACGGTTGCATTTTGCTTTTTAAAAATATTCTCCGCCGCCAAAACATAAATTTCTGCGGCAAGCAGCAGCGCCAGAATCACTGTAATAAGAATTTCAAGCGCCCGCAAAGCCCTGCGGAAAATTTTAACGGTCATCTTTTCTTTTCCTCCCCGCAAAGAAGAGTACCAAAAGGGAAGAGGCGCTGCAGCACATCAGAATGATGTATGCCGCAAGACTGGAGGTGTCGCCCGTTTTAGGAACATCTGGCAGCACCGTGCCGTTTTCATCCTCAATCACAATATAAACACCGGCGCTCAAGGTATCGGCATTGCCGTCGGCGGCTTTGTTGCCGAAGCTTGTATCCGATTTATCCCGCTCGGCGGTTTTTTCGCCGTCCTCGAATTCCCAAAGCCAGCTTACATCAAGCTCCTGCAGCCCTTTTGCCGCAAGCTCGCCCGTGACCGACCGCACTACCGACATATCCCGCAGCTCCTTCGGCAGTGCCGTGTTTTCGGAATCCCGAAAGCCCTCGCCCGAAAGGGTGAGAGACGCGGGCAGCGCTTCATCGCTCTTTTTATAAAAAAGCACCGCGCGGTAGCTTATTTTGCCCGAGCTTTCATTCAGCAGGCGGATCACGCTTTCGCGCTGCGTTCCGGGAGCAATCGTTTTTTCTCCGTTATCCGCCGAAGCGTTTTCATAAGCCGAATCGAAAAGGAAAAGCCTTGCCGCGCCCGAAGAATCGGTTTCGGTGTTTTCATCCCACGAAAGCTTGCCCGGCGTGTAGGTTATAATATGCTCGGGTTTAACGCTTTTGGTGGCATAGGTCGCGCCTATAACCGCGGGAAGCAGCAGCACCTGCATAATAAAAAGCAGCAGGAGGGCGACAAACAGCCGTCTGCATATTGTTTTTTGTTTAGGCATAAGCCGCCTGCTCCTTTCGTGAAATTCAATGCTTTCGGGCTTTTACAGGGGTCGTAAGCCGCCTTTTCGGGCATATTTTACGGCGCTTATAAAAGCCTGAAAGCCCTCTGTCCGCCACCGACAGAGGGACTCCAAACTAAAAAATGTACAGATTAATCAATCTGGGTTACGGTGGTTACAACCTCAAGATCGATTGTAGCGGCTTTGTCTTTGGCAGCCTGATCGCCGAGGTATGTGTCTTTTACATCGTCTTGTTCCTTTTTATGTTCACCGGCATTTACAAAAGTCCATGCCCAACTGACAGAGGGAGCTTTAGCATCCTTTAAATTGGTGTTAGGCTCATAATTTGCACTGCTTTTATTTATAGCATTCTCTACTGCAGATTTGAAAAGATCATCATTATCATAATCCAAACCGCAGTAGCTTTCATTGTCGACCTTAATTGTTATCGGGCAATAAAACTCTTCAGCCGCATTCTCGTCTGCCTTATAAACCCACTTATCCAAATTAACGGTTGCTGTATACCTTACATTTACGGCAACCTCCGGTGTGCCTGCAAGGGTCATGCTTACCATTTTACCGCTTGTTCCCGGAGCCACAAGATTTTTATCGTCCGTTTTGTCCGAAACAACGGATTTGGCAATAGTTCCTTTAACATTTTCTGTATTGGTATCATATTCCTTTGCAAACATTGTTCCGTTAGCGGTAACTGTAACTCCGAACTTTGCGACGCGTGCAGAGTCAGAGCCTGTGCCCTTCGTAACATACTTTGCGAATGTTCCGCCGACAAAGCAGGATGTAACAAGTACAAGCGCCAATAAAATGCCGGCAAGCTTTAGTGTGTGATTTTTTCTTGATGCCATTTTAATTATTCCTCCGTCTTTTTGAGTTTTTTCGGCGGTGTCTCCGCCACGTACAGGCAAACACCTGTATATATATATCAACAATTTCCGTGTGGCAGTCGGGAAATTGATGATGCCCGCTTTATTGCTTTTCGCCGTCCTCGGTGCTTTCGCCCGCAGCGGCACGAAGCCTTTCAAGCTCTACCTTGAGCTGCTCGTTTTCTTCCGTTTCCCTGCTGCGGCTGCGGCTGCGGCGAATAATATCTATAATAATAAAGGCGCATACCGGGACACCTATAAACACCGCCATTCCGAGCGGCTGCTGCAGAAACAAAGCAAAATCTCCGAGCTTCGGTATCCTTGCTTTGTAAAGACCTATTATATCATCGGTGCTTATCGGAGGATCCTCCGCATTGTTGGCATCGCCTTTTGTGATTACCTTTTTTGTCCCGTCGGAATCGGTATAAAGCTTCACTATCCTGTGGGTAACGACCGTCTTGCCGTCCATAAAGGAGACAATATCGCCCTCCTTAAGAGAAGCAATATCGGGCTTTACATCAAAAATAAGGTCACCCACCTCAATGTGATCCTCGGCGTTTCCGCTCATTGAGCCGGAAAGCACCACCATAGGTGTCACTCCGAACACAGTCGGCGGCTTTTCGGGATTTACCGTTCCTTTAATAATAATTGTGAGATTACATATAAGCAGGAACGCGAAAACCGCGCAAAGCAAAGCCCCTATTGCCGTGCCTACGGTTTTAACGGCATTTTGTTTCATTTTGTTCCTCCGTTATTCAATTTTTTGTGAGTTTTGCAAACAAAAAGACCGGTCGCAACAAACACTTAAAAAAGTGAAAATTGCAACCGGTCTGCCATGCATTAAAACAATGTTTAGACACCTAGCTTTGCGTCACAACCTTTCGGTTGCTTTGCTGAAATATGAAATTGTTTTTTGTGCGGCATTTTTTTCAAAAAACATTATATCACCCGTTATACAAATGTCAACCCTTTTTTGCGACTAAATAAATTTTCGCCTTTTTTGAATAATTATTTTAACAATAATTTAAAATAAATTTTTGTTTCCCTTTAAAATTAAGTGATTAAAACAATCCCTCGGTCTGCACAAATCTCTGCCTCCACGGTGTTTGGGGTGCGGGTGTCCTGCGGACACCTCTGCAAAGCAGAAGCACCGACCGAGACGGCAGCCGAGACGGTGTCACGGCGTAAGTCGTGACGGAAGGAGAGAAAGGCTTTAGATACATAAAAGCTTTACCTTTTCTCTCCCTCAGTCTCGCTTCACTCGACAGCTCCCTCGTCAGAGGGAGCCAAGGGTTTGTACAAAAATTTGCCTCCCCGGTGTTTGGGGAGGTGGGGCGGGAATCCGACTCGGAGGGGTTGTTGCAGACTGAAATTTATATCTATATCGAAACTTTACTTTGTGTATCTAATCTCTAATCTGCAAAAAAGCTTTAATTTCCGACAATCCCTCAGCCACTGACAGCGGCAGCTCCCTTTACACAAGGGAGCCAAGGGTCTGTACATCTGACATCTGCCGTCTAACATCTAATGTCTAAAGTTCAAAGTTCAATTTCAAAATCGAGAATTTTGATTTTTCCGTCCCTTATTTCAAACGCTTTTGAATAGTCTCCGAAGCCTATTCTGCGGGTGTTCTCATAGGACGCGGCAACGCCGCCGATACCTATTATAATACAGATTGCCGCCGTAAGGGAGATTCCGAACGACCTTAAAAAAGCTCTTTTTATTTTAACCATTCCCTATTTCAGATTATTAAGTAAATCCGCAAGCGAATTGCCCACAAGCTCTGCGGAATAATGCGCCTCGTCTACAGTGTTTGCGTCGGTTCCGAATTCTATAAGCAGCGAGCCGTTCGTAAGGCACTCGTTGTAACCGTTAGGTGTAAGACTTAAGGGGCGCGCAAGGGTCGGGTATTTGCTTTCAATAGTCTGCTGCAGGCGCAGCGCCAGCTTTAAATTTTCCTTCCAGTTCGGAAAATGCTTCTGCGTTCCGCTTTGCGAGCCCATAACAAGCATTACCTGCGCCGCGCGCTTACCGCCGATTTCGGTAGTGAGCTTTACCTTATCGTTACCCGAGGACGCCGCGTCGCGGTGGAGATCGAGAACGATTTTTATACTCGGGTATTTTTTCAGGTACCCGTTTATTGTTTTTGCCGCGCGGGTATAGCTGCCGGTGTATTTCGGATAATCGTGTTCTGTTGTATCATGCAGGGTCTTTATTCCCGCGGCGTTCAGCTTTTCCGCCACAATATCGCCCACGCTCACCATATTAACCGATTTATCCCTTGAGCGGGGAGAGAATGCGTCGGTGTAATAATCGGTGTTTTCGGTCATATAGGTTTCGGTGGTATGGGTATGCATTATAAGCACCTGCGGCTTATCGTTTTTCTCGATCTTAAAGGTAAGCGGTGCAGACAAAAGCTCCTTTATGCTGATATTTACCCCGGCGCTGTTTTTTACATATACATTATTATATGAAAGACCCGCCTTATATGGCGAGATGTAATTATTGATTATTTTTCCTTTTACCGTACCCTTGGCTGCGGCGGGAACGCTTGTTTCCGATTTTACACTTGCCGCGGCGGCAGAGGAGGTGCTGACGCCCGACTCCGTTTCTTCCTTTTTCTCCGTTTCTTCGGGGGCGGAAGAGCTGTTTTCATAGCTTTCAATCTCTCTTTTTTCCGATACGGGCTTCACAGCCTGTACCGCAGGGGTCTTTAAAAGCCTGCCGTAAAAATTGTAGCCTAAAAGTAAAATACACACCGTGAAAACACAAATAAGCCTTGCCGCACCCGCTCCGTTTTTCATTTTCCCGCCCCCTTTAGATAATTTTATGCCGAGATAACATAAATTAGACCAGTGCGGAAATTATTTCGGGGTCTGTTTCGGGCTGCAGAAACATATTTATTGCCTCCGCCAAAAGCTTTGCGAGCCGCTGTGTGAGCATATCCACATCCTTCGGGGTTACAAACATTTCGCTTTTTTTCTCGGGTGATATTCCCGTGAGCCTTTCGGATAAGGTGTCGGCGTCAATCACCGTCGGCACACCGATTGCTACTACCGGTACGCCGACGGTTTTTTCGCTTATTTCCCTGCGGTTATTTTTCACTCCCGAGCCGGGAGATATGCCGGTATCGCACAGCTGAACTGTTTTAAAAAGCCTGTCCCCGCTTTGTGCAGCCAGCGCGTCTATCACGATTACGGCATCGGGCTTTATTTTCACCGCCGCCGCCTTAATAAGCTCGCCCGCTTCAATGCCGGTCTGCCCCAGAACTCCCGGCGTTATGACAGATACCTGCCGCAATAAATCAAGCCCCGCCGCCTTTGTAAGCTCCTTCGGTATATGCCGCGTCGCAAAAATTCCGCGGGCGACGGCAGGGCCTAATGCGTCGGGGGTGATTTCGGTATTTCCGAGTCCCGCTGCCAATATAAGTCCATCTCTTTCGGGCAGCAGATATTCAAGCTCATCCCTTATTATCTCCCTTAAATTTTCGGGGTCTTCAAACGAAATATCGGGAAATTCCAGCGTTATATACCTGCCGCGGGGTCTGCCGAGGAGACTTTCCTCCTCGGAGGTTTTTATCTCCAGCCGCGAAGCATTTACATTGCCGCTTCTTTTTTCTTTCTTTATATGTCCGATAAAATTATTTTCGCAATTCTCCGCAATTTCTATTGCAAGATCAGTTCTTACCGCCGTTTTTGTTTCCTCCCGAAGCTTTTATTTTTATTTTGTCCTTATTTCAAGAAAATATCGCTTTTTCCTTGCAAAAAATTCGGGATTATGGTATAATTAATCGGATAATTATATAACTACAAAGGATGGTTTACATAATGTCAATTAATTCCGTTGAAGACATTTGGGCAGCCGTTTGCGAGGAATGCAAAAAAACAATTTCAGAGGTTGCTTTTAACTGTTTTCTCAAGGATCTGAAGCCGGTATCGCTTGAAGCCGGCGAGCTTACCCTTTCAATTGATAACGAATATATGCGCGGCGTGGTTGAGCAGAATTATACGGATATACTCAAGGGTGCAATAAAAAAGGTTATGGGCATTGAAATCGGAGTAAGAATTATTTGCGAAGACGAAGAGGAAAAAATTCTTAAAGCCGAGCAGTTCAGTGACGGGCTTTCCTTTGAGGACTTTTTCACCTTTTCAAATTTTGTTGTAGGCTCAACAAACCGTTTTGCCTACGCCGCCTCATATTCCGTAGCGACCAATCCCGCAAATACCTACAACCCGCTTGTTATTTACGGTCCCTCTGGAGTCGGAAAGACCCATCTTATGCTTGCCATAAAGAACGAAATAAAGAAAAACTTTCCCTATAAAAAAATCGAATACATAAGGGGAGAGGATTTTACCAATCAGCTTATAAAGGCTTTGCAGGAGGGAAAGCTGGGACTCGGCACGATTGACGATTTCCGCAACAAATTCCGCAATGTGGATGTGCTGCTGATCGACGATATTCATTTTATCGCCGGAAAAGAACAGACACAGGAGGAATTTTTCAACACCTTTAATACCCTTTTCCAAAACAATAAACAGATAGTGGTAACCCTTGACCGTCCTATTAAAGAAATCAAAACGCTGGATGACAGAATTCGTTCACGCTTTGAAAGCGGACTTCCCGCAGATATTACCGCGCCGGATTTTGAGACCCGCGTAGGTATCATAAACAAGAAATGTGAGCAAATGGGCATTGAGATAGACGAAAGTCTGGTTTACTATATTGCAGAGCATATAAAGGTAAACACCAGACAATTGGAGGGCACGGTAAAAAAGCTGCATGCTTATATATCAATTCAGAATAAAACCCCGACCATGGGGGTGGTGCAGGGGCTTATAAAGGATGTTATTAACGACACACGCCCCGAGCCTATTAAAATTGAAAAGATAATATCCGAAGTGGCTAAAACCTATAATGTGTCCGAAAGCGATATACTCTCCAACCGCAGAACGGCGGCGCTGGCGCTGGCGCGGCAGGTTGCAATGTACATAGCGCGCGAGACTACAAACCTTTCGTATAAAGCGATAGGCGAAAGCTTCGGTAAAGATCACACAACGGTACTTCACAATGTAAAATGCATTGAGAATTTTTTAAGGGACAAGCCATATCAAAAGGAGCTTGTGGACGATATTATAAAGAATCTTAAGAGTGATAACACGGCTTATTAAGAGGCAAATGTTATCAACATAATTAACCTTAATTAACCGCAGAATTATCAACACGGGTGTGGATAAGAGAAAAGCATAAAAATTATAAAGCTTTTATTAACAATTGTTTCCACCGCATAAATTCCCATTAATCGGGCTGTTGAGACACTTATCCACATAATTCACACCCCTTATTATTACTGTTATTTTTATTATTTGTTTTAGGAGGAAAAAACATGATTTTTTCTGTCGAACGCGCCTCTCTCCTTGAAGCGGTTTCAAAGCTTCAGCGAGTCGTAGGATCAAAAACATCCATGCCGGTGCTTGAAGGAATTTTAATATCCGCCGAGCTGGGAAAGGTTACCCTTATTTCCTACAATCTTGAAATGGGAATGAAAAAGGAAATATACGCTAAATGCGAAGAGGCGGGAGATATTGTCGTTAACGCGCGTCTTCTTGCGGACATTCTTCGCCGCATGAACGGTCTTCAGGTAACAATAGAAGCGGATGATAAGCTCAACTGTCACATTAAATGCGGAGAGACAACCTTCGACATTATGGGAATGGCAGCAGAGGATTTTCCCGAAATGCCGACGGTCGGAAGCGATAAAAGCATTGTAATAGACGCGGATATTTTCTCGGAGATGGTAAAGGGAACAATTTTCGCAGTGGCTCAAAATGAGGGAGCAAAGCCGATCCTTACCGGAATTTATGTTACGATTGAAGACAGGATTCTCCGATTTGTCGCAATTGACGGCTATCGCCTTGCAATAAGACGGCACAATATTGATATTGAGGGCAGCTTTTCATTTATACTTTCGGGCAGAGCGGTAGGCGAGGCTGTAAAGCTTATAGATGAGGAAACCGAAAATGTCGAAATCAGCTTTGGGGACAGGCTGGTAAGCTTTAATATAAGCGGATATTCATTTATTTCCCGTTTGCTTGAGGGTGAATTTGTAAACTACCAAAAAACAATTCCCGCAGAGCACAGGCAGAGAGTTGTTGTAAATACAAGAGAACTTACAAACACAATAGAACGCGTATCCTTACTTATAAGCGAATCCTTTTCAACACCTATTCGCTGCTATTTCAATGAATTGAATGTTGTGTTTACCTGCGCTACCTCGGTCGGCAGAGCCACGGAAACCTTTAATACCAAATTAGAGGGTGAAAATTTTGAAATAGGGCTTAACAGCCGTTATCTTTTAGAGGCTTTAAAGGCGGTTGATACCGAGCAGGTACAGATTCTTTTCAACGGCGCGGGCGCGGGCGTGCTTATAGAGCCGCTTGAGGGCGACGATTTCAAATATATGATAATGCCTATGAGGTTGAGATAATGGAGATAAAAAGGCTTTCAATAAAGGAAGATTTTATCCGGCTTGACAGCGCCATGAAATTAGCCGGCATTGTTTCAACCGGAGGGCATGCCAAAACGGTTATTCAAAACGGCGAAGTTAAGGTAAACGGCGAAATATGCCTTATGCGCGGGAAAAAGCTGAAAAGCGGAGATACCGCCGAATTTGACGGCTTTAAATTCGTAATAGAATGAGGATAAATTATTTTTTCTGCCGCAATTTCAGAAATTTAGAAGAAACCGAAATAAATAATTTCGACGAAATGAACGTTATTTGCGGCGAAAACGCGCAGGGCAAAACAAATCTTTTAGAGGGTTTGTGGCTTTTTACGGGAATAAAAAGCTTTCGTTCCGCTAAGGACGCGGCGTTTGTTCGGTTCGGCAGAGAAAAAGCCGAGCTTAAAATGGATTTTTCGGCTGACGGAATTGAAAACGACGCCGAAATTGAAATAAAGGAGCACCGCTCAGCCACGCTTAACGGCAGCAGGCTTAAAAGTGCATCGGCGCTTGCGGGCAGCTTTAAGGCAATAGTTTTTTCTCCCGATGATTTGGAGCTGGTTTCGGGCGGGCCTGCCGTGCGGCGGCGGTTTTTGGATATTGCAATAGGTCAGCTTTACCCCGCGTATATAGGCATTTCAAAAGCATACGCCCGCGCGGTGACCCAGCGCAACCGGATAATTAAGGATTACAGGTACGACGGCACTTTATCTGTAATGCTTGATGTATTTGAAAACGAAATAGCGGCAAACGGCAGGAAAATTTACGCGTTCAGGAATAAATATACAGAGTATTTAAAGGAATTTCTGCCGGGGGTTTACGGCGGTATATCATCGGGCAAGGAAGTGCTTGAAACCGAGTATATGCCCGTGTGCGGGGCGGACGAGCTTTTAGAAAAACTCAAAAAAGCCCGCGAGGACGATATGTATTCGGGCACTACCTCTATAGGGCCGCACAGGGACGAGCTTATTTTTAAAATAAACGGCATATCGGCGCGAAATTTCGGCTCGCAGGGGCAAAAGCGGAGCGTATCGCTTTCAGTAAAGCTTGCCGAGGCGGAAATTATAAATAAGCTTTCGGGCGAATACCCCGTGTTTTTACTGGACGACGTTATGAGCGAGCTTGATCCCGAGCGGCAAAATTACGTTTTAAACCATATTAAGGGCATACAATCCTTTATAACCTGCTGTGACCCATCAAATACAGCACAGCTTAAAAAAGGAAAAATAATAAGAGTTAAAAACGGGCAGGTGAGCTGATAAATGTATATACACTTAGGGCAGGGCACAGTCGTGCGCTCGCGGGACGTGTTGGGTATTTTTGATTTGGACAGCACCACCGTTTCAAAGCACACTCGGAAATTTCTTGAAAAGGCGGAAAAAAAAGGCGACGTTATAACCGTTTCCTATGAATTGCCGAAATCCTTTGCGGTTGTGAGTGAAAACGGCAAAACAAAGGTATATATTTCTCAGCTTGCAACCTCTACCCTTTTAAAACGGTCGGGTTTTATAGATTCTCTTTAATTGAAAGGAATGTTTTTTGAAAATGAGTAATGACATTACTACCCCTGTAACGGAAAATTACGACGAAAATTCCATACAGGTGCTTGAAGGGCTTGAGGCGGTGCGAAAGCGCCCCGGTATGTATATAGGCTCTACGGGCGAGCGCGGTTTGCACCACTTGGTCTATGAAATTGTGGATAACTCAATAGACGAAGCGCTTGCGGGCTACTGCGATAAGATTTTGGTGGAAATACTGGATGACGGTATAATTCGCGTTACCGATAACGGGCGCGGCATACCCGTGGGTATTCACCCGCAAAAGGGAATACCGACAGTAAGCGTTGTTTTCACAATTCTGCACGCGGGCGGTAAATTCGGCGGCAGCGGCTATAAGGTTTCGGGCGGTCTGCACGGCGTGGGCGCCTCGGTAGTAAATGCGCTGTCAAGCTGGCTCGAGGTTGAAATTTGTGACGGAAAGCATATTTATTTGCAGAGATATGAGTGCGGCAATATTAAAACCGACCTTAAAATAATAGGCGATACAGATAAAACGGGTACAAAGGTTACCTTTAAGCCCGACCCGACCATATTTACAGATACCACACGATATGATTTTGATACTCTTTTGCAGAGACTGCGCGAGCAGGCTTTCTTAAATGCGGGTATACGCATTGTTTTAAAGGACGAGCGGACAGACGCGGATATTCCCCACCGCGAAGAAGATCTGCACTTTGAGGGCGGTATAAAATCATACGTTGAATTTTTGCTTGAAAAGAGCAAAAAGGATAGGCTAAATCAGGACGTTATTTATTTAAGCGGTGCATCGGGCGACTCTATGGCGGAAATAGCGCTTTTGTGGAGCACGGGGTACGATACCAAAATAATGTCCTTTGCGAACACCATTCACACGGTGGACGGCGGTACGCATGAAAGCGCCTTTAAAACCAGCCTTGCAAGGGTGATAAATAAATATGCCCGCACCTTTAAGTTTTTGAAAGAAAGCGACGCTAATTTAAAGAGCGAGGATATTAACGAGGGTCTTGTGGCGGTTGTAAGCGTAAAATTAACCGACGCGCAGTTTGAATCGCAGACCAAGGCGAAGCTCGGCAACACCGCAATAGGCACGCTTGTAAACAACATAGTTGCCGAAAAGATGATGAATTATCTTGAAGACCACCCCGCAGAGGCAAAGATAATTCTTGATAAGTCAATTGCTTCATCCAACGCGCGCGAGGCGGCACAAAAAGCAAGAGAACTGCAAAGAAATAAATCGGGCATAGGCGGAAAGACCAGAATGCCCGAAAAGCTTACAGACTGTATTTCAAATGACCCGACCAAGACAGAGATATTCATAGTAGAGGGAGATTCGGCAGGCGGCTCGGCGGTAGAGGGCAGAAACAGCACCTACCAGGCAATACTTCCGCTTTGGGGTAAAATGCTGAACGTTGAAAAGGCAAGAGTGGATAAGGTTTACGGCAACGATAAGCTGACCCCGGTAATAGTGGCTCTCGGCACGGGAATTGCCGAAAACTTCGATATAAATAAGCTGCGCTATGATAAAATTGTTATTATGGCGGATGCCGATGTTGACGGATCGCACATCAGAACGCTGCTTTTAACATTTTTCTTCCGTTATATGCCGCAACTTATTGAAACGGGGCATATATATTTAGCGCAGCCGCCGCTTTACCGTGTTGCAAAGGGTAAGAGGTATTTTGATGCGTTTACGGACGAGGAAAAGGACAGATATGTAGCGGAACTCGGCGGCGACCCCGATGTTCAGCGCTATAAGGGTCTCGGTGAGATGAACCCCGAGCAGCTGTGGGAAACCACACTTGACCCGGAACACAGAACAATGTTAAGGGTGAATATGGAGGACGCGGAAATTGCCGACCAGACCTTTACAATGCTTATGGGCGAGGAAGTAGAGCCGAGAAGAAAATTCATTGAAGATAACGCGGTATTCGCGACGGATCTTGATATTTAAGGGGTGAGAAGAAATGGCAAAGCAGGAAAATGTTTACTGGCCGAGTAATGAAGAAACAAAAATAGTCCCGGTTGAAATTGTAGACGAAATTAAGGGTAGTATGCTCCAGTATTCAATGTCGGTATTAGTGGGGCGCGCCATACCCGATGTGCGCGACGGCTTAAAGCCCGTTCACAGAAGAATACTTTACACAATGTTTGAAAACGGCTTAACGCCCGATAAGGCATACCGTAAGTGCGCCGATACCGTAGGTTCGGTGCTCGGTCGTTACCATCCGCACGGTGACGCCAGCGTTTATGACGCAATGGTGCGTATGGCGCAGGATTTCTCACTTAGATATCCGTTAATAGACGGTCACGGAAACTTCGGTAACATAGACGGTTATCCTGCGGCTGCCTACCGTTATACCGAATCGAGAATGAACAGGCTATCGCTTCATATGCTCGATGATATTAACAAGGAAACGGTAGATTTTCAGCCGAACTACGATAACCGCTTAAACGAACCCGAAGTTCTCCCCGTAAGATTTCCGCAGCTGCTTGTCAACGGATCTTCGGGTATAGCCGTAGGTATGGCAACCGAAATTCCGCCGCACAACTTAGGCGAAGTAATTGACGGTATGTGTGCCCTTATTGATAACCCCGAGGCGGATTTACAGGAAATTTGCCAATATATAAAGGGACCCGATTTCCCGACGGGCGGCATTATAATGGGTCGCAGCGGTATACGCGCGGCATACGCCACGGGCAGAGGAAAAATAACCTTACGCGGTAAAGCCGAAATTGAAGAAACCAAAAACGGTAAATATCGCATAGTTATAACCGAAATACCCTACAAGGTGCGCAAAAAGGACCTTGTTAAGGCGATATACGACCAGGCGGCGGACAAAAAAATTGAGGGGATAGAGGACGTTGTTGACTACTCCTCAAAGCGTGACGGCGGTATAAGAATAATCGTCGATTTAAAGAAGGACGCCAACCCGCAGGTTATTCTTAACAAGCTTTACAAAAACACCGCTTTACAAACCACAATAGGCGCTATTTTACTTGCAATTGTAAACGGCAAGCCGCAGATTTTAACACTTAAAGATATGCTGCAAAACTGCATAGACTTCCAGTGCGATATTATCCGCCGCCGCACCGCTTACGATAAGCGCAAGGCAGAGGAGCGCGCCCATATTTTAGAGGGCTTAAAGGTAGCGCTTGATTTTATTGATGAGGTTATAGCGATAATCCGCTCAAGCAAGACAATACCCGAAAGTAAGCAGGCGTTATCCGACCGCTTCGGGCTTGATGATATTCAGACCACCGCTATTGTTCAGATGCAGTTAGGTAAGCTGTCGGGTCTTGAAAAACAGAAAATTCTTGACGAATTGCAGGAAAAGCTGGACTTTATAAAAGAGTGCGAGGCAATTTTGGCAAGTCATGAGCGTATACTTGATATTGTAAAGACCGAGGCATTGAATCTTCGCGATAAATTCTCGGACGACCGCCGCACCGAAATTACCGATGTTGTGGGCGATGTTGATATTGAGGACCTTATCCCCGAGGAGCAATGCGTGCTTACCAAGACCGAAAACGGCTTTATTAAGCGCCTGCCTGCCGATACCTATAACGTTCAGCACCGCGGCGGCAGAGGAATTACGGGTATGACCACGCGCGACGACGATACGGTTGAAAATATGTTTGTGTGCTCTTCACACGATTACATTATGCTGTTCTCAAACCTCGGCAGAATGTACCGCATTAAGGCTTACGAAATACCCGAGGGCAGCCGCACCTCGAAGGGAATGAATATTATAAATATCCTGCCCCTTATGCCGAACGAGAAAATTACGATAATATTGCCCGCCTCCGAGCTTGACGAGGAACACTTTATAACCATGGTAACGAAGAAGGGTATTATAAAGCGCACCAAGCTTTCGGAGTTCAGGAACACAAGAAAGAGCGGTATTATTGCAATTTCAATAGATGATGACGACGAGCTGACCTTTGTTAAAATGACAAACGGAGAAAATAATCTGTTTATAGCTACCAAAAAGGGTATGGCAATTCAGTTTAACGAAAATCAGGTTCGCGCCATGGGCAGAGGTGCCAGAGGTGTTAAGGCAATTACAATGAAGCCCGAAGACTTTGTGGTTTCAATGGAAATTACAAGTGACGACACCAAGCTTTTAACCATTACCGAAACAGGCTACGGCAGAATAAGCCCGATAAGCGACTACCGCCTGCAATCCCGCGGCGGTAAGGGTCTTACCAACTACCGCGTTGAAAAGTACGGCGATGTTGCGGCGTCGCTTGCCGTTACGGGCGAAGAGGATATTATAATGATAGCCTCAAACGGTATAATAATAAGGATTTTCTCGGGTGATATTTCCACCTTTGCCCGTCCTGCAAAGGGCGTGCGAGTAATGAAGGTGGGCGAGGGCGAAAAGATACTCTCGGTAGCGGTGACAGAGCACAGCGACGATGAGCCGACCGATTTACCCGAAACACCCGATGCTGACGCGGGCGCGGCAGAGCCCGACGAGCCGGAAACAGAGGAAGAAAGCACCGGCGCAGAGGAATAGAGGAGAATATTCCGATTAAAAAGGCAGGTTTAGAACTATGGATGAATTTTATCCGCAGTTTAACACACAAAAAAACGACACGGAAGGCAGTAATCCCCCGGTTTATGAGCAGCCGGGGGTGACAGGCAATTCACAAATAAATTATGTCACATTTATTCCCTACGGCTTTACTCCTAAAACCTATGAGGAAAAAAACGGGATTAAAAAGAATGCTATGTCTGTCGGGCTTTCGCTTATAATCACAATGGGAATTACCTTTGTATGGAGCATTGTTTACGTTTTTATAATGTCAAAGTTGGGCTTCACAAGCGAAAAATCGATGGAAATTATAAGAGAACCCGCAATAATGCAGGTTTTGCAGGTGATTTTATCGATTCTTATGTTTACAGTTCCGTTTATCGTTATATTTAAGGCCGGAGGAATGCGGATAAGCGATTTGGTGCCGCTAAAAAAACCTGAAAAGGGAATGAGGCTTTCAATGTATTTCATAGGCGTTGCTTTTTGCGCCTTTGCAAATATGGCGACCTCTGCGGCAAGCAGATTTTTCAGCTTCTTCGGTATAGAATACAATGTTGATTTCGGCGAAACCCCGAAGGGCTTTTTCGGCTTTTTACTCTGCCTGCTTTCAACTGTGATAACCCCGGCATTGATTGAGGAATTTGCGTTCAGAGGAATTGTTTTAGGCTCGCTTAAAAAATACGGCGAGGGCTTTGCGGTGCTTGTATCGTCAATACTTTTCGGACTTATGCACGGAAATTTTGAGCAAATTCCCTTTGCTTTTTTGGTGGGTCTTGTTTTGGGGCTTATAACCGTCAAAACCGATTCAATTCTCATAGCGTGCGCGGTGCACGGCACGAATAATCTCGTTTCTGTGATATTTGATTTTATGCCGGGCAGTATTCCGCAAACGGCGCAGAATATTATGTATCTGATTTTCCTGCTTATTTGCCTGACTTTAGGCATTTTGGCGCTTGCTCTCAGTGAAAAATCAAACGAAATGTTCAAGCTGAAAAAGGACAGCTGCGAAAGCAAGCTTAAAGAGCGCTTCAAATGGTTTTTCACGAGCCCTGTAATCATAATTTTTATTGTTATCTGCATTTTTGAATCCCTTGCATACTTTTAAATAAAGGAGCTTTTGAATATGTTTGATTATATATCGGAATTGGGAGTGCCGGACGAAACCGTCTCATTCTTTTTGGCAATTTTTATAGGTACATTTACGATTTCATTGCTTATAGGCTTAGCACTTTATCTTTTGGAATCAATAGGCGTTTATAAAATGGCAAAAAGTGCGGAAATTAAAAACCCATGGCTTTCGTTTGTACCTGTCGGCAGAAACTGGGTATTCGGTACGCTTGCCGAAAAATACAAAAAGAAAAACGGAGTAAAATCTGCCCGCTTCGGCATAATTCTTACCGTACTTTCCGTAATCGAGCTTGTATGCTCGTCAGTAATGCTTGTTTTTATGATAATAGTAACAAAGAATATTTTAGACATGGCGTACGGCGCGGTTGAAAACTCAACGGAAGTGACTCCCGAGCAGCTTGCGGCACTTATTCCGATTATTATAATTTATTTTGTGCTGATTGCGGTTTCCATGGCTTATTTAATAGTCACATACATTGCCATGTGGCGTATTTATGCGTCCTTTGATAAAGCAAATGCAACGCTGTATATTGTTCTGTCTGTTCTTTTCTCAATTTCATCGCCGATTATTCTTTTTATTATAAGAAACCGTAAGCCGGAATTTGACCCGCATAACAATATGCCGTATTTTTCGGGAACGTTTCAGGGCTAAAAAATGAACAGTGAGTTTATGAAAGCCGCTCTTGCCGAGGCGCGCTCTGCCGCACGCGGCGGAGAGGTTCCGGTGGGGGCGGTTATTGTTAAAAACGGCGAGATAATAGCAAGGGGTAGAAACAGGCGCGAAGAAAAGCAAAACGCGTTATCCCACGCCGAAACAGAAGCGATAAACGCCGCCTGTAAATATTTAGGTTCTTGGCGGCTTGACGGCTGCGAAATGTACGTCACCTTAGAGCCTTGCCCTATGTGCGCGGGCGCTATTATAAACGCGCGAATTTCCACTCTTGTTTTCGGGGCGTATGACCTTAAAGCCGGCTGTATTGACAGTGTGGTAAGGCTTTGCGACATACCGCTTGATAACAAGCCCGAAATTTACGGCGGAATATATGAGGACGAATGTTTATCACTCCTGCGGGAATTTTTCGGTAATTTAAGATGAAACGAAAAATACTTGAAATAATAAATAAAAACGGAATACGCGACGCGGGATTTTGCGCTTTTGACCTTGTAAAGGAGCGCCTTTTGCCCTGCCGCGCCATGCGACGGCTGCCCGAAAACGCAAAAACGGTAATTCTGCTTTTATTTCCATACAAGGTGAGAGACGCTCACCCCGAAAACATTTGCCGATATGCATCGGTGCCCGATTACCACGATATAACGCAAAAATATCTTTTAAACATAACGGACGATTTGAAAAAGGAATTTCCCGAATATAAATTTGAAAGTTTTGCCGATAATTCGCCCATACCCGAGGTTTCCGCCGCGGCTGCCGCGGGGCTTGGGGTATACGGTGAAAACGGGCTTTTAATAAACAAAACCTACGGCAGCTGGTGTTTTATTTGCGAAATTGTAACCGACCTTGAAATACCTACCGAAAATCACTTTAAAAAATGCCCTGTGTGCGGCAATTGCAAAAAGGCTTGTCCAAGGGGGGATTTAGAGGGAAAATGCTTATCGGCTGTCACACAGCAAAAAAAAGAGCTTAATTTTGCCGAAAAAGCAGCCCTCAAAAAGTATAATACCGTTTGGGGCTGCGATATTTGCGCCGAGGTGTGCCCGCTTAATAAAAATGCGGCGAATACCTATATTCCCGAATTTATTTCGGGCTACCGCGACCGCTACGAATACGGCGAGGATATTTCGGGCAGAGCCTACGAGTGGCGCGGAGAAAAGGTGATAAAAAGAAATTACGAAATTATTTACGGAGAAATGACCGAAGATCATCGGGACTGACAACCTTAAACATCAGCATTGCCCCGAAGTACAGCGGCAGCGAAATTATACACAAAAGTATTATGTAAACCAAATTGCCCATGCTGCCCCAAAGTCCCAATAATCTGTCGCAAACAATCGCAATTACCGCGGCGGAGGTAAGGGGCAGTAAAATTTCATTTATAAAGCAAATTTTAACCCTTGTTACGTGCAGCAGTCTGCCGACGTTTAAAAAGCAGGTTAAAACGTTTGAAAAATACATTATCCAAATAAATCCCCTGAGCCCGAAAATCGGCAATAATATAAGGATAAGAATAATTCGCAGCACCGAATCGGAAATGGCGGTGCGAAATGTGAAGGCTTGCTGGTCGAGACCCTTTAAAATGCCGTCGGAAATGCTGTCTAAATACATAAGCGGCACTATTGGCGACAGAGCGCGCAAAAGCTCGCCTACCTCGGGGTTTTTATATATAAGCAGACCTATTTTTCTGCCCCCAACAAAGAATATTGCACCGAAAATAAAGGCAATAACGCTTGTCAGCTTTAAAATATTTCGGGTTGCCGAGCGCACAAGCCCATGGCGGTTGCGTGCCTCCGCCTCGGATATTTCGGGAATTAAAAGCGTGGAAACGGCGTTTAACAGTGTGGATGGAAAGAAAAGTATAGGCAGCGCCATGCCCTTTATCATACCGAATTGAGAAAGGGCGTTTTCGCCCCCGAACGGATATTTTGCAAGGTTTTTCGGCACTAAAATATTCTCGCCCGTGCGCAGCGCGGTGTTTAAATATCTGCCCGAGGTTATGGGAACGGAAATATGCAGTATGCGCCTTACTATGCCAAAAGGCGGGCGCGCCCTGCCGGTGAGGTTATCGAGCCTTTTCGTATCCCGCAGCCAAATAAGCCAGAGCATTAAAAACGAGAATATTTCGGCGGCGCTGTCACCCAAAATCACGGCGGCGGTGCACGCACCGAGGCCCTTAGTACAGAATTTACCTACAAGCACTACTATAAGCATTATTCTTACCGCCTGCTCAAGCAGCTGCGAAACGGCGTTCGGCGTTATTTTGCGGCGGGCTATGAAATACCCGCGCAGACAGGAGGAAAGCCCCATAAAGGGGAGAGAGAGCGGCAGTATTTTAAGCGCGGGCACGGCGCGAATATCATTTAAAAACCGAACGGCTATAAATTCCGCCCCGAAAAACACCGTTACAACCGTTACCGCCGCAATAAGCAGGGTAATTTCAATGGCGCGGCGCAGTATTTTAAGCGTGCCCCGCTTTGTACCGAGGGCTAATTCCTCGGCGGCAAGCCTTGTAACGGCGGTGCTTATACCGCTTGTGGCAAAGGTGGCGGCGAGCATATACACGCTGAATATAAGCTGATAAAGCCCTATTCCCTCAGAGCCGATAAGCTGCGCTAACCAGACCTTGAAAATTATTCCCACAAAGCGCAATATAAGCGAGGAAACGGTTAAAATAAGGGCATTTTTAATAAAAATTGTTTTTTTCAATGCTTTTCCACTCCAAATTCCCGTATAATTTATAATATGAAGCGGAAAAGCGGAAAATGTTAATATCAAGGCAGGTTAAAAAAATGAACTCACCGTTAGCGGACAGATTAAGACCGAAAACAATTGAAGAAGTTGCGGGGCAAAAGCAGCTTTTAGCGCCGGGAAAGGTGCTGCGGCGCATAATTGACTCAAAAAATATACCCAACCTTATATTTTACGGGCCCTCGGGCGTGGGTAAAACCACGGTTGCCAACATAATTGCCGCCACAAGCGGTAAAAAGCTGTGCTACCTTAACGCAACCATCGCGTCAACCGCCGATATTAAGGAGATTATCGGCTCAATAGGCACGATAGATACCCAAAACGGCATACTGCTTTATCTTGACGAAATACAGTATTTCAATAAAAAACAGCAACAAATTCTGCTTTCCTACATTGAAAACGGGGATATTACTCTTATAGCCTCCACCACCGAAAATCCCTATTTTTATGTATATAACGCGATTTTAAGCCGCTCAACGGTGTTTGAGTTCAAGCCGCTGACTCCCGATGATATATCGGACGTTTTAGACCGTGCAATCGGCATTTTAAGCGAGGAAAAGGGCAAAGAAATTAAAATTTCGGCAGACGAGAAGAAAAAAATATCCCGCGCGGCGGCGGGGGATGTGCGCCGTTCGCTTAATATGCTGGAGCTATGCGTGCTGACAAGCGAAAACGAAACCGAAATTGATATTACCGACGATACGGTAGAGGAAATTGCGGCGGCGAACGCCGTTCGCTACGACCGCGAGGGCGATGAGCACTACGATATAATATCGGCTTACCAAAAATCAATGCGCGGATCCGACCCTGACGCCGCCGTGTATTATTTGGGCAGGCTGCTTGCGGCGGGAGATTTGCCGAGCGCCTGCAGGCGGCTTATGGTATGCGCCTGTGAGGACGTGGGGCTTGCCTACCCGCAAATAATACCCATAGTGAAAGCGGCGGTGGATATTGCGCAGTCGGTGGGTCTGCCCGAGGCGCGCCTGCCCCTTGCCGACGCGGTAATTTTGGTAGCCACAAGCCCGAAATCAAACTCAGGGCATAACGCTATAGTCGCGGCAATGGAGGATATTGAAAAGGGAATAGGCGGACCTATTCCGCGCCAACTGCAAAACAAGCATTTTGACGGCGAGGAAGCCGAAACAAAGGGGCAGAACTATAAATATCCGCACGATTTTAAAAATCATTATGTAAACCAACAGTATTTACCCGACGCGCTTAAAAACAAGCGGTATTATGAGTTCGGAGACAATAAAACCGAGCAAAAATACAAGGAATATTGGGACGCGGTAAAAGGTAAATAAAAATGTTATGTAAACCAAGGGAGGGAATAGTATGAAAGAAAACGGAATACCGAAAAAAACCCGCTTTTTGTGGCAGGTGCGCATATCCTTAATAGGCTTTATTCCGGTTGCGGTGCTGCTATTTCTCTGCTCGATAACGCTTTGGTGCCTTTTGCCGGCAGTAATTTTGGCGGCGGCGCTGCTTATATTTGTGCTGTGGTATATTCCCGCCTATTTTGCAAGCTATGAAATACTGTTCCCTAAGGGCGCAATTATTATAAACCGCGGTATCTTTATAAGGACTACCCATATAATGCCCTTTTCAAGGCTTATTTACGTTCAAAGCTATTCCACGCCCCTAGCTCACAGTATGGGGCTTGCGGCGCTAAGCCTTAAAGCGGCGCGCAGCAGCGTTATTATACCTGAGCTGCCCGTATCTGACGTTGAGCTGTTTATAAAGTCGGTCACAAAGGAGGAAAACGCTTGAAAAAGGAGTTCCGCGCCCATCCGCTTATGCTTGTAAGCCTTATAAAGCCTTTCCTTTTTGTGCTTGTTCTGCCTGTTTTAAAGGGCGTTATACAGTACATTATAAAGCGTCGTGTTACCGGCGTTTTGACTTTGGAGCTTATTGCCTTTATGATAATTACCCTTATAGCCGCTCTGCGCTGCCGCTCCTTCCGCCTTATTTGCGGCAAAAACGGTGTGACAATTAAAATGGGGGTGCTTTTTAAAAGCAGCGCCTTTATAAGCGTTAATAAGCTATCGTCCGTTCAAACGGTGCAAAACCCTATCGACGCGGTCTTCCGCGCGGTATCCTACCGCATAAATACCGAGGCGGGACCCAAGGGCAAGGCGGATTTTGATTTTAAGCTGAGCACAAAGGACAGCGCCGAGGTCTCCCGCCTTTTATACGGCGAGGATAATTACACCGCCGTTAAGTTTTCGGTCTTTAAGGTGGCGGTTATGGCGGCTACCACATCATCGGCAGTTATGGGTATGCTTATTGCCGTGCCTATAATAAATAAAACAGGTAAGCTTTTGGGAATTGCCCTCAATAATATTCTGCTTGACGAGATAAACAACGTTTCAAGCGGCTTTAAATCCTACTTTCCGCCTATTGTAAACGCAATAACCCTTGTTTTTCTTTTAAGCTATGCGGTAGCCTTTGTTTATTCGCTTTTTAAGTATATAAATTTTAAGCTCTTTCTTGAAAAAGAAAAGTTAGAGGTGCGGTCGGGCTTTTTCGTGCGCAGCCGTTCCGCCTTTAAAAAGTCCTCGGTAAACGATGTTATTATAGACCAAACCCCGCTTATGCGTCTTTTCAAGCGCTACGCTATCAAGGTGAGCGTGGGCGGCTACGGCGGCTCAAAAAGCGAGACGGCGGTTATAGTGCCCTCGGGCAGGCGGGGTGAGATAAAGCGCCAGTTCCAAGCATATTTCCCGTTTTTAGCGCCAGACGGCAAGCTGATGCACGCGCGGCGGGATATTGTAACCAAAAACCGATTTTTATATCTGCCGGGGCTGTATTTTATAATTACGTTGGCAATTTCCATAGCGCTGACCTTTATTTTCCCGAAATTCGGCAGACTGACCTTGTTTTTAACTATGGTAGCCTGTGCGGTTATAATGTATTACGCATATTTGAGCATTTATGAGTTTCGCTTGGGTAAGCTGAAAATCGGAAGAAACATCTACGCGCAGACCGTAAAGGGCTTTAACGCCTGCGAGCTGCACTGCCCGCGCGAAAACGTGGGACAGATTAAAATTATTCGCACAATTCCCGATATTCGGCTTGATACCTGCAAGGTGGTTATAAGTGTGCGTTCGGAAAGCGCCGATACCGTAAAGGTGCGTATGCTCAATTACGACGAGGTTAAAAAAAGTATTGCGGACAGCTACGGTATTGAGGTATAAATAATAATCCATAGGGCAACCTATAATGTAAACATAACGTTTCACGTGAAACATTATACAGGGGGTTGCCTTATGGATATTTTTTTACATTGCTTATATGCGTTTCTTGTGGGCGGGTTTATCTGCCTTATAGGTCAGGTTTTAATTGATTACACTAAGCTTACACCCGCGCGAATACTTGTTTCTTATGTTGTTGCGGGAGTAATTTTAACCGCAATAGGCGTTTACGAGCCTATAGTTGAGTTCGCGGGCGCGGGTGCTACCGTGCCTCTCACCGGTTTCGGCTACAGCCTTGCCTGCGGCGTTAAAGAGGCGGTAAAGGAATACGGCTTTATGGGAATACTGATGGGTGGACTGACCGCAACTGCGGCAGGCATTGCAACTGCCGTTGTATCGGGCTTTTTAATGGCAGCACTGTTTAAACCGGGAGACAAAACTTAATGCGGAATTATGAATTCGGAATGCGGAATGAAATATAAAGGCTATTCAACGATATTTAACGGTAATACCGGCTTTGTTAAAACCCGATATGATTTTTTCAATTGCTACTGCTTTTTGCGTATCAGACATAAATGCATATTCAATTATTGCTTTTATTTTCAAAATTAATTGATAACATTCGCTCTCGACAATATCTTTTGCTGAAATTTCCAGTTTAGTACCCGATGAAAGCTTTTCACCGTTTTCTATAATAAATTTTATTATTATTTCTTTATAAGGTTCCATTAAAAACATCTCCTAAAACTATTTTAACCTGTTTTAGGTTAAAAATCAAGAATTAAATTTATATAGCTTATATTATTTATGGTGATTGAATTGTATGAGCATATAAGAAGTTTAAGAGAAGACCGAGACTTATCCCAAAAAGAAATTGCGGCAATACTCGGAATGTCACAAACAGGCTATTCAAAATACGAAACCGGGGAAAATGATATTCCAACGCAAATTTTGATAAAGCTTGCAGAATATTACGACACAACTACCGATTATCTGTTGGGCAGAACAGACGAACCGTAAGGCAGCAATAAAAATAGGCTCCCTCTGACGAGGGTGCGGGGGTCCCGAGGACACCTCTGCAAAGCAGGAGCACCGACCGAGGCGGCAGCCGAGACGCTGTCAACGGAGTTGGCTGAGGGGTATTTATTTGAAATTAAACTTTTTCACTATGCTTTAGTCTGTAACAATCCCTCAGTTTCGCTTCGCTCAACAGCTCCCTTTACACAAGGGAGCCTTTATTTTTTATTCCGCATTACGTATTCCGAATTCCGCATTAAATTTAACTGTTTACTTTTGTTCTGCGAAATGCTATAATATAATCCGTGACTTAAATGTTTCACGTGAAACATTTACAGGGAGGAATAAAAATGGGGAAGATAATCGCCGTTGTTAATCAAAAAGGCGGCGTCGGAAAGACCACAACTGCCGTAAATCTCGCCGCGGGAGTAGGCATTGCCGGCAAAAAGGTGCTTTTGGTGGACGCCGACCCGCAGGGCAACTCGACAAGCGGCTTTGGAATAAACAAAAAAGAGGTAAAAACCACTTCATATGAGCTTTTAATAGGCACGGGCAAGCTGGAAAACGCCATAGTAAAGACGGAATATAAAAATGTAGACGTTGTTCCGTCCTCAATGGATTTAGCTGCGGCGGAGGTTGATTTAATTGAAATAGAACACCGCGAGGCGCAGCTTAAAATGACCCTTGCCGCCTCGCGGGATAGCTACGACTACATATTTATAGATTGTCCGCCGTCCTTAGGACTGATAACGATAAACGCGCTTAACGCCTGCGACACGGTGCTTGTGCCGATACAGTGCGAATATTTCGCGCTTGAGGGACTTTCGCAGCTTATGGCGACGGTACGACAGGTAAAAAGGCTTTACAATCCTACCCTTGAAATTGAGGGGATAGTGCTTACAATGTACGACGGGCGGCTGAATCTGACGGGTCAGGTGGTAGCCGAAATTAAAAAATACTTTGCCGATAAGCTTTATAAATCGGTAATTCCGCGTGCGGTAAGGCTTTCCGAGGCGCCGAGCTACGGTATGCCGATACAGTATTACGACAAGCGCTCAAAGGGCGCGGCGGCGTATGACGATTTAACCAAGGAATTTTTGAAGAAGAACAGGAGAAGATGAAATGGCTGTGAAAAAAGGCGGACTCGGCAGGGGACTTGACTCCCTTTTCAGCGAAAACGCGACCGACAGCGACGGCGCGGTAAAATTAAATATAAACGATATTGAACCCAACCGCGACCAGCCCCGAAAGGACTTTGACGAGCAGAGCATTTCGGAGCTTGCGGACAGCATTGCGAGGCATGGACTTATACAACCTATTGTGGTTAAACCAAATGCAAACGGCAGATACAGTATAATTGCGGGTGAACGCCGCTGGCGCGCAAGCCGCATTGCGGGGCTTAATGAAGTGCCTGTTATAATAAAGGACGCGGACGAGCAGACCTTAATGGAATTAGCTCTTATAGAGAACCTGCAGCGCGAGGATTTAAACGCGGTTGAAGAGGCGCTCGGCTATCGCTCGCTTATTGACGGCTACGGGCTTACTCAGGAAGAGGTTGCAAAGCGAATGGGCAAATCACGCAGCGCAGTGACTAACGCCTTGCGCCTGCTTGCCCTTAACAGCACCGAACTGGAGGCCTTGCGTCGCGGCAGCATTACTGCGGGTCATGCGCGCGCCCTGCTTTCGTGTGATGACGAAAACACGCGCTCCAAAATGCTGCTTGCCGCAGCGGACGGCGCGTCTGTCCGTGACCTTGAAAGAATGGCGGCAGCCGCAAAAAAGGCGAAAGCAGCGGCTAAAAAGCCCGCAGAGCCTAAACTGACCTTTTACAGCGAGGTTGAGCTTTCCCTTAAAAACGAAATGCACAGAAAGGTACATATAAACCCCTCCGGCAACGGCAAGGGCACGCTTACAATTGAATTTTTAAGCGACGACGAGCTTGCCGAGTTTGCGAAAAAGCTATCGGAATAATGCACTTATGCCGTGTGGGCACCCTATTTCTGTGCGGACAGAAATAGGGGAAAGAACCGTCGGAAACCCTTTCAATTGGGTTTCCGAACCTTCCTGAATGACCAAAGGGGCAAACTCCCCTTTGGATACCCCTACTGCGTAAGGGTGTAGATGGAGCAGTTACAGGATAATTGTTTCTCCGAAATTTAATGAATATACGGTTGTTATTTTAGAAAGATATATTCTACTAACTAATTAGGAATGGAGTAAATTGTGAATTCAACAAACTTAATTATAATAAAAGGATTAGTAGTACTCTGGGTAATTCTTATAATTGCTGCTGCTTTAATTATTGATGCTCAAAATAAAAAGAAAAAAGCACAGGAACTTCAACTAAAACTTTTAATGAAAAAAAGTAATGATTCCGCCTCGCCGAGTATAGATGAAGACATAGAAAAACTACCGTACAGGCGGAAATTTTTGCTTACTAAAAACGAATACTGGTTTTATAAAAGTCTCAAAGAAATAGCGGATAAATACGGCTTTGCCGTTTTGGCGAAAATTCGCTTTGCCGACTTGGTTGAGGTAAGCGCCGAGGCGGATAAAAAGGAATATATGAAGTATTTCGGCAAAATCAAGTCAAAGCACATAGATTTTATTCTTTGTAAAAAGGATAATTTATATCCCGAGCTGTTAATAGAGTTAAATGACAGTTCGCATAACAAAGAGGATAGAATAAAAAGAGATGAATTTGTAAAGAAAATTGCCGAAAAAGTCGGCTACAAAATGGTATTTGTAGACGGTACGCAAAACCTTGAAGAAACGATAATAAAAGCGCTTGAAATTAAAAGCGAAAACAATAACGACCCACCGATAGTTGCGAATTAAAAAGGCAAAACAACGCGGAAGGTAAATGTGTTTGGAATAAGGGCGTATGCGCGAAGCGCATTTATTCCGCATTCCGAATTCATAATTCCGAATTAAAAAAGTGAGGATTTTTAAAAATATGTGGTTTATATTATCTTTGGTTACAATTATGTTTTGGGGCGGGTCGGATCTGTTTTCAAAAATGGGCTCCGATTCGACCGATAAATACAGTCATTGGAAAATAGTAGTCGCCGTGGGTACGGTTATGGGTCTGCACGCGACTTTTGAGCTGCTCACGGGGGCAAAATTCTATCCTGTGGACTTTATAAAGTATTCGCCCGCAATAATCTGTTATGTTTCCTCGATGATCTTGGGGTATGTGGGGCTTAGGTACATAATGCTTTCGGTTTCATCGCCGATATGCAATTCATCGGGTGCGGTTGCCTGCATACTTTGCCTTGTATTTTTGCGGCAAATGCCCGATGCCTTAAGCTGGGCAGGAATTGTTCTTGTGTGCGTGGGTGTTACGGGGCTTGCGTTTGTTGAAAAGAAGTATGACGAGGAGGCACACGCTTTAGCCGATAAGGCGGAAAACAAAAAATTCAAATCGGGCTTTATTGCGGTATTCTTCCCGATTTTCTATTGCCTGCTTGACGGGCTGGGCACCTTTGCCGACGCGATACTGCTTGATAAGGGCATAGTCGGCGAGGACTCTGCGAATATTGCATACGAGTATACATTCTTTATAATGGGCATTGCCGCGTTTGTTTATGTTTATGTAATTAAAAAGCAAAAACCGAGCTTTAAATGGGATTTACCCAAGTGGCTCGGTGCGGGCTGCGAAACAGCGGGGCAGTTCGCCTATATTTATGCGATAGGGGATAATCCCACCGTAGCTGCGCCGATGATTTCATCTTACTGTGTGTTCTCGGTGCTTCTCTCGCGCATATTCTTAAAGGAAAAGCTTTCGTTTAAGCATTATTTAATAATTTTCACCGTATTTGCGGGAATTATCCTTATGGGCGTTTCCGAGGGGCTGGCGGAGTAATTTCAAATTGTATTGTAGGGTCAAAATACAGCCCCGTGCGGATTTTAAGAATGTTTTACAGCCTCCCCGTTTTTGGGGGGCTGTTTTTTTCTGCAAACAAAAGGATTAAAAAGCATGCGGAATGCTATTCGGGAGCGTCCGCAGAGCCCTGCCAAATAACAAGCAGCGTTCCGTTTTTAACGCTGACCGTTGCCGGCTTGCCCGTAAATTCATTGCTTACGCCTAACGGGAAGTCACAAGCAAGCTCGGTGTTTTCAAGCGGGTATAAAACGCCGCGAAGCGTAACGCCCTCTGCCTTGCCGCTCATAGCAAAGACCGAAAGCGTGCCCTCGCGCGCGGTGAAATTCATTTCACCGTCGGTAATGCAGCAGGCGGTGTAACCGTTAAAGCAGAGATATCCTCTTCCGCCGCGGCGGGAGATATAGCAAAGTGTTTGGTAATTGGCAAAGGTGTGGTCGGGTCTGCCGCCGACCCCGCCGTATATTATAAAACGGTCGTACCCGCGCTCAAAGCCGGTTTTTATGGCAAGCATGGTGTCGGTATCGTCCTTCATTACGGGGTGGCGTATAACCTCGCCGCAATCCGGCACGAAGCCGAGCGAATCAAAATCCCCAACGGCAATATCCGGCAGTGCGCCGAATTTTTCTAGATGATTTATTCCCGAATCCGCTGCGATGACCAGATCCTCTTCATTTTTTTTAAAGCGGTCGGGCAGGCCGTCCGCCGCACCGAAAATATAACAGGTTTTCATTTTAATATTTTCACCTTAAACGAAAATTTTATGTTGAAAAATGTCGCGCAGAGCGTATAATAATATAGTACACATATTATTTTAACAGAAAAAAATCAAAACACAACATTTTTTTAAGGCGAGGTAGAAAATGAACTCAACTCTCAAAAAAACGCTTATCATTTCCGCGGCGGCATTGGCGGCTGCCGCTGTCGCCGTGGCGGCGGTCCTGTTTATTTTAAAGGCGGGGTCGCGCGCGGCTGACGCACGGCTTGACAATCCTCCGTCGTCATCCTCCTCCGCGGTACAGGCGGTGAGCTCAGAGCCGCCGGCACCCGTAGATAACGGTATACGCCTGGTTATATCATCCCCCGAAAAATCCGTTATAAGCGTGACCGCGCCGGAATTTACTTTCTCCGGCACATCCGACAGGGAAGAGCCGCTGACCGTAAACGGAACGGCGATAGAGCGCACAGAGGACGGATCGTTTACATACAGCGTCAACCTCAATGTCGGCAAAAATGTTTTTGCGTTTGAGCATAAGGGCGAGACCAAAACCTACACGGTCAATTACAGATATGTTATAATCGAAAGCTATTCGCCTTCAAGGGCACAGACCTATCCGAGCGGAGCTACCCTTGTAGTAAATGTTAAGGCGCGCAAGGGCAGCGCGGTAACAGCAACATTTAACGGTTCCACACAAAATCTTACCATTGCAAATAACAGCAATGATGAAAAATCCGATTTTATTTCCTTCAACGGCGTTTTCGAGCTGCCGAAGAATAACGCGCAGGATATCAACCTCGGAAAAATTGTATTTAAGGCAACGCACGCCGGCAAAAGCGAAAGCTTTTCATCGGGCGCCATAACCTGCAAAAAGAGCGATATTATAGTCGATTATGACCCGAAGGCGACTCCGACCGGCGGAAGATATATGAATGTCGGCTCGGGCTGTATTGCCGAAATAGTGGGCGAAACCGCCGAGACCTTTGACGGCAATGTTTCCGCCGCGTCCCTTAAAAACGGCTCTGTTGACTGGTCAAGACCCACCAACAATTATCTGCCGTGCGGAACGGTGGATTATTCATCACCCAATCCGGTTATTTACGAAAGCGGCTCGGTCAAAAACGAATATGTGACCCTGCGGGCGGGCTACCGTGTTTACAAGCAGACCCGCGATAAGCCGAATACCGGCTACAAGCAGATAACGAAGCAGTATATAGGCACACTGCCGGATCACAACGAAATCAAGGCGGCGGTAATTGAAAACGGCGATACGCATACCGTGCTGACGGTGAATACGGATTGGAAGGCACCCTTCTATTTCGATCTTCTGCCGCAGGCGTATGCTAATCCGTCAACACAGAATTACAATGTGTCAAGCGTTACATTCAGATATATAGATATTACCTTCTGCTATGCGACGGTGTTTGAGGGTGAAATTGCAATACCCGAGGACAATCCGCTGTTTGAAAGAGCGGAGATTATCAAAAACATGAATGCCGGCGGCACTGCCGTGCGTGATTATACCCTGCGGCTTTTCCTTAAAAAGCAGGGGGCATTTTACGGCTGGGACTGTGCCTATAATAAGGACGGACAGCTGGTATTTACTTTCCTGAATCCTAGGAAGATTACCGCTGCCGATAACGAATACGGCTTTAATCTGAACGGCGCGAAGATTCTTATAGATGTGGGCCACGGCGGACGGGACGGCGGAGCTGCGGGGCTCGGAAGCTTTGCGAACAGCTATTGCGAAAAGATCGCAAATCTTAATCTTGCCAAAAAAATAGAGGCAGAGCTTGTAAAAACCGGAGCCAAGGTGATAATGACCAGAACCGGGGATACCACAAGCTCAACCTTCGATAAAATCTCGATTCTAAAGCGCGAAAAACCGGATTACTGCATTGCGGTGCACCATAATTCCTCTGTGAACGGGGGAGCGAAGGGCTTCGGGGCGTATTATTCAAACGTGTTTTCCAAAAAGCCGTCGGAGTTTGTTTTGGCGCAGACCAAAGCCACGCCGCTTTATTCGGATTTTATATTCAACTGGCACTATTACTTTATGTGCCGCATAACCACATGCCCCGTAGTGCTTACGGAAAACGGATTTATGTCCAATTCCTCGGACTTTTCTATAATAAGAAACGACGCCAAAAATACCGAAAAGGCAAAGGCGATAACCCGCGGAATAGTGGATCATTTCCGCTCGATACAATAACAGATGCCGGATTCCGAAGGTTTAATATCAACAGCCCCTATGCCATGACTTTGCCATGACATAGGGGCTGTTGCAGACTTGATTCAATTCAAAATTTTAATATTCGTACCGTAATTGAGATTTTGTATTTCCGATATCTAAATTGCCGACTCGTCCTCCCGCATATCGTCAAGCGCATACTTACAGCACTGCAAAACCAATAAATTAAAAGAAATGCCGTTTTCCGCCGCCGTTTTGTTGAGCTTTTCAAAAAGCGGCTCGGTAAAACGCACGGTGCGCGGAATATTTGCACTTTTAAGCTCATTATCTATCTTAAACACATTATCACCCTTAACCAATATTATACCCATTTATGGTATCAGTTATATAACCTTAAGTGATTGCATTTATGGTTATATTGATGTATAATAATCAACGGTGATAAAAATGATGTGCGAAAACGAATATTGTATATATCAAAAAAACCGTGCCTGTATGCCTGATATAATTTCAATTGATGAATTCGGAAAATGCTCGGAGTGTATAATTCCGAATATTCCCCATGATTTTTTGGAAGGGCTCAAACGGGAAACACTCAAAATTATCGAATCGTCAGATAAGCAAAAATCGTTTTAAAACAGACGAATTTTATTTGTTTCGGTCTGTCGATAAGCTTATGCTTTTGCGCCGAAGCTAATCCTGTTCGTCTGCCTTAAGGGTATTGTATTCGTTCGCTATGCTGAACCAGGTGTTAAAGCCCACAAGCCCGCTTTGCGGCAGCCCGAAAAGGCGCTGAAAGGTATAAACCGCGTCGCGCGTTTGCGTGCCGTAATACCCCGTAACGGGAATTTCGGGTATTTCGGGGTATACTCTGCCGATATACGACAGATAGGTTTGAATATCGCTTACGTTTTCACCCTGCGAGCCTACGCTCAAAACATAACCGGGGTATATTTTTGCAAGCCCGCTTTCATAGCCCGCGGGCAGCGACTGCACGCTTGCGCGGTATTCGCGGTTTAAAACGTTCCAAAGCGCGGCGTTTGCCCTGCCCGTTACGGGCAGCCCGTAAAAGCGTTGAAAATTTTCGACCGCCTGAACCGTAGCGGGGTCAAACACGCCGTTTACGGTTACGGGGTCAAGCTCTGGGTTAAGGTAGGCTATAACGTCCATATAATATTGCAGCGCCTTGACCGGAAGCCCCTCCATTCCCGCAGAAAGCTCGGGCGCGTAGGGCAGAGTCGCCTCGCCTATGTTTATACCCTCGCTTGTAAGCTCGGAAAGCTGCTTTACGCCGTTGTAATACCGCTTTATTGTGTACCATGTGGCTTTATCCACCTCACCCGTTACGGGCAGCGAAAATATGCGTTGAAACGCCCGCACGGCATCCTCGGTATCCACCCCGAAAAAACCGTTTTCAAGGCGGATTTTCGGTATTGCGGGGTAGTTTTGCGCTATTCGGTTAAGCTCGGTCTGTATCACCTTTACGCTGTTTGAATCGTCTCCGGGGCGGAGCGGCTCGCCGGGATACGATTCGCCGACCGAATCAACAGGCGTATCGGTAAGAATCCGAATATCGTCGCCGTAAAAGCTTTTCAGTATTTCAAGGGGTGACAGTCCCTGCTCCGCAAGCGGAACGGTTCCCCACTGCGACAGCCCCGCGCATGTAGAGGTGGTGCCGTTGCAGAACTGTGTGAAAAGGGGCTGTATGCTGCCCTCGCGCACCACGTATTCGTCAAATATTTCGTCCACAATATCGTTTATGTTTTCAAAAATATCCCTGTCGGGAACAAACGCTTGGTCATACCTTGTGGTGTTGGTTATATCAAAATCATACCCGCGCGAGCGGTACCACTCGGTGTAAATCCGGTTGAGCGCATAGCTTATAATTGCGTAAATATTCGCACGCAGCGCGTTTTCGGGCCAGGTAGGGTAAATTTCGCTCGAAGCGACGTTTTTAATGTAATCAACAAACGGCACCACCACGTTTTGTGCAGCAGAATCGGGCGCGCCGAGGTGCACTGTTATGGTTTCGGGTATTACGGGAGCAATGATGTCAGGCATAATATCACCCCTTTTTAAAGCTCAAACGATGAAAATTCGTTAAAGATTATCGGGTCGGTTCTGCCGCCCGCAACCGCCTTCGGCAGCATATCGGATCTCTGCACCGAGGCTATTCCCGAAAATACGGGTATGTTCAGATGTATGTTGTCAAGAAAGCCGTCGGCCGAAATCAGCAGATTGTAAAGTGTATACGGCAGGGCGGGCGCGCCCGATGTCATTGAAAGCGATTTCGGAGGCGCATCCAGCAAAAAAACGCGCGTTTTGCCGCTTTCGTCGGTTACGGCGCTGTCCAGAACCGTCATGCTGTCGGGCGAGCCTGTGAAAACCGTCACCCTGGCGCCCCTGACCGGGTAAATATTCGCAACCGATGTGACCCATGCCGAAATCCTGCCCTTTTCGGGCGGCGTTGGTTTTTCTTCCGTTTCAGTCGGTTCCGAGTTCATAGCCGCGTAGGTCGCGGCTGCGGCGGAAGATATGCCGCCGTATTTTTCGAGCATTTCTTTTCGGTATTTTTCTACTAAAGATTTATCCATGCATTATCACCCCGTTGATATTTTATGCAGTGGTTGAAAAATAGGTTCTTATGGTATATAATTGCATTTAAGGAGTTGATTTGCGAATGATAACTTTAAAGAACAGCATGATGACGGTTGATATCGACACTAACGGCGCGGAGATAAGGCGCATAACCGTAAACGGAGAGGACAGACTTTGGAACGGAGACCCTGCCGTATGGCATGGCACCGCACCAGTGCTTTTCCCGATGTGCGGAGGGCTGCGTGACGATAAATTTACACACGACGGAAAGGAATATCACCTTGCAAAGCACGGCTTTGCAAAAAAAATGAATTTTGAGGTTGAAAGCAAAACCGAAACCGCGGCGGTATTGCTGCTTAAAAGCAATGAGGAAACCCTGAAGCAGTTCCCGTGGGAGTTTGAATTCAGGGTGAAATTTGCGCTTGACTGCGGCAGAATCGCCGTGACCTACGATGTGAAGAACCTGTCGGACGATACCATGTATATGTCCTGCGGAGCGCACGAGGCTTACGCCTGCCCGGAGGGAATCGAGCAGTACGATGTTATATTTGAGCGCGAGGAAACGCTGAATGCCTGGAATCTTAACGGCAATCTGCTTGACGGCACCGTAACGCCCGTGCTTAAGGAAAGCAGAGTTCTGCCGCTTTATAACAGATATTTTGATGTTGACGCGCTGGTCTTCAAGGATATTAAGTCACGCTTTGTAACACTCAGAAACCGCGTTACGGGCAAGAGCGTAAGCCTTGATTTTACCGGCTTTGAGTATTTTCTTTTGTGGACAAAGCCGGGAGCTGGCTACGTTTGTTTAGAACCGTGGAACGGGATAACCCCGCTTGAGAATTCAAGCTATGAGTTAAGCGAGAAGGAAGGCATAACCTCGGTAGAGCCGGGCTGCAGCTATGCGCTGACTCATAAAATTTATTTTTAAAAAAATAAAGACAAATCTTAAGTTATGGTGTATAATAAATTTATTATGCAATAAGGAGCGGTTTTTTCAATGTGTGGCTTTACCGGCTTTACCAATTATATAAAGGATGACGGCACGGTGCTCGGGCGTATGATGGACAGAATCGTACACAGAGGGCCTGACGCGTCGGGTCAGTTTGTGGATACCGATATTGCGCTCGGCTTCAGACGGCTCAGTATTATCGACCTTGCAGAGGGCGGTCAGCCTATGTTTAATGAGGATAAGTCCCTGGTGCTTGTCTTCAACGGCGAGATATATAACTTCAAGGAGCTGCGCGCAGAGCTGCTCGAAAAGGGGCATGTTTTTGCGAATAATTCCGACAGCGAGGTGCTGCTGCACGGCTTTGAGGAGTGGGGCGAAAGCATGGTGCCGAGGCTCCGCGGAATGTTTGCGTTCGTTATTTTCGACCGCCGCGACCGCTCGCTTTTTGCCGCGCGCGATATGTTCGGCATAAAGCCGTTTTACTATACCTTTATGGGCGAAAGCTTTATTTTCGGCTCAGAGATAAAGTCGTTTTTGGAGCACCCTGATTTTAAAAAGGAATTAAACGAGGAGGCTCTGGCGCACTACCTTTCGTTCCAGTATTCCCCTACCGAGGAAACATTCTTCAAGGGCGTTTACAAGCTGCCGCCCGCGCATTACTTTACCTTTAAAAACGGCGAAATGAAGAAAACGCGCTATTTCAAGCCCGATTTTAACGCGCAGGCCGGCGTGCTCGAATATTTTGCCGACCTTACAGATAAGGCTGTGCGTGAATCGGTTGCGGCGCATAAGATAGCCGATGTTGAGGTTGGCTCCTTCCTTTCAAGCGGTATTGATTCAAGCTATATTGCCGAGGCGGCAAACGTTGATAAAACCTTTACCGTCGGCTTTGAAAGCCCCGACGGCGACCGCTACAACGAAATACACTTTGCAAAGAAATTTGCCGATACAATAGGCGTTGAGAATATTTCAAAAATTATAACTCCCGAGGAATACTGGGGCACTTTCCCGAAAATTCAGTACCATATGGACGAGCCGCTTGCCGACCCCGCCGCAATAGCGCTTTACTTTGTAAGTCAGCTTGCGAGCAAATACGTTAAGGTGGTAATGTCGGGCGAGGGAGCGGACGAGCTTTTCGGCGGCTACCGCATTTACCAAGAGCCGATAACTCTTACCGCCTATGATAAGCTGCCCTTCGGTATTCGCCGCGTTATTTCAAAAATCTGCGGGCATTTGCCGCAGAAGCACGGCATAAACTACCTTGTGCGCCGCGGCAAAACGATTGAGGAGCGGTTTATAGGCAATGCCTCAATTTTCGGCGTCAAGGAGCGAAACACGCTGCTTAAAAGTGAGGCCGCGAAAAAAGCCGCAGCTCCGCAGGTGCTTTGCGCTAAGTTTTATGACGAGGTTAAAGACAAGGACGATATTACCAAAATGCAGTACCTCGATATAAATATGTGGCTTATGGGGGATATTCTTCTTAAGGCCGACAAAACAAGTATGGCGAATTCGCTTGAGCTGCGTGTACCCTTCCTTGATAAAAAGGTTATTGAGCTGGCGGAGACCATACCGCTTAATTGCAGGGTAAGCACCAAAACCACAAAATTAGCGCTGAGAAAAGCGGCAGAGAAAACCCTGCCGAAATTAACCGCCGAAAAGGATAAGCTGGGCTTCCCCGTGCCGATAAGGGTATGGCTTAAGGAGGATAAATACTATAACACGGTAAAGGAGGAATTTACGGGAGAAATAGCCGAGAAATTCTTTAATACCGAAAAATTGGTTGCACTGCTTGATAATCACCGTGCGGGCAAGGCGGATAACAGCCGCAAGATATGGACGGTATACACATTTATAATTTGGTATAAGCAATATTTTACGGAGGCTTAAATTTGAATTGCAGGGAGCGGAAAATACCGTCCCGTGTCAGTAGTGCGAAAAATTTTTTTGCGGCGGTAACGCCGCATTTTTCGTTTTTCCCATGCCTGTGCGGCGGAAAAACACCCTGTAAGCGAAAAATCGCTGAATAAGCGGTTTTTCAAGGGTACTGGGGTGGTATTGGCGGGGATAGAGCGCAGTCCGAAAATCCGTGATTTTCGAGCGAGCGGCATTCCCGTAGGGGAGCGTGTCGACTTTTTCGACACGCTTAGGGAGCGGAAATTTTCCGCTCCCTGTGAGTTTTTTGCCGCTTTTTGCGTGTAATAGGTGAAAAGCTTTTCAAAGGGGGACGGTCATACGGACAGCGGGGCCTTTAATTACCGCCGTTTCCGCGACGGTGGGGATGAAAACGGATTGGTCGAAATAATAAAAGAATACAAGGACGGGCTGATTTTTTACCTAAACAGCATTGTCGGCAATATTCATACCGCCGAAGAGCTGGCGGAGGATACCTTTGTGCTGCTCGGCACCAAAAAGCCGTGCGATAAGGGTACGGGCTCGTTTAAAACCTGGCTTTATACCATAGGGCGTAACATTGCGATTGACAGTCTTCGCCGAAGGCGCAAATGCGAGCTGTCGGAAGCGGAATATGCGGACATTTCCGCAGATGAGGCAAGTCTTGAGGACTCCTACCTTCTCGAGGAACGCAAAATTACCGTTCACAGAGCTTTAAACAGCCTGAAACCGGAATACCGCCAGGTGCTGTGGCTTATGTATTTTGAGGATCTTTCCGCTAAAGAAACCGCTTGTATTATGAAAAAGAGCGCTCACGGCATAGAAACGCTCGTATACCGCGCCCGAAAATCACTTAAGCTTATACTTGAAACGGAGGGCTTTATTTATGAAGAGCTGTAACGAAATGGCGGAAAGCGTATTTACGCGCATAAACGAATACGAAACGGCAAAAAGGCGAAAAAAGAAAGTAATTTTAAGCACGGCGGTGCCTGCCTGTTTACTGTGTGCCGCGGTCATTGCAGGCATTGCAATATACGGCGCGGGCGCGGGGGGGACGGCTGCGACTACCAAAAGCAGCCTGCGAGAAAACAGCGGAAACGCAGTCTCCTCCTCGGAGGTCTCATCCGATTCGGAAGGCAAAAAATTTGCATATCTTGACGACGATATGCTCGGCGTGGTTTATATTAACGGAATTGAATATGTGCAGAGCTTTGCCGATTTCGTAATCGACGAGGCTTTCACCGCCGACAAATTAATAGGCGACGCGCGCGATTATGACGGGACATACAGGGACAGCGATATGACGGCGCTGCTTTACAGTGTGAAGGAAAGTAAAAACGCGCTGATTTTAAAGCTGGGAAACGGCGGAACAATATTGCTTGAAAGAAGCGGCGAGCTTTGCGTTAACGGAAGGGACTACCGCTTTTACGGATACGGAGACGGCAGCGAGAAAAAAGAAAAACGCGTCGGCAGTGCGAAGCGTTATATAATCGAGGTGCCGAACAGGCAAAGCTCTGTAGAGCCGGGCGACGAAATATGGACTGTGAGCGGAAACGCAGACGAGCTTTTGCTTATAAAACCGAACGGAACGCAGGTTATTTATTGTGTCGGACAAAAAATTAAATAATGTCTACTGAATAATTGCATTGGCAAATGCAATTATATAAAATCGAGTTAAAATCTCGATTTTATGGGTCAAAACATTTGTTTTGACCGTCAGTATCCATTGATTGTCGCCTGATTTTAACAGGCATTAAATAGAGCATTTTTAAAAACCGCCGTTTTGACTGTATTTCGGCGGTTTTTTTGTGTGATTTTTTTCGGTTCGATTTACATAATCCGCTGCTGTGATTTTATTGCAGAGACTCGGTTATCCAACTTATTAACAAAGTTATCCACCGAATACGGGCGTCAAAGCCCGAATAATCGCCTTAAACAATATGGATTAGTGGACATCACGGTGTATAAGTCGAATTACAGCAAGGTTGTCTGAGTTTACATAATGCCAAGTTTGCAAAAATATGTCAGCGAAAGCGGTTTTCTCTTCATAGCCCGTTTTTTACGGCTTTTATCAGCTCGCTGCGCGTGTTAAGCTCGGGATTTTTCAAAACCGAGCGGCGCAGCTTTTCAAGCGTTTCTCCAATCACTCTGCCGCTTATTCCGCATTTTTTCAAATCCCTGCCGCCGATTTTAAGATCGGAAATTCTGTAGGGCTCGCCGTTTTTTATTATTTCCGTAAGCATATCCCGCGCGGCTGCGCAGTCTTTGCCGTAAGCCGACCTATAATCGAAATAATTTTCTGCGGAAGAGGGCGAGGTCAAATAAAGCATTTCTTTAATTTCGGGCTTTGTTTTCGGAAAGGGCATATTAAGAAGCGTGAGCATATCCTGCGCGGATCTTTTGGTTTTGTTCGGTACCTTCAAAAAATCAAGCGCGGGAGAAATCTTTGCTCCGCCCGAATAAAGAAAGGCAAAAAGCTTTGTATCGGCAGAGCCTAAAAACGGTAATATGCCGTAATCGGGGGAGGTATTAACCCCTAAAAAGCCAAGCCCGCCTATATCGGTCAGCGGCTTTAATGCGGCGGGGTTTTTGCCGCAAAGGGTTTTTAAAAGCTCGGAATAAATTCGCTCCGCACTTACGCTTTTAAGCGTGGGCGCATACTCCAAAGCCGCTTTAAGGGTGTTTTCTTCTATATCAAACCCCAAAACCGAGGAAAAGCGGAAAAGCCGCATGATTCTCAGCGCGTCCTCATAAAATCGGCGCCCCGGCTCACCCACAGCGCGCAGAATACGGTTTTCAATATCCTCCCTGCCGCCGAAAAAGTCCTTTAAGCCGTCCTTTTGATTATATGCCATTGCATTTACGGTAAAATCACGGCGGGCAAGGTCTTCGCGCAGGCTCTTTACAAAAATTACGCTGTCGGGGCGGCGGTGGTCGCGGTATTCGCCGTCTGTCCTGTAGGTAGTTACTTCGTTCGGCACACCGTTTATAATAACCGTAACCGTGCCGTGTTTTATGCCCGTGGGCACCGTCTTTTCAAAGAGGGACATAACCGTCTCGGGCTCTGCAGAGGTGGTAATATCGAAATCGTGCGGGGTATCACCGTTCAGCATATCGCGCACGCAGCCACCCACGGCGAACGCTTCATAGCCGTTTTTTTGCAGAGTTTCAATAATATATTCGGTGTCGCTCGGTAAAAATAACATAATTTTTATTTTCCTTTCAAAAAAGGGTTTATTTTTTTGCCGTTTAGCAATATAATAATAAGTAATAATGTTTTTAAGGAGACCGATTATGAAGCAGCTTCGTGATGAGGATAAGATCATAACACAGGTAAAGCATATTCATATGATAGGCATAGGCGGCAGCGGAATGTGCCCGCTTGCCGAAATACTGCACGGTAAGGGGTACTTCCTTACCGGGTCGGATAATAACGAAAGCGACCCGCTTACAAGAATCAAAAACCTCGGTATAAAGGTTTATATGGGGCACAGGGCTGAAAACATAAAGGGAGCGGAGCTTGTGGTGTACTCCGCCGCAATAGCCGCCGATAACCCCGAGCTTAAAGCTGCGCGCGAGCAGGGTATACCCACAATGGAGCGCTCGCATATGTTAGGGGCGCTTACCCGTCATTTCGATAATGTCATAGGCGTATGCGGTACGCACGGCAAAACCACCGTCACCTCTATGATAACACAAATTTTAATTTTAAACAAGATGGATCCTACCGCAGTTATAGGCGGAAAGCTGCCGCTTATAAATTCAAACGGTATTTCGGGCAAATCCAAAACCATGGTCTGCGAGTCCTGCGAGTTTGTCGATACCTTTTTGCAGCTCTCGCCCGATGTTGCAGTGCTGCTTAATATTGATAACGACCATCTTGATTATTTCAAAACTATGGAGAATATGACCCTCTCTTTCCATAAGTTTTTGAAAATGGCGAAAACGGCTTATATAAACGGGGACGACAGCCGCGTTTTAACCGCCGCAAAGGATATTGAGGCGAATATTGTTACCTTCGGCTTCGGGAAAGATAATTTTTACCGCGCCGAAAATATAGTAAGCCGCAAGCGCGGTTTTGCGTTTGATGTGGTAAAGAATAATGAGAAGATAATAAATATTGAAATGCACATACCGGGCAGGCATAATGTTTTAAACGGGCTTGCCGCGTTTGCCGTGTGCTTTGATATGGGCGTTTCGGCGGAGGGTATTAAAGACGCCGTAGAAAAATTCACCGGTGCCGGCAGGCGTTTTGAATTTTTGGGAGAGTATGACGGCTTTATGCTGGCTGATGATTACGCTCATCACCCGACCGAAATAAAAGCCACCCTTTCCGCCGCAAAGGAGCTTGACTACAATAATGTTATAGCGGTGTTTCAGCCCTTTACCTTTTCGCGCACGGCGCTTTTAAAGGATGATTTTATAAAGGCGCTTTCCATTGCCGATAAGGTAATACTGACACCGATTATGGGTTCGCGCGAAAAAAACACCTACGGCATTAAAAGCGAGGATTTGGCTGCGGGGCTCCACGATGTTTGCGTAGTGGACGGATTTGAAAATATAGCCGATAAGATTGAAGAAATCGCCCGCCCGGGTGATCTGGTTATTACGATGGGCGGCGGCGATATTTACAAGGCAGCGCACATTATACAAGGCAGGCACGCCAAATGACCGAAAAGCTATACGATAAGGACTCACATTTAAAGGAATTTACAGGCACGGTATTATCCTGCAAAAAAACGGGGGAAAAATATGCCGTGACTTTAAACAGAACCGCATTTTTCCCCGAGGGCGGCGGTCAGCAGTCAGACCGCGGATATATAGGCGACGCGTATATATCGGACGTGCAGATAAAAAACGGTGAAATACTTCACTTCGCCGATAAGCCGCTGAGTGTGGGACAAGCCTATGACTGTAAGCTGGATTTTGATTTTCGCTTTCGCAATATGCAGAACCATTCGGGCGAGCATATAATTTCGGGAATAATCCACCGTCTTTACGGGTTTAATAACGTAGGCTTTCATTTGGGAGCGGAAATGACAATGGATTTTGACGGCGAGCTTACAAGACGTCAGCTTGATGAGATTGAAGACCTTGCAAACAAAGCGGTGTATGAAAATCTGCCGGTAAAAGCCTATTACCCGACCGATGAAGAGCTGAAAAGCCTTGATTACAGAAGCAAGCTTGATTTAAAGGAAAATGTGCGCATAGTGGAAATAAAGGGCGTGGATGTTTGCGCCTGCTGCGCGCCGCATGTAAAGTCGACCGGCGAAATAGGCATTATAAAAATCCTGGATTTTGAAAAATACAAGGGCGGCGTGAGGCTGCTTGTAAAATGCGGCACGGATGCGCTGCGCGATTACCGCGAAAAGTACAAAAGCGTGCTGGAAATATCGAATTTACTCTCCGCAAAGCAGCCTGAGGTGTCATCGGCGGTTATGAAGCTGAACGAACAGTTATCGGCAGAAAAGGCGGCGGCAGCCGCGCTTAAAAAGCGATTGATTGCCGAAAAGGCGGCGGGCTTTGCGCCCGATACCGATAAAACCGCAGTTTTTGAAAGCGGACTTGATATTAAAGAGCTGCAATTATTAGCCGACGCGCTCTGCGTTAGGGCGGGCGGCATACGCGGCGCTTTTTCGGGAGCGGACGGTGCTTTTTCCTTTGCAATATGCGGCGAAGAAACCGCGCTCGGAGACTTTTTTGCGGAATTCAAGGCCGCGTTTAATACACGCGGCGGCGGCAGGAACGGAATAAGGCAGGGAACCGTGTGTGCAGACCGCGCGGAAATAGAAAGGCTTTTCACAGAATAAAACAGAGGAGATGTTTAAATGGCAAAAACACGGACTAAAAGACAGCAGGCAATTATAAAACGGCGGATATTTCTCACATGCTGCGCAGCAGTGCTTCTGGCGGTTGCGGCAATCGTTACGTTTGCGGCAAGCGCGGTATTGAAATCGGACGATAAAATGAAGCCCGATAATTCACAGAGCGCCGATTCTTCAAAGGTCGAAAGCGTTGAAATACCCGAAACCACCGCGCGGGTAATATCAACAGGTGATATTATGGTGCACTCGACCCAGGTTGACGGCGCAAGAACACAGACGGGCGAATATGATTTCAGTCCGTATTTCAAAAATCTTTCCTCATACTTTAAGGCGGCGGATCTGTCGGTTGCAAACCTTGAGGTCACCTTCGGCGGCACGGAATCGGGCAAATACAGCGGTTATCCCGCCTTTAACACGCCCGACAGCCTTGCGGATACCATAAAGGACTCGGGGCTTAATTTCCTTGTGACCTCGAACAATCACTCCTACGATACGGGGCTTTTCGGGCTTAAGCGCACGGCGCAGGTCTTAAAGCAAAGGGGAATTGAATTTATAGGCACAAGGGAGGTTGAAACCGACCCCGCTTACGCCGTAAAGGAGATAAACAACATAAAAATAGGGCTTGCCGATTATACCTACGAGACCTCCGGGCAGACCGCGGGCAGGAAATACCTGAACGGAGCTATAATTGCCGAGGAGGCTAACAACCTTATAAACAGCTTTTCGTATGATAAAATTGACGCATTTTACACCGAAGCTGAAAAGGTGATAGGCGAGATGAAGGCACAGGGCGCGGAGTTTATTGTGTTTTATATGCACTGGGGCAACGAATACCAAACAAGCCCCAACACCTGGCAGAAAACGATTGCTCAAAAGCTTTCAAACCTCGGTGTTAATATGATAATAGGCAGCCACCCGCATGTTATTCAGCCGGTAGAGCTTATCCGTCCCGAGGGCGGCGAGGGCTACACAATATGCCTTTATTCCACCGGAAACTGCATTTCAAATCAGCGGCAGGAGCTTATGGACAGCTGCCCCTCAGGTCATACGGAGGACGGTCTTCTGTTCGATTTCACCCTTAAAAAGAATAAGGACGGCGTGGCTCTTTCAGAGCTCAAGGTTGTGCCGACCTGGGTGAATAAATATAAGGAATCGGGTCACAGCGGATATTTATACACGGTTTATCCTCTTGAAACGGCAAACGACGGCGCGGCGAAATTCGGACTAACGGGCACCGCGGCGACAAAGTCGGCTAAATCCTACGAAAGAACCAAGGCGATTTTGGCGGCGGGGCTTTCGCAGTGTCAGCAGCAGATAGGCTGCAATATTACTTTTCAGTAAAGGAACTGATGAAAAATGATAGACGAACAGGTTAGAAAATTAGTTTGCTACGGGCTTGAAAGAGGACTTTTCACAGAACGGGACGAGATATACGTTACCAACCGTATTCTTGAAATTCTGCAGCTTGACGAATATAACTGCGATACCGTTTTTTCGGATGTTGACCTTGAAGAAACGCTGAAAGCCCTGCTTGATTACGCCGCCGAAAAGGGACTGACGGAAAACGACATTACCCACCGCGATTTATTCGACACAAAGCTTATGGGGGCTTTAATGCCGAGACCGAGCGAGGTTACAAATAAATTTAAGGAGCTTTATGCTATATCCCCCAAGGCTGCTACCGATTATTTTTATACTTTAAGCCGGGACAGCGACTACATACGCCGCTACCGTGTGGCAAAGGATATTAAGTGGCTTACCGCAACGCCCTACGGCGAGCTTGAAATTACCGTAAACCTTTCAAAGCCCGAAAAGGACCCGAAAGCGATAGCCGCCGCCAAAAATGCGCCGCAGGCGGGCTACCCGAAATGTATGCTCTGCCGCGAGTGCGAGGGGTACGCGGGCAGAATAAACTTTCCCGCAAGGCAGAACCACCGCGTTATACCCATTACGATAAACGGCAGCGACTGGTGCTTACAGTATTCGCCCTATGTTTATTATAACGAGCACTGCATTGTATTTAACGCAAAACACACGCCTATGGCTATAAACCGCGCTTCCTTTAAAAAGCTGCTCGATTTTGTAACGCAGTTCCCGCATTATTTCGTAGGCTCAAACGCCGATCTGCCTATTGTGGGTGGCTCGATTTTAAGTCATGACCATTTCCAGGGCGGCAACCACACCTTTGCAATGGCAAAGGCACCGATTGAAACCGAGCTGCATTTTGACGGCTTTTCGGATATTGAGGCGGGAATTGTTAAGTGGCCTATGTCGGTAATACGCCTGCGCTCTGAAAATACCGAAAGGTTAGTTGAGCTTGCCGATAAAATACTTACCTGTTGGCGCGGATATTCCGACCCCGACGCATTTATATTTGCTGAAACCGACGGCACGCCCCACAACACAATAACCCCGATAGCGAGAAAGGCGAACGGCAAGTTTGAGCTTGATTTGGTTCTGCGCAACAATATTACCACGGCTGAGCACCCGCTCGGCGTTTTCCATCCGCATGCGGAGCTGCACCACATTAAAAAGGAAAATATAGGACTTATTGAGGTTATGGGTCTTGCGGTGCTGCCGGCGCGTCTTAAAAACGAAATGGCACTGCTTGAAAAGGCAATGCTCGAAAACCGCGATATACGAAAAGACGAGGCGCTTGCAAAGCACGCGGATTGGGCGGACGAGATACGCCGAAAATACGGCGAGCTGACCGAAGACAATATCAGCGAAATAATAAGGGACGAAATAGGTCTTGTATTCTCACATGTGCTTGAGCACGCGGGTGTTTTCAAGCGCACCGAGGAGGGAAGACGCGCATTCCTGAAATTTGCCGCGGGAGTAAATAAATGTTCATAACCGTTTTCACCCAGGTCTCCGTTTTAATGCTGATGATAGCGGTGGGCTTTATTGCGGCAAAAACCGGAATCATGACCGAGGCGGGAGCCGCCTGCTGCACCGATATTGCGCTTATAATAGCAACGCCCTGCGTTATTATAAAATCGCTTATGCGCAGGTTCGACGCGGCGGTTATGAAATCGCTGCTGCTGGCTGTTGCTTTAACCCTTTTGGTGCAGGTGCTTATGATTACTCTCGGTACGCTGCTCCTTCGCTCAAAGGACTTAAGGCGGCAGCGAACTCTGCGCTTCGGCTCGATTTTCGCAAACTGCGGGTTTATGTCGCTGCCGCTGCAGGAGGTAATGCTGGGGTCTGACGGCACGCTTTACGGCTCTGCCTATGTTATAATGTTCAATCTTGTGGTGTGGAGCTACGGTGTTTACCTTATAAGCGGCGATAAACGCTACATACAGCCGAAAAAGCTTTTTGTAAACCCCGGCATTGCGGGGCTGCTTATAGGGCTTATAATTTTCGTGTTTTCCGTTCCCGTGCCGCATGTGCTTTCATCTACCGTAAATTACCTTGCGGCAATATACACCCCGCTGCCCATGCTTATTATCGGCTACCATTTAAGCAAAACGAATGTGCTTAAGGCTTTTAAGGATGTCAAGTGCATAATTGCTGTTTTATTAAGGCTTATTGTTTATCCGCTTGTATCCCTCGGGGTTTTGTATATTTTGGGGGTGCGCGGCACGCTGCTGGTTTCCGTAATAATATCGTTAAGCGCGCCGGTTGCGGCAGTCACAACGATGTTTTCTTCAAAATTCGGCGGGGGCGATACGGCGCTTTCGGTCGATATGGTGTCGCTCAGCACGGTTCTGTCAATTATTACAATGCCTGCGGTTATAACGCTGGCGCAGCTTTTGGCGTAGTAATTGCAATTATTCACAATTTGTTTAATAATTTTGTAAATTTGTTTGGTATTATGGTTTAGAACCAAAAATTATGCTTGGAGGAATATAAATGATCGAAGTAACCGGGCTCAGCAAAAGGTACGGTACTTATCTCGCAGTCAAGGATGTAAGCTTCAGCATCGAAAAGGGCGAGGTTATCGGCTTTTTGGGCCCAAACGGAGCAGGTAAGTCCACAATAATGAATATCCTTACCGGCTACCTTTCCCTGACTCAGGGCAAGGTGGAGATTGACGGGTACGATATTGCGGAATACCCCGAGGACGCAAAGCGCAGAATAGGCTATCTGCCTGAGATACCGCCGCTTTATACAGATATGAAGGTGCGCGAGTATTTAAACTTTATTTATGACCTTAAAAAGGTCAAATTCCCGAAAAAGCCGCATATTGACGAAATTTTAAGGCTTGTTAAAATTGACAATGTGCAGAACCGCCTTATAAAGAACCTGTCGAAGGGATACCGTCAGCGTGTAGGCTTTGCCCAGGCGCTTATAGGCAACCCGGATGTACTTATTCTTGATGAGCCGACCGTCGGTCTTGACCCCAAGCAGATAATCGAGATAAGAAATCTTATAGCCCGTCTCGGTAAAAACCACACGATTATTCTGTCCTCGCACATACTTTCCGAAATTCAGGCGGTATGCAAGCGGGTAATAATTATAAACAAGGGGCAGATAATTGCCGACGACACGCCCGAAAACCTTTCAAACAAGCTGTCGAGCGATCACTCCCTTATTGCGCGCATAGTAGCGGGCGAGCAGGAAATGATTGACGCTTTAAGCACCGTTAAGGGTGTAAAATCGGTTACATCCCTCGGCAGAAAAGAGGATGGCTCGTTCGATTTCCTTATAGAGCCCGAGCACGGCGCAGATGTGCGCGCCGAGGTTTTCAAGCGCATAGTATCCCGTGGGAAGACCCTTTTATCGCTTACCAGCAACAAGGTGTCCCTCGAGCAGATATTCCTGCGGCTTACGGAAGCTGCCGATAACGACGAAGCAAAGCGTATGCTCGGAATAACCGAAAAAACGGAAACGGCGGAAAAACCGAGCGTTGAAATAGCGGATGACGGCAGCGTTACCGTCAAAACAGAGCAGGCAGAGGAGGCAGAGCAATGAGCGCGGTATTTAAAAGAGAATTCAGGGCGTATTTCACAACGCCCATAGGCTTTATTGTTATAGCGGCGTTTTACTTCTTTTTGGGGCTGTATTTTTCAATGATATACAGCTACGGCAGCCCGGACACCGCAATGGTAATAGTGGCAATGTCCACCGTTATTGTTTTTACCATGCCGGTGCTTACAATGCGTCTTATGAGCGAGGACAGGCGGCAAAAGGTAGACCAGGCGCTGCTTACGGCGCCCGTAAGCCTTACATCCATTGTGCTGGGCAAATTTTTCGCGGCGCTTGCGGTTTTCGCAATCGGCTTTGCGCCCACGGTTATTTTTGAAATAATCGTAGCGTCGTATGTCAGCGTTAATGTGATGTCGTATATATACGCACTTTTCGGTATGCTGCTGCTCGGAAGCGCACTGATTTCAATAGGCATGTTTATATCATCCCTTACCGAAAGTCCGGTAATTTCGGCAATACTTACGCTTGTAATCAATATACTTGTGCTTTATATGTCCAACTTTGCAAGCATGATAAAGGTTTCCTGGATAGCTACGGTAGTTGAAAAGGCGGCGTTTATAAGCGCCTTTGAGAATTTCGGCGAAAATATACTGTCTGTTGCGGATATTCTCTACTTTGTAAGCATAAGCGCGGCGTTTTTGTTCCTGTGCGTCCGCTCGCTTGATAAGAGAAGATGGGCTTAAAGGAGGGTGAGCAAAATGGAAGAAAATAAGAATTTAACTCCCGAAACGGAAAACGCGGAAGAAACCGCTGCGGAGAATACACCCGCCGAGGAGACCGCCGCAGAGCAGACCGGCGATAAAAAAGAAAAGAAAGCCAAAAAAGAAAAAAAGGCGAAAAAACCTAAAAAGCTTAAAAACCAGGCGCTTTTACGCAGGGGCGGCTATTCGGTTGCAATAACCGCCGCAGTGCTTGCGGGGCTTATTGTGCTGAATGTGCTTGTGAACGCGCTTTCAAACCGTTTTGTTTTGGAATTTGATATGTCAACCGAAAAGGAAAACTCAATGAGCGCGGACAATATCAAATATTTAAAAGACCTTGATAGGGAAGTAAATATAACCGTCTGCGCCGAAAAGGACGGATATACCGGCGGCTATATGGGCTATTACGCGAAGAATCTTTACGGCGTATCGTCCGACGCGTCGAAGTATTTCGAGCAGACCTTAAAGCTTCTTGATAAATACCCGGCATACAACAACAAGATTACCTTGAAATATGTTGATACTCAAGGCTCGGAATTTACTGAGATATCGCAGAAGTATTCAAACGAAAAGTTAGCCTACGGCGATATAATCGTTTCGGCTAAAGGCTCGGATAATAACGAGCGCTACAAGGTTTTGGGCTTTAAGGACGTTTATCAGCTTTCCGAAGACAACACCTACGCCGCCTACGGCTACAGCCAGTCTACCGTGAGCGGAAACAGCGTTGAAACCGCGGTTACAAGCGCCATTGCGTATGTAACAAGCAGCAAAACAAAGAAGGTTGCGCTGCTCACGGGGCATTCCAAGATCGACTACACAGCCGATTACCAGAAGCTTTTAAAGGCGAATAACTACGAAATAGAAACTATTTCCGATAATATCGTGGGTAAAATATCCTCCGATTTTGACGCGGTTATAATCGCGGGTCCTACCACCGACTTTATAGGCAGCGAGCTTGATAATCTTTCCGACTTCCTCGATAACGACGGCAAGCTCGGCAAGGGGCTTCTCTTCTTCGCTGACGCTTCCGCCCCCTACCTTACCAATCTTTACGATTTCTTAAGCCAGTGGGGTATTGCGATAGAGGAAGGCATACTGTTTGAAACCAATTCAAACAACCATATTCCGGACGACCCCATGACTATGGGAATTTATCCCACAAGCAGCGATGAGAGCCTTACAAGCGGTATGCAGCTTTGTATTACCGGTTATAATGTTCCCATGTCCGCCGCATTTGAAAGCGAAAACAGCATAACCGTAAAGGCTCTTATGAGCTCGCTTGAATCGGTTGTGGCAGCGCCTGTCGGTACCGCCGCAAACTGGAAGGGTGCCGATAACTACACCAAAAAGAGCTTCCCCGCGGTGCTTCAGGCGGCGCAGTCTGAATATGACGACGACAATAAGCAGATAACAAGCTATGTTTTCGCGTTTGACAGCGTGCAGTTTATTCAGTCGGAATATAACGAGCAGTCCTCCGTTTCCAACAAAAACCTTACCCTTGCCTGCGCGGAGCGCGCGGTTGGTGCCGAGGATACCGGAATCTCATTTGTTTCTAAAACAATAACCAACGAAAGCTTCGCGGATTCGGTAAGCGAGACTTCTGCGGGAATTGTAAGAATTATATTTATGGGGCTGCTGCCCGTGGCGTGCATTGCCGCAGGAATTTATATCTTTATCAGGAGAAAGAATGCGTAATGAGTGACCTTCCCGAAAAGGATAATAATTTAAACGAAAATACGGAAAATATTTCAAACGAGGAGGACGGTGCTTCCACCGTCTTCTCCGACCCCGCCGACCACAAAAAGACCGCCGTAAAGCAAAAACGCCGGCTTTTACCCATAATCATTTCGGCTGTTTTGGCGGTGGCGGTGCTGGCAGGCGGCACGGTTGCCGTAATAAAACTTATTCCCGAGCGTGAGGACGATACCTCTACCCCCTCTGTTGAAACAATAAAGGTGCTTGATAAAAGCTCGGACGATTTTAAAACCGTTACCGTTACCAATAAAAGCGGAACATTTAAACTTTATTCCGAGGAGGAAAAGGAAGAAAGCTCGTCTTCGTCCTCATCCTCTGCCGCATCAAGCAGCACCGTTAAAACGGTATGGTATCTTGACGGTTATGCGAAGGATGTAATAAATTCCTCATCCGTTTCAAGCATTGTAAGCTCTGCCGCAAGCGTTACCGCTTCAAGAGAGGTTACCGCAAAATCCGCCGCCGAATGCGGGCTTGAAAACCCTGCGGTCAAGGCTGATTTTGTAACAAAGGACGGCGCGGAATTTTCCCTGCTTATAGGCGGAGAATCGCCCGACGGTACGGGAATATATATCAAGCTTTCTACCGACGATAAGATATATATTAACGACAGCTCGATTAATTCGTCGCTTGAATTTGACGCCCTGAGCCTTGCCGCAACCGATTCTATAGCGGGTGTGCCCACTTCCGATTTATCTTCAGATTATAAGGATGATAACGGCGACCTTTCATCCTTTGATTCAATAACCCTTACGGGCTCTAATTTCCCCGAAAAGCTGATAATTGCGCCGAACACCGATAAAAACCTTTCAACCTATGCGGCGTATATGACCACCTCGCCCACAAAGCGCATTGCCGATAATGTGGACGGCATTTTCGGGCTTTTCAAGAGCGGCGTAACCGTGAGCGGTGCGTATTCGTTTGATACCTCCGTCTCGACCCGCAAAAAGTTGGGGCTTGATAATCCCGAGCTTACCGCCGAAATTAAGGTCGGCTCTCTCACGCAGCGCTACAGCTTTAAAAAGCAGGAGGACGGCGGCTACGCAGTTTGGTACGACGGCGCAAAGCTTATTAAAAAGGTTGACGCTTCAAGCATTACCTTTATTGATTACAAGGTCAATAATTACTACGCCTCGTGGGTCTGCCTGCAATCTATCAATGAGCTTTCAAATTTCACTGTCAAAACCCCTGAAAAAACGTACAGCTTTGATATAGTTTATGATGATGCCGAGGATGCGGAGGAAACCTACGTTATAACCTATGAGGGCAAAAAGCTCACCGCAGAAAACTTCCAGAATTTCTATCAGGAATGCATTTCGCTTTCCTGCTCGGATTTCACGGTGGATAAGGTGAGCGGCGAGCCCGCCATGACAATTGTTTTCACCTATTCCGATACCTCGCGCGCCAAAACCGACGTTAAATTTATAAAGTCGGGCGCGGCAAAATATCAGTACAGCATCGATGGCATTGAAATGGGCAAAATAAATTCCTCGGCGCTTAATAAAATCTTAAAGCACGTGGAAAAGGTTGCGAAGGATGAAAGCATAAAATAGCTTGACAAATGCGGGCTTATGGTATAAAATAGATAAGCAGTAAAGGCTGTGTTTTCCGAAGCGGGAGAACGCAGCCTGATTTTCTGCGTAATGAAATTAAAAGGATGAGCGGATCATGTCTAACTTTAAATACGATGTTGCGATTATCGGCGGCGGTATAGGCGGCCTTATGGCGGCTTACAGGCTTTGCCGAAATATACCGGATATTAAAATAGTAATAACCGAAAGAGGCAATACCCTTGAAAACAGGCACTGCCCCGCAGGGAAAAATAACACCTGCGTTCACTGCAGGCATTGCTCCATTACAAGCGGCTATGCGGGCGCGGGCGCATTTTCGGACGGTAAGTTCAACCTCGGCACCGCCTACGGCGGCACGCTCGGCGAAGAATTGGGCGATGATACCGCGAATAAATATATTGATGAGGTTGATAAGATCCTCAATGAATACTGCACCTCTGGCGAGCCTACGGTTTATAAATCGAATGAGAGCCTGAAGCTTAAATGTCTGCAAAATAATTTAAGACTGCTTGATATGAACGTCAAGCACCTGGGAACGGATAAAAACTACCTTACAATGCAAAACCTCATTCGCGCGCTGGCTGACGACGGGGTTGAAATGCTCGCTTTTTACGATTGCGAAAGGGTTGAAAAGCACGACGGCGGCTACACGCTTTACTACACCAACGGCGAGAAAATTGACGCCGAAAAAATAATTATAGCCACAGGCCGCGGCGGTGCGAACTTCGTTGCGGATTTCTGCCGCTCGTTCGGCGTTAAAATGCGCTCGAATTATGTTGATATAGGCGTTCGCGTTGAAATGAAGGATATTATCTGGCGCGAATTTTCCGACCGCATTTACGAGCCGAAAATTCTTTACAGAACCAAAACCTTTGAGGACCGCTGCAGAATGTTCTGCTTTAATAAGGGCGGGCTTGTTTCGGCGGAGAATAACCACGGAATCATAACCGCGAACGGTCACTCCTTTGCCGACCCCGCGAAGAAGACAGACAACTGCAACTTCGCAATTCTTTCAAGCATACGCTTTACAGAGCCTTTCGATCAGCCCACAGAGTATGCCGAGAGCATATCCCGCCTTGCAAATATGATAGGCAAGGGCAATGTGCTTGTTCAGCGCTTCGGCGATCTTGTCCGCGGCAGGCGCACTAATGATCACAGGCTCGGTCAGAATACCGTTATACCCACGCTTAAAGCAACCTCGGGCGATATTTCGCTTGTGCTGCCGCACCGTATTCTCACAAATATTATAGAGACGATCTATGCGCTCGATAAGGTGGCCCCGGGCACTGCGAATGACGATACGCTGCTTTACGGCTGCGAGAGCAAGTATTACTCAATCCGCCCGGTATTTATGAATGAAAAGTTTGAGCTCACCGATAATGTATATATAATAGGTGACGGAAGCGGTATCTGCCGCGGCTTATCGCAATCGGGCGCTATGGGAATTTACGTTGCCGATTGTATTTCGGGCAAAAACTGATTTTTTGTAACCTTTTTTTACCGCTTTTTCGTTATTTATATGGAGGGACGCGGTTATGAAGTTAAAATCAAGGAATATTTTATGCCTTTTGGCGGCAGCGACTTTGCTGCTTACCGTTTGCGGCTGCAAAAAAAAGGTTGCCGAAAGCTCGTCTGCCGCGCCTGCGCCGACGGTCAAAGCGCTTACCGCAGACGATAAGCAGGACCCAGAAAACACCGATATTACCGATGAAAACGGAGCGAAAGCAGATACCGAAAGCCTTACTGTCAAAGAGGGCAGGGCAAACGGCATAGACGTTTCAAAATGGCAGGGCAAAATTGATTGGAGCCGCGTTAAAAAAAGCGGCATAGATTTTGCAATCATAAGAATAGGCTTCCGCGGCGAAAACGGAACGATTTATAAGGACTCCGCCGCCGATTATAATTTGCAGCAGGCAGAAAAGGCGGGCGTGCTTTGCGGGGTATATTTCTTCTCGACCGCGCTTTCCGAAAAAGAGGCGGAGGCGGAAGCGGACTTCACTGCCGCCGCTGTTGCCGGCTATTCGGTTTCTTACCCCGTGGTATACGATTGCGAGGGCTTCAGAGAGCCGGACAGCCGAATGTACGGTGTTACCAATACACAGCGCACAAATAACGCCCTGGCTTTTCTTAACCGCATTAAGGCAAAGGGCTATGAGGGTATGCTGTATTCCTCTGTAAAGGAGCTGTCAGGCTCCGCTTACTGGGATACCGCAAGGCTTGAAAACGCTTTTTCGGTTTGGGTGGCGCGCTACCCGGCAGAGCCGTACCCCAAAACCGCCCACCCCGATTATTCGGGCAAGTACGATATGTGGCAATATACCGATAACGGCACCGTTGCGGGAATTGAGGGCAATGTGGATATGTCGGTAGCGTATTTCACAAGGCAAAAGGCGGAGCCGAAAAATAAATCGGCAAGGCCCGGCACTGCCGCCGCGCCGAGCAGGGAAGACGGCGTTTACACAGCGGTCAGCGATAAGGTCACACCCAAAATCGAGGTAAATCTGCGCACCGCCGCCACCACCAAAAGCGATGTTGCCGCAAATATTAAAAACGGAACGGTTTTAAACCGCACGGGTATAGGCTCAAACGGCTGGTCTAAAATAAATTACAACGGCAAAACTGTTTATGCCATAACAAGCTATTTAACTGCCGATTTAAGCGCAAAAGCGCCTGAAACCTGCCCGGACGACGGTTTTACCGCCGCATCGGGAAAGGTTACGGCTAAGGACGAGACGAATCTGCGCGCCGAGCCTTCGACCGACGGAAAGCTTATAGCAACCATTAAAAACGGCGAGTTTGTGGAAAAAACGGGTGAAAGCCCCAAGGGCTGGACAAGGCTTTTATATAACGGGCAAACGGTTTACGCCAAAACAAGCCTGCTTACAACCGAGGTTAAAAAGCCTGCGGCGAGCAGTGAAACGCCGAGCGCGGCGGATGAATTTGTTGCGGCAACCGGCAAAGTGACCGCAAAGGATATTGTTAACCTGCGCTCCTCACCGAACGGTAAGGAGGATAATATAGTTTGTCAGCTGAAAAATGGCGAATTTGCCGAGCGCCTTGCGACCAACGGCGGCAAGGGCTGGACGCGCCTTTCCTACAACGGGCAAACACTGTACGCCGTTTCGAGTATGCTTATTACCGCGGAAGAATATAACCGTTCCCAAAACAGCGCTGCGGAGGATTGAGCGTGCCGAATTTCCGCTGCTCCCGGCAGCGAAAAAATGAAAAAAGCGGCGTTGCCGCCGCAAAAAATCAGGTTTATAGGCTTACAAAAGCTTCCTTGTGTAGAGGAAGCTTTTGTTTTACACATACGATCCGAATACATCCGACGGTTTTTATTCGTTTGGAAAGCCCGAATTTTCAAAGCATGCCCAAACGGTTTGAAAATCGTAAGGCGGCTTCGGGGTCTGCGGTATCCGAACCGCGTCTTTCTCCGCAGCACAGCTCCGCAGTAACCTCGTAAAGATTTGGTTCGCCGCAGTCCTTTGTCTGCCGCCGCTCGGGGCTTGAAGCCTGAATATCGAGACTACAGTAGGCAGACCGCATATCATAATTTATTTCAACAATTGAGAAAAGGCATACGCCCTTTATTTTAATGCCTGCTGAACAATTCAAAAGCACCTAAACCCGAGCATGTCGGTGTAAACTTTTGAATTGTTCAGGTGCAAGGTTTTTGCGCAATTTTGCGCAAAAACCTTGCACTTTAAAAAGAATCACATTTTGATTCTTTTTAAAATCAGGCGACAATCAATGGAAACTGACGGTCAAAACAAAGGTTTTGACCCATAAAATCGAGATTTTAACTCGATTTTATATAATTGCATTTACTAATGCAATTATTCAGTAGACATTATTTTAAAAGTGTATTTATCTGTAAAATTGCCTGCGGCGGTTACGCTGTAATACACGGACAGCGCTGTACTCTCATCTGATGCCTTATAAGAATACAGGTATATTTCCTCTATTGCCGTCAACTTGGTTTGCAGATTTATTTTTCGGAGAATCTGTTAAAATCAGTTATTTTTTCGGCTTCGCATACTATTGCGTAATCCGCATATTTGAATATCGGGGCGTCCTTATCCGTGTTTATTGCGATTACCGTTCCCGATTGCTTTATTCCCGCAATATGGTGCACCGCGCCCGAAATACCCACCGCGATATATACATCGGGGTTTACCGTTTTGCCCGTAAGCCCCACCTGAAATTCATAGGGCAGATAATCGCCGTCTGTCATTTTGCGCGTTGCGGCTATACCCGCATTTATTTTTTCTGCAAATGCTTTTATTGCCGCTATATGCTCACGCGCGCCGTAGCCTATACCTATAATAATTTTGTTCTGTTCTTCCTCGGCGGTGCGCACGGTTGCCATTGGCGGCTTTGTTTCGCACTTTATTTTTGCTATTATATTGCCCGAGCATGCGGGGCGGTACATATAAAGCGTTTCGCCGTCGGTTTCAAGTGCGGTGCAGTCGGCGCAAAGCCCCGTGTTTAAAAGGGCGGCAACCTGCGGCGCCAAAGCCTTCGATTTAATATCGCTTCCCCACAAAACCGCGTCGGGGTGACCTGTGCGGATTTTTTCCGCCGTTTTTTCGGGGGTATCGGGGTCAATTACGGTTATATTTTCTCCTACCGTTTTTGCAAATTCTATGGGTGAGGAGCCAACGCACCACACATTTTTAAGCTTGTTTGCGCTCTCAGCGGGCTTTATTTTCTGTCTGCCCTTTTTAAGTCCCTCGTCTATTGCCCACATCAGCTTATCAGGCGATATAAATGTGCAGCTTCGGCGGTCGGAGTCGTTCTCAAAGGTTTTTAAAACGCGCGTTGGCGAGCCTTTAAGCCCGCAAAGCGAAATATCGGCGTTTATATCGTTTGCCGAAAGTATTTCAATCGGTTTGATTTTAGAGCGAATACTCGGCAGCCGCAGTTTTCGGCTTTTTTCAAGCGTTATAACCGCAGGCGCGGATATATTGCCGCCGTTCCCTGAGCGGTCGGTATAAGAAAGCCCGTTTTCCGTATTTTTAAGCGACATAACGTTTGTTACAAGCGAAAATTCCAGCCGCACCGCAAGTGACGGACCTACCTGCCCCGTATCGCCGTCTACCGATTGTCTGCCGCAGAAAACAAAATCAGGGCAGAGCCTTTTTATCGCAAGGGAAAGCGCATATGATGTTGCAAGAGTATCCGCTCCAGCAAAGGCGCGGTCGCACAAAAGCACGGCGTTTTTAGCGCCGAGTCTCGTTAAGCTTTCAAGAAACGGCGCGTTTTTTTCGGGTCCCATACTTAAAAGCGTTATCTCCGCCCCGTCTATACCGAGCGCGGTTTCATAAGCGCTCGCGTCAAACGGGTTTATTTCGCCGTCGGCAGACTGCTTTACACAAACAACAATTTTCATTTTCTACCTCGCGTCGTATATCGGGGCAAGCGCATCGTGTATCTTTTTATATTCTAAGAATACCTTGCGGTATTTCTCGGTATTTTCGGGGTTCGGCACGGTTACGGATTTCGGCTTAACACACTTTGCCACCGCGTCTAAAGGGTTCTTAAACACGCCCGCGGCGATGCCTGCAAGCATTGCAGAGCCTAAAGATGAGTCACTGCTCTCGGCTGTTTTAAGGGTTATTCCCAAGACGTCCGCCGTCATCTGCCGCCAAAGCTCGCCCTTTGTGCCGCCGCCTATCGCCGCGGCAACAGAGCCGTATTCAATACCTAATTTATCAAGCACCGCCTTTGAATCAAGCAGCGAATAGCACACGCCCTCAAGCACCGCGCGGGTAAAGTGCGCCCTTGTATGGGTTGCGCGGATACCCGTAAAGCTGCCGCAGAGCATAGGGTCGGCATAGGGTGATAATTCACCGTTAAGGTATGGGTGGTATATCATACCCTCGCAGCCTATCGGAATTTTTGCGGCGGCGGCGTCTAATTCCTTATAATCCCCGCCGAAGGTATCCCTGTACCAGCGGTAAGAGGCGGCGCACGCCTTTGTCGCCGTGCCTGGGTACCAAAGCCCCTTTGCTATATGCGAATAGTTTACAAGGTCGCGGTCGGGGTAAGGCTTATCGGTGATAACGCAAATGCGCCCCGCCGTTGCAAGCTTAACGGTAATATCCCCTTTTTGGGTAGCGCCCGAAGCGAAAACCTCCATACAGGTGTCGGTTGTGCCGCAAATAACGGGCGTACCCACTTTAAGTCCCGTTTTTTGGGCAGCGCTTTCCTGTATTTTTCCTATAACATCGGTGGGCGCCACAATAGGCGGCAAAACCGAAATATCAATTCCGCAAAGGGCGCACAGCTCGTCTGACCATTTTTGAGAAACGCAGTCATAAAGCATACTGCCTTGCGCCTCAATATAATCGGTGCAGAACACGCCCGTTAAAAAGTAGCGGATATAGTCCTTTTCAAAAAAGATATGCCCGATTTTTGAGAATACCTCGGGGCGGTTGTTTTTAAGCCACAAAAGCTGCGGCAAGGTCCATATGGTATTGGGCTTATGGAATGTCTTTTTAAATATTTCGTCACCGTTTTTGCTCTTTAAGGCATTAGCCTCGGTGCGTGAGCGCGTGTCCGTCCAGTGAACCGCGTTCATAAGCGGCGCAAAATTATTATCGCAGGGTAAAAATGTATGTGTAGCGGAGTCTACCGCTATGCAGAGTATATCTGCGGGGTTTATCCCCGATTTTTCTAAAAGCTCCGAGGTGTTTTTGCAAAGCGCCGCTATCCAGTCGTCGGGCGACTGCTCGCAGGCACCCTGTTCGGGGTAAAGGGTGGGATATTCCGCCGTGCTTTCGGCAGTTATATTGCCCATTTCATCTATAAGCGTTGCTTTTGACGCTCCGCCGCCGAAGTCTATGCCGAGAAGATATTTCAATTTTTTCCCTCGCTTTGTTATTTTTTCTCGATCCACTCGTGGTCGGGGTCTGAGCTTCTGTTAAAGCCCTGGTGGTCGCCCGCCATAAGCCACAGGAAATATGTCTGATACCCCGGCGTTGCAACGGTGGTATGGTAGCCGTAGGGGAATTCAACCAATTCGTCGTTTTTAACGCGGTAAGCCTCGTCTATGCTGCCATCCGCCGTGTAAAGGCACTGCACCGCAAAGCCCTGCTTGGGGTCAAACAGGAAGTAATAAATTTCCTCTGCTATGCACTCCCTCGGCATATCGTCTACGTCGTGCTTGTGGGGAGGAAAGCCCGCCCAGTTGCCCTCGGTAACGTAAGCCTCGCCAACGGTTAAGTGCTTGGCATTTGAGTTCTGGTCTATAATAAAGCTGGTCTCGCGCTGATAAGGCACATCTCCCAACAGCTTTAACACAACGTGATCCTCGCGCAGTACCTGCGGCTCGGTCTTTTCTTCTATTAAAGACGCGCAAACCGCAATTTTAATGTGATCCCTTGCGGTAATTGTAAGCCTTTGCTCACGCGGCATATAAAAGCTCTCGGCTTTTCTGTTTTCAAAAACAGTATTGCGGTTGCCTATGTTTTCCCACTTTTCGCCGTTTGCTTCAACATCGCAGTGACCCTCAAGCATTATAAAAGCGGTTTCCTTATCATCTGTATAATATTCCAGAAAATCGCCGCCGTCAAGCTCTATCATACCGAATTCAAGCATTTTCAAAGAACATTCGCCTATTTTGCTTATGGGCGTATAGCCGTTTTTCGGCTTGTATGTTTTTTTAAAGTTCATAACCGTTCTCCTCCAAAAATTTTTTTACCGTTTCAAAATCGGGCACGCTTTCTCTGGCACCCACGCCGGTGCATTTAACGGCGGATACTCCGCTTGCGAAATAGCAGCATTTAAGAAAATCGTAGCCCTTTAAATAACCCGCGGCAAACGCGCCGTGAAAAACGTCGCCCGCGCCGTTTGTGTCTGCTGCCTTTACGGAAAATGCCGGATAAGCCGTAAGGCGTGTTCCGTCGTATAGCGTGCCGCCGTTTTTACCCTGAGTTATAACAACAACATCGGGATTATATTTCTCATATAGCTTTTTAGCGGCGTTTTCCGCCTTTTTTTCACCCGTAATACCGAGAGCGAATTCCTCGGACGGAATAAGTATATCGGCATACGGCAGCAGGCTTTCCACATTATCATATAGCCCGCCCGCGTCGTAAAGCACCTTTGTGCCGTTTTCACGTGCGATTTTTACAGCCTCCAACGCGCCCGACATTTCGTTGCCGTCTATCATAAGCAGGTCGGCGCCGATTATAGCTTTTTTCTGCTCGTCATTAAGCTTCAAGGGCGGCAGATTGCCCTTATCAAACACGCAGGTGCGGCTTGACGCTTTAGCCGAAAGCCATATAACCGAGGTAAAGGAGCGGTAGCCCGAAAGCACTTCGGTATTATCGGTTTTAACGCCGTATTTCTTAAAATCCTTTATTAAAAAGCCGCCGCCCGCATCGTCGGACAAAACGCCGATATATTCGGCTTCTGCGCCTAATTTTGCCGCGGCGACAAGTCCCGTTGCAACAGGACCGCCGCCTGCCTGCTTTGACGACTCGGCGCGCATTTTTGTATCCTCTTTCGGATAATTCGGCACGTTTATCAGCGTATCCATAACGCACGCGCCGATACCTACTGCTTTGTTCATTTTATCTTGCCTTTCCGCCTGCACCCGTAAGGGCTATTTTTGAAAGCGCCAATTTCTTTACGCTTTCAATCGGTTTTTTCATAAACATATCAACCGCAAGGCTTCTGTTCGGGTCGTTAAGGCTTTCAAGCGTGCCGTCCGCAAAGGCGCAGCATACATCCGTGCCGATATTCATTTTGCGGATACCCGCGTTTATTGCTGCCTTAACCTGGTCGTCCGGTATACCCGAGCCGCCGTGCAGAACAAGCGGAATACCGCCCGTTGCCTTTCTTATTGCGGCTATTCTTTCAATATCGAGCTTCGGGGGCTTTTTGTAATGACCGTGCGCGTTGCCCACAAGCACCGCAAGGCAGGTAACGTCTACCCGGTTTACAAATTCCGCCGCTTCTTCGGGGCTTGTAAATTCGTCCATAGCGTCGTCGTTAACGCTGCCTATATGACCGAGCTCGCCCTCAACGCCTACTCCTATCGCCTTGCAGCTTTCTACGATATGCTTTGTAAGCGCAACATTTTCTTCAAACGGATGTGTAGAGCCGTCAAGCATAATGCCCGTAGCGCCCAGTCTTAACGCCTTCATAACCTCCGATTCGCTCGGCCCGTGATCAAGGTGGAAGCAAACCGGCACGGTTGCCTTTTTAGCCGCCGCCAGAATTGCGGGTGCTAAATAATAGCCCACATATTCGTTGAAAAGGCGGGGATAAACCTGCATTATAACAGGAGCTTTAGCTTCTTCCGCCGCGTCAAACACGCCCATAACGGTTTCGGTATTGTATACGTTAAAAGCCGGTATGCAGTAATTGCCCTTTTCCGCCATTCCTATTATTTCCTGTAATGTTACTAACATTGTATTATTCTCCTAACATCAGATCTTCGATTGAAAGAACGGTTATTTTATCCTGATCAACGGACTTGAGCGCCGCATATTCCGAAACACTGGCGGTTACAACCGCGGTTTCATGTATGCTTTCAACATTGTAAAGTCTGCGCGCGGCAACTTCTTTTATAACCTCAGGCAGATACTCCGCCATTAAAATATTTCCCGCCCAAACGGTTTCGCGGCGGTTCAAAAGCATTTCGTGCAATGTGGCATAAGCCTTTATTATTTCACGCGGTTCTTCGGTTTCCTCAAGGTCGCGGGATAATTGATACGGATCCTGGAAAACGACCGTCTTGCCGGTGTTATGCGCCTTTAATTTGCCGTCCTTCAAAAGACCTGCTGCAAACGAAGTATATGTAACGGCGTTCGCCTTTACCTCAATGCCGTATTCCTTATAAAGCTGTTTTACGGTTTTCGCGTCGTTCGGGTCGTAAAGCACTACCGTTTTATAATCGGCAAATACCTTTGCCGCAGCTTCCATCTGTTTTTTGGTTTCGTCAGCTGCGCTTATAAGGAAATCAAGCTGTGAGCCGCTTGCAGGCTCGTCGCAAAGCACGGTAAACTCCACGCCCGCCTTTTCGAGTACCTTTATTGCCTTTACGGCTTGACAAGATACTTTATAACGTGCGTCCACACCCAAATAAAGGAGCGTATCGGTCTTGGCGGAGTGAGACTCTATTGCCTTTTTAAGCTCGGCTGAAATTTCGGTTTCGCCGTAGGCGTTACCCGTTTCAAGGCAGTTATCCACGAGCTTGTTTATGTATTCGGGCAGTGCGCCCTCAAGCGCCGCCTTAAGCCTTGTTTCCTTTGTGAACATAACCGGGTCCCAGCCCGTAACGCAAACGTTTACGCAGCCGCCGCAGGTGCAGCACTCGTAAATATTATCCATTATTTCGGAAAGTTCAATAGCGTTACGGTTTACAAGCGAAATGCCGAGTGCGCGGGCGCGGGCGGTGCTTCTTTCGTGGCCTGTTGCGTTGCCTATCGGGCAGATATGGTGGCACATCCAGCAAAAGCGGCAGGAATCAACATGCTGTTTAGCTTTATCAGATAAATTCATTTTTATTTCCCCCTATTAAAGACCTAACTTAAACGGATTCATAATGCCGTTCGGGTCAAGCGATTTTTTAAGACCCTCAAACACCTGCATTGCGGGGCCGTACTGCTCTTTCATAAGTCTGCCGAGCTTAATGCCCACGCCGTGGTGGTCGTTAACAACGCCGCCGTGAGCCAATGCGGTTCTGACGCCGCAGGTCCAGACAGCCTGATGAAGTCTGAGCGCCTCAACAGGGTCTTTCGGCACGTCCTTACCGTCAATAATAAAGCGGTCGTAAACCATTGCGCCCCACTCGTACCAGTGCGAGAAGTGGGCTATAAACTTCGCCTGCGGGAAGTTCGTTTCAATGGCTTCCTTCATTGCCCAATAGATTTCCTCAATCTTTCCGTAGGGAGCAATGGTATCCATTGTGCCGAACATCTGCGGAATATCCATCATATAGCCGGGGTAGAAGAATGTAATCTTTTCGTCCCACCACTTTTTGCCGTAGTCGCTGCCCATATCCTCGGCGCCGTATTTCGCAAAGGTTTTAAGCAGTATCTTCTCTTCAACCTCTACCATTTCACGGTCGCCCTCGTAAGCGATATTCATAAACGCACCCTTGCGCTCAACGCCTACTATCTTCTTTATAAGCGAAGCGGTTTCCGCCTCGTCGTAAAGGCGCATAACTGAAGGCTTGAACTTCTGCAACAGCTCGCGCGCCGCCTTGAAAGCGCCCGTCATATCTTGGAATAAGAATCCGCGGAAACGGCGCTCCTCGGGCTGGTCGAAAATTCTTATCTGAGCCTTCGTAATAATGCCGAGAGTTCCCTCGGAACCTATGAATATCTGGTTTAAATCAGGTCCTGCGGCGTGTTTCGGAGCGGAAGAGGTGTGAATTATATCGCCGTTGGGCAGTACAACCTCCATTTGAAGCACCATATCGTCAATTTTGCCGTATTTTGTGGAGCAAACGCCTATGCCGCGGTGCGCCAAAAAGCCGCCCACGGTTGAGCAGGTAAGGCTTGAGGGATAGTGCATTGTAGCCTTGCCTACCTCATTTGCCGCCCACTCGATATGCTTATATATAGCTCCTGTGCCGCACTCTATGTACATACCCTCGGTATTTACCTCGTATATTTTGTTCATACGCTTTGTATCAAGCAGTATTCCGCCGCAAACCGGTATAGCGCCGCCCTGCGTGCCGCCGCCTGCGCCCCATGTGGTAACGGGGAGCTTATAGTAATTGGCTATTTTAACTACCTTTGAAACCTCCTCGGCGTCCTTGGGGCATACGATTATGTCGGCCTCCGGCATACGGCAGCCGCGGTCCGCCCACATACGGGAAAGCCAGTAATAGTCAACGCTGTGAGTTACCCTGTCTATCGCGCGGGTAGAGCAGTTTTCCTTGCCCACCGCATCCTCAAGCTCGGTTAATATCATTGCAAATAAAAATTCGTTCATCTGATATTGCATTTCGTTTTTCTCCTTTTATGTATCTTTAAAGCTGTTTGCCGTTTTTTATTTTTCCTCAAATACAACCGTCGAAACGGAATCTGGAAGCGCCTCAATGTACCACCATTTTCCGAATCTGTAATACTGCAGCTGGCGTTTTTCATGACTCGGATTGGTGACGGTAAGTATAAATTTGCCGTCCGGATTCAGCGCGGCACATATCTCCGCGGGCTTTTCCTCGTCCGGGAACGCAAACAGGGTGCTGCCCTTTTTTGAGGTGGCGGCGGGGAATATTTCGGCGCCTCTTTTAATGAATTTTGAAAAATGACCGAACGCGCGGTACTGACCGCTGTAGCTGAGCTCCCCGTTTATGCTGTTGCGCGTAACCAGTCCGCCGCAGAAAAACGGGCCTATATTGGGGCCGCCGATCTCATCGAGCATAAGATTCCAGCCCGTAAACGTGGCGCAGCCGTGCTTTAAGGCTTTGGAAATGACTATGCCCCATTTGCACCAATCGGTCGCGTAATTATCATAAAGCCGCGGCCCGCCTTCGGTGAAATGGTATTCAAGCTCGGGGTATTTAAGGCACACATTATCAATATCCTCGGGGCTGCCGTCATAATAATGAAAGGCTGCTCCGTCGCAGTATTTTCTGATCTCGGGATAGGTATCCAGCTGCCACAGCACCTTGCGCCAATAGCTGAAATTATGGTCGTTCATCCATACCTTAACATCAATGCCCTTAGATTCAAGCCTTTTCTTTAACGCGATAATAAATTTCGCCTCGATATCGGGGTGCCAAATGCAGGCGGGCATTCTTCCCGCTTGGTCGGTTTCGGTCTCGTTCTGCGCGGTCAATGCGTCAATCCGTATACCGCGCTTTTTATATTCCTCAATAAACCGGATTATATACTCCGCATAGCAATCGATAAACTGCTCGCGCATATATCCCCCGCACATAGAGCCGCCGGTCTTCATCCACCCGGGAGGACTCCACGGAGAAGCAAAAACATATGCGTCGGGGCGGGTATTTAAAACCTCTTTTATCATTGGAACAATGTATTCATCGTCTCTGCCGACCGTAAAATGCTCAAGGCGGGTATCGGCGTTTTCGTCATCATATGAGTAAAGCTCAGCCGAATAATCGCTTGAGCCTACGCTTAAGCGGCAAATTGAAAGCCCCAAGCCGTTATCGGAATAAATATCGTCAAGAAACGCCTTTCGCTCATCTTCAGGCATTAAATTAAGGTTATAGCACGAGCTGCCCGTCACGGCAACGCCGAACCCCGTGAATTTTTGTCTGTTCGGAGTATCTCTTACCTCTATAACATCCGCACCGCCCATTCTGCCGCCTGTGGGCTTTAGCTCGTACGGCCGCAGAAAAAAGCTCGGCGTTGTTTCAAACTGTGTTACTTTCATAGCGGTGCTCCCCTTTAATCTAACGCTTTATCTACCGTAAGCGCCGGCACATACTTGCAGAATTCTTTAATTTCTTTTCGGTAATCGCCGCGCATTTCAACAAAGTGGTGAATATACGGACCGTCAAGCAGTCTGTCCTCAACCGCCTGAAGATTTTCAAACTCGCCCCATATGTATGTACCGTGGGTCTGCGGTCCCTCTGTCGTGCGGCAAATAAGCGGCAGTATCATATAATCCCCGTGCTCCTGATCGATACGGGCAACCGTGTACTCGCCGTCTCTTCCTCTGAGCCATGCACGCTGATTCACAAGGCGCGCCTTTGTGCCCTCAGCCATTTCGCTTACGGGGAACGGTCCGCAGTGCCACAAAAGCTCGGCATTTCTGTTTTCGGGGTGACGCACCGTAAACTCGCCGAACAGCGGTCTGCCTTTACCGAGTGTTGCGCATTTCAAAAGCGCCATTGTCATAGCGCAGTGCATATCGCTTTCGCACGAAACCATAAGTCCCATTTCGTTAAGCAAACCGTAAAGCGCACAGGGGGCTAAGCCGTCAAACATAACAGGCGTTGCTGTCCAGCATTCCGCCGACAGAACATCAAGGTTGAACTCCTCAAAAAGATGCTTATACATAGCGGTCATTGTCGCCATGGGCTTTATGTATTTGGGTGTCAGGTCGTCAAGCTCGTAATTTGTAAGGAAATACTGCTCGTACTCCGCTATCTCGTCGGCGTAGTCCGTTTCGGCAGTTCTCATTCTCTGCTCGATAATCGCAAAGTTTATCGGTATTATCTTTATGCCGAATTTCTCCATCAGCTCCCCCTCGTTCCATATAACCGAGAAGAAGGGCGCGGGGCGTGTTCCTACCTGACCTATGCGCATGCCCTTAAAGTTTTTAACCATACAGGCAACGCGCACAAAGCTGTCAAAGCCCGCTTTAAATTCATCAGACTCAACGCGGCAGCAGGGCAAATGGGAAAATGGGATATGATATCTCTGAAACTGTCGCGAAACCCCGAAAAGCCCGCACTGCGAATCGGTCGGTCGCATGCCGTCCTTATAATATTCATCGTCAAGCGGCGCCCACAAAAGCGCCGGCTTACCGAGAGCCTTTGCTATGTCCGCCGCCGCTTCCTCGTTGCCGAAGTTGCAGTTTATAATAACGACGGCGTCAACCTTTTCCGCCTTAAAGCGCTCTACAATATCCTCCGCCGATTTATCATCGTAAATAAGGTCGGCGCAGCCGAGCCCCTTGCTGTCGGTAAAGGTTACATTTTCACTTTTGAAATTTTCCTCTATGTAGTCAACAAATCTGTGACCGCGTTCCTCTGCCGAAACCCAGGTTAAAAAGGTTTTCGCAGGGCGGTTGGTCGTGTTGCGGCGCATAGGCACAAGACCTATTTTTACTTTATAATCAAGCATAATATCCCCCCGTTTAATTTTACAATTATAAAATACCAAATAAGAGGGTTAAAAGCAACAGTAAAATGAAATTAATTTTTATTTTATTGACTGTTTTTTGAAATAATGGTATAATAATGAAAAATATTTTCATTATGAGGCGAACAATGGAATCTACCGCACATAAAATACGAAAGCTCTACCCCGAAATGGGCAGAGCAGAGAAAAAAATAGCCGATTATATTCTTGAAAACAGCCGCAGCATTACCGAATGCTCCGTAACCGAGCTTGCGAAGATATGCGGCTGCGGTGACGCAACGGTAGTACGCTTTTCGCGCCGCTTAGGGTACGAAGGCTTTCAGGCGCTTAAAATAGGCATTGCGGGGGAGCTGGGAAACGCATCAACCGTAAGCGGCGAAATAAAGAAAACCGACAGCTGCTTTGAAATATTTAAAAAGCGCATAGCGGATATTTCCGTCTCGCTTGAAAGCACCGAAGGCGTGCTTGACGAAACGGCGCTTGAAAACGCGGCAAAGCTGATAATGAACGCCCGCCGCATAGCGGTTTTCGGGCTTGGAAACTCTGCGGCAATAGCTATGGACGCGGCGCATAAATTTCTGCGGCTGGGGCTTGACGCGCAAAGCTGCACCGATAACCATATGCAGGCGATAATCGCCTCGCATTTGGATAGGCAAAGCGTTGCAATAGGCATATCGCACTCGGGTTCTTCAAAGGATATTGTAGAGGCGTTAAAGCTTTCGAAAATCGGCAATGCCGCCACAATCTGCGTAACAAACTATGCCGCCTCCCCCATAGTAGAGGCGGCAGACATAGCGCTGTTTACAAAATCCGACGAAACAAAGCACTCGATCCTCGGAATGAGCTCAAGAATCGCCCAGCTTACCATTTTCGATGCCATATATACATATATAGTAATAAACTCTGATAAGGCGGCGGTGCAGGCGATTTACAATACCGAGGTGGCGCTGCAGAACAAAAAATATTAATCTTGCTTTGCAGAACCGTCATCCGCCCTGTAGCCGACCCCTGCCTGATTTTTAATAATATCCGCACTGCCGAGCTTCTTGCGTATGTTCGCAATGTTCACCTGCAGCTTTTTAATGCTGCCGCTGTCGGGGTAATCGCCCCAAACCGCCTTTATAATTTCGCGGTAGGTAAGCATTTTGCCGCTTTCTGCGGTTAAAAGCGCCAAGATATTGTATTCGTTCTGCGTGAGTTTTACCTCACCCTCACCCGAAAAAACGCGCCGCGCTCTGTAATCCACCGTGAGCGTGCGGCTTTTAAAGCTGCTGCCGTCGGAATTCCTAAACGCACGGCTGTTGCGGAGGCACATGCGTATTCTTGCCGAAAGCTCCGCTTCGCAATACGGCTTTGTCACATAATCGCTCGCTCCCGTGTCAAGTGCCGCCGCTTTAATATTGCCGTCCGTTTCGGAGGAAAGGATTATTATGGGCGCGTCGGTTATTTCTGTTATCCTGCCTATAAAGCGCAGCCCGTCCGTACCCGGCGGCAGAAGCTCCGAGATAACAATGTCAGGCATATGCGATTTAAGTAAAAGCACCGTTTCGGCATCGCTTGCCGCCGATATTACCTTATAGCCCTCGCCCGTGAGCAGCTCCGATAAGCGTCTTTGCGCCTTTATATCCGTATCAACCGTCAAAATTTTAAACTTATTATTGCTCATATCCTGCACCTCAGAACCATTATACGCCAAGCAGCGGGAATTTGCAATAAAATCTTTACCGTTTCTTTACCGAATCGTATGTATAATTAAATGTATCTATATTATAAGGAGATGGTTTTGTGGATCCGCTTCCCCGAAGTAGCAGGGAATTGTATTTAAAGAATTACCGTGCGTATAAAATTCATGCCTCGGTTGCCCGGCGCCAAATGCGCAATGTTAACTGACAAAACGGGTAAAAGACTTATGAATTAAAAACGGAGGTAAATTCTTACAAATGTTAAAACAACTGTTATTACAGCTTATTCTTATTTTTCTCAACGCGTTTTTCGCCGCTACGGAAATAGCGGTAATATCCATAAACGAAAAAAAGGTGCGCGCACTGGCAGAAGAGGGCGATAAAAAAGCCGCAAGAATGCTCAAGATAATTGAGGAGCCCACGCGCTTCCTTTCCACCATCCAAATAGGCATTACCTTAGCGGGCTTTTTGGGTTCAGCTTTTGCGGCGGATAACTTTGCCGAGGGCTTTTCGGCAAAAATAATTAAGACCTTTTCAATTTCCGAAAAGTACACAGGCACCGTCAATACCGTATCGGTAGTGCTTATAACAATTATTCTTTCATATTTCACCCTTATTTTGGGCGAGCTTGTTCCTAAAAGAATCGCCATGAAGCACAAGGAAAAGCTTGCAAACGGCGTTTGCGGCATAATTTCGTTTTTGGCAGCGGCGCTGAGACCCATAATCTGGTTTTTAACCGTTTCCACAAACGCGGTGCTGCGGCTTATAGGTATTGATCCGAGAGAGAAGGATGAACCCGTTTCGGAAGAGGATATTGTGCTTATGCTTGACGCGGGAGCGGACGAAGGCTCGCTTAATGAAAACGACATTGAGTATATCAAAAATGTTTTCAAGCTTGATACGCTTACCGCAGAAAATGTTATGACCTCTCGCAAATCGATAGTTTCCATCTCGCTTGACAGCACCGATAAGGAAATAATGGAAATTATCGATGAGGAAGGCTATTCGCGCATACCGGTCTTTGATGACGATATCGACCATATAGTGGGCATACTTCACACCCGCGATTATTTAATAAAGCGCACAGAGCCTGATTTTGATCTTAAATCCATGCTTCACCAACCCGAATATGTGCCCGAAACGGTAAGCCTTGATTCGCTTTTCAAGGATATGCAGAAGACCCACACCCATATGGTGATTGTGGTAAACGAATACGGCGAGACCGCGGGAATTGTCACAATGGAGGATATTTTAGAGGAATTGGTGGGCGAAATATGGGATGAGCGCGATGAGGAGATAACCGAGTTTTCAAAAATCGGCGAAAACACCTATCGCGTGCTTTCCACCGCCTCAATTGAGGATTTCAAGGAATTCTTCTCGATTGACGACGATGAGCTTGAAACCGACTCCACCACAGTAAACGGCTGGCTTACGGAGATGGCGGGCTCTATTCCGGAAACAGGCTATAAGCTTGAATATAAAAATCTTTGCATCACCGTTACCAAGGCCGATGATATTATGACCCACGAAATAACCGTTGAGGTTAAAAACGAAAGCTGCGAAACGGAAGAGGCAAAAGCCGAATAAACATAAAAACGCCCCGCCGAAAAAACGGCAAGGGGCGTTTTAAAATTGAGGTATTGCTATGTATGACGAACTGACCAAGGTTGATATTGACAAAATGAAGGAGGAGCTTGAATACCGCATTACGGTAGTGCGGCCCAAAATTTTGGAAGAGGTCAAATTCACCCGCAGCTTCGGGGATCTGAGCGAAAATGCCGAGTATCACGCCGCAAAGCGCGAGCGTGGCAAAAACGAAAGCCGAATAAGGTATTTGCGCAATATGATTAAAACCGCAAAGGTTATAAACCCCGAAAGCCGCCCCGATGAGGTGGGAATATTCGATACGGTGGAATACTATGTTGAAGAGGATGAGGCGGTCGAAAAGGTTCGCATAGTAACCGCTCTCAGGCAAAATTCACTCGAAAGGCTTATCAGTCGGTTTTCCCCCATGGGCAAGGCACTTATGGGCAGAAAGACGGGCGACCGCGTCTATGTTAGAGTGGACGAGGAGTACGGATATTATATTGTGATACGCTCGATTGAAAAGGGCAGCGACGACGCAAGCCTGGAAATACGGAAATACTGATTACGGACATTGGACCAGAAGATAATATCAAAGCTTCTTTTGCGGCGGAAACGCCGCACTTTTGTTTTTTCTCAGACGGCGGCAAAAGGCTCCGGCCGAGGCGGCAACCGAAAAAAATCCCCCTGCCCGCAGGCAGGGGGGAGGACAAAAACGGCAGATCCGTTTTTACATTTTTCGATTTATTTTCAGCAAACCTCGGCTATATCAAAAATCTTGCCGGGGAGCTCCTCTTTATCAGCCGAAACGGTGAAAATAAATTCAACGTCCGAAATGGCGGAAATTCTTTCGAGGAAGGCTGCCAATTTATCAAAATCGCGCTCGCCGATTCTGAGGGTTGCATCGCCGAAAATGTGGGTGACATCGTTATTGCCCGCCTTTATTCCTGCTACCATACCGTAGTATTCGCCGTAGCCCGAAATGCCGTAACTCTCGGCGTCGATAAGACGCGCCTTGTGTGTTACCGAATATGTCAGGGTATCGCCTTTTTCAATGCATACGACATTGCCGAGGCTTTGTTCTGTCGCGGCATTTACCATATCCACTAATTTTTTGGTTTTACCCGAGCCTTTTTTTCCGATAATGAGTTTAATCATTTATACCAACTCCTTTTATATTTAACTGCCTGCGGCAGCTTTTTTACCCGTTAAGGCGCGCTTCAAGCTCCGCCTTCTGAGCCTCATAGCCCGGCTTGCCGAGCAGGGCGAACATATTCTTTTTATAGCTTTCAACACCGGGTTGATCGAACGGATTAACGCCGAGCATGTAGCCCGAAATTGCGCACGCCTTTTCAAAGAAGTAAATAAGTCTGCCGAGGTTTTCTTCATCCGGCTTATCAACGTTTATAACAAGGTTCGGCACGCCGCCGTCGGTATGCGCCAAAACCGTGCCCTCAAATGCCTTTGAGTTTACATATGACATGGTTTTACCGGCAAGGAAGTTAAGGCCGTCGCCGTTGTCCGCATCCTTTTCGATAACAACATCCTTATCGCTTTCACCGAAGGTTACAACCGTTTCAAACATTAAGCGGCTGCCGTCCTGTACGAACTGACCCATTGAGTGAAGGTCGGTTGAGAATGTAACGGAGGCGGGGAAAAGACCCTTGTTGTCCTTGCCCTCGCTCTCGCCGAAAAGCTGCTTGAACCATTCGGCCATCATAGTAAAGCGGGGCTCGTAGCTTACGAGCAGCTCAACCGATTTACCCTTGCGGTAAAATGCATTGCGGAGAGCAGCGTATAAATAGCAGTCGTTTTTATACATATCGGGCTCGTTGTAATCCTTCATAGCCGCCGCGGCGCCCGACATAAGGGCGTCAATATCCGCACCCGCAGCCGCAATCGGTAAAAGACCCACAGCAGTGAGAACGGAGAATCTTCCGCCCACATCATCCGGTACAACAAAGCACTCGTAGCCCTCTTCGTCGGCTAACTTTTTAAGAGTGCCGCGCGCCTTATCGGTGGTGCAGTAAATTCTCTTTGAGGCTTCTTCCTCGCCGTACTGCTTTTCAAGCAGATCGCGCAGGACTCTGAAGGCGACCGCCGGCTCGGTTGTGGTGCCCGATTTTGAAATAATGTTTACCGAAACGCGCTTGCCCTCGCACAGCTTTACAATATCCGAAAGATATGCGCCGCTTATGCTGTTGCCGGCAAAATAAATTTCGGGGCCCTCGCCCTTTAACTGATTGTAGAACGGTCCCTTTAAGAACTCGATAGCGGCACGTGCACCGAGGTATGAGCCGCCGATGCCGATAACTATGAGTATATCGGTATCCTTGCGGATTTTTGCGGCTGCCGCTTTGATTCTGGCAAACTCCTCTTTATCGTAATTTACGGGCAGGTCTACCCAGCCTAAGAAGTCGTTGCCGAGACCTGTTTTGTCATTTACAAGCCCGTGAGCCGCAGCAACCTGCGCTTCAAGACCCTTGACATCATTTTCCCTGATGAACTGTTTGGCATACGCCGAATTAAATTTAATAGCCATTTTAACCCCTGGATTCTTTAAATTTTAGTTTCCTGTTTATATATTACAATAAATCCCCGACTTTTTCAAGTACGAAAAGCGATATTCATTAAAAGTTTTCATAATTGAAATAATCCTTTTAAAATCCGCCGCAGCGAGAAGCCGAGGGTCAGCCGTTCCGCATCTTCCGCCGCCGTTATCGGAATTTCTCCCAAGGTCTCATCCCCCAGCTTTACGGTTACCGTGCCGAGCGTATCTCCCTTTTTTACGGGAGCGGTTATATTTTCGTTAAAGCTTATTTCCTGCGTAATGTTTCCCTTTGCGGTTTTCGGCAGCAAAACGCTTAATTGCTTTTCCGCGCTTATCGCAATTTTCCTTTTCGTTCCCTTTACTATATCAAGCTCTTTTGTATCCCCGAGGTCCGCGCTTATAACCGAATAATTGTAATTCGCAAAGCCGTAATCAAGCAGCTTTTTGGCGCCGTTAAAGCGATCCTTTGTGGTCTCGCCCGCCATTACCACCGCCACAAGCTCAAGCCCATTGCGCTCCGCCGTTGCCGAAACGCAGTATTTGGCGGTAGATGTGGTGCCGGTTTTAAGCCCGGTGGCGCCCTCATAAAATCTTATAAGCTTATTCGTGTTCACAAGCTCGCTTTTGCCGTCGCGCAGGCTATCCATCCAAACGGTGGTGTAGTCCTTTATAAGCGTGTGCTTTATAAGCGCAGAGGACATTACAGCGACATCATAGGCAGAGGTCAAATGCCCCTCGGCATCAAGCCCCGTGCAGTTCTTAAAATGGGTGTTGGTCATTCCAAGCTCCGCCGCCCGCTCGTTCATAAGCGCCACAAAGCCCTCCTCACTGCCCGCAACCGCCTCGGCAAGCGCGGTGCAGGCATCATTGGCGGACGCTATTACCGAAGCCTTAAGCAAATCGTTCACGGTCATGGTTTCCCCGGGCTCAAGCCATATTTGCGACCCGCCCATAGAGGCGGCGTGCTCGCTTGCGGTAACCACCGTTTCAAGGGATAGATCTCCGCGGTCAATAGCCTCCATAACAAGCAGCAGCGACATTATTTTGGTAATGGAAGCAGGCGGCAGCTTTTCATCGGGATTGTTTTCATAAAGCACCCTGCCGGTATTCGGCTCCATAAGCACCGCCGACTTTGCCTTTATATCCAGCGTCTGCCCTATGGCGGCGTTTGCCGGGGTGTTATCGAGCGGAACATTGATATCGGAGATATCGCATTCGCTCGATACCGTGACAGCGCCCTTTGCAAAAACAGTCACACCTCCGATACATAAAACAACCAAAAACAACGATATTATTCTTTTCAAAGCGGAACACTCTCCTTTAATAGAAGGATATGCCGCGGTACGGTTCGTTATGCCGTCCTCATGCGGCAGACAGAATAAAACGCATTTAAAAAAACTTGTAAGTTGAAGAAAAGTGTGTTAAAATAAAATTTATGAATAATCTGATTCTTAAAGGCGGAATGAATATGTGCGAAAATAATTCGGCGGAAGCTAAAAAACGTGTTTTGAGCTGCATACAGCCGAGCGGCATGCTTACCCTCGGCAACTACCTCGGCGCGCTTAAAAACTGGGCGGCAATGCAGGCGGAATTCGATTGCTTTTTTGCCGTTGCGGATCTGCATGCAATAACGGTGCGGCAGGAGCCCGCAAAGCTTCGCAGTCAGATATATTCCACCTACGCCATACTTTTGGCGCTCGGAATAGACCCCGAAAAAAATACCGTTTTCATTCAGTCGCAGGTGCCCGAGCACGCCGCCCTTTCGTGGCTGCTTTCCTGCTATACCCAGTTCGGCGAAATGTCAAGAATGACCCAATTCAAGGATAAAAGCAAAAAGCACCCCGATAATATAAATGTCGGTCTGTTTTCGTACCCCGTGCTTATGGCGGCGGATATTCTGCTTTATAAGCCCGATCTGGTGCCGGTGGGGGCGGATCAGAAGCAGCACCTTGAAATTGCGCGCGATATCGCTATCCGCTTCAACAATATTTACGGTGATGTTTTCACCGTGCCCGACGGATATATACCGAAGGCCGGGGCAAGAATAAAATCGCTTCAGGATCCCTCGAAAAAGATGTCGAAATCGGACGACAACGCAAACGCCTGGGTTGCCTTGCTTGATGACCGCGATACGATAATCCGCAAATTTAAGCGTGCCGTTACCGATTCGGGCTCGGAAATCAGAATGTCCGACGATAAACCCGGCGTTTCAAATCTTATAACGATATATTCCGCAGTTACGGATAAATCGGTTGCCGAGGTCGAGCGCGAGTTTGCGGGCAGGGGCTACGGCGAGTTCAAGCTTGCCGTCGGCGAAGCAGTGGCTGACGCTTTAGCCCCGATAAAGCAGCGGCATGATGAGATAATCGGAGATAAAAAAGAGCTTGAGCGCCTTTATAAGGAGGGTGCTCAAAAGGCGGAATACATCGCCCGCAAAACCTACTTCAAGGCAATGAAAAAGGTCGGGTTCGTGCTATGAGCTTTCCGCTTATAGGAAACAGCGGCGTGCAGAACGCGCTGACCGCCGCAATCAAAGCCGACCGGTTGCCTCATGCCGTGCTGATAGAGGGGGATAAGGGCACAGGGCGGCACACCCTTGCAAAATTTATTGCCTGTGCCGCGGTATGCGGCGGGGAGGATAAGCCCTGCGGAGAGTGCCGAGACTGCCGCCTTGAAAGGGCGGGAACACACCCGGATATTCACACGACCGCCCCCGAGGACGGCAAAAAGAATATAACCGTAGCCCAAATACGGGCGCTCAGAAGCGATGCTTATGTAAAGCCGCATATGTCGGTTCGCAGCGTTTTTATAATAGATTCGGCGGATACCATGAACGAGCAGGCGCAGAACGCGCTTTTAAAGGTGCTTGAGGAACCGCCCGGCTCCGTGCTTTTTGTTTTGATTGCGGAAAACAAGGCGGCGCTGCTCGATACGGTAATATCGCGCTGCACGGTGTTTTCGCTCTCGCCGCCCGAAATTTCCGAGGCGGAAAAATATCTTGCGGCGGGTGAGGAATTCCCCCCCGAACGGATAAGCTCCGCACTCCGGGAAGCGGGAGGAAATATAGGCGTTGCGCTGGCTTATCTTTCGGGTTCTTCCGATAAGGCGGCAGCTGCCGCAGAGGAATTCATAAGTCTTTTGCTTGCTTCCGATGAACTCGGAATGCTGAAGATGACATCGCGGTTTGAAAAAAATCGGGTCGAGGCGGACGCCTTTCTTCGCGAGCTTAAGCTTGCCGCCGCGTCATCCCTTAAAAAAAATCTTTCAAACCCGCTCACCGCAAGAACACTGTCGGTTTTTTATACCGAGCTTGACGGCTTTGAGCAAAGCCTTACAACAAATGTTAATTTAAGTCTGCTTTTCGCGGCGCTTGTCTGCAAAGCGACCGAAATCAGCTGACGGAGGAGTATATGACAGAAATAATATCCGTAAAATTCAAGGAAAACGGCAGGGCTTATTCATTTGATCCCGCCGGAATCACCGCCGAAATCGGCGAATCGGTTATAGTTGAGACCCAAAACGGCACGGAGATGGGCACGGTCAGCGCCGCAAATCACGAGGTGGATAACGGTGCGATCGTAAAGCCGTTACGCAAGGTGCTCCGCAAGGCGACCGAAAAGGACATGGCTCGCCGCGATGAAAATAAAAGGAAGGAAAAGGAAGCCTTCGGAATCTGCGAGGAGCTTGTTTCGGCTCACAAGCTCGATATGAAGCTGGTCGATGTAGAATATTCCTTTGATGCCGGCAAGATTGTTTTCTTCTTCACCTCCGACGGCAGGGTGGATTTCCGCGAGCTTGTAAAGGATCTTGCATCGCGCTTCCACACCCGCATTGAGCTGCGCCAGATAGGCGTGCGTGATGAGGCGAAAATGCTCGGCGGACTCGGAATCTGCGGCAGACCCTATTGCTGCAAACAGTTTTTAAATGATTTCCAGCCGGTTTCCATTAAAATGGCAAAGGAGCAGGGACTTTCGCTCAATCCCACCAAAATTTCGGGCAGCTGCGGAAGACTGATGTGCTGCTTAAAATACGAGCAGGACGCCTATGAATATCTGAATTCGCTGACTCCCGGTGTCGGTGCAACCGTTAAAACACCGGAGGGCAACGCTGTCGTGACCGATGCGAATCTTATGACCGGTTATCTTACCGTCCGCCTGACAGACAGCGATTCCATGCCGTTTAAGATACACCGCGACGATGTGAAGCGGCTTTCGCGCTTTAAAAAGCGCCCCAACAAAAGGGATTCGGAATAAAGAATTCGGCGGTAATATCTCTGCACCGAATTCACAACAGAATAGTTATATAATTATTATGTTGACAGCAAATGATTGCCTCCCCGGTGTTTGGGTGCGGGTGTCCGGCGGACGCCTCTGCGAAGCATAAGCACTGACCGAGACGGCAGCCGTATGGCTGTCGAAGGGGTTGTTACAAGCTTAAAATGATCAGAGAGCCGATTTATATACCGAAACTGTATTTTGCATATTTAATCTTTAATCTGTAAATAATGTCTACTGAATAATTGCATTAGCAAATGCAATTATATAAAATCGAGTTAAAATCTCGATTTTATGGGTCAAAACCTTTGTTTTGACCGTCAGTATCCATTGATT
>CDZH01023311.1_pt1 | contig 104595 bp, 157 predicted proteins | sample 557721 | NCBI WGS metagenome assembly CDZH01 (sample SAMEA3182062, study PRJEB8094) | gut metagenome | biome: human; feature: gut; material: Stool; isolation source: human stools | place: Canada | collected 2013-01-14 | reverse complement strand
TAAACTTATCACTATTTATTATTTTCTTCTAGAAGTCAATCATAGTTATGATATTTCCAAAGTTTTTTGATTAGGTTCAACTTTTTCTTCTGTTTCTAAAGTAAGCATATCTAAAGGATAATTTATAGTATCACCAAAATATTTAGTTATTAAATCATCGCACATCTTTTTTAAAGATATTATAATCTTCTTCTTTCCAATATATCTTAGATTTTGGATTTGAGTTATCAAGTGTAATAACCATTAGTTTATCTTCTTTTGGTTTATTATCCATAACATTTATATTTTAATTAGTCGCCCTACCACCGAATCGAACCCGGACCTAGAGGGTTAGAGCCTCTCGTGCTACCACTACACCATAGGGCAATATGCCAGGGAATATTTAATGTCTGTCCCTGTCAGACCTCTCTATCAGTTCAACGAGATTATTTCTTAAACAAACTCTTTAGCCAATGAATAGTACGCTTGATAATACCTTTCTTCTTAGGTTCAGCTACTGCTTCTTTCTTATATTCTTCAATCAAAGACTCACTAGCTTCTTTAGCTGCTTTATTTGCTTTTTGTTTGTTATCAATTTCTTTCTCAAGCACATCACAAATCTCTTCAGTGCTATTACATTTTGTTAAATCAAGTACTTTCTTCATAGTTTCTTTATTTATATTCATATAACGTACCTATTAATTTATTGTTATAAACTTGTGTATAATTTGCACAAATTAAGCTAATTCATAAGGATTAATCTGAGCATCTCCACGTACTTTAGTAGTACTAACTTCTTCAGCTTTAACTGCTTTTTCGAGGAAATCTAGTGTCTGAAAGGTAGCTTTTACTTTTTCCATACCAGCTAATAGATCTTTAATCTTCTTTTCATCTAGTTGCTCTTCTAGAGAATCTTCGTAATACTTACTAATAGTATCTACTTTGTTTCTCATACTATCTAACATTCTTAGATTTCTAGTATATATTAGCTTCTTATAATCATCTTCACAAGACTTTTCTTCTACTGTAAGATTATAATTCTCATCACCAAAGTATAACTGCTTAAGTTTCTTTTCTCTGATATCTGGTTCTAGCTGAAGTACATATGGAGATTTAAAATACCACATAAGTACTATATAACTTATTACATTTGTAGCTTGTGTTTTGTCTGGCTTATCAGCCTCCCATAACTTTTTAAAGAATGGGAGACCTAAAGCATCAGGGTGTATTACTACTTTACCACCATTGATATCAAATAGTTTCATCGTATAGATTCGCAACAATCACAACATAATCCTTCGTTATTAATTTCGCTTTGCTTACTAGCTTCATATTTTTCTAGTCTTACAAAGTAATCTTCAAATAATTTTCCCGGTACTAAAAAATATTCTGTTTTATTGTATCTATCTTCAATACCATAAAAACTGATTATTATATCTCCAGGTTTAGCTGTATATTTATGTTCACCATTAATATATACTTCGCTCTCTTCTTTTATACAATATGCATTTCTAAGAAGGCGGTTAGACCCCAATGGTGCTGGATTCAAATTGTTATCTAATTCAATAGGATAACATTCATTACTTATTAAAACTTTCTTCATAATTACTCAATTACTTCTTCAACACTAGGTTCAAAATTCTCTGGCATTAATTCTTCAGGGTGCTGAGCTCTATACTCTTCTTCAGCTTTAGTATTAGCAATAGCATCTAACAGTTGATAGAATTTCAATTCTACTTCTTCTCGTTGTTCAGCAGGAATAGTAGGCATCAACTTTTCAATAGACTGCTTCATTACTTCTTCAGTAAATTCACCTTGTACAGTTTCTGTTCTGTAAGGCAATCCGTTAATGTTAACATCAATAAAATTTCCAACACCTGATGCACTCACTGGAGTAATTGTAATATTAAGTTCTTTCATATTCTTATTATTTATTTTCATTATTTTGTTCTGCTGTAACTTCTCCAAATCCTTTTTCTCCTCTTTCAGTTTCACTTAGCTCTTCTACTAAAGTGGGTTCTAATATAGAACAAGGTACAATAACTAATTGAGCAAATGGTTCATCTATAGTATATACTGTAGGAATAGCATCTGTAGTTACTTTAAATTTAGCCATCAACTCTCCACGATATCCAGTATCTATTAAACCTACTCCATTTGTTAAAGCTATAGAACGTTTACTAATTGAAGACTTCATCATAAGTAAGCCACAATATCCTTCAGGAATCTCTACCGCTAAATCAGTATGATATACAAGTACTAACTTTCCGCTATTATCTACTTCTTGAGTAATACGAGTAGCATACAGATCCAATCCAGCATCTCCTGCTGTAGCTCTAGTAGGCAACTTACCTTCAGACTTCTTAATCTCTTCTGTACCGTCTTCTTTCTTTACTGAGTAATCTAACTTTTTAAATTTCAATTGTTCCATAAATCTTTTTCTACTTTTCTATAACCCTCTTCTAAAACTTCTACTATCTCTTTAATTATTTCATTCTTAGTTGTGTCAACATTAAGACCTTGTGTAATTTCTTTAGAGTGTACAATTCCATGAGTAATACCTTCTTCATTTTTACGTATTAAGTGAACGTGTAAAGTAGGATTACCGATACGATTTTTATTTACATCTATATCCTATGTTTCCCACCAAATAGCTTCTAAATTATTCATCTTGTTCAATATCTTTTGTATTAATACTAATTGCTTTACCATGATGAAATCCCCAATCTAAGAATACTGTATTACAAAGTACATGATCTATATGAGGTAGTCCACTTTCAGGATCTATTAATTCTCCTTTGTCTATAGCAGTAAGATGTCTTAGTAATGCTGCTTTATATCTTTTCCAAAAATCTGGAAGATTTTGCCAACTATTATCTGAGTATTTCTGAGCTCCATAAGTAAGTACCTTACCAATGTTTTCAACAACATCTAATGGAACTAGATCCATTCTTACTTTACCACAATCATATTTCTTACCATCATTCTCCATCTTCAATATACTTATTAGTTAAACAATTGTACAATCCTTTTATCTGTAGCTGTCTAGTTTCAATGCTGTCTGTATCTTTCAACTTAGCTAAACCTTCTAGAATATCATCCACGAATTCATTGTATGTTAAGGAATAGTTGTTGATCTTCTTATCTGCAACTTCCATTAACTCCTTTAACTCTTCACTAATATTAGATCCAAATTGTTTAACATTGTTCTTCTCAAATTCCCATAGAGCTAATGAATCTTCTTTACTCTGTCTTTCCATATTCTTTCATTACTTTAATAAAACATCCAGCAGCCCAGCCAACTAAATACGCATACCCTTCGTTACCACCACCTGAGAATTCTTCTCCATTCATACCTGTAACTTCAAAGTAATAATCAGTTATGTGAACTGATTCGTGTGCTATATGTGTACCATCTACTTCATCAGGTCTATATATTATGCAAATAATACCCATTTCAGAACTACTATTTAACATAACAGGTCTACATTCTGCAATAGCGTCTCCGTCATACGTCTTTAACATTTCTTCTTCAGCTTCTTTTCGTACTTTATCAAAACCAGGTAATAAGTCGTATATAGTGAATTTTTTCAGTATTATGTATATATCTTCTTCCTTTTCTATTACAGCTATCCAAAATGTTCTAGGATATATATTATCAAATCTTCTTAGTATCATATTCTTAATAGTTTACTGTCACTAATTGCTACATACATCTGTATATTGTTAAGTAATACAGGATCAAAGTAAATAGAATCTAACCAGTGAATCTTATAATTAGGTGTTAAGCATTCTTCAATAAACTGTCTCATTTTGTTTCTTTATATCTCTTTTTTAATTTAAGTTTAAATAAGTAAGCAAACATAATATCTTTAGTATCTTCATCATTTGACATTACTTCTTTAGCAAACTTAAATGGACTATTGCATATTACTTCTATAACAGGATAAGGTAAATTATATTTGTTTGCCAGACTTGAGTAAATTGATATCTTTTTTTGCTGTTGCATTTATATAATATTCACTAGTTTCTAACTCTGTTAAAGATTCTCTGATAGTATTAGGTCTAATAGAATTTATTATTACTACAATATCAGATTCATCTAAATCGCGATTTCTATATAATATATCAGATAACTTTTTAATTTCTTTGTTAGAGTAAGGTTTCTTCGGAACGAAAGAAGTTAATTTTAAATTAGAACGTAAGTTAAAAAGATGTCTAAAATATCGTACTAACCTATTACTTCTATTCTCTACATGTACTATATGCCCATTGTCAAAGATCATATAGAAATGTTTATTATTTATTTTATTATTCATTTACTCTTAGTATTAATGTTATTTGCACCCTATCTTTTATTATCTCTGGAATTAGTATCTTATTAACTACTAATTCATCTTCTGCTTTTCCCTGTACTAAAAGACCCTCTTTCTTGAACTTACTTATATATCTACTTAAGTTATCAGGAGTAATACCCATAGTACTTTTAATCATTCTACGATTGTCAGTATTGGCTACATTTTTACTTACACCAGGTATTGGAGTAAAGTTCACATCTAATTCAACGAACTTAGTAAGTAACTCCAATTCCCTGTTTGTAAGTTGTAGTATACCATTTAAAGCGTTAAGGTATTCATAGTAAAGATTGCCTTTATTAACAGTCTTTACTAATTTATTCATCTAACAAATCTTTAATACTGTTGAGAACTTTATTTAAATTGTGGTATACAGTTTCTGCTTCTACTTTAACACATTGCTGCACATTACCTTCATTATAATCCTTCATCAGTTCGTTATAATCTTTGGTATATGTATCAATCAAAGTATTAACGTATTCTTTTACTTTCTCTAACTTATCACAACAGCATTCACATTCATCCACACCTTCTTGTGCTTCTTCACTGTACCAAATTACATAATCTTTATTGGCTAATTCTTCCATAGTAGAAGAATCAAATACCATTGAAGTATAAGTTTCTGTATCTGATACTACTTCAGATTTCTGAAGTTCCCACAAGTTTAAATCTTCAACTTTAGTAAACACATCACCTTTTTCAGCGAAGCTAAAATCCTTAATTACTTTGTATCCTTCCATATGTCTAACTTTTTATTTAATATCTTTTGTTTAAATTCTTGTATTCTGTTAAAGTTCTTCTTACACTCTTCATACCCATCAATTCTGCCTTGAATGTATCCTTCGTGTTTTCCTTGAGCATAAGTAAGAGCACCAAAGCCAATAACACTTACAAGTATTATTATTATTGTTCCCATAATGCCCTTAAAACGCACTAATATAAAAAGTGTTTAAAATATTTAACATTTATTAATGTTTAGTAAAGTAATAGCAAAAAGAATGCCCTGCTTTGATGGCAGGGCAGCGACTTAATACTCTAAAATAAAACATTCAATCATGAATGATAGCTTATTTAACGACTTTAGCTACAACGTCGTATGGTTTAACTAATTGTGAGTCTTTAAATAGATCAAAGTCTTTAGCAAATTTCTTAGGGTATACTATAGTATCACCAACCTTAATGGTACTATCAGTACCGATTGGAATAGATAGAACAATACCTTTTGCAAAATCTGATTCAACTTCTTTAGTATGAGTCTTTACTTCATACTTATTAAAACCTTCTTCATCCTTTTCCCCAGTAGGGATTTGCTCTGTATATTCTTTAGTAACCATGATAGGAGCTAAAGGTTTTACTAAAATATCTTTTTCAAAACTATATTCCAATCCGTTTACCACTGTTTCTAGTACTTTATCTTCCATAATATTTACTTTATAATATCTATTAACGCAGTAAGTAAAGTAAGGTTACTCATCTATGTGATTAAATTTACGCTTAAAAATATATCCTTTATGGCAGATGTCCATTCTATCTTTAAAGTTAGCGCAGTTCATATTATTAACAAACGCACAACCTACACAACAACCTTTACTAAGCTCAGGAGTAGCTATATAAGTTTTATTCCTGAAAACATACTCAATTCTATCTGCTTTTTTTTGTTCGTTCTTTTCCATAGTAATACCGTTTTAGGGGCTACCTTTTTTATTCAAAGACCGTCAGAAAGGTAGCTAAACTGAGCCTACTTACGATTAGGATTCCCTGGTGCGCTTCTACCTTATGGTAACTTCTTTAAGCGTGGAACGTACTACGATCCCGTGTACTTAGGGCACATTACTTTGTTAATTTATTTAGTATGATATAAGCTAGACATCCTAACATACCTACTAAACATAGTGCAGTAAATTCTGTCATTTAACTGTATTTATTTCTTTCTTAAACTGTTCATATAAATCTTCAGAGAAAAGTATATTCTATTTGTCCTGGTAAAGTAAAGGATCTATAATTATCATCTAGTTTATAGTTCTTACTTATCTTACTTAAGTAAAGGCAATTAGAATATTGCTAGTCTTTCTATCTTATAAAATAATAATTCATTCTTTGTTATTTATTTCTGGGGCAGTGATATAACTGTATATCATTGTTATTATACTTACTGTATATATAATTGCTAATATTGTCATAAATAAGTAAAGATTAATTCTAAAGTAATAGGACTTACATCATCTACTTTAGTTAATTCTTCTAATATGTCTTCTGTATTCATACTGTATTTAACTGTATCTACTGTATACAGTAACGTATATTTAACTATATTGGTTATTATTATTAACATTTATTATGAATATTTATTTAAGTTTAATAGCTATTTTTTAACATTATTTAAAATAAAAATATATAAAAAATTTTTTTGGTGAAGAAATCTGCGTGTGTTAAGCTATCCCTAAACAAGACCCCTGTAACCTCGTTGCGCGGGAAGACCCCGTGCACTTTGGTTAAACGTTCGATAAATCTCACTAAAACAATATTAGCATATGAAATTCAAAGTTGAACATGAAGGTGATGTTTACGCAGTTGCTATCGCAACTGGTACATCTAAAGATGGACGTAAGTACGCAAACGTACTTTTGAAAAAAGAAGCAATTCTAGCTATTCGCTCGAATTACTCTTTATTCCTCGATCCTAACGATAAAACACTTATGAATCAGTTAAATCTTACAGATTTAACCTATTCTGAAGATGGGACACGTAAAGTGACTTTACTTAAAGAACCAATTAAACTTCAAGAGAAGTATAAATTGATAAGTGTGAGTCATGCGCCTTACAAGGTTGATGACAGAGTCATTAGAAGTACATACTGCGTATGTGAAGAATCTGACAGCACGCAAGCTACTGTCGATAGAGCTGTACAGAGGGGTTTTGACAGAGCTGAAAGCTTCTTCAAAAACCCAGGATTTTACGATGATTATCGTAAATTCGTACTCTTCGATGTATCGAAGGAGGAGCTTGAGAGTCTGTTACAACAGACTGAAGAACTGGAGGATTAATTCCTCCAGCATCTTCCTTGTTATATTAATATATAGCCTAACCTAACATCATTCCTATGTTATGCCATATATACTACTCAGACTCTAACATGACTTTAGAAGATTATGGAAGAGTAATATTTGCTATAATAACAGTAATAGTAATATACAAAATAATATTACATATTAGTAACCATAATAACAAACATAATGAACCATCAGATTAACATTGATGAAGCTATTGCTATTGCAAAAGAATATCATCTTGAAACAGAAGTAACCGAATGTATCAAACAAGGTATGTCACCAATCGAAGCATTAATCGAATGGGACTTAATATAAACAAAAAATATGATAAAACTTATAAATATTATAACGCAAAACATAATATTACTAGGACGTTGCGCTATATCAATATTTATATTATTTGTATTAATCACATTTATTAAAAATGTAGACGATTTTGTAGCAATAACAAATATGTATGACTATATACGTATGCAAAATATAACGATAAAGATTGATACAATAATATTTAAAACAATAGTAATATTATCTCTTAGTAGAATCAACAATGCTATTTAGATTTGATTATCTTTATAGTAACTAAACAAATAAACAATCATATAAATAAAAATGGAAATAATAAGTGATTTATCTAAAATTTGTAGTGGTACAGTAATATTATGTAAAGCCAACGAAGTTATTATGCCAGCTTATGTATTAAATAACTTTAATGATATTTACTACCTTTACGTACAGAACCGTATTATGGCTATTGAAATACAACATACTGTTGAAAATGATCCTATAACTGGAGATTTATATGATGAATGGTATCAAATTGATAGTACACTTATTTGCGATTATTGTATCATACCTGAAGCAGATTATATACTAAAAGAGAATACCAGTTTCTTAAACGAAAGTATTAGCGCAGGTGTAAAATGCTAATCGTTTATTTCTATATTGTAAGGATACAGCCATACTATCCTTTACTTTATTATTACTTAACCATACACTACAGTCTGTGAAGATAGTAGTGTTTTAAACTGATTATTAACTTAAAACTATATATATGAAAGGATTTATCAAAAAGTTTTATCAAAGATTTATCTGTAAACACGATTATCATCTAATAGGTGAAACAAAAGAATTTCATACATATTCAGATATATTCATATACAGATGTTCTAAATGTGGAAAAATTAAACTTAAATACGGAATCAAAATTGAAATAAAATGCTAAGGTATACAATTTTAGATATCATTATCAACGATAATGATAATATATCACAAGAAACATTTGAATGCTTCACAGAAGCTATTGAAGAAAATCCAAAAATTGATCTTATAAAATATATAAATCAAGAAATAGGAGAAATAGAAGATACTCAACATCGTATAATTTTACGATATGATAATGAATTCATACCTGTAGTAAAAAATATTATTGCAGACTTTAATCTAACAAATAATATTAAAAGTTAAAATTATGAAAACCAGAAAACACTTTATCAGAAAGTATGAACTCTTAGCAAGATGTATTCAAACTAACTTAGAGTTATTTATACTACAATAGTAATGCAGCCAAGAGACAGTGGCAAGCCTGACAGAATGCAGAGCCTTAACTACATGTAGTATTAGTATCATTGTAGTGTGTGGTACAAACGTGTAAGCACTATCTAAACTCAGTATGAAGGAGTTTTCACTATTTTAGATTTGAAAAATAGTTCTGAGCATCTGTCACTAGATGAACAAAGAGTGACAACGTAACTATGCGTAAATAGTAGGGGACAGCATTAGCTGTCCTCTTTATATGTTTAATCAATAAACTAAAAAAAGATATGACATTAGAACAATTTCAAAATCTTAAAATCGGCGACATAGTAGTAGCTAAATTAATTAACTCAAAACAAAGTCGCGTTAACCCTGTTACTAATATTGACAGAGGAAATCTAAAACTACACATAGGTAAGAGTGGAAAATGGCGTAGCTATTTGCAATTTGAAGTATTAACTGCGGATTACGTAGTTAAATGGATCAAACGAAGAATAGATAGTAAATCATCTCCTCATTTTACTATTGAAATTAAGAGTGATACTGAAGTAACATTTAAAGTTCATAAAAAAGTACAATTCAATCAATGAAAAAGTTAACAGAACAACAAAAAGTCAGAAGGCAAATATTATTTAATATGCCTTATTTGTTACTTACTTTTCTTATTAAAGAAAGAGTATTAAATAGATTTCTAGATAACACTAGTAAATATGCAATCGTTCATAGTATAAATCTATCATGTCTTTATACAAAATTAAGAGATCCTTATGCAGCAATCGAATGTACATTCACATGGTATTATACAGAAGAAGGATACAATTTTTGGAAAGGACTTAATGATAAATATAAAAGTATATGGGAAATGAACGATTCTGGCGCATTGTTATTACGATCGAATTATTGATATACTTATTAGTATTATTAACAATGATAACAACACTAGTATTTATAGCAAATAGTATTTAATCAATAAATAGTTATTATGCAAAAATTAATGTATTTTTTATTTGGGCTCATAACTGCATTATTTGCAGCTGTGATGATTATTGAACATCAAGGAATATATTTCTTTGATGAAGAAGTGTATGGACTATTATATACCGATTATTGGAATTATTGGTATTACTCTAAAGTAGTGATAATCGCACTATTTATATTCTGCGTATTATCTTTTGTATATACACTTGGTAGTGGATATAAAGATAAAGACGATGGATACAAAGAAATCAAACCAAGCTGATTTAGCAGATATATGGTGGGATAAGTTTGAAAATTGGTATGAAACACATCCAGTAACAAGAGTGTTAATTGTAATAGATGCAATATTAATAGCATTTATATACTTAGTATTAACTTAAAAACATTTATCAAAAATGAAAAGTAAATACGTATTTTGGCTAATTGCAGCAATAGTAGCATTAGCAATTTTTATCAGTTGTGCAAGACCTCGTAGTCCTAAAGAAAAACAAATCCCTGAAACGGACACAATTAAACAAGTAGTAGCACCAACAGTACAAGAAGTGCTACAATGGCGTGAAAGTATGAGATTAGACAAGTATGTCGATAGTGTGTTCTTGGTTATGCCAGAACAAGTACTAACTCAAATACTTGTAACTAAAGGTACAGATTTATCAAATCATGAAATTGTTTCTATTTATATTAGTAACAAAGACTTTTATGATAAATTAATAAAGAGGAGTATGGATATACAAAAGGAATATATACCAGATAGTATGCCAAGGTCCTCATTACCACAACTTAATAGTGACTCGATTCACGAAGCCGTTAATTATTAAATTAAACAAGATTACTTCAGTCTGTGAAGATAGAAGTAATCGTTCTTACTGTGAGAATCAGTGACAAACATGTGGGGCTTATATCTAATCATTTTAGAGGGCAGTATTACTGTCGTCTGAAGGTAGGTGGAGGAGATTAGTATTAGTGCAGACGTTAAAACCATGTACTCCAATAAGATTAGTTTGACAGCTATATCTGCTTATGAGTTAAAACTAAGTGAGAGTCATTTTAATTAGTATTTCAATTAAGCTGTATTAATGTAGAAGTTACACAACGATGTGAATCGTCAAGCCTGCAATATACTGCAATATATTGTATAAACTGTTACATGCCTTCTTTATTTACTGTAAGCGTACAGTAGAAAATGTGTGTTAATATATAATTAAGATTGATAAAACCATCTAGTTGCAGCTAGACGTCCTCAAAATATTGTATAATTAAAACTATTAAATATGAAAGAATGAATATTTTTAAGAAAATCAAACTGAAAATCAGTAGTTACAGAAGGCTAAAAGCCTATCATAGTAACATCAAGCGACTTGCTGAATTAGAATTATTAGATAATCCTAAACGGCAGAAAGAAGTTGCATTACGTTCACAATGTTTAATTCATGGGCACAAATGGAAAAATGAGCCTAATAACAATGAATTAAATATTCCTATTACTAAAAGAACTTACTGTGAAAGATGCGGTAAGTACTATAGTCAAGAAATTTATAAACAACTTTAAATTCATATCAAATGAAATCTTTAAACTTTGTAATTATTGGAATCCCTGCATCAATCAATCAGGAAAGTATTGTAACAGCAGTAGCTCTTATGGCTAAAAAACTTGGTTTATCAGAAGTACATACAGAAATACTTGAAACAAGTAAATTTGTAACTAGTTCTTCAAATAAACAAATGATTGAAAACATCTTGAAAGATGTTATTACTGTGTGTACAGCAGCTGGTCTAATGAATATCGCTGCAATTAATGCCAATTTTTGGAAATTAATTGAAGATGGTAAGTTAACTAGACCACAAATTGAAATGATGCTGGATGAAAAAGAAGTTACAATTGAGTATCTCAACAAAAAGGGATGTGCTTATATCTTTGATCTTTTAGTACAAGCAATTAGAGTGTTATAATTATGGGAAAGACCTATAAAGAATCTCATTTTCCAGGTTCTAAGCAATCAGGAAAAGCAGCTGAATATCAGTCTAAAAAGAGAGTTAGACATTCTAAAATGCAACCGTATAAAAGGGAAAGAGCTATTGTTTAACTAAGAATTACTAATTAAGTAGTTATGATAGAATCCAATCAACACAGAAGGTTATAACGCCAGACCCCTAAAGGTGATTAATACCTACGGACTATACAACGGTCAACCTTATTTAAGGTCAGGAGAAGGAAAAGGGCTAGCTATCAAATAAGGCGTACGAATAGATAGTATAACTTTCTATTTCTTTATTATTATGTGGACAAAAGAAGAACTAGAAAAGAAAACAAAAGAAGAACTAGTAAACATTATTATTAAAATGCAGATAGATATTCGAGAAGAAAGAGATGAAATCTATCGCAGACGTTTATTAGATACTTTTTAAAAATTATTCATTCACTTAAATAAATCAATTATTAACAATTAAAATCAAAAGAATTATGAAAAATTTTATGAACTTTGTAGGAATTATGTTAGGTGCAGTAATGTTGTGTGACAAAGCAACTGATGAAAATTACAACTTTGAAGCTGGTATGAAAAAACAAGAAGAAAAAGACGGTAAAGTTGAAGCATCAGCAGTTACTGAAGCAAAGAAACAGATCCAACAAGAACAACTTGAACGTGAATCTCGTGAAGTAAAACGTAGAATTCAGGATTGTGAAAAAGCTGTTTCTAGAGCAGAAAGATACGGACGTTTTGCATCAAAACACAAGAACATTATGAAAGACTTTTCTGAAGGACTGAAGAAAGCTCAAGCTGAATTTGAATCTACAGGTGATTACAAAGCTTGGGACAAAAAGTATTCAGAACTTACAGACAAGAAAGATGACGCTATCGCAAAAGCGAAAGAAGAAATCTTTGGTTCAAGATACGAAAATATCTATCTTTAATCAACATCCAAATTCTAAATGCTTTTATGCTAAATAGAATAAATGTGAACCCTGCAAACTATATAAGTCGCATTGTCGCATTGAGGAGTTCGGGGCAACATGAACTGAATTGACAGTTCTATTCAATGCTTTTATGCTAGTAATAGGATATTATGCCTACTGATCATGTGCTATAAATAGATCATTCTTTATTTAAATGCTTTTATGCTAACAAATAAAGGATAGTCTCATAGACGAAAAACAGTAAGTATATCAAAATACATATACATATAGTACTTTATGTCTATATTTCAATCGAGTCTCTAGCTTGCTAGATGAGCACTTGGTATAATATGTATTCTGTCAAAGATCTTTAAATTCTAAAGTAATAGAAGCTTTATGCTGTTATATACTAGATTTAATGCTTTTATGCTCATAATCAACAGTGTATACTATTACTTTAGAATTACATATTAAGTATAGAGAGTTTGATCGCTCTCTATACTACTAAAAGAGTATATTGCACTATTATATCAACCCAATGATATATGAAAACTCGTGTATGATGTATATCTCTCTAATTGAGGCGTTATCCGGTCTGCCAGGATATGAAGGCGCAGAGGTGTGCAAAACTCTTTATATTTACAACTTAAAATTATTTATCATGAGCTATATTGCAGCAGATATGTGGGGTGAACATCTATTCTATAATAAACCTGTTAGATATGTTCATGAAACAACAAAAAGAAGTTGGTGGATAGATCCAAAACATAATAATTCTATTAGTGTACCAATAGGTACGGCTAAACTATTTAATGATGCAGGATTCTTATATACTCATTATGTACCATTTGATAAAAGAAATATGTGTTTTGGAGATAATCCTATAGAAATAAAAGTATATTGACTGTTAGGTCATTATATGCCTGAGCAAGACGAGTCTTCGCCGACTCTACCTCCACTATAGAATAATAACAAGGGGGTATGTATGTATTGATTGGCAGAAACAGTAATGAATAGGTCAATAACGTCAGAAATGACAAATCTTTTGTAACAGACTATACTCGTATCGCAGCGTGATACGATAAGTCAACGGCTAAGCTAATGTCGTAAAAAGCAGGTTACGGATCGTGCAAATGGATAGACACAGGTAGACAATACTGAAGAGTGCGGGTTCGAGTCCCGCTCCGTAAACAAATATTATCAAAATTAAAAACAAAGAGTATGAAAACAGATTATAACAAAACAGCAATCATTCCTTTAGATTATAGCAAAGGAAGTAAAGGTTTATGACTAGCAGTTAAAAAGAATAATAAATATATTCTGAGATTGCTAGCTATATTTGAAACAGCTCTCGTTGAACAAATCAAAATAAGTAACAGAGATTTGTTTGATTATAATGTATTTTACAATCTGAAAGAAGCATTGTTAGATTATGATTTTACTTTAACTAAAAAGAATTATAATCAATTAGACGCTTTAGCTTCAATAAACGAAAAGAAACATTATGAACAATACTTAAAAACATTTTGCAGATGAAAAAGACTTTAAATCAATTAAAGGCAAGTAGAAGAAACCTATCTCTTATGCTTTTAGCAGGTATGATTACTAATCTAAAACATATTAAATACTTTGTCAAGGATACAGAAGTAATAATAAGAATAGATACTCTATTGACAGCTATAGAAAGACTTCAGTCTTCAATTAAAGAAACTACTTATGAATCGTGGTCGGCATAAAAAGGGTAAAGAAAAAGAATTCAATACTCAAGCAGAAATCTTAGATACTATACAGAAAGAGCTTCGTGTATTATTATCAATATGTAACGATCAATCATTCCATAGTATGACTGATTATTATGCAAAAGCATGGATTAGTAGTAATAATGGAAGAGACTATTATAGAATAGTTGCGTGGTATATTTGTAGTACATATTATCTTAATAATTTTATAAGTCAAGTTAAAATAACACTTGATGAAGTAACTATTAAAAATAGTATTTATACAATTAAGTTTGAATTTGGACATAATACAAAAATATTTAAATATAAACATGGATAAAAAAGGCTTAAGAGGTTTTATTAGGAATAGATTGCCTAAGACTTGGGAAATTGTTCTTACAAGAGAACGTAAACTTACTGCGTTCATTGAGTATGTGTATGAAGCAACTCCATCAGTAATGAAGGGAGGTAGAGGTTGGCGACGTGGTGTACATAACATTTCAGTCGGATTCAATAGATGCAAAATCTATGAAATGTTTCAAGCTGAAAAGAGTAAAGAAGGCTTGATATATTGGGTAGGCATCTATAATAAAATTAAAGATCTTGAACATCAAATGAATTAACATGGAAATTGTTCAATATGTTCGCTGGACTGAACCAGGAGAGCGAGAAAGACTACAAGAAGTAATGCAGCAATGCAGTGGAGAGATGGAATTCAGAAAGAAAGTAGCTTCTGAATTCAACATTAGCCCAATGGATGCAGCAGTTGTAGTAAAGAAATTCAAAAATGAATTTATCAAAATACTTAAAACAAAAGGATTATGTTAAAAGCAGGTATGTGGATCGCACAAGGTCCGGAAACTAATGTATTACTCTTATTAAGTGGAGTAGAACCATTATTAGAAGTAGTAGGTGCAATTGATCTTAATTACTTTAAACAGAATGGTAAAGCTAAAGATCTTACTAAAGACAGTCCTGAAGTAGTAGATATTATGATGTATCCTGAAAAGTATACATTTGCATTACCGTCTATTACTGAGGTGGTTGATAATGTAGGTATTGGTGATTTACAGACTCTAGAAGGCTTAGGAGAAGATTCTAGAAAAGATAAAATCATCGAAGAAGGTATTGCTTACTATAAATCAACTTTACCATTATATGGTATAGAACAAGCTAAAGTAAGAACTAGACTGCATTTAAAGAAGAAATACAGCCTAAAAATGTCTCAAGCTAACTATGTATTCACTGTAATTTGTAAAGCACTAAACAGAGAACCATAATGAGCGATTTTAAGAGACTTATTGAAGCACTCAATGCTGAATTAGAGGAACCTTATAGGTTTACTTTAGACAAGATTATATCTTCTGCAAATTTTGATACTAAAGTATTAGGATATGCAGATAGTGTATTAGATGATTGGGCAAATATACCACCTAATTTAAAATCTAAGATAGTTACTAGTAACACTTGTCTAAGTATCAATAAGTGGATAAATAGAAGACTGTGGATGGATATTCTTAATAATCTGTTAGAAGATAAAATATTAAGTCTTCAGACTAGATTAGTAAGAGTAAGGATTGCTATTAATATGTCATTGAAAATGGCATATCCTCTTAATGAAGAAGAGAAAGAAGAATGGAGAGAACATATCTCAGATGTATTCTATAAAAGATGTCTAGCAGTAAATAATTATTATTGCAAAGAAATTATAAAACTTCCCTTCTGAATTTAAGGATTGTAGTTATTGGGTTAACTACAATCCACTAAAATTTAGCTATATGACACAAGAAATAATAGATCTAGTGGAGCAAGCTAAACAAGGTTCTCAAAAAGCATTTAGTAAATTATACTATAAGTATAAAACTGATATTTGGTACACGATTATGGGTGTAGTTAAGAATATAGATGTTGCTGATGATTTAACATCAGTAGTATTTACTAAAGCTTATGAGAAATTATCTATGTATACTCAACATATTTCATTTAATATGTGGTTAAAAACTATTGCTGTTAATGCATCAATAGATTATATACGTAGAAACAAAAAAGAGCAATTAAATAACTATGTTGATGAAGATGAAAATCCAATTCAACTATCTGCTTTAGAAAGAAGTCCTGAAGAAGACTTAATTCTAAAGGAAAAGTTAGATATAGTATTACAAGCTATACCTACTCTTAAGAAGAAATATAGAGATTTGATTAATGCTCGCATAGATGGTTTATCTTATAAAGAGATAGCTAGTAAGCTTGCAATGAATGAATTAGCTGTAAAAGGTGATTTAAACAAAGCAAGACAAAAACTTAAACAAAAAACAGATTATTAACAAATACTTTCAACAATATGACTAGTTTTTGTTTACTCCTTTTAGGAGCATTAGCATCTTTTATCATTTCTAAAATGTGTAAAAGTGCTAGTTTGTACGTATTCTTAGTATGCGTACTTTTACTAGGCTTTGTTGTAGGTACTGGAGTAAAAAAGGTAGTTGCAAATACCTCAAATACTCCTTCTCAAGAGTTAGTTGTTACTATAGCTCCTAATCCCACATCTCAAGGTTCTACTGCTTTTGTAGAGACAGTAGATAACCAATCTTATGAAATGGGTCAGGAAGACGGAGGTGAGACGTTAGTAACAACTGATAGAGAAGATATACCTACCATGCCTAACAATGCAGAGATAGAAGATGACAGTTGACTGCACTTAATTTCATAATTTAAGTGTATTAATTGTTAAGTTATTAATTTATTTAAAACATAATCAATATGGCAAAAAGAAATAAAGGTGGAAAGACTCCAAGTGCAAAAGCAGCAAGAAATTTAGAAGCTTTGAAAAAAGCTAAAGAAGCAGTAGAAGCTTCAGCTAAAGTAGAAACAACAAAAGTAGAAGATTCTAAACCAGAAGAAAAGAAGCCTGAAGAGAAACCAGCTGAACGAAAGAAAGGTGGTGTCTATCAGACTCCAATGGGTAAATCAGCATATGAAACTCATATGTTGTGCACAAAATCACCGTATATGAGTCTACTTTCTCTTAAGATTGAGAAAGACAGTAAAGGCATTGAAAATATCAAAGCCGAGTGGAAGAACAATGAAACTAGTGAAACTACTAGTGTTCTCTTCCCAGTATCTAATGTAAAGGAGGGAGACGGAATTGACGTCAAACGGATTAAGGAAGGAATTAAGAATCCTATTCCTGCTGAAGTTCCTGAAACTAAGCCAGTTGAGGAGCCAAAGAAGGAAGATCCTAAATCTACACCTACTGAAAAGAAACCTAAACAGCAGAAGCCAAAGAAGGAAAAAATAGAAGAAGTAGAAGCTGAAGAAATTGACATCAGCAGTGCTCCAACTATTAAACCAGCAGCAGCTCCTGCGCCTAATATCGTAACTCAAAACAGTGACAGAATTGATGCAAATCACTCAGTAGATTTGATGAATGCAATTCTGAAACGCCGTGAAGAGATTAAAGACGATCGGGCAATGTATCAAGCAACAGGAAAACAGGCAGACCTTATGATGTTTGCATTGATTCAGAAATGGAATGACCAATTCAAGAATGATGCAAAAGAACAAGGCTTTACTGTGAACGAAGAAATGTTTGCATATTTGAATGAAACAGCTTCTTTGTTCCTCGGTGTTAATTTGCTTCCTAGCAAAACATCTGATGGACAGCTTGAGATTAACTTCAAAGATGCTGTCGCAAAGACAAATCCTGAAATGCAAAAAGCTTTAGAGCAAGACGCTAAAGTTCCGCAGACTCAGGAAATGCCAAAACCCGAAGAATGTGTCACTGATGAACAGAAAGTAGCGGCAATGTGTACTATTATGAACATGCGGCACAAGCAGAAATCAGGAGGTATAGGTAAGAATGTAGCAAATATGATTGAATTTGCACGGGAAGCCTATAAGCTTGATAAAAATACAGAACCAGCACAAGTATTAGCAACTGTATTGCTTAAGATGAAAGAAGCAGGACGGAATGCTACATTGCTTGAGGGTTGTGCAAATGCTATTTGGGGTAACCTAACAGGTAATTTGTCAGTTTTAGCATCTCATGCTTGGCTTAAGAATCAATTAACAACATACAACGATGCGCAAGTTGCTAATGTTGTGAAAGTATTCTTAGCTAAGAAGATTACTGATGAAACTGCAAAAAACAATAATTACGAAGAAGAAGCAAAACGGTATTCTCAATTAATTAGTGGAACTAATGACGATCTGATCAATCGTATTATTACTTCTGCTAACAATGAAGGTAAAGATGAAGACAAACTTGTATATCCGGAAATCAAGGGTCTGAATCTTAAAGGTAAACACATTTCAGCAATAAAGACTGTAAACAATCTACGGATTGCTTATGGAGCAGAAATGAATGACAAGATGTTGAAACAAGTAATGCAGAAAGTATCTAGCTTGTACACATCAACCTCTTTGAATCCTCTTACTTTCTATATTGAGAAATCTGCGTATGCTACTAAAAAGTAACAACTAACGCATTATCAAAATGAGTAAAAAACCAACAGTTTTGTTTACGCTAGCAATGCTAGCTTTCGGTGGATATGTAGGATTTGTAACTAACTATACGAATACTGCCACCGCACATGAGTATGTGATTCCGAAGTTCACAGATGTACCTCGGACAAAAGACTTTAATATTGATATTAATTTGAACAATAACGCTATAAAATTAAATGAACAAAGCAACCCAGAACAAAATATCAATGTTGAAATCAAAAAGAAAGACAGTATCATCTATCTAACTTCTATTGTAGAGAAGGAAGTACCTAAATACATTAAGGTAAGAGAACTGCCATCAGTTAAAGAGAATAAAACCACTTGTACGGATATTCTCCAAAGACTGAAACAACAACAATCAGAGAAGATGAATCTGAGTCGCAACTAGAACAGCCAATGCGATTATAGAGCTATAATGGTGTATATCCAGAGATGTCTAAATCAAAGGATTAGAAAGTAAATGGTTAGATTACTTTCTTAAAATTAAGATAGTACAGAATATTAGTAGGAATAGAGTATAGCTACAACTATAGGCTACTACTGAAAGTATAATAACTTATTGTGTTTATATACTATCTATAAACTGAAGAGGCAATAAGATAGAGGGAGAGCGTGTACAACCCTCTTGTTTTTGGTGAGAACCGACTGGAGACAGAAACAGAAGACGCAATTAGTAGAGAGCAGTCTACAAAATTAAACAGTACAAGGGGAACGAAATCCTCTTAAGTTACTCGCAGACTTATCATAGTTTGAATCAAGAAGGAGTAATAAACACGATGATGCCCAACAAATCGTAGTGTCCAAGACTACGTGCTGAACATTATCGAGCATATAACGCTCTAGGGTAGCTCCAAACTCCCCTTTATGGCATAGACCATATAAAAATGTCAGTATAGTGTTCTATACTTATCTAAACAGTTATATTGTAACTTAATAAGTTTAGAGATAGTATATATGAAGGTACTTAATTATAATATTATAGCACTACTTATTGAAAAAATATTGATAGATTACCTGGATTAGGTGTAAAGCCTATGCACAATGTTATGATACCAGTTCATAACTAATCCTAAGCTTGTATTACTATACACTCCAGTATAGAGAGATAGAGTGACGAAGTGAGTAGTAGATTGTGTGCCTATTGGCTGAGTAGCAATGATCCAATATTAATAAATAAGGAATCCTGCAACGGACCTCTTTAGGAAATAAGGAGTATGTGAGTTCAAGTAATATTATAATAAACTCAGTTGTTATCTATCTGAGTATAAACCTAGAGTGCTTTGCAACAGGAATATAAAGATAACTAGCGGATGAAGTGCGCAATAACACTATCTCAATACTAAGCGGAAGACATAAAGCTTAGAAATACTAAATAATTTTATCCAGAAGCATAACTGGAGTTTTATCAAATTTGCACAAGGTGAGATACTCTATCCTTAAGAGTATATGTGAAAGTGAGCATCGCCCTACTCCCAGGTTGAAGAGAAGCAGACACATTAAGAGACGGACACGAAGCAGACCGGAGAAAAATCTGTGCATTGCACTAAATAGTAGTCTTAACGGGAAGTGACAGAATGTAAATCTATTTAGGAAGTCTCTATTCACGAGAGAATAAACATGTTTAATTTAACTAATGAGGAAGTTCAATGGTAGGTTTTAGGACGAGTAGTGATAAGAAGACGAAAGTAAATCCGAGCCACCCTCGACTGTACAATATAATTGCTGACATTTGAAACATTTAAAGTATATTGCGCAACAATATATGTAAAGTGACGCTGATTCCTTACATTAAAGGACGATAGGTGGAAATCCTAAAGTTATGTGCAGAATAAGAACAAAGTCGTAAGTACACGCAGCCTTAGAATAAACTATTAGGCTATAGAGTGGGTGTTTTGAAACATAAACAGCTCAAAATAAAATTCGGTAGAAGTATTACCGATAGTGAAGTAACAGTCGTAGGTTATGAATCATATACAGTACTCCTTACTATAATAGGAAAAAGAGCACGTTATAGTTGCTGTTAGGCTCTTTAAACAATCAGAAACTAGCATAGCATTCGATTTTCAGATAATTTCAGTTATAATGTTATTTGATGGGTATAAATCTCCTACCGTTGGAGTCCCGTTGTACCTCTTTAGGTATTAACTAGCATAGCATTCGATTTTCAGATGTCGAATTACATATCTTTTCATAGTTTAGTATTAATAATTTTATGAAGAACGGCTGACTCATCTGTCTCATGAGTAAAGTCCTACGGGGAATGCCGAGTGAAGTAATAACATCACGTTCTAGTAGTAATATTAATAATATAAAGACTTATCTTATAGTTTTCAGATTACTTATCAAATCTTAGCAGAATTTCGTTATAGAGTTTTACTGTTTGAATACAAGAAGTGGTTTTTAAGTTTTTAACAAACGAATAGATATTAGACACTATTCCACTTAGATAAAAGAACTCTATAGCTTACTTTTTAAATTAACTTAATATTAACTTACTCCGTAGGTGGAATCAACCACGGAATCAAGAAAGGAGAGATTATGGAAACAACAAAATATGAAAGCGTGTTCAAAAATCCAGAAGGTTTTACTCAGCAAGAAATTACACAGTTACGTACTAAAGTAATTGCATTTAGCCGTGCTTTAGTTGGTCGGCGGTTGGCAATCCCCGTAAGTGATAATTTAGATTTGAATTACAAGAAAAAAATGGCTGGTGATATGCCAGGACTTGTACTTGCAAATCCGATGAAGAAGTATATGATTGAAACTGTTGATTTGTTCAACGTAGATATCGTGCGGACTGCAAATGGTAAGATTGTTATTATGTTTAATAATGACGAAAAGTTGCAGTTTGATTTACGGGCAGATGTAGATATCGTATTGAAAGCTGGTCCGAAAGATGTTCAAGATGCTATCTTGAAGTTTGAAGCAACTGGAGAACGGTCTCCGTTCTGGAATGTTAAGATGGTAACAGAAGTTGTCACTCAGTTGAATCAGAGTAATTTGACTGATCTTAACAATTTTATTGATGAATTAGCAAATCAGGGAGCTTCTCTGGAACAAATCAATAAGATTACTAAGGACGACACTACTGCTTACTACAAGAGCATCGACGAGTAATTAATCTTAAGTACATAAAGCTATGGCAACAAGTAAAAAGCCAATAGATTCATATCACTTGCAGATGTTACAGCTAATTATGTCTGATCCTCGTATTCAAAATAATTTGCTAATGGATGGGAGCAAAACAATTAAAGTTGAATATGATGGAACAGTATTAATAGGACGCCACAAATATGGTTGGGTAAATAAGTGGTTTAATTCCTATTATGTAATAGACTTTTTTAGTTTAGTACAAAGAATAGCTTTTGTCATCACAGGTGTAGAAAGTAACAATTGCGATAAGTCAGGTTTGGTTGGGTTTCTGACAGAAGCAATTGATAAAGTACTTAAGAAAGATGAAAAAGAAAAAGTAATCGAGTTATTATTGTATTATTGTACATTACTTGATGAAAACAGTCCATTGAAATTGACCTATGATATTACAAAAGATGACCCAGGCTTTGACAAAAATATGGGTAATAACAGCAAGCGACGCAAAATGGTTGGGGTAGCAAATGCTTGCATAGATTTTGGGTATGAAAGAATACCCGTCAGTTTACATGTTGAAGGAGATTTATAATCGAATATATACATTTGGTTGGGTTCGTATTAAGTAGAAAATAATTGAAAATCAACATAAAATCAGTAAGAGTATATACATTTGGTTGGGTTCGTATATACTCTTACTTACTTGCCTCTGATAATGTTACTAAGGTAACTAAGTGTTGGAAAGCCGAGAGAAGAAGAATCGGATGCCGTATCGAGATGTGACAGAGGCGCTAACTCTTTGATCTTGTCTGTCTTATTTCTTAATTTTATTGTTATTCATATCAGCGGTCTGTGAAGATAGCTGATATTTTAAGTTATTAGGCTTTGATCGGTCTATTAACTACACAGGTAGACTTTCTAATATACTATATGTAATTAACTAATTGTCAAATTATTTAAAATCAAGTATATATGAAAGCAAATAAATTTATTGAACAGCGTGATAAACTATCAGCAGATATTACTAAGTATTGGAATATCATTTCTATTGAGAATGTAGTAAATCGTAATTATCAACGTACTTATGATTTGAAAGAACTTTATAATACAATCAAAGGTCTTACAGATGATCGAGTAATTGTTAAATTAAAGATACTATGCATCAATATGGGTATAAAGAAATTTAGTGATTTACCGGCTGATTGTAATCAATTAGATGTATTTAAATTGTGTGAATTGCAAGAAATGAAAATACATCTAAGTCGTATACGAACTTTAAATCCTGTTCTTAAGTCTAAGAAAGGTAAAAAAGCTCTGAATAAGACTGAAGTTTTAACTTCAAACTGGGTTAAAGCACGAATAAAAGAACTCGATTTAGAGATTCTGAAATTAAAAGAGAAACTTACTAAGTTCAATGAAGAAACAGAATTTGATGATTCTGCTGCTCCAATGTGCTTAGCGGCTTAAAATATAATAAGGAAGCGATAGGGAGAGTACGTACGGGAAATCTTAAAACATTAACCTATTCAGCTTCCTTTAGTTTTTAACTATTAAAATCAATTGTTATGAATCAAGATACTAGAAATAAGAAAAATGCTAAATACCAGCAAAACTTACAGAAACGTTACGGATTAACTAAATCCTCAGATTATAAATCTATGTGTAGTAAAGGAATATCTTTGTCAGAAAATATTAAACCTATGACAAAGGAATTTGTAACTACTCGTCGTCATGATAAAATAGTAAGTAGAGAAGTATATACTTATAAGTGGACTCCTGAAGCTACTAATGCACGAAAGGAGTATCATGAAACTAAAAAAGGCATAGCTAGTATTCCTAAGAAACCTACACAGGTATCTGATAAAAAGGATAAAAAACAGTTATTAGAAGAACGTCCTTATTCTGGTTACCATAAAGAATTGGTACAGAATCTATATGGTAGCAATAAAGCAGAACGTATTGCTAAACAACAAGCTTATAAAGCAGCTCACGAAGAGAAAATTAAGAAAGTAGCTAAACAACTTGAAGAATTCAAGATGTCTAAGAAGCTACAGTATTTAGAACAAAGACCGTATAAAGTAGTTATAGCTACTACAAACGATAAAGAGTTTAAGACAAGCTACTCTAATCTACCTATTGAACAACTTACTGAAGTAGTTACTAAATTGAATACAAAGTTATCCGATAAATATAGTAACTATGAATCTATTACGATAGTAGATAGAGCAACTTTAGAAAAGAAATGCTTTGCTAAACATTTGCCAGAGATAAAGCAAGCAGCGTAGAGCGACAGACTTTTAGCAGGATAGTCTATAAAGAATCCTGCCTCAAGGGGTGTTCAGCTAGCAGGCAAGCGCAGGGTACAGGGAGGAATATTAGAGAGACTCTAATACACTATTTATAGTGCTGCAACCAATCGGCATCATGGGTTCGATTCCTATACACTCCACTAAATTTATACGCTATGAAGATAAGAGGAAAAACAGTATATGTCTATGATATTGAAGTATTTCAAAACGTATTTCATTGTACTTTACTAAATACTGAAACAGAAAAATTAGTAAAATACGAATGTTCTGAAAGAAAAAACAATATTGAAGATATGTGTAAATTATTTATTACAGAAGACGCATACTTTGCAGGTTATAATAATACCCATTATGATAACCCTATAATAAATTATTGCATTGAGTTTTTCTCTAATTCTAAGTATACGTATAGTAAAATATGTAAATCTATATTCAATTTATCAAATATTATTACACAAGACAAAGATAATATTGATAGTTGGAAACGTTGGAAATATGCTAAAAATTTTCTAACATTAGATTTACTTACTATGTTATATAGTAAAGCGTTACGAGTTTCTTTAAAAGAAATGCAAGTAACAATGATGTATAAAAATGTTCAAGAATTTAATTGTGATTGGCAATCTCCATTAGCATTACAAGAAATAGATAATATGGTTAATTATAATATAAACGATGTATTATCTACTTATGAATTACTCAAACGATGTGAAAAAGATATCCAATTACGAATAAATATTGAAGATAATTACCATATAAACTGTCTTTCAAAAGATGGAGTAGGTATTGGAGTAGATATACTTCAAAAAGAATATATATCTAAAACAGGAATTGATAAAAAACAATTAGAAGAACTACGTAGTCCAATGGATTTTATACCATTGAAAGACGTAATACTTCCTAATATTGAATTTAAAAACCAAATACTTAAGAATTTATTAACTGAAATGAAAAGTTTAACTGTTTCACCAGGTAGAAATGGTTGGAATAAAAAATTTTTATTAAATAATTTAGAAATTTCTATTGGAGTTGGTGGCATACACAGTATAAATCAACCTGAAATAATAATTCCAAAAGAAGACGAATTATTATTAGATTCTGATGCTAATTCACTATATCCTAGTCTAATTATTCAATACGGTTTTATTCCACCTCATTTAAATAAAGAAGTATTTTTAGATATATATACCAAAGTATATACAGAAAGAATAGATGCTAAAAAAGCTAAACGAAAATTAGAAGCAGATACTAAGAAATTAACTTTAAACTCTGTTACGGGCAACTATCAAAATGAATATAGTTGGTTATATTCTCCATTCGCAGTTTTGCAAATTAGAATGAATGGTCAATTACTGCTTTTAATGCTCTGTGAGAAGCTTTTAGAATTAGGAGCTACTATTTACCAAGTAAATACAGATGGTGTTTTATACAGTATTAAAAAAGCTAAATATAATGAATTACAGCAAATTATTAAAAACTTTGAAAAAATAAGTAAATTAACATTTGAAACTGAAGAATTTGAATGTTTTTATCAATTAGCTGTAAATGATTATTTTGGTAAACAAAAAGATGGTATAAAAGAAAAAGGAACATTTTTAACTAAAACTATTTTAGGAAAAGGGTTAACTCCTACAATTATACCATTAGCTGTAGAAAAATTCTTTCTTGAAGGAATAAAACCACAAAACTTTATTCCAACTATTAAAGATATTACTAAATTTTTAATATCTGAAAAAACAGGTAAACAATGGACAGTTGAATACAATGGTATAAAACAACAAAGAACAAATAGATTTTATGCATCAACAAATGGATATTTTTTATACAAATGGAAAATTGAAAATGGAATAAAGAAATATCAGAATATGTTAACAGCATCTGGTATTACTTTACTAAACAATTTTGATGATTTAAAAGATGATCCTAAAATAAATTATAATTATTATATAACAGAAGCTAATAAAATAATAGCAACCTTAAAAACAAAACAACTAAGTCTGTTTTAACAGATTTTTATCATATTGTATCAAGAGACTGGTTCATAAAGTACTATATTATGATACTAGAATTAGATACAACATTATTAAATATTTTTGGAGAAATATCAATTAATCAGTTAGTATTTTTAACTCTTGTGTTGAATGATAATCAAAGTAATAATCAAGACGTTCACAAGTTTCTCAGCCGAATAAGTGAAAACGACATACAAGAGTTAATCGACAATGACCTTATCTCCTTTACTACTTCAGGGGATAATAAAATTTATAGTCCTACAGAAAAACTATTATCAAGTGTAAAACAAGATAAGACATGGTTTGATGAATTCTATGAAGTATTTCCAGTGTATGTTTTAAGACCAGATGGTACTAAAGGTTTTTTACGATCTAATATAAATAAGTGTCGTAAAGAATATAATCGTATCGTAGGTAAATCTAGAGCAATGCACGAACACCTTCTTCAATGTCTTCAATATGAAATTGAAAACAAAATGATAACTGGTAAAATAGGTTATATGAAGACGATGTGGAAATGGCTCACTCAACATGAGTGGGAGGTTATTGAAGAGCAAATGAGTTATGAATCTGAAACACCTGTAAATTATGGAGAATACGGAACAGAATGCCGTTAAAATACTACCTTTTGAGTCAATATCTCAGGTAGCAAATAAATCCATAAACTACATTAAAGCTAGAAAAAATCATAGTATAGTATCATTAAAAACCAGATGGGATAAGTTCAATAAAGCCACTGGTGGAATTGAACCAAATATGATATTTACTATAGCTGGTATATCAGGTAGCGGTAAGAGCTCAGTTGCAAATATGTTAGTAATAGATTTGATTGATCTTAATCCTAATCAGGATATCGTAGTATTATACTTTAGTTTAGAGATGGTAGACTACAGAAACGTTGGTCGTGTAATAAGTAATAAAACTAAGAAAACTGTATCTGAATTATATAGTTCAGTAGAAACACTTAGCGATGAAGACTTATTAAAAGCTGAATCGGCAGCTGAAACCATTAAGAAATACAATATATACTTTGTTGATAAAGTATGTAATGTAGAAGAAATAGGTAATACTATAGATTACTTTCATAATACTGTAGCTAACGGTCGTTGGCTAATAGTAGTATTAGACCACGTTCTTCTAGTAAATGGAGAAGGTGGAGAAAGAAGTACAATAGTCGATTTACAGAAAATGTTTATACAGAAGAAAAAACTTTCTAACACTAGTATAATACAGCTTTCACAGATGAATCGTAATATTGAAAGTCCTGATAGAATTAATAATCCAAGTACTCACTTCCCAATGAGAAGTGATTTATCAGCATCTGACGCAATATTTCAAGCTAGTGATTTTGTTATTGCTGTTCATAGACCAGAGATACTTAATCTAGCTATATATGGAGTACGTCGTCTACCTGTAAAAAATAAGGTTTATATGCATTTCTTAAAAGTAAGAGATGGTGAACCCTGTATATTAGAATTTGAAAACGAACTTCAATATGGCAATCTAATTGAAACAAATACTGCAAGTGCTGAAGAACAAAAAGTAGTATTTAAACAAATTAAAAAAGGCTGATTATGAAAGGTTTTACAATTAAACTTCCGAAACAAAATATTGACCCTCAGGGTTCTTTGAAAAATCGTATATTAAACGAAGTTAAAAACCGCTTACCGTTTGCTAAATGGTATGGAATTCACACTCCGGAAGATCCGGAATACAGTATATCATATGCAGGTCCTGAAGACTTGCTATGTTTTGGATGCAATCGAAATGCACATTTCTCTGCATTCAATAAAAAATATTATCGACCGACATGTTCATATGATAATTCACTTACATGTCCGTTCGCAAATCGAGCATTTAAGTTGCGTCAATATGATGCTATTTCAGAATTTGATTTAGCATTAAAACGATTAGCAGAATATGCTAAGATTATGGAAGACTATGAAGAAGATCATGGTTACGATTTTACTTACATGGGTCAACCTGTACGTATTTACCAGAAGTTTATTCAAATTGGTTATACAATCATTCCTATTGATAATCCTAGTCTGTTTTTGAATAACTATCGTAAAGCAGATAAAAATAATATAGTAAATGTTATTATTAATATTAGTAACAGTACTACTGTTAACAATATTCTCAACAATGAATAACGAATAACTTTACGTTGTGTAAAAATTTCAGTTTTTGTCAGATAATTTCAGAATCTCACAGGTAAAGCATTAACCTATTTTAATATGTTAATACTACCAAAAGAGAAAAGTACACCACAAACGGTGAATCCGAAGTTTTTAATTTTAGCCGGAAGACCTAAGGCTGGTAAATCTTCTTGTATTGCATCTCTCGAAAATAATTTAGTAATTGATCTTGAAAATGGATATACTGCATTATCTGCTATGGTAGTCCAAGCAAGATCTATTCAAGATTTCGCAGATATTGCAAATGCTTTAAGAAATGAAATTAAGAACAATAATGGAAAATTTCCATATAAATATATTACTATCGACAATGCTACTAGATTAGAAGAGATGTGTCTAGACTACGCAGCAATACTTTATAAGCAAACTCCACAAGGTAAAAACTGGCAAGGTACTGATGTACGTACACTAGCACAAGGTAGTGGATACCAGTTTTTACGTACTGCTGTTAGAAAAGTAATTGATATGTTCAGAGATTTATGTGAATCATTAATCTTAGTTACACATTTAAAAGATAAAATGGTTAACTACGATGGACAAGATGTTACTGAAATAGCAATAGATCTTACTGGAAAACTAGGAGATATACTTTGTGGAGAAGCAGATGCTATTGGATATTGCTATAGAAAGAAAAATGAAACGATTATTTCATTTGAAGGTGGTGAAGGAACTGTAAGAGAAGCTAGAGCTTTACATCTTAGAGGAAAGAAAATTGTAGTAGCGGAAAGTGATGAAAATAATAACATTACTTTTCACATGGATAGAATATTTTTACCGGAATAAAAAATTAAAATATTGAAATTATGACATATAGTAAAGAACGTGCAGCAAGTATTAGCAAAAGTGATATTAAGTATATTCCCGCTGGTATTATTGAAAATGTAGTATTGAAAAGTGTAAAAACAGAAGTTTCTCCGAATGGTAATCAATTCTTAGAAATTGTTTTTGAGAAAGATGGAGCAACATTAACCCATACAGAGTGGAAACCTACACTTGGTGGGTTTGTAACTACAGAAGAACAACTCCAAACAAAAATGGATAAACAGTATTCTCGTATGTTGCAGATACTTAACTGTTACTATAAAGACGAAGAACTTGACTTTAATGGTGAAAGTTTTGAACAGTTTGCTCAGTGGATTACTGATATGCTGAACAAAGTAGATAAGAGTAAAAAACTTAGAGCAAAAATAGTATATAACGATAAAGGATATACTACTTTGCCTAATTATGCTAAATATACTTTTATTGAACCTATGGAATTGCCAGAAGGTCAATCATCGTCTATTGCTATGCTAAATATTGACCAATTTACAAAGCCTGTTGTAGCTGATAAAGAAGTAAAAAACGATAATCCGTTTAGTGCAACTTCATCTACTACTAATACACAGGCTTTAAGCGAATCTAATAACGATTTGCCGTTTTAAGAAAGTTATAATTAACTAATAACAAGTGGTAGTCTACTATTTTAAGACTACCACTATTTTTATAGCCTGATAGGAAATATTGTAGTTCGATTCTACACAGGCTAACAAACTAAAACAAATTGCATATGTATAGTAGAAAGCGAGCAAAACTCCCAGATAACATTACTCTAGATTGGATACTTTCTAAAGTAACAGAATATGATATATATGCAAAATATATAGGTCAATTTAAAGTAGGTATGATATACAATAGTCCATTTAGAAAGGATAAAAATCCATCCTTTGGTATTTACTATAGTAAACGTACTAAACAACTACTTTTTAAAGATCATGGAACAGGTGAATGTGGTAATGTAATTAAATTTGTATCATTATTTACTGGTAAAACAGAATATAATGATATACTATCTGATATAGTAGATAAGTTAAACATTACTAATAACACTAAACTCGTTAGCTCTAAGCAATATATACCGCCAACTGAAACAGTAATTGGTGTAGTACGTCAGGAATTTACTGATGTAGATATCAATTACTGGAAACAGTTCAATATTTCTATAAATACTCTAAAGAAATTCAATGTAAATAGTATTAAATACTATTTATGTAATGGAATAATAAAGGGTACTTATAAACGAGAAAATCCAATGTATGCATATAAGGTCTATAATAACTTTAAGATATATAGACCATTAGCAGATAAATATACTAAGTGGAGAAACAATCTTACAGACTATGATATCCAAGGCTATGAGCAGTTGCCTCAGAAAGGTGATATACTATTTATTACAAAGTCCATGAAAGATGTTATGTGTTTGTATGAAATGGGTTATCCAGCAGTTTCTCCATCTTCAGAGAGTACATTTCTACCTAAAGACGTATTAGAGCAACTTAAGACGCGTTTTAAGCGTATTATAATACTATTTGATAGAGACGTAGCTGGAGTAAAAAGAAGTCGCAAATTAAGCCGAGAAACAGGCTTAGAAGCAATGTTTATTAACAAAAAATTCAAAGCTAAAGATATATCTGATGCTGTTAAAGCAAATAACTTTGAAGAAATAAAAAATTGGTTAAATGAAACTATTAAAAACTATAGGTAAAGTAATAGCATTACCTTTTGATTTAGCTCTAATACTTGGAAAGTTATTATTGATTCCAATCAAATTAGTAAGTGTATTGTTGCATGGAGAATTTATTGAATGGAACAAAAAACGTAAGTTTATAGGAAATTCAATTAAAGAAATGTTTAAAGCTTTCAAATATAATAAAGATTATTCTTTCTTATATTCAGTAGGATTTACAGATGAAAATGGTAATTTCTCTGAAAGAATTGAAACGTTTAAAGTAACTAGTGATAGTATGCAACATTATATTAATTATGCTAAAACAAGTCTTAAACAAGAAAGTGCGTAATGCTACTAAACAAGAAATAGACGGAATAGTATTTCGATCTAAGTTAGAAGCTTATACGTATTAGAAACTAAAGGAAGCAGGTATATCAGCTGAATATGAACAGCACAGATATACTTTACTTCCTAAGTTTGTATATAATAACTCTACAGTTAGAGCTATTACTTATTTACCAGATTTTGTAGGAGATGGTTTTGTTATAGAATGCAAAGGATTTGCTACAGATTCTTGGGCAAATAGAGAAAAACTATTCAAGTATTATTTAAGCTTGAATGAACCAGATACTAAATTTTATTTAGTAAAGAATAAAAAACAAGTTGATGAATTAATCAACAAATTAAAATCTTAAATTTTCAGATTATGACAAAGAATGAATTTATTAAAATAGAAGAACAGATAATTGCAAAACCTAAAGGTGCTGATTATGATTTAATACCTGGTAAAGTATATGATCTAAGTTGGAATAGATGGGAAGATTCACCTATATTTAAGGAGAATGGTGAATTAAATCTACCAAAGAAAATCTATTCTACTAAAACTGATGACATATTTAAGAAGCGTATTATAACCTATTTTAATAAAGCAAATACAAATACTACTGGTGTAATGCTAGCCGGTACTAAGGGTACAGGTAAGACTGTAATGGCAAAAATATTAGCTAAAGAATCAGGTTTACCTATTATTGTAGTTAATCCTGATTATCCAGAAGGCAAACTTATTAAGTTTTTTAAGTCCTTTACTACTCCAGTGTGTGTTTTGTTTGATGAAGTTGAAAAGAACTTCAAAACTGAGTATATGCTAGATTTCTTAGATGGAGTTGAAAAGACTGCACAGAAACTAGTAATTATGACTTGCAATGATTTAAGCAAAGTTAGTCAGTATATGCAAGATCGCTGTTCACGTATTCGTTATTTACGTCGATATTCTCCTGATGAAAATGCTGCATTCTTACCGATGTTGGCTGATGATTTTGGTATTAAGAACAAAGAAGAAGTAGTAAAATTCTGTAAAGAGAATATTAAACTACTTTCTATGGATAACATTGTTTCTTTCATGAGTGAAGTCAAAATGCTAGAAGATGAAGATATTAGTCTTCAGGAAATCATAAACATTATGAATATCTCTACTAAAAATATACCAACTAAAGTTAGTGATACTGTAGAATATGACGATGAGTATGATAATGAAGATAATGAATATAGTGATGATGATTACGAATGTTGTGATGCAGCATGAAAACAAATAAGGCTAGATATATTCTAGCCTTTTAACTTATATAAACATGAAAATATGCGGTATAAGTGATATACATGGTAATCTCATTGAGAATATACCTGAGTGTGATGTACTATGTATATGTGGTGATATAGTAACATTAAATGCTCAAAGAAATATTGAAGCATCTAAACATTGGTGGGAAACAAAATTCATAAAGTGGGTAGATAAATTACCTTGTAAGAAGGTAATTATTATACCAGGTAATCATGATTTTTACTTAGAATATAAGTATAAATTAAATGAATGGGGTTCTTTTAAAGATAATATGCAAATTTTATCTAAAGGTAAATTAGTATTTCTTATAGATGAAATGTATATATATGAAGGTGTTAAATTCTACGGATCTCCTTGGATTAAACCAATTGAATTTCAAGAGGACAGATGGGCATTTAGTAGATTTGATACTTATGAAGATATACCACAATGTGATATACTACTAACACATGATAATCCATTTTGTAATGAAGCTCTAGATGTTTTCTCCTTTGGAAAGAGTAAATATCATTTATATGGACATTGGCATGATGGATCTAGTGACGTAAATTCTGGAAGATACAATTGTTCTAGATTGAATAGTTGTTATAGTTTTAAAAAGAATTATGAATTTGTAGTGTTAGATATTATGACAGAAAAAGAAAAGAAACAAGTAGAACAAGCATTCTTAGATAAACTTATTAGTCAAGCATACAATAATAATGTAGCGGATTGGCTTAAGACATTTAAAGAAGTTGAACTACAACAAGATAAAGAAGATGAATTAGTTTGGGATACTTCAGCAGAAGTTCCTGAGTCAGCTGTAATTAGCGACATGGAGGATTAAGTATGAACAAGATGGTAATTGATACTCCTTACTATGAGGATATGTCTCGTTACTCTAATAGTGATATTGGATATTTTCTTAAAAATGGACCAAAAGGTCTAAAAGATTACAAAGAAGGTAAAGTAGCAAAATTAGACTATAATTTCCTTGAAAAAGGAACTATGATTCATGAATATTTACTTCAACCAGAAGAATTCTGGAAAGATTATATTATTCTTGATTTTGCAACACCTAAAGTAAAACAGCAAAAGGATTTGTTAGATGAGTATCATAGACTTATGCAAGTAAATCCATTAGAATCTCAAGATAAGCTTAAACTATCTGCTTATAAAAAAGCTTATAGTAATAAGAAATCTGATGAGAAATGTATTGAAGAAGCTGAAGGTCTTATTATGATTTATCAAGATTACTTAGAATATTTAAGTAAAGTAGATGAAAATAAGAAAATAATTAGCTTTGCTGATTTACAAACGCTTAAAAAGATTAAAGAAAATATTCAGAATCATAAAAAAGCAAACGAACTGTTGTTTAATTTACCATCTACTTTTGAAACTCATAATGAGTTCCATATTAATTGGGAAGTAGAAAAATTTCATAATATCAAATGTAAATCTCTATTAGACAGAGTATGCTTTGATCATGTTAACAAGAAGATAATTCTTATTGACTTAAAAACTACTGTAAATGTATATAATTTTAAACATTCAGTAGAAGAATACGATTATTATAGGCAAATTGCTTATTATGGATTAGCAATTCAATGGTATATGCAAGAGGTATTAAATCTTAATTCTGAAGAATATGATTTTGAAGCATATATTATTGCTATCGGTAAGGATGCTAATAATGAAATTAGAGTATTCAATATGAAAAATGATACTACTCTCAATGAAAAGATCGCTTCAATATCAGAAGCTCTCCGAAGAATCTCAGAACATATCAGTACAGATCAATGGGACCATACACTTGAGTATTACGAAGGTGATGGAACAGAAGAGCTGTAAATGTTATGAAAGACAAAAAATTGTGGTTAAATATAGCAACAAAACTATTCTTACTACCACTAATAGAAGAAGAAAACAGTTTAAAATGGCTAAATAAAACCACACTTGGAATATACGTAGCTGACACCAATAAACCAGAATGGGAAAATAAAATAATTATATGCTATGACAGAGGAGCTTTTCCGAATGAACTTAAAGTGAGATTTAAGAAAAACAAAAATTCATATGCTGAATATACAGAATTAATAAACGGAAACGCTTACAAAGTCATAGCATTTACTATACCCCCACAACTAAAAAAAGATTTTACACATTTACTAAACGGAGAGTACACCAAAGTAAGTATACAAACTCAAAATAAAATATTAGACCACTGGGGACCAATAAGTAGTAAAGCTAGAAAAATAGCAACACATTTTTTTAACGGATACAATTATTCATATTCTGTTAAACCAAAATTAAATGAAGCTATTCTAAATCTAAACAATATACCAATAAAAAAGGCGGATTTTAATCCGCCTTTATCTTTTTTATAGCCACAAAGAATTAGTACCAACCTAACCTCGAATTATATTACAAATCATCTCTAATGTAAGAAATTGTTTATTTCCTATGAAGCGTTACCTATACGACCTAATTGTTTAGCTCCTGGAGTAAGTCTAATTGCTTGATCCAGCAACTTATTAGATACTAAATGTTTACCAGTACTATATTCTTCAAAAGGATCAAACATCTGCATAAATAACTTAAGTATATCATTTATATAACTCATAACAGGAAAAGGATCTTGGAAAAGCTTAGTAAAAGAAGTAGGTAAGACATAGAAAGTCATATCTGTAAATAATCTATAAGCCTAATACTTTATTACCCACAATATTTCCTATCCAAAGTCATGATCATCATCATCTCCAGGATTAATTAAAGCAAATATAGCATAGCTCAAAGCTGCAACTGAAAATTCAATAGCTGACTTAATTACGTTTCTCTTCTCGTCATCGGTCATAGTACTCCACTTCATCACCTCTATCTAAAGTTGTTTAGCTTTAAATATATTAGTAGCAAAGAAATTTATCATACCAGCTGTATATTCATTTCTAAACAGCCAAGAAGCAAAATCTCTATGCATACCACCTATTTCAGTATCGAACACAGAATCGTAATATCTCTTTTGATAACGTCTCATTACAGTAGGTTCAATCCATCTACGTAAAGACAAACCAATCCAACCATACCATTGAGATTCAGCAGCTACAGATGCTCTATCGCTATAATTACCGTGCAGTGAAATTAGTACCTTCCTAACCTTGAGTGAAAATAAGTTTTGCTACATTTTATCAAAATTAGCAACTTTATCATCTACTACTAACTAATTATTCTCATCAAAAGTTACATAATCATACATACTACCTATTACTTTACCATTATCGTCTTTAGCTTTCATAGTCATCAAACAAGCAGTTAGGAATCTGATCTACATCTCATGCTCACCCATCTTATTCGGAGTATATAAGATATCGCTAACAGAATGTCTCATAAAACCTTCTAATGATAAATTCTTATTTGATTCAAATATACCAAACCATTCAGCCAACTAATTTAATTTATTCTGTGGTACAGCTTTATTGACATCTGCTAGTAAACCGTAAAAGTTTTTAGCAAATTCTTTAGTAGCTCTAGCATAGTCTTCTTTCGTAGTATGCTGTCCTGCAACAGCTTCTTCTAATTGATTTACTTCACCCACCAATATATTATTGAGTGCTGCTACCATATTACCAGACATTACTCTCTTATTAGACATACCAACTATCCATTTTATTAATTTAGCAGTATCTATTACTTTATCAGAGTACGGTAATTTAATTTTACCCATATCTTGTACTCTATTTCCATAGAACACCTAATCCACCCAAGAATCAAACTAATTCTAAGTATTAACTTTATGACTGGATACTTTATTTTTATTACCTTTTAACAAAGAAATAACATTATCCTGAGTTTCTCTACTAGCTAACAATGCCTATGTTTGCAGTATTAAAGACTCCAAATCACGTTTAACTAAGTAAGTATCAGCAGCATCAGCCCATTTATAAAAGATAGTAGGTAAATCAAAAGATTGTTCATCTTCTGTTATAATCCCTTCTGCATAATAATACATAGGAATTTGCCGTATGCGTTTACCATTTTCGTCAACAAAAGTACCACGGATATCATCGTCTTGCATAGGTAGCATTTCTGTCTATAAGTAGTTCTTTATTGTTGACGTTACACCATCGCTATTTACTCTTTCAACACCTCTCTTAATAACGCTAGGTAACCTAAAGTTAAGACGTAATGAACGTGGCATTGAATAATCATATGTTTTTATAAGATCTAAAAATAATTTATACAACTACCATTTAGGGTCATTAGAGTCTTTGTATTTTAACATCTCCACATACTTAGCATTTTTATATATAGCAGGATTAGGTTTACGATACTTTTCATCTAAATCTCGTGTCAAATCATCTAATTCCTATCTTATATCAGCAGTAATAGTACCGTCTTTATACATAGAAAACCAAGATTTTCTTTTATCTGCACTAAGTTTAGCATTTTGTATAACTTTTTTTCTTTTTTCTTCATCCAATGGCTCTAATATAGATGCTAAATCTTCATCCATTTGTCTATTGTAACCTTCAATGTCAAATATAGGATTGTTTGTTCTAAGCCATTCTTCCCAAGCTGCTTGCTGTTCCTAAAAAGTTAAAGATCCATCAGAGAATATTCTGTTACGTTCTTTTTTAGATGCTTGCAAATACTCTCCACCAATTGGATTAACCAAGTAAATAACGCCATTGTCAGTTACTTCTACAAAATCATCAAACACCTTTCTCAGGTCACTAAAATTGGTAGTACCATACTTTGCTTTGTATTCTTTTAGTACTTTACTTATCTAAGCTCTTAATTTAATCATTCGCTGTTCTTTATCACTAATTGCAAAATCGAATCTTTGTACTATAGCTTGTACAAAAGGATCTTTAGATTCATAAACTGTACCAAAGTTAGCTAATATAGAATTGCATTCAAACCCAGATTCAGCTACATGTCTTTGAGCATCTAACCATTCTCTAGTTTGATACTCTATATCATTACTGTTATCTCTTAAATACTGTTCTATATGTTGTTGAACTCTCAAATTAAAATCTTTATCTGATTCGTTAGGACCTTTTGGGTTGTTTTCTATATACTTCTTTCTTTCTTCGTTTTTAATTCTATATCTAACTATACCTACGTATGGTAGAATTTCATTTAAATATAGTTTAGAACCAATTGTATCACAAGCATCTAATATGTTTCGTTGTGCCTACTATAATTTATTACAAGCAGTTTCTATAGCTCTCACATTATCGTCTCCAAATATATCAGAATACCTATTAGCCAATCCTGATATTCTATTTACTATATCATAAGACGATGCTATTTCTCTATAGCTCTATAATACATTTAAATCCCATTTAGCATCTTTCCCTTGTTTATATCTTTCCTATATCTGTTTATTAAGTCTACCTAAATGATCAGCTGCATAATTAGTGTACTAAAGTAAAGCGTCTAATTCTGTCATGTTTGATATCTTTTCTAACAGATTTGCAGCATCTTTAGCTTGGGTACGATAACTTCTGCGTAGCTTAAGAACCTGTTCTTGAATACTTAGTTTTTTCTATATAGTATTCATCAAATTAGTAAGCTCTTTGAGCATTTGATCCACTTTTTCAGTATCTTTTCCAAAAATAGTTTTATCACCAAATATATTATACTCAACATCAAATTTAGTTTGTTGTGATTGTGTTATCTGATAGAAGCCTTCTTTCTTCATTTGACTATTAGCTTCTTCATTAGTACCAAATACAGTACTTAATCCTGCTTTACTTATCTTACCTTTATCAACAGAATACACAATAGGTATAATACCTACTTTAGAGATAGGTATACCATTTTGCTATAGTATATACTTATATGCAGATAACTGAAAATCGTACCCGTCTTTTTCAGATTTTAGTCTAAATTTTTTACTAGTAGAAAACAAAAAACCTCTCAATCTTGATCCTTTTTCATTGACCAGATATCCTTTGTCGTTTTTCTTATTATTATAATTTATTAATTTAGTTTTAAAATCCATTAATACATACTCACCTGTTTTCTTATCTTTCAATATTAAGTCAGCAATACCAGCAACACCATGTTTAGGGTCAGCTAATACTGCTTCAGATGCAACAAAGTCATAATTTTGTTTAATGTGGTTAACTACATCAATTAAGCCTTTTATAGCTTTCCTAGACATACTATCTGTAAATCGTTGTATATCTAAATTGCCCTTTAATACTCCTTCTAAAACAGCATGTATATTAGTACCATTATTTCTAGCTTCCTAAGATATTTTAGCCTACGTTTGATCTTCTAGTGACGCATCATAATTGTCATAATTGGCTTTTTCTTTAAAACCTGTAACAGAAGTTAATATATTACCAGTTTTTTTATCTGTAAACCTATGTTCTACTTCATCAAAAGTGACAGTATTTGCTAAATTTTGTAGTATCTTTCTTACCTAATCCACAGATGGTATTTCTTGATGAAACACTCCAGATACTTTCTACGTATCTCCTAGCTGTTTACGAATCAAAAAACTATCTGTAATTTCGGCAAGCAAAGCTTGTTTAGCATATTTGTTATCAAACAGTTTTTTAACAAAATCTTTGAATTTCTACCACCAACTTCTAGCTTCGCCATTCATATTAGCCACCCTAATACCTACAGCTTGTACTAACTGTTCTTTACCACCAAATGTTTCAATACCTTCTTTAATTATTGGGGCATTGGAAAACATTTCTACATAGTAATGAGCGTATTCGTGGGGAATGGTATCTTTTCCAGATTTAGTCATATCTATCAACGCTTGCATAGCATCTAAATCAATAGACCCAGCATATCCACCCTCTATGGCTTCTACAAATTTCAGTTCTATTTCTGGATACAGCTGTTGCATGATATATGCCATTCTTTGAGAACTACTAAACTGCTACGGGGTTTTAGCGTCAGGTCTAGAATATACTTGTTTGCGCAATTGCGCAAAAGCCTCCGAAGAAGCTTTTGCATAATCACCTTCATATTTATCCCACAAATAATATGCTTGGTTTTCTCCAACCATATCTTCAAGAGTTTCAAACTCTTTCTTTACTTGTTTATTACTAAAATTTGGACAAAACGGAGTCATATTAATTAATTTTTACATTTATCTTTAATAGCACTACCTTTCTAATCACTATCCTCAGATTCTTTATTGTTATTTAACTCATCACCTATCTAATTGTACAGCGCCTAAAATACAGAAGACTGTTCGCCGAAATAATTTACAAACGTATATATCTATTTATCAGAATTGTTTTTGTATATCTCTATAGCAGTATTTGCAGAATCACCAATGATTGCTATTTTCTAGCCATTTGCTGTGGGTATTTCAGTCTAATCTATAGATATTACATAAAATTCTTTATTTTTAAATCTAGCATAGTCTCTAACTGGCAAATGATAACTGAAAGAACTGTCCGCTATAAAATACACAGCATCTACAGTATCTACTAAAGCTCTTTGCTGTTCAGAATCATCATTGGCTTTTTGAGAATTGAAATATTTAGAATAATCTATACTTCCACTTAAAGCATCATCTATCTTATCTAGAGTAGTATTAGTATTATTCATATAAATAGACTATTCTTTCTCATTCAAACTATTGAATCCCAATTTATTAAAATCATTATCCTACCACAGTAAAGACCTTATAGTGCCGTCTTCACTAATGTAACCATCAGCTCTTAAAGCAAACGACTGTCTCTTATTACTCTTATATCCAAGTTTATTAACTTTATAATATACGGGATTAGAAAATGTTGTACCTGTTTTTTTAGAAATAGAAGACACTTTTTCTCCAAGACGATATAAGTCATATCCATTAGAAGTGGTTATTTTAATAAAAGGACTATAAGTATTAGTACTTCTATTAAATAACGAATTGGATCCTTTAGTAATAGTAATCACATCATTACCAACAACTCTTTTGATTACATATTTGTGATTTCTAGGAGATATAGTAGGAACATAATTGTCATCAGATACAGCTAATAAGCTAATTATTTGGTCTTTTTCAGTATTAGTCATACCTGTTGTTCTACCCATGACATTTTCAGCAATATACTAATTAAATGTCTTTCCACCAGCTCTTAAGTTAGCTAAGTACTGTGGTGGAATAATATCGTATACTGTAGTTCTAACAATACCACCAGCATTTGAATCAGTACCGCCAGATACATAGAACATATAAACTGCAAAATCTTCAGCCCATTGTTTTATTTCAGGATCAGTGCTATTGAATAATTCACTTAAAGCTAACTGGACATTATTTTTAACGTCAGAATCTTCTTTAAACTGTTGTGTAACCAACATGAATTGAGGAACTTTGACATCTCCAAGTTTGTTATACTTAACAGCGTTGAACAAGTCTATTCCTTCACCTCTACGTAACGCTTTACGTTTAATAGCTTCATATCTTCCAGGAACGCTATTTTCACCATATGTTAACTTTGCTAAAGCTTTTCCGCCAAATCTCTCAATTATATACTGATTAAAGAATGGCAAATAAAGTACAGTTTTTATTTTAGGTCCAACCACTCTTAGGAATTCTTTACTTTGTCTACCATATAAACCCCATTCTTTACTAAGTTCATTAGCTGCATCAATATATACTTTGGAAAATTCAGGTAATAGTTTACTAAATGTGTCAAATATACCCATAACTCCCTTAGTATACTTAGCTCCTAAGAACGTATTATCATACATGTCTCTAGGATTACTAAATGCAATATTATATTCTGAGTTGAATTGGTTCACACCTTGAATAAAAGAAAGTAATTGGTTAATGTTAACACCGTACTTCTTAGTATCAATCTGAGCATTTGAAATAGCATTGTGGTACTCTTTTGCTAATTCATACAATTGTTTAAACATGCTTGCATATGTAAGCTAATCTTTAATCCATCTAGCATCATGTTTAGGTTTAAGATTACCCATTAATACATCATGTTTAGTTAATTCTGAATATTCTTTTTCTGGTATGTTTTCATCACCTAAGGACTTTAATCTGTCATTATAATCTTCTATCACAGAATCCATAAAATACGTACCTCTTTTTTCCTAATCCGATACACCAATGAGTCCTTGTTTATAAGTCAACCAGTTATCAGAAATTTCCTTTATGATAGGTTGTGTTAAGAATGCAAACGTGTCATTACCAAACCCAGATGCAATTAGCATAGCTACTACATCAAAAGTATAAGCGTTAACATTAGCGTTGCCGATATAGTTATCTTTAGCAGCATCTACAAACGCGTTAATAAGACCTGAAGTTGAATCCAATATTTCTTCACCGTATCTATCAAAAGTTTCTCCTAATTTCTACAATCTCAATTGCTCAATAATTGGGAATTTACGCATATCTAATTTAGCAATCTGAACAAAGAACTAGAATACACTATTTAACGCCATAGGACCAATACCGGCATCAGACCCTGAATTAAGCTTTTTCTACCTTGTTTGGAATACTGGGTTAAGATAAAATCCGTCTAAATTATCAGGTAATCCGTCTGCTTTACCTCCAGAATATTCTTCTAGTTCTTTCTTGGCAAATGTACTAATAGGTCCTGTAGCAACGTCCAATGGAGTACTAGTAGCCAACGCATGATCTAAAGAAGTCAACACACCTTGATACATATCTAATAAGAAATTTTGTAATTTTTTGGAATCGGTGCTGTTTATATTATTCATCACTTCATTTATATCATACTTAACTTTTTGCATTTTACCATTAACAACTTCATAATTGTATCTAGCTAAGAACATTTTATCAATATCAAAGTCAGAACCAGTAAGTGCAGTAATACCAGAAGGGAATTGGATCATGCTACCATTAAGACTAGGTACTAAATCTACTATTTCAACAGGTATAGTTGAATTCTACCCCTGTGTAGGAACACGATATGATAATGCAAATAATTCCTTATTATCTAGTATGAACCTGCGCTGATCTTCAAAGTTATCAAAATCGTATCCTTTAATTTTATTACGTTTAGCTTCCTATATTACATCGTCAAAGAAATTTATAGACAATCTAACTTGCATTCTTTGATGAATATTGCCGTTAGAATCAATTTCCCCAGGCATATATAGATGTTTGTCAGCATGTTGCTTCAAATTCATGAAATTATCATAACCAACACTAGTTACCTGATACAAAGCTTTACCTGGAGTAACAGTATCTATTATAGTATCACCCATTTGAGCAAGAATACGAGACATTATCCAAGCAATATTTGGCATTGCTGCTGGGTGTATTTTAAATTCACCGTTTTCATCGACTTGGAAAGCAGCTACTGTTTCAGCTGGAAGATTCTCAGTTTGAGCCATGGTCTATAAAGACTTCATAAAAGCTTTTTTATCAACAACTCCGTTATCGTTTATACCCCATTTTTTGTTAAATTTAACAGACCCTCTTCTAGTAAGTTCATCTAGAATCGCTTTATAGAATGTCTGAAGCATTTGACCATCAACTGTAACACCATTAACTCTATATCGTCTGTCTTTATTTGTGTTCATCATTGCCACTTTCATAAATTGAGTCAATAGATTAGCGTCGTTTGTGTGATGTGAAGCTGTATTAAGCTGGTCTCCTAACAAAGAAAAGTATTGCGATTGAATTACTGAAGCATTTAGTGCAGCTCTATCCACCTTACCGTTTAAATCGAACAATTCAAAGTTAGGTAAACCTCCTGATTTAACGGCAGTTTCTTGTTTAACCACGTCTACATTACTATCTTGCATAAAATCGTATAACTGTTGTATTTCATGTCCTTCTACTTCAATTTTCCATAATACTTTATAAGAAGATTTATCATAAATTGGAGTAACAAGTCCATCCATTCTACCCTAATCGTATCCGTAGTAAATATACTTAAGAGATGGCGATTCAAATTTGAATTTATCAGCAATACCAAAAATCCACCCTTTATAATCGCGCACTTCTTTACTGTTCAAATTAGTTTTATTAGCATCGTATGCCTTAGCTTTTTTTACTAATTCGTCATAATTTATATTAAGCACTTTACATATATTATCCTAAATAAGTCTTATAGTTCTAGGAGTAAGCTTGTCAGATCCGAATTTGTCATAATAAGTAAGTAGATTATATATAGCTTCAGATACATCGTTCCACGCCCCTTTTCGCTATTGTAAAGCTCTAAACATTTGACTGGTAACCCAACTTTGAGCATCTGATGGGTCGTTTTTAAGATAACCTTCGTATCTGTTTTCAAAATCTTTTACTGCAACATCTAATAACTATGCATCAGACATTGGTTCTCCGTTGATCATTACTTTCAAACGTCGTTCTTCTCTAAATTGCAGTAACCGATTTATCAATTTAGCTTTACGATAATTATCTTTTATGTTACCATCAGCATCTAATACATCAGAAGTGTCAATATTTACCTTTATATTATTATCTTCTAAATATATTTTAACCATGTTCTCAGGTAACCCAAGAGCTCTGTACGCTTCTCCTTTATATTTAGCTTGATTTACAACCATTGTGGTGTTCAAAGTAACAGAATTATATGTGTTGCTATCGAATAGTCTATCTTCTTCGTCAAACGCATTTCTCATAGTACCTTTCTCTGAAGTAAGAGAAGTTGTAGAAACAATACCTGAATAACGTTTAGTTACACCGTCGATATTTTTATGATATGCAATATCTCCGTGACACAATTTCTCAAATTCTGATATATCTGACATACCTTGTATTACCGCAGAACCAATAGCTCTATAATAATCATTACCGCTTAGTTCATTTACATTAGCAGATTGTTTACCATAAATATATTTTTTAATTAAATCTGAAGGCAAGTAACGATTACTTGTTATATTACCAGCATCATCTACTATAATAGCTTTTAACTGTTGTAGTTTAACGATAGCGTATGCAATATTATCATTTAACATGCTTCTTATTTGTTTTCTGATACTTTCTCGGTTTATCATATTATAAACATAATCTATAGAACTTTGACGAGAATCTGTATCGAACATATTAGAAGATATTTTTTGCACCACGTTAGAAGAAAGATTTATAGATTTACCTATATCTTTAAAGTGCCTAAATTCGTATCCTCTAGGACCTTTTTTACCAGAACGTAAATCTATATGGAACGCTCTTCTGTAATATCTATCATTAACTTCATCGTATAACCATTGCTGCTCTCCTTCTACGTAATGATACGTTTTTACTAATAGTCTAAGTAACTTAGCAGCTTCTGGGTTATTTTTAAATATTTGTTCCTACTACAATGAGGACAATTTTGAGAACGAATCAATAGTGTAATTGCTATTAGTTGCCTAGTTCAACTTTTCAATGAAATAATCTCTAGTGTATCTAGCATCTGATATAGCCATAATTTCATCTGCCAAATAACCAACAAATACATCTATTACTTTAGGATTTATATCTAAATTATCATTGATTATGTTTTCAAACATTGGTATACCTTCAATATCAGCAGCAAATCTTTTATTAGCCAATGCTGGAGTAACGTGTTTACCTGACCATATGGATATAAACCTATTTGTCAAATCTTCTAGTTCTGTTACTTCTTTATCTGCTACAGAATCATTCCACTCATCATCTAACACTGTACTAAGTTTTGTGTGTACTTGTACCTGTTTAGCTCCACCTAAGTTTTTTAGTGTATCTAACCATACAGAATGAGAATTATAAGCGTTGTTTAACATCTTACTAATCCATTCTTTAGTGTTAGCAAGTATGGCAAAAGTTCTGGTTATGAAATTATACTATCCTATTGAATATATTTTAGTATTTCTAGGACCTTTTTGAGATTGTGTGGATGGTATAGATTTAATATAAGAACCAAACATTTGAGATAGCTAAGTAAGAATACCTTTTTCAGTAAACATCTCATCTAACTTCTTATATACTCCTTGCTAACGTTTATTGGAAGATTCTAGAAGTCTAAATTCAGAAACATTAGATATATTTAACTTATTTAAAGGTTGTAAAAGCAAATTTTTACCAACCTTACCACTTTTAGATGCATTACGCATAGCTTTCTGCCAAGCTACAGCATCTTGCTATAAATCGCCAGTAATAGTTCCAAATTGATAAAGTTTATCTGCTTCTCTAAGTACGTCTTTTATAGACTCTAAGTTTTCTATGTTCAATTTGTTCATAGCCTATTTTAGCGGAGTTATCATATTTCTAAATAACTTGCCAGCTTCACTAGTAGTAGCTACACTGTTTAATTTATCAGAAATGATATCAAGCGCAACAATCATAGATCCTTTCCATTTATTGTCTAGTTTACTTTGGATTGCATCTAAACTTCCGTTCTTAGTAGTAGCTCCATATCTATATTCGCCATTTGAACCTATGTTTCTAGCAGTAGTAGTGTAAGAATGAGTTTCAAAATTATGAATATACTTAACAAAGTCAGTAAAGAATCTGTTCAATAAAGCACTATTAGTGTTTTCATTACTAAGTATATGATATACCTACATCATAGTAGAACTATTTTCTTCTTCCATTTGTGTCTTAGCTGCCGAATACAGTTTGTTCAACATATCTTCTACACTATTAGAATTAGTTATAGCGTGTACTATTCTAGTATATAAATCTCTTACATTTGCAAATTTGAGTATACCATCTGGCGTATATTTAGCAGTAGCTGCATCTGTAGGATCTAAATCAGTTATAGACCATAGTAGCATTTTCATACTAGCGTCCATACTGTTATACATATCTCTCATATAACTATCTCGATAGTCTGAAAATCCTAATACATCTATACCGTACTCTTGTAATTCATCTTGTCCATCTTCTGTAATTTCAACATCTTCTTCAATATCAGCTTTTAATACTTTATTAGGATTGTGAGAAGTATCTTGGACAAGGTTAAATTGACGTTCTACAAAATTACGAATTATTCCAGCCCATTGATCCCAAGTATCGTCTCTTACGATATTTTTATAAACATTAATAAGTCTTACCATCTTAGCCTAAGCTATAGCAATATCGTCATCACTAAATCGGCTTAAGTTTTTATCAATTTTTTTATTACGCAATTGTTTATCTAACTCAATGACGGCTTTAGTATATGTTGCTATATCATGTTGATAAGATGCTTTTAATGCGTTGGTATTTATAGATAGTCTACCATCTGTATTTGTATATATACCAGAGTTATAAATTAATTTACCTAGCATATCACGCATTATTTCATTATATTGGATTGCGTCTTCAGCTAAAGTAACTCCGTTTACCTTGAAACCAGAATACACAGGAGCTTTACTGTACATCTTTTCAAACTCTTCTATGTTGTTTTTAGTAGCTTTGGCATATGCAAATCTACCAGAATACATATCTTTAAACAGTTTGTCAAGATTACTATAATTAGGATTTATATTTTTACCAGAAAGCTTCCTTACTATATTTCTTACAGCGTCTGCAATATGTTGAAACACTTTGCTGAAGATATTACCTTCGTAATATTTATCAGGATGCTCCTGAGAACTTTCTATTACAAATTCAGCAAATCTATCTGCTAAATATTCTTCTATCTGCTAATTTGAAGCAAACGCGAGATCTGTATTTTTATTGCGTGCATCATTATACATCTTACCTCTTTGTTCTTTAGAAAGAACAAATAGACTAATTCTATGGAAAGCTTCATGATAGAACGAACCTCTAGCGATCTTATTAAGTTTAGCATCTCTGTACAAACGTATACCAGATGCTGCACATTCTCCAAATACATAAATCTGAGCACCTCTAACTTTATCCCACACTCTTTTCCCTTCTGGTAAGAAAGAGAAATCAAAATCTTTACCCAATATAGTTGTTACTCTATCTAAAGCGGAATCGTAATCCTCTTTCTACACATGTTGGTCTAAGAAGTCAAATATAGCTCCTGTATTAACTCCATCTTGATATACCAGTTCTCTAGCAAACTAATCGGCTAATTTGCCAGTATTATCGTCGAACAACGCTTCTGATCTAGAATTGTACAATTTATTTTGTACACCCCATATTGCTAACGCTCCAGATATAATATCTTTAGCCGCGTTTACATTTTCAGAGTTTCTAAGATTTTCTAACCGTTTCGCATTGTTCTTATCAGTAGAAGATCCTCTTTTTAAGAAATCTATCAGTTCCTATACAGATTGTAACTGTGGTTTTTCCTGTATTGGAGCAGCAAACTGTGAAATTGGGGTAGGTCTTAAATTAAGACCTTTTAATTCTGTTTGAGTTTCAACACTGGTTTCAGGTTTTTGTTTATATTCCTCTAGTGCAGAAATAAAAGAATCATAATCTTCATCTGTTATATCTTCTTGTGAAGATAAAGCTATTTCCAAATCACTGCTACTACTATCTTTTGGTATTTGAACAGTAATTCCATTGAAAGACATTTTTAAATCGTCTCCAACCTCTTGTATACTTACTTTAGTATCTTCAGCTGGTTCATCTTCAAATTTTACAGTTGTTTCACTAGCCGTCTTTGGTTGTACTGGAAGATTCTCAATAGGGGTATTAAAACCGTTATATCCAACTGGTAAATTAGTTTGAGGCTAATTATGAACCACCTACTAAACTGGTTGTTGTGGAACAGTATTAGAATTAGATACCAACTACTGCATAGCTTCAACTAATTGCTGTAACAAATTTCCTTGCTCAGACGATTGAGGTGACGTTTGTTTAGTATCTATATCAAAATCAGTATGTTCAAAACCTCTACCGAAGAATATAGCTTTACCATCTATTTGTACAAACTTGCCTTCTTCGTCTGCAAGTACTAATTGAACTTGTTTTTTATTAATAAGAGCTTTAATTAATCTAGCTATAAACTGTGGTTGTTCACTTATAGCTATACTAAGCTGACCAGTATCGGTATCTGCTGATAAATCAGCATCATACGTAGCGGTAATTCGTTTGCTACGCATTCCATACACAGCTACTTTGTATTTCCCAGGTTGCAATTTGCCATCTTTAGCGAAACCATTTATACGATCTTTAAACCCTTTCAAGAAGTTCTCAATATATTTTTGTGCTTCCTTTATACCACCTTTACTTTCTTGATTGGTCATTTCGTCGTATAATTGATCAGAATTTATTTCTTCTCCTAATCTTTGTTTAGCTTCAGCAGAAGTACCACTATCTTGAGTTCTCTAAGCAGAACTAACAAATGTTACCTTTTTCTTATAATTTACATATACGCTGGGTTTAACTGTAATAGCACTTGATGTTCTATTTAAATCTGTTAATACAATACCGTCATCAATAAGTATTGTAGAATAAACTTCATCCGCTTTGTGGTCAAAAAGAATATTGCCATTCTAGTCCTGTACTTTTAAATTATTACCGAACACACTAGAACCTGCTAATTTTTCTCTGTCTATGCGATATGTTTTATTTTGAATTATAAAATTTATTAATTCTTCAAAATTATTTTCGTTAAGTAACTGCTATCCAAAATGGACCCCTTGTTTATCCACATACAACAATCTAGCATAATTGTTGTCCGATGGATTATTAGCTATAGCTTCTGTTCCAGTATATATAAAAGTATCTAATAATTGCTTAACAGACATATCTGTGTCTATAATAAATCCTTCTACATTTATATCTCTAGCATAACTACTTAAATTATATTTTCCGTCATTTATTCCTTTAAGTATAGAAGCTAAGAATTTGGCGGTGGTTCTATCAAATCTTTTAGGATTTAAGTGTACAATAGTGTGTCTTCTAGAAGAAGATAGGAAAGAAGGAGCTATGAGATAAATAGCACCAGGAGTACCGTTAGCATCCTTTACTAGTACTTTTTCGCCTTTATCATTAAAATACACAATGTTAGAACCCACTTCTGAATCATACGAACCATAACCAAAAATTACAGGAGATACTTTTTTACCTTCAAATTCATTTTTACTTATTTCTTCTTCAAGTTCTTTCTCTAATTGAGAATTTACTTGACTTATTCTATCGTCGTATACTTCATTAATTTTAGCAATGATCTGAGACTTAGTAGCTCCAGCATTATCATTTTTTAATACAAACTCCCCTTTTCTGTTAACGCGTACAAGTTGATCATACAACTCCTTACCAAGTAATCCTTCATTGTCACCAATAAATTTAATTAAATCTGTTTTTTTCTTAATTGATTTTACAGTTTTTTGTAAACTTTCTTGCTCAGTTTGAAGTTCCTGCTTTCTTGCTTCTGATTCTAACTGCTTACCTTCTACAGATTCTTCATCCTACGCATTACGTTTTAACCAATCTATTAATGAAAATACATATTGACCATCCGAGCCTTTGATTAAACCTAACGCTTGAATCTGATTCAATTTAGATTGTTCGTGTTTAGCTATACGATTGAAATTATTATAATCTACATTGTTTAGAGGTTCAGCAGTACCCATAGTAATGGCTTGCATTACATTAGTAGGTCTACTTAATCTTGAGAACCTTCTGTTGTCAAAATATTGAGATATTATACGATTACCTTCTTCAGAATTACCATTTTTCTTAAAATTGTAACCTAAAATATCTAACTTATCCATAAATTCTTGTGAATCGTGGCTATCTCTAATTAATTTTTCAATAGTATTGCCTATTTTAACTAGCAAATCTCTATTATCTGGAGTATCTAGTGTACTTATAATTTCACCATTCAGTTCAATACTTAGTGAATTTTTACTATTAAACCATCTATTGTTTAAAGCTTCCTATACAGTATCTTCTACCACAGGAGTAAGATTGTTATCGTCTTGATAATTCTTATAAGACAAAAACAATTCTGGCGAATATTTTTGAGCAAAAGATAATAATAATTTAGCCCTTTCAGTATTAGCACTCTATACTTTTGCTCCTCTTTTTTCAGCTTGACCCAAAGTAGGTATAACATACTTAGGTATAAAAGTACTATGCAAGTCAATTAACCCGTCTGCATACTTTGCTAAACCTTTAAGTAAGTGAGCTAATTTAGTAGTATTCTACTGTTCTTCACTAAGGGGTTGATTAAGAGATTCAATATCTACATTATTATAACCAATCTATTTAGCTAATTGTACAAGTTCATTTAGATGAGCAGATACTTTAGTTATTGCTTCTGGTAATTCACCTTCATATCTTTCATCTATTTCTTTAGATGTCATTGTTTGACCGGCTTCATTTTGATAAATATTTAGATTAGGATTTACCATTGTTGTAACTTGATAATTGTATCCACCATTAGTTACAATCATATCCCCAGGTTGAAATCCTATTTTGTTGGTATATTCTGGTTTGTAAGATTCAGTTTCTAATCCTTCCACATCTTCTTTTTTCTCTACCTTTTTATAATTATACCACAAATTATGTATTAATTCCGAACGCGAATCAAGTTCAGCTTTAGAAGGCTCAGTAGAATATGCATAACCTGCAAAATCTGCACCAACGACATATGACCATTTATTACCAACCCTTTTCTGATTAAAATAAATTCTTACAGGTAAGGCATATACCATATTATCGTAATCATCCTTGCTGAGTTTAGCCAATCCTATAGTTATGCTGTCTACTTCACCATTAGCTAATTTATTTATATTTTCTATTATATCATCTGTAGCTTTACCTTGTTCTCTAAGATACGCTATCTGCCTTCCTATTTTATTAAAATCATCAATGGCTTTATACCTGTTTAAAGTACGACCGAATTTCTTTAATATAGCAAAATCCTTACTTATTTCCTATTTAGCTTCATCAGAAGATTGATAAGGCATAGTAATAAAACCTCTCCAGAATTTACTAGCATAGTAAGGGTTGCTTAACATGGTAGATATTCTAGCCCCCATACTATTATTCAAAGGATACCCTTTAATCATTAAAGGTCGGTCTTTACTCTTTTCTATTAAATCTTGTTGATGTAGAGGACCGTGCTTTTTACCAGTTTCGTTATCAAGATTAAATTCAAAAGTATCTCCATCTACAGAATCTATATTTCTTTTTCTATTTCTAGACTTTTTATTAGCTTCTATATCTTGGTTTACTGAATTTACCAATCTCTTCAATTTATTACTAAATTGTTTAGTGTTACCCAAATTGTCTTTGGAAGTAAGTGTCTATAAGAAAGGATCGTCAGATTTTACGGTAAACTAATTAGAAAAGTCTATAGCTAATGCTGCTTCCTTTAATTGAGATATTGTTTTTCTCAACGAAGTAGCAGATTGTTTACTAGCTTCATCTTCCTAACTATCTAACATTTTTAATTCGCTTTCTAACGTATTTATCTGTTCGTTTATTCTGTCTTTTTCAGAATTTTGTGCTATTTTTCTACCACGTAGTAATAATCCTTCTTTTTCAGAGTATTCTGAATTTGTGAAATCAAAAGAATATCTATCTCCATTCTCATCAAACCACACAGTAGAGTCACTAGGAAAATTGGGATTGTGTCTCTATGTTCTAGCGTTATCTTCGTCTACCAAATCAGTTAATCTGGTTAATTGATCGCCTAAGTGTTTGGCAGCTTTTTGTAACTTATCTAAATTCTATTTATCTTGGTCGGATATACCTTCAGTATCTTTTTTATCAGTATATCTTTTAGACAATTTATTCATTAAGTTTTTGAGATATCTTGCGTAAGATAAAGCATCTGTACCCACAAGATCTCTGCCTTTATTTACTTCATCAACAATATTGTGCAATACACTTTCTTGTGGTATTGAACTCAACAAAGTTTCAAACTGCGATATAGTATTATTTATATCTTGCTATATTAACTGTTGTTGCTCTGTAACTTGAGCGTCTTGTAATGCTGTAAGTTCATCTTTTAATTGTTTAGGAGACTTTGTTTCATCAATTTCTTCAACGTCTTCGCTGTGTTTTCTAGAAGCTTCATTAACTGCGTCTGCTAATTTATTTTGTATGTGTTGAGCCTATCTATATTTAGTTATTTGCTAAGATATGTATTCTTTGTCAACACTTTGCAGTTTTTCAGATTTCTCCTGCAATAGCGGAGATATTATATTCAATATACCTCTATTTTTAGAATTATTTTGAATATTCTTAAACAGTTCTGTATCACTAATTAAATGTTCATCTAATTCATTAAGAACATCTTCTGTCACATCTAATTCTTTAGCTAGTCTACTGATATTATCTTTTATACGCTTCTTAGATTTTCTATTCTCTGACAATGTTTGATTCAAACTATTTGTAGCATCAAATAACCCAGTATATTTACTTATTCTACCTTGTGTCAATGCAGCTTTAATTTGTGTTTCCGCTATTGACTAATCTGTTAAACGATCATAATATTGCTGAACTTGTTTATCAATTAAAAGAGTAGCTATTTGTAACAGCTGTGCGTCTGTCAAATTATCTTTCTTCAAAAGCTGTTTAGCTTTGTTTTTAAAATCTTCATTTTCTAGCAAAGTAATAGCATTGTTTCCGGCAACTAAACCTTCTTTTGCTTTCAAAGCCATAGCTTTAGAAAGTTCAGTTTTAGCGTTCCATGAAAGAGCTAATAATAAATCTTCATCCTCTACGTCTAAATTCAATTCATTCAATTGTTTAGCCGATTGTTTTTTGTGAGAAATCAAATTATTATACTCTTCTCTCTACTCGTTTATAAACTCGTCAATATCAGTATCTTTAGGAATAGAACCATCTTTTGTTAAAACAGTAGTATCTAAATTGTATTGTGTAGTTTTTCCATCAGATCCTTTTTGTTTTAACATATTACCAATTCTGTCTAGCATATCAAGGTAAGTGCCATTACTCATCCCCTCTCTTACCTTTTTATAAAAATCAGAATTACGGTTAATTTCGTCTTGTTGCATCAACGCTGTAGCAACATAATCTCCAACTCTTTTGCTTTGAGTAATGTCGTTAAATGTTTTTCTAGCATTTAAAGCAGAACCAATTACACCTTGTGGACTAAAAAATGGCAATAGTGCACCACCCATCATCTCCTCAAATAGCTGTGCATCATTTTCATATTCATGATTAATATTAAAAGCTGCTCCTAAAGTTTTAGCCCTCAACCATAAATTGTCTATAGTATCTTCTACCAATTGACCATCTGTTAATGCGTCATAAAATGATGAATTTGCATAATCGTCCGCATACTCATCGTTCATATACTTCTTAATAATTACATTTTGTGCACCTTCTTCTGACGCTTCCACTGCGCTACGCCATACAGAACCTGTTGCAAAATCAAAAAGTTTGTCAGCTATTACTTTTTTTCTTAGATTAGAGCCAAGATTTGCAACCTGTAACCCTTGTGCCATTCTGTTAGCCATTGCTTGTTTAAATGGACTTCCTATGGTTTTATATGCAAATTTACCAACAGTTTTTGCAGTGCCTGTTAGATATTTACCCAACGGTATAAAATAAGATAAATCGGATAGTACTTCTCCAAACACAAGTGCATTATTCTACTCATATATTCTTCTAGTTCCAAGATATGCTTCTTTAGCTATCTGATCAAATTCTGAAGAACCCGATATGATATCGCCATCTGCTAATGCCGCTTGTATTATTTCATTATCGTTTAAATAAGTAACGTCTACACCTTTTTTAGCTAATTGCTGCTTAGTATTATTTATCACAGGTTGTAGATCTACATTTCTTTTTTCAGCTAGTTGCTATACTTTTTCAGAATACCCATTAAATGCTTCCATGTGGGACTCATTCTCACGCGAGGTTATTCCGCCAAATAATTGAGCTGCGCCAATAGAAATTATACCACCTAATACAGCACCAGCTGCGGCTCCAACAGGTCCAGCAGCAGCTCCAATTGCTGCTCCTAATTTAGATCCTGCTACGAATCCTCCCCAACCTGCTAACATACTAGTAGTCTAATACAGGGCGCTAGTATTGCTAGTGCCCATAGTAGATGGCATTTTATAAAAAAAATTACCCCATCCAGCGGTAGCATCATTACTCTTTCTTGTATAGTACTGACTTATATCATAGTTCTTATAGGACTAATTTAGTTCTTCTAAATCACCTAAATACTGTTTATAATTTTCGTCATATTGTTTTTGGTTATCATTTATGATACCTTGTAATTGGTCTCTATTAGGGTCTGCCTAATATGACCAACTACCATTCTTACGCATAGAATCCGTAATATTACTTATTTCATTCTGAATAATAGCTACTTGGTCTTTAGAATCAACTTGATCTAATTGATCATACAACTCTAACAGTTTCTAAGAATCATTAATGTTCTATTTATTAACTGTCATTTTATCCTGAGAAGTCTACATCTAACCTTTTTGTAAACTTCTATAATAATCTCTAGTTGCGTCCTAAGCCCAATCTATGAAATCATAATCTGCTGCCCAATCTGAGGTGTTCTTATTTTCATAGTAAGCCTTATCCAGAAATCCAATGCTGTTATTTCTGTATAATGACGGATTTTTTGTAGCGTTCTATAAATCTATGTATGACATATTTGTTATTAATTAAAATCCCATTCCGGGAATCCAGTTATTTATCTAATTCATTAACGCATCATCTTGCTGTATCTACATTTCTTTTGTATTTGTCGTACCAGTTTCTTTCTAATAGCTTCTATTTGTCATAATTTTATCAACATCACTATCACTAGTACCCAAAACCATCCTTACTGTAACGTATCCTTGTGACCATCTGGAATCTTCTCCAGCTCCCTCTGGAGCTCCCGATACAGTAAAACCATAGTCTTTTAAAGTATTTTTAGGATTTTCTATTCTCCACCAAGAAGTATAAGCGTTTTCTATATCTTTATAAGGTACATTCACACTAACAAGTAAACCTTTAGTATTGCCTTGTTCTATGTAGCCTTCTACTTTGTCGATAGCTACTTTACCAAAATCACCTTTGGCTATTCTTTCTTCTATATCAAAATTATCTTGACCCCAAGTATCTCTATCAAGATGCATATTTTTAATATCATTAATTTTGTGTCCAGCTTGTTCTACAAGGCTTGTAACATAAGGATTATCTAATACAATGCTTCTAGGAGATATTAATTTATTAGGATCTATAATATAACCTACTTCTTCATTTACTTTTTTATTAGATCCAAATAAGCTATTTAACATATTTTGATTTAAATTCGGTCCAACTGGTTGTGTAATTATTCTTAACCCATCTTCCCACATATCGTGTACTTTCTTTTCGTCGTACATATACTCTCCACCATCAACGTACATTCTAAAGTTACTAAAAGGATTTGCATTAGGATCTAATTGTAATGTTTTATTAAAAGCTTTTTGCATGGCTCTACCCTCTGCTTCTTTTATCATATTTTGATGCTATTCTTCATACTACTATATGGCAGAATTTATTTTATTTCTATCTTTATTACTAACTACAGGAGATTGTAGTGCAGCTTGAAACGCGACTTGATCTAATTCTTCAGAATCTTGGTGTCCTTTAGCAATAAGAGTTTGTTTAATTAGTTCTACAGCTTGTGCAAATTTAGGATTGCTGTTCATAATTTGATTAGTAAGATTGTCTATATTAATCTAGGATTCTTCTGTAAGTTTTTGATATTTCTGAAGGAAACTAGGATCTGATAGTTCGTCTCTACTATCGTTAGATAAAGTTCTATTGAATATATTTTGACGATGCTTCAAGTACTATCCAGTTAGCATATCACTAAGTCCTAACACAGCACCAGAAGGCTTACCCTAACTACCTTTTCTAGCTTGTGCTAATCTTATAGCAGCTCTATTCTAATATTCAGCCATAGCATATGGATCTACTACAGGTTTCTTTCTAACATATTCTAATGCATCATTCATAGCTTGATTTCTAAAAGCATTCTCAGCCTACTCTAAGGTCATACCATTTTTCATCATAGCTTTTATATGAGCTTCTGCTATAGGGGTATTACGTATGGATGACCAATTGGTATCTACTTGTTTTATTACAGTATCTGCATCAACGCCAATCCAATTATATCCGCCTTTACTATACAAGAACGAATCTTGCAAGTTGTTTACATAAGGTTCTACTTGTTCTCTAATTGATTGATAACGAATAGGATTTAAATTATTCATTATTCCCTAATCTTTAGTATTCCAATTAGTTATGTCAACGTCGTCCATATTGATATCGTACCTACCTTCTGCTTGTAATTTAGCTATATTTTGCTCGCGAAGTCTAAGATTTTCAGCAGATTGTTGATATTGACTTAACAAGTTGTAATCTAAGTTGTTTATAGTATTTTGTAATCTAGCTCGATAATCTGCGTTTTTCATAACACTTGGGTTAACAGCAGCTTCTTGTATTAGAGGATCTAGAACTTTTATAGAAGCGTTATAATAATTCTATGTATCTACACTAGAAGGTGAAACAAATTCTCCAAATTTTTTAATATTTGTTTCTAATTCTTTTTCTGCTTGTTTTCTTTGGTCTGCATAATCTTTACCTAATGCGTATAATTTTTCAAACGGTATTGGTACATATTGACTAATATAACCATAAGAAGCAGGTTCATCGTATCTATTAACCATTTTTTACTCTATTTAATATTTTATTAACTCTATTAAGTACATTGTCTTCTGTACCATAATTAAGCATGGGTTGTAACATTTCCAAAGCTGCCATATCCATACTTGTTTGTTTTTTATCTCTCAATGACGCTCCCCAATTATTTAAAGCTGAAGCAAAATTTCTTCTATTTATATTTCTAGCATTTGCTTTATTTTGTGCATATTCAGTAGCAGCAATATGTCTAGCATCAGCATACTGTTGCCCCCATTGGTTAGCTATTTGGGCATTGTTAAACGCCATTTGATTTTCAGCATTATTTTTAGTAGAGTAAGCATTAGCAATAGTTTTGTTCCTATTAACTGCTGACTGTAAACCAAATGCCATATTAGCTCCAGTGTTAGGGTTAATATTAGCCATATTATACCTAGCAATTCTATCACTTAAAGTAGCTTCTCTAAGTATAGGATCTATGTTATAATTAGTAGGACCATATACTGGATTATAAGTATAGGCATCTACTTTTTCTGCACGTTCTCTGTCAAATAGAGGAGCTAAAGTAGCTACAGTAGAATATAAAGAAGACATATCTAATCCATTACTTACTGCATCATCTGGAGAAGGATTGTACACAAACGGTCTACCAATATTCAATTTGGGTAAAACTTTACTTGGTTTAGAAGTTAATTCTGTTAAAGATGGACGATCATTACTAAAAGGTTGTATTGGTCCAGTAACTTGTTCCTAAACAGGCTGTTGTACGCTTGTTTGTACTGTGCTTCTTTTTGTACTTGGAGTGCTACGAACTGCTGTCTGTGGTATTGCGGTATCTTGAGTTATTGTGGGGATTGAATAACTATCAGAAGTATTAGTACCTATTACACCCAAAGCAGGTGTGTTAAATTCGGGATTAATAGAAGATAGTCGCTTGCCAACAGTAAGGTCACCCCAATTACCATTCGTGTACATATTTCCAATAAAATAAGGATCATTTGCATTAAGATCTGTAGCGTTTTTACTCACTGGCACAGCTTCGTTATTTCCGGTAACTTTATATTGTTTTCCTTTATACTCAAAGGTGTCACCAATCTAATATTTTTTACCAGCTACTTCAAAAGCGTGATCGTTAAATATTGTTGGTGTATTTTTCTTTATATTTTTATTTGGTAACTTTAAAAAATCGCGTTTACCAACATTATGTGTACTTTTAGTAGCAGTATCCTATTTTAGGACGATTGGCTGTTCAATCTCCTCAGAATCATTGTAATTCTAAATCCACATAGAATCAGGTAGAAGATCGTTGCGTACATCATTCATTTCAACAAAACCTCCTGTGTTAGGATCAATATAACCAAAACCACCTAGCATAGGGTCGTATATATATTTTAGTTTTACTTTTTTTCTGCCAGATACGCCAGAAGTTCCTTCTTCATAAGTTGGAATACTTTGTTTTTTATTTGTTTTTTTATTCTTTATAGATTCTTGCTATTCTAATAAATTCTAATAAGTCATTTGGTTATTTCTTTCATTTAGCATCTAACTATTTTCAGCATATATATTATTAGCTTTCTTATTGCTTTTCTTCATCAATTTCTTACCCATTTCTGCAAATGTTTTATTAGTTCCCGGAACTTTTAATTTATCGCTTAATACTTGAGTTCCAACAGGTACATTTAATAAATTAGAATCTGTAGGTTTACCTTCTTCTGGTATAGATCCTATAGTTCCATCTGGTGTTCTTAACATCTCACCATCATCTAAGTAAGCCATAGTAGATGGTACTACTCCACCTTTAGATAAACTTAATTCATTGTATCCATTTTCCTAATAGTAATCAGCTGCTACTTGCTCAGACATTTGTCTAGCTTGAATACCGTTTTTAATTCTACCAGCTTTATTACGTATATAACTTTTACTATGACCAAATAGACCAGCTATTCCTGATGGTAATTCATACTCACCAGTCTGTTCATTAACAGATCCACCAGAACCTATACTTGAAGTAATACCACCAATAGCTCCACCTATTACTGCTCCCCAAGGCCCACCAATAGAAGCGCCCATTGCAGCTCCAGATCCTATTCCACCTATTACACCAGCTGCTGTAGGCTTCTTTCCACTAGTAGCATTACCTATCATACTACCCACAGCACCAACTCCTTGTGTAACTACATTCGCTTTATCTACTCCACTCATATTACCCCAGTTTGAAATAGCATCAGCACCGAAAGCATATTGAGGAACTCTTTTTAATTTCTTAGTTTTCATATTATAACATTGAATATCTATAAGTTGTTTTAACATAAGGAAGCTTAAATTCTCTGTTATCATTACAATCTAATGTATAATTACAGATTAAGTATTTTCCTCTCATCCTTCCAGCATAAGACATATTAGTCTATTGTTGCTACCCTGGATTATTTTGTTTCTCTCTACTTATTGGGAATCTAAATGTATCTTCTCTCTACTCTATCTATTTCCAATCAATAGGTTCTGTTTCCTAATTCTTAGTATTAAAGTGTATATCAGATATTAATGTAGGCTTAGTTTCATCTCCAATATCTACAAATTCAGCTGAGAACCACTAATTATCGAATACTTTAGTATATGCTATATCTTTATTAACTACAAATCTAACATAAGATATTTTCTCTTCTTTAGTAGTACTATTAACATCATACATATTATGTAAGTAATAACAATTATTGTTTTTAATAGTTACTAGTCTAGTAGAGAATGGAAAGAACCAGTTCGGATTATGAGTATAAAAAGAAGTAAACACATTTAGTTGTTCATTAAATATTAAACATCTGTCATATATTCTAAACCATACTTCATTATATTTCTTATCATAGAACGATACTGGATTCTTTCTAGCATTATCTGGTAATCTATTTAAATACGTCTATACTTGTTTTACTTTAGATAACTCATTAAAGTCATTGCTAAGTGAGCATATAACATTTTTATCTAAGTCATACCAATACAAAGTAGTTTCAGAATTAGTAATACTCTTATCATTAATAATACTATCTCCATTTAAAGTAACTAAGTAATCGTATCTGGTAAGAATACCACCAGTACCTAATGTTAAAGCTCCAGCATTATTATCGGTAATCAAAGACCTATCATTAACAGAGGCTATACCTACAGCACTATCCTAGAAGAAATACAATTTGTTCTTAAATACTTTAAGATTAGTAACTGGTCCATATGTACTATCTGTATCTAAATAGTTAGCAAACTTAAATTTAGTCCAACTATCTGTCTGTTCATTATTTGTCTTTAACTCTGAACAAGTAATTCTATTCATGCTTTTAACATCATCTTCAGCATATATAGATTTTTGTATATAATTCTTACTAGTACTAGTATTAGAGTAAGCAGCATTATATACGTACATTGGAGTTTTCTAAGTATATAAAGTATTCATCTATCCTGGATCTGTTAGGAAGTAAACATTAGCTTCACCAGTTTGACCATCTCCAGATGATTCTACTATGTCTTGAGAATAATGTTCATCATTTCTATAGTATAAGTTTATACTAGATTCTAGTGGAATATAAGCTCCAACATATCTCTTAAAGCCATTTCTATCATCAGGATCATTTCTAGTAAATAACATAGTATGAGTATAGTCTAATACTCCTAAATATGTATCACCACCAAAGCACATTGCTTTGTCGTATCCTTCCCAAGATGTTTTAACATAAGTATTAGTACTGTTATATATAGAATAGCTTCTACTCATAAAAGTATTACCACCGTATTGTGTAGTATTTTTCTTTATATTAACGAATAATACAGCATTGTGTCTATATTTTCTCAATAAAGGAGTAGTGCGAATTCCTGTGTAATTACCAGCATATACATCTGGTGCACTAATAGCCAAACATACTCCGTGAGGACCAAGAGCTTCTCTAGAACCAATACTATAGTTTACAAAACCAAATCTATCTATATAATCTACTATTTGTTTGGCATCAAATGCTTCTTGATATGGAGATATATTAGTTGGTTTAGTAACATCTTTTATAGAGAAAGACTGACGTAGATTAGAATTATCTTTATGAGCATAGTTTTTACCAAAGAATTGATAGTATTTGCATATACCTCCACTTACCATATCACCATCTTGTTCATAACCATCAAATACTCCCTAAGAAGCACTTGGTTTATTACCAGTATGTTCAGAATATTCTACAGGTCCGCCAAATGGATTTTGTATATTGTTTGTACTTTTACCTAACACTTTAGTAAATGGAATACCTAATCTATAATGCTTATTATTAGCGTCATTACAGTATGTAGCAGAATGAGCACAATATAATGGTACAATATTCATACCACTGGTAACAATAGAATCAGACTTTTCCTTATTGAAGCATATATCAGCAGTTACTAAATCAAATATACCGTATGTATCAAATGGATTCTAATCCTAAGCATCTTGTTGTACAAATAGATTCTTACTTGAATTATAGAACCCTTGTACAAATTCTGGGGCTACACCTTCTTTAAAAGTAGGCATAATAGTAGGTCTTCTATCTATGCTACCTAAAGAGTATTCTGCTCTATAATCTTCAGTATTATTATACCACCCGTTGAATCTAATAGTTTTATTTAGTAACCCCTAAGTAACTATTGTTCTATCTGCTAATGTTCTATCACATCTTACTATTTCATAAGCTACTACATCCGTAGGAAGATTATTCACATAGAACATTATACCAAGTGGATGAGATACTAATTCATAGTTACCAGATCCATCTACTGTTCCACCAAAAGTAAAAGGTTCATAACCTTCAACATCAGCAGAAGGGAATCTAATATCTCCAATCCAATGTACAGGAGAAGGTATATTCTTATTGTTATATAATATTATACCGTATCTATATACTTCATCTCTTTGATGGCTTAGAAAATTAGATACATAGTAAGGATCACAATAGTTCCTTATTCTAGACTTACCATCACTATTAAATGTGTGTACTAATTCTTTTGTTTCTGGACATACTAATTTAATAGTATTATAAGATTTTTTAGATGATGATAAGCTCATACTATATGGTACAAATTTATCACCTTCATCATCAACTACTGGAGTATTATCAGACTCTATCAAATCTGTTATAATAAATCTATAACTGATATTTAAACCTCTACCACCTCTAATAACTCCATTATCATCATATCCAAATGCATATTCATCTGTTGGATTATTAGGATATACCGTTGAACTATTCATTGGGTTTATACAATCATGTTCTTCTGGTATAACTAAATCTGTTTCTGGGCTAATTAATTCTTGAAAAGTCGTAGTAATATCTTGATTACTTATACTAGAGTTTAATTTAATAATACCATTACTATTACATCTATATGCTCTAGCATCATAATCTACATCCCAAGTTAACTCCTACACATTAGAAGCAAACAATCTATTATCCATTTTTGCTATACTCTTAGCATTAAATTCAAATGGAACAAGATCATTAAATTCTTCTATACTTAATTCATTAACGTAACTACTACCAACATCATTGTAATTAAATGTTATTACATTATCCTCAGATTTAGGTAAGTCTAACTCATTAATTACATATATTTTAGGAGTTTGAGTATTGCTAGTATACTGAATACTAATGATTCTTATCTTTTCAAATCTACCATCATTAAACAAAGTAGCTTGTAACATACAACCTTTATCTGTACTCTCACCTTGTCTATCACCTTTAAATGTTTTAGATGAATTTGAATTACTAGACGATATAGGTATCATAGGACTTAATGAAGAAGTAGATGTTTCTCCGCCATGTACACTAAATAATTGATAACAATATTGTATCATACCAGCTGGTAAATTACCAGATGTTAATTCAATAAACTTAAATGGTGCAATAGTTGAACTTGGCAGTAGATCAAAGTAAGTATCATCTTCTATGTGATTAGTCTTATCTGTTTTATATTGAGCAGATATATTAATGCATTTAATAGAAGAAGTTCCATCAGATATATATATCTTGCTTACTTTATCTGACTCATAATTAGTAACTATAGCTACTTTGTTAACTAAGTTCATAACAGCAGATACTACTAAAGTCCAAGTAGGTTTAATACTGTTGAAATCAGTTATAGCCCATACATTATTAATATAAGTACCTTCATACAATTCCATAGTAACTACTATACCACATTCTTCTACTATCTTCTTAGTAGAATTGTACCATCTAGTTACTGCTGTACCAAGTATATTTTCAGATGCTTCAATACCACCTTCGTACTATCTTACATCTTCTATGTTCTATAGAATACCTGTAGTACCAGCATTATCTGTGAGTAATCGAATATTCTCAGCCCATCTATACTAGTTGTCAGCTAACATAGTAATATCACTGTCAATATTCATACCACCAATAAATGTATTTACTTGGCTATTTATCTCCATAATCTGTTATAATTCTAATTCTAATTATAAATTTCTTGTCTATCACCAGTAGTACTAAAGAAAGTACGCTCTTCATCCATTTCTGGAACTAATGTATTCCATGTGTACTTGATATTAGTTAACTCATCTTGGTTAGGCATTAATGATTCAGCATAAGCTTGCTTTCTATAGAAGTTATAAGAGTTCTTAGCATCTAACCATAACTATCTGTGTACATCACCTTTTATATATTTAATATAAAGAATTTTCTATGCACAATACCAGAAACAAGCTTCAAAGTATGACTATACATCTGGCATCATTGGCATACCATCTTCATCAGTATAGATAGCGTGGTATGAGATTTTTGCATATCCTTCTGGAACATTTGAGATGAGATATCCTGGTTTGACATCATATTGTGGCGTATAACTGAAATTAGTACCATTAAAACTAGTGTGCTGTAATCTACCATTTTTGCTACAAACTGTATAATTATTAATCAATGCGCTAAGCGTCTATCTAGTATTAGCATCTTTATTAAGTATTTCTAATGCGTCTTTATCTTTAGTAATATTGTGAAGGTTCTTTACTAATGGTATTAATACATCATCGTGTATAATCATATTACAACAATCACAGTTATCTTTTCTGTCATAAACACTGAATGTACCTGTACTCTTCTTCATAGGTATCCAACCACCACAATCACATGTAGAGTAAGCTACACTATTTAATCTTTCTAAATCACATGGTAACTTAGCCTAATAACCATTGATAGGTATTACTTCTACTTTATGATCTAGTTGATTAACTGAACCTATATTCATTAAAGCCTCTCCAATCCATTGACGTATATCTGTAATAGGTATTTCAGTTTCATTTAAACCTAAGTCCGCAATTACTTTAGCAATCACGGCTTTACTACTTGTCATTTTATATATCATGGCTGCTATTCGTAATCGTGAATATTCTGTTTAATTATTTGTGCTAGATGTCTTTTATTAGCCCTAGTAAGTACAATCTAATACTTACTCTTATTAGACACTAGCATGTCCTATTTATTCCAATAAAGTCTATACTTATAAAATCCTGAGTGTTCGTTAAGTAAATAAGTAAGTTTACCTAATTCTTTTGTAGCTTTATAATCTATTCTAAGACTTCTGCCGTCTAAATGCTTTGGCTATTTCTTTACTATTTGAATACTACCCATTCTATATGGTAGTTTAACTTCTTTGCTTTCTTCTAATAACTAATCTCTAAGATAGCAAAAGTATTCAGTTACTATTTTTCTATAAGTAGGATAGTCTATATCATATACTGTATCTGCTTCTATGTTACTTAGATAGTGATTATAGAAAGAAGGTATAGTATAAGATACAGTTTTATTAGCAGATTTATTTAATTCATTCATCGTCTTATACTTCTATTAACATTCTAATTCATCACATTCTAAGTGTCATCTTTACTATCATTAGTAGTATCAGATACTTGCTATCTCATAGTTAAGAAATCTTTAGTAAAGATCAATTGCTTAACTGTACCCCACATGTAAGCTGGCAAAGGATACTCATCCTTATCGGGATTATAGCATAATTTATCTTCTGTTGGATCTTCAGCAATTATTTCTACATCAATATATTCTAACTAGTTAGCATCACCTTCTACATATATTCTGTTACCTTTAACATAGGCAATATAATCTTTGCAGGTATACTTTCTATATTTCTAAAACTTCATTTTAGTTTCAGAACCTAGTTGAATAATATTACCATAAGCATCTTTTACTGTTATTACTGAAGTAGTAAGTTTAGTACCAAGTAAAGTCGGTAATTCTTTATCCCCTTGGTATTCTACATGACCTGGGTCTTCTTCTATTTTATCCAAATGCATGCGTATAGTCTAATAGAAAATCTAGTCTAATTGTTCTCCCCTATCTAACTTCTGTTTTAATAGGTAAGCTCGATATGTTTTAATCCACAATTCTATCTAGTATCTACTGAGCTTTTCACTCTCAGTAATCTAGTTATTTCTAGCTTCTAATAGAATATCATCAATGAGCTCATTTAATGTCATATCTATATATTTAAATTATAATTATAATAGTCATAAAACGCATTTTAAGACTTACTGTAAATTTTTATAGTATCTTAGATACACTCCTTAACAGAAACTAATAGCCTTTCTTAAAAAGCTTTATAATAATTTTCCGAGCGAAGCGAAGGAACTCTGAGCGAAGCGAGGAAATATTATTAACATACATAAACAACAAAAGCTCGTCCACTATACAGTGAGCGAGCCTCGTAGAGGTGAGCGAACGTTGTGAGCGTTGCCGAGTATTATTTCATTGGAGCTGGTACATTAGGCATAGGTGGCATTGGTGGTTTTGGGAATCCTCCCATAAACATCTTCTTAGTATCTTCGATCATCTTCCTAATATCAGCAACATCATTCTTTAAATCGTTTATTTCTTTACTATTGTCAATAGTATTTGTTACTATAGGATCTTCTACCTGTGCTTCTAGTTGATCTAAAATATCTTTACACTTCTCCATTTCTTCATCATACTTACTTGCTGCTTCTTTTTTAGCTTTGAATTCGTTGTAGTTCTATCTAACCATATTAGCTATTTCTTCTTTGTTGGTAGCAACAGTAAGTCCTATAGAAGTATCGTTGATTATTGAACGTTCAGCTGGTACTGATAGTTTCTTAGATTCTCCATTACAACTAATAAATACATCGACTAATTTACGTCTGTTCTATCCTGGTATTGGAAACTAACCTTGCGGCAAAGCTTCATCATAAGGATTTGAAACCTAAGTAATGGAACCAAGACTATAAACAGTAGTCTTTTTAAATGTTCCTAGAACTTCTAATACGTGCACGTGATCTCCTATTTTTAATTGACTAAATAACATAATTGAATTGGTTTTAGTAGGGCTACCTTTTACAGTAGCCCTAAGTTTTTTATTAAGCAGCTGGTGCTACAATATGATTTATAGTCTGAAATACTCCAGTACGTTTATCATAGTATATTAGATATTTATTACCAGTTGAAATTTCTTCTGTCGGCATCTAATCACCAGAACCATTTAGTAATGCTTTACCACTATTAGTATTTACACTAGTTGGATTAGATGATACCTAACTAGAACTAACAGAAGTAGCTACAGATACTAGTGATCCTTCTGTTGCACCAGTAGCAGTATGATTAATATTTAACAATATTAAACCTCTGCATGGCAATTGTCTCCATTGAAATGGACATATTCCATAAGTAACAGTATTGTTAGTAGTATCTACATTAGAGAATATAGTATCTAATGTAGGTATACCACCTTGGTCAATACGTCTTACACGATAAGGATTAAAGAAAGGATTAAACATAATTACCTCCTTTCTTATTAGCAACCACAACCGCAACCGTCGTTATATCCGTATCCGTAACCAGTGAATCCACCGTTACATCCGAATGGGTTACAAGTTAAGTAAGCAGGTACTGGACAAGGACGCAACTGATTTACGATATTAGCAGTTTGAGCAGATTGAGATAGACCTAATTCAAGAGCTGACTTCTCAGCACGCAATGTGTCAATCTTATTCTGCATTTCACGCATCTCAAGTTGACAGAACTTATCGTTAATCATTTGAGTTTGTGCATCTATCTTAGCACCAATTACATTAAATTTATTAGTATTATCTGTTAACAAGTTATTGAAACCACCAGTGATTGCATTCTGCAAAGTATTAGTTTGCTGACAGATAGACAGTTTATTATCAGCACTCATTTGAGTCAAGTTCAAATTAACAGAGTCAATTGAACGTTGAGTCTGGCAGCAGCAGTTAGCCAATTGAGAAGCTAAGTTAGCATTACCAGAAGTAATAGCATTAATTACTTCACAGCTAGCCAATTTAGTATCACAAGCAATCTGACTTACGCTAGTATTAATAGTATTCAAAGCTGTCTGTACAGCATTAATATCACAACTTAAAGTATTAGACAAAGAACTGATAGCATCTTTGTTACCTTGAATAGCCTGCATTAACAGACTTGTATTAGTATCGGTATTCAACTGAGAAGCAAGACGACTAGCATCATCGCTACCTCTACCAAAACCGTTACCTCCAAAACCACCCCAGCAGAAGAAGATTAGGATGATCCAAATCCACCACCAACCGCCGTTTCCACCGAAACCGCCGTTGTTCATCATAGCCATAAGAGCAGCAGGGTCCATATTACCTTTGTTTGCATTCTGCAAAAGTGCAGCTACACCTGGATCTATACCAGCGTTTTGTACTAAAATTTTTTCAGGTTCGTACATAGTTCTCATAAATTTTGATTAAATTAATATCTTGATATTCTTCTTTCATACATAGGTTCATATCTATGCATTCTTTCCTCTTCACGTTCACGATCTAAATATTCATCGTCTTCGTCATAGTCATAACCGTAGCGAGTCATTCTTCCTCCTCTACCTCTTCCACGTCCTCTACCACCACGAGCATAACGATACTCACGCTCTTCATCTTCATCGTCTTCAAGCATTAACATCGTCTTAGCTTCTTTGCGCAATTTATCACACATGATATAGCAATAGTAATACCACATCTTTCCTTCTTCTATGTCTTTGTCATTCAACCAGGCTTTTGCTAGTTCTACAAAGTACTTAATGTGATCACTGCTTGTCATAGTAACAACTGCACGATAATAGTCTGAACGTATCATGTTGAGAGCAACGTACCAATCATACTTGTTGTATTTCTCACCTTTCAGATTGATTCCGTACTGGTTAGCGATTGAAGTAGTTTCTTCTAAACTCCAATGTTCTCCACGAGAGCCATCTTCGTTTTCCATCTTTGAGACTGCTTTTAGTGCACATTCTTCATTGAAGTGTGGACCATACATAGCCTCATGACGCTCTATTTTCAGTCTTTCTCTCATTGCATTAATTGATTTAATTATTCGACTTATAAAGTTCATTTTGATAAATCTATTATTCTAGTATTTTCTACATTGATTAACTTGTTACTGTTATCAATTTGGTACTTATAAATAGTTCGTTTTTTAAAATCAAAGTGAAGGAGTCGCTAGAACCAATTCTTATAATTACGCTTATATTCTTTTTTAGTATGAATAAATAGTGATTGTGTATTGCGAATGTCGATACTATGTGTTAGGAGCGTATCTCTTTTATTTATTATGATTGATGTCAAGTTGTTTGGTTTGATTTCCACTTTAAAGTCAGTTGATCTAACTACTACTGTAGTATCATGTACTACTTTCTACTCCTATATCTGTACCTATTTCAACTCCTTCTCTTTGATCTTTAATTTCTTTACTGTAGCTCGTACTTCTTGTATCAAGCTATCTTTGGTTTCTTTAAATTCATCTAGAGTAAGCTATAGAACTCTATTATCATTCTTCTACTATGTTGCTAGCTATTCATAGTAAAGATAGTTATTAGTTACTCTATCTAGTTCTCTATTCTTCTTATCTAGCTAGTTATTCTAATAAAAACAAATGGCAGCGAGAATCGTAATGATAATCACTGCCATTGCTTTGTAATTTCTTTTAAACCAACCGATAATGTTACTTGTTAATCTTTTTGCTAGACTTATCAGTATTGGTATCATTTGTAATAGTATTTTGTTCTTCTAAGATGTCTGTTATATCTACATCTAAATATTTTTCTGCTTTCGACTTTATAATCTTTGTGAAGAGTCTTGTAACTAATGAATTAGGTTTTAATGCTTTCCTAGATTCTAATAATGATATTATTTCTGCAAAACATACTGCTCCTGCTGCAACTTTAGCTAACACCAGATCGGCATATGTCATAAATATAAACTTATCTAATAAAGTAAATCCAGCTATCATTATAGCTGCAAATCCTAGTTTTTCAATAGTGGACCAGAATTTACCAGATTCAAAATAATCATTGTGAGTTACTTTTCTGCATACCTTATACCCATAGATTAAGTCTAATATTATGAATAGAAATGACACACCTATTAATGGTGCAGCTGGTGCTAGTATAGTTGCTATACCTGTTAGCCAACCAACTATAGATTGATATCCATTAGCAAATATACGTCTCGCAAGATTCATTATATATAAACTTCTACTCAACACAACTTAAAGATTATTTACTGAAAATAAAAATGCTAGTCAATTTATTACTGCTAGCATATGTTAAAGTCTCTGCAATTATATAACTATAACGTACTCATTATTCGTATGTTCTATTTCCCTTACGTATATCCAGGTAATCTAATAGCTCTTTATGTTTAATAGTTTTAGTAAGTAAAGAATAACAGTTAGCATGTTTAAACCATCCTATGTAGCTAGCCATTTTTCTTCTATAATATTTGTAGTTAGTACTCCTTTTATTCAGTTTAGCATTCTTCTTACAGTATCTTTTCTTTAATGCTTTTCTAACTAAAGTAAAATTATGATATATTTTATATCCAACAAAATCTATACTTCTACTTTCTACTGGGAATACCTAATAGTTATTCTTTAACTATAGTTTTAAGTTATCTTTTAAATACTACTTTATATCTCTAAGTAATGTCTGCAAAGACTATTTATCTTTATAAAGTATTACTATATCATCTGCATATCTATAATAATACTTTATGTTTTTATCTTCTTTAACCCAGTGATCAAAGTAAGATAGATACAGATTAGCAAAGAACTAAGATAAGTAATTACCAATAGGTACTCCTTCTGAAGAATCTATTATTTCATCTAGTAACTATAATAGTTCTCTATCTGCAACTTTTATTCTAATTATTTGTTTTAATATATCATGATCTACTGAAGGATAAAACTTTCTAACATCTATTTTAAGACAGTATTTAGTATTCTCTCTATCTTTTAGATCATGCTATATCTACTTAAGAACTTTGTGAATTCCTCTTTTCTTGATACAACTATAAGTCTAAGGTATCATCTAATTAATCCACAAAGGTTCCATTATGTTCATAATAGCGTGATGTACTATACGATCTGGAAAGTAAGGTAGTTTAAATATTATTCTTTCTTTAGGTTCATATAACTTAAAAGTAAAATATTCAGAAGTTTTATAAGTATGATTAACCAACATATCCTGTATCTACTTACAAAATCCTTCTATGTCTGCATCTACTTTCTTTACATCGTCTCTATGAGTTTTATTCTTTCTAGCATTATGATGAGCTAGCTTTATATTATCTAAATCTGTTATCTTCTAATATAAATTCTTAAATTTCTTCATAGTCTGAAATTACAAAGAGCTTTCGATATTTCACTACTAACCCTTAATAAATTATTTATATTTTTTACCAAGTGGTAAGGTCCTTCTCAGTAGTTGGCTATTATATGATAGACTGAAAAATATTATGATACGCAATTTTATTGAACTGATATTAGCATTGGAATTACTAACCTCATTATTGGAATTAAGATTGAATAGACCAGCTTTGCTGCTATTGTCAGAGTTACTACTTTTTTACTTAAAACTAATAATGCATACTCGTTCTAATTCTAGAGAAGCAACCTGTGGGTATTACTTAACTATACCGTATTGCATAATTAAGTCATTACTCCGCCCACGGGAGATATGTTAATCGAGAACCGACATGAGCATAGGAACCACCAACCCCCACAATATAGGAATGAAGAGTGAACAGACCAGACGCGCCGCCATTGCCAGAGTGACCACCGATTAACAAACAGTGTTCTGAAGTATCTGTATTGTCCCAGTTATAATCACACCAGTATGTAGATTCTGAGCCATTAGTACAAGCTGCTGCAAAGAAATCACAAGTAGGTGTAGCTCTAATTTCAGTTTTATAACCTGTCACAACTGTTGCTGTTGTTAAAGGTTTATAACTAGTATTTTTATTATTAGCAAACTGTTCTGGTTTAATAGATTTATACCAAGTCCTATAGCCTCCTCCATAAATACTAATAACGTCATCGGTATGTTTCCACACATGACCAAATGGATTTTCAATCCCCCTATATCTATTACATTTACGTGTAATAGTAGAAGTATTATGACCAGATGAATCTGTCTATTGTATAGTTACTGTAACTTCACCAGATCCACTACCCAAACTATCAGAACTTCCAGTAGGAATAAACGAGTAAGTTGTAGCTCCGTTGATAGTAGCTGTTCCTGTAGTACAACCAGAACCTAATCCACCTTGTCTAAATCCTTCAGCTGTTAATGTAGTATTAACTGCTTTTTGACTATTTCTAGTAGCATATTCTACTAAGAATAAATGACATATAGCTCTATGTTCTTCATATGTATAAAGATTCCATTTAGCTTCTCCATCAAACCCATTAGCTCTAGCCCAAGTTCTACCATTAGCTCTAGTAAAGTTAACAGTGGGAATATTTTCTCTTTTACTTATCGCTCTACCGTTTAAATTATATAATTCATATGCGCTAACATATGCTTCTTTATGATGATTCCATCCAGATTTAGCGTGCTGGCATATTTTTAAATTATGTGTTTTTGTATTAAAATTATAGTCATCAGTATACCAAAATTCTGGTATTTTTATCATTATATTTACGTCATTAGTTGCTTGAGATAACGAATCGTTTACATTATGAGAATACTAGCCGCTTGTAAAATTCTCTTTTACAGGAACATACTAATCTTTAAAATGAGATTGACCACAATTAAAAGCAAATGGTTTCATCATACTCTATATAGGCAATGATCTATGCATATCCATATTACCAATACGGGTACAATCTGGATTAGATGATGTTTCTGACCAAGATACACCGTACCAATCAAATTCTTCTAAGTTCTAAGATGTTACATTAAATGTAATATTTCTACTTACCACATTATCAGGTAATGAATTTACAACACTGAATTGAACATATGACGACTGTGGATCTCCATGTACAACTCCATATATTTTGATATTACTGTTTTCAGGTTGACGTATATATATATTTATTCCAGATTCTGTAGTTTCTGTATACCATCTAGTTAAATCATAAAATAATTTAATTCCTGTATGCACTTTTCCACTAATAAGCTAAATATCTGTAAATGTTGGAGCATAACCGTTTACTGACAACTAGTAAACATAAATATAACCATCTACATATTCGACAATTTTATAGCTGTTAGGAAAATACTTATGATTGACCTAAATTTTTAAATAGTTATTAACAGTTGACGATATATATAAAGTATGTTCGATATCCTTAACATTAACGCCATCTACCATATCTGCATTCAGATTGGTACATAGAGTAGTAGAATTAGTTTTGATAGGAGCTAGATTAGCACTGGTTGTTAATGATAACTATCCATCTCCAAATGAAGCTTTAGTAACAGTATTATAACCAAGGTTGAGAGTCTAATTAGTTCCAACACCAAGATACCATTTATTATCTGTCTAATTGTTAGGATAGAATCTCATATACGCACCACCGTCAGATGCAGTACTGAATAATTCTAATTGAGCTCCTTCTGAATTCTTAATATTTAGTATACCAGTCATAGTATCACCAGCTTTCTTTACATAAGTAGTAGTAGGATCTACACCTAATGCACTAGTTACATTAGCCTTAGTTATACTAATAGTACCACCATTTGCTAATGTTATATTACTACCTATCTTAACACCACCTAATGCACTAGCTGTAGCAGCAGGTAATACATACTTATTAGCTTCAGCTTCAATAGCAGCTAGTTTATTCTTTTCAGGAGTAGTATAATCATTAGTACTAAGACCTTTACCTTCAACTTTATCTACTTTTTGAGTCTACAGTTGAGTAATATTACTATTCAATGTCTCTTCTACACCAGTAGCTCTTTCTACTTCATTTGCTATAGCTGTAGTATTAGCTGATTCAGCGCCTTTAGCTCTAGTTACTTCACTAGCTAAATCACTAGTTAGTTTCTATTCTGCTTTCTCTGCTCTAGTCTATTCAGCTGTTACAGTTGTATCTGTATATAACTTAGCCTGTTTAATAGCATTAGCTATAGAACCAGTAGTAGATTCATTACCATTAATAATAGTAAGTTTATCTTCATTCACTTTTACTCTATTAGTAAGTGAAGACACATTGTTATTAATAGTAGTATCAGCTTGAGTTCTATCAAGTATCTCTTGAGCTAAGTTATCAGCTACTTCTTGAATACTACCTTCAATAGCAGTAGTATCAAATGAACCTGATAAAGCATCCCAACCATCTTCAGTCCATACTACGTTAGTACCAGCATCATAATGCTTACCACCTAAATTAAACGCATTAATAATATTATATACATCACCAACTACATTGTTGTCTTTAGGTAGAGCTTCAAACGTACTAGATCCTTTTACTTTATAAGCACCAGATAATTTAGCATCTACTTGTGCCTTAGTATAAGTGTCAGACTTATCTGCTTTTAATGCTAATGCAGCATTAGTTGCAGCAGTATGATCTGTAATCTTATTATCAAGTTCTTCTTCTTTAACCTTAGCTCTATTAGTTTCTACTAAGATAGCTGCATTTCTATCACTAACTTCTGTAGCAATAGCTTCTTTTCTATCCTGTACTTCCTTGTTTATAGCATTAGTATGTTGAGTATCTACTTGAGTAGATCTATTAATTTCATTCTGTAAATTAGTACTAATAGTCTATTCAGCAGATTGAGCTCTATTCTTCTCAGTAGCTATATCATTGCCTAATTTAGTTTCAGCAGCACGAGCAGTAGCAGCTTCTTTATCTATATTACTTTGTAAAGTAGCTAAAGACTATTCTAATGAATCTGAATCAATAGCAATACTAATCGTATTATCTTCACTAATACTAACATCTTTACCTGGCTTTAATTTATTAATTAAGTCATTATAATCACCAGATGTAGCTACTGGTTTAAAATCTGGTTTACCAGTAATATTATCCCATTGTACAGCTAGATCACCAGATGCACTAATCACATTAGTTTCTTGATCAATTTCAATGTTCAAACCTGCAATGAGTTTCTTCTAATACTTTGCACGTATATCAGCAAAGGTATCAATCATCTCAGTATGAAGTTCCTATAACTGATGCTGCTTAACAAAGTCTAAGAAGTCTTTAGATGTAATAATACCAGCAGAACTTGTAGAAGCTACTGGTATTGAAACAGTTTTATTACTTCCATCATACTTAAACATTACCATAGTAATGCCATTAGGATTTGAAGTATTAAACTGTATATCTTTTATTACATCTTTTACCTCTTCATCATCTACTTTACTATCTACATCACCAATGTTTGCTTTATCATTAAGCAATTTGTTTACCTATGTTTTAGTATAGTAGTTGTTAAGGTCAGGTACACCTCCAGAGGCAGCTAGTCTTACCCATTCGGTTCCATTGAAATATTTAATGCTACCACCATAAGGATTATCAGATAAGTCAACCCAATAGTCTATTTCTTCTGGATTAGGTTGAACAGACGTTGCAAAAAATATTATCCTATTCGTTACCATATGTATTTGTTATATTAAGCTGCTGGAGTTTCTAATGCAGCAACTCTTGTAGTTAATGCGTCAATTAAATCTTTTAAAGCTTTGCCTTGAGCAGCAGCTAAAGCTTCTGTAGTACTAGTACTTGTTAAAGTGTTATTTATAGTCACTTTAGTATCTGCTGTAGGAGGTGTATATCCTAATGCACTAGTTACATTAGCTTTACTAAGACTAATTGTACCATTACTATAAGAAATATTTGCTCCTACCTTTACTCCACCAATAGTTTCAGCTGTAGCTGTTGGTAAAACATATTTATTTGCTTGTGCAGCAATACCATCTAGTTTAGTTTTATATGCATCCGTAAAGTCATTACTAGACAATTCTTTACCTTCTACTTTATCTACTTTACCTAATTCAAGTGCTTTGGTTCTAGCACTCTGATCATTGTCAGTATCATCATTTAAAGGCAACCATTTACTATCACCTGCATAATACTTAATTACATTACCTTTTGGATCTGCTGCTAAGTCAACCCAGTAATCAAACTCTTTAGGATTTGGAGCTATATAGCTTCTTGTTATTCTTGTCATATACGTATATTTTAATTATTAATTCTAATGTATTACAAATTGTAATAACTTATGAGTTCCAGTAGGATCACTTATATTTAAAGATACTCTAGCCTATCTAGTAGCATTAGTATCATTAGGATCTAATGTAATATCTATTCTGTCCTACTTTACATCTATGTGTACATAATCTGATGAACTAAATCCTTTTATAATATACAGAGTACGACTAATATCAATAGATACAGTTTCACCAGACTTAATAAATCTATGTGGAGTAAGATTCCAAGCATTAACTACTTCAGGAATAATTGTTCTTGCTTTATTATCCACATATAATATATTATATAAAATAGTTTCTTTTTCCATAACGCATTTTAAGGCGTTTTAAGCCACTTTCTTTATTAAATGAACAACTCATCCATTAAACTCTAAAAGCTTCTTAGAAGAGTCTTTTGGCTGGTATACGTCGATGTGTGACCATCCATCAGTGTTAGCTTCTAATCTAATAGGATATTCAAATAATTCAGCATTCTATCTTACTATATTATTCACTGTATTACTATCTAAATCCTTTACATTAAAATCTATTGCTTTACCTAAACAGTGCGCAGATAAGTAAATACTACTTTTATTCTTTACTAACTAACACATATTACAACGTAATCCTCTCTATGAGAACTATCCACCAGCTTTCCAAGTATTAATAGTAATAGGTTTATTGAATATCTTAGTACGTAGTATATACAAAGTACTAAGTAATTCAGTACTTATAAACTACCAAGAAGTTTCACCAAACTTAGAGTAGCAATGAGGACACACTAATTCCTATATTTTAAAATAAGATTTTAATTTATCTATTAATTCATTTCTGTCCATACTTCGCTGTTTAAAATTTCACTTAACTCATTGCTGTCGTAAAGGTAAGAAGAAATCTCTTCATCTCCCAATACGGGTGCGACAAAATCCTCGTGTAACAGGATCATTGTTCCATCAACACTTCTTCTTGCGTGGATGGGCGGAACAATTCCATGTTCCATACACCATTCTATTGTTACTATAATGTATCTCATTTTGTTATCAAATTTTCAAGTACATAATCAATCAAATCCTGTTCGGTAAACCCGTCATTCTGTTTGGTGGGAACTGAATCGAAGCCGATGGAGTTGTAGAAAGCCAGGTTTGCGAAATAACCTAAATTGTTATATGTTGAAAAGAAAGATGGTCTACCAGTCTTTTCACTGTCTACACTATTATTTACTATTGTTATAATTGTTTTCTTTTTAAGAAGGTTATCTACAATAATAGATTCATTTAATTCTCCATCAATATATGTTATTCCATCAACATTCCTAGCATTATAAGCTATTGTGTTAGCCTCAGTAAAAATTGAAAAATAACTAGATTGTATATTATTATATCCAACTTTTCTTTGGTCATATAGAATTTGGGATAGCCTAAAATTATTACAAGTATAGAATAACATCTTCACCCCTTGTTGCAAGTTCTGCACCTGTCCGTAATCATCCACTCCGTCTGTCACTAGGGCGTTGGGATATTTAGGCAGGAACTCTATTGTTACGTCCATATCTCCTATATCCCCTGTAACTCCTATGGCGTTATACAATGAAGTGGTTCCTTCGGGATAGGTTAATGTCACCTCATGTTCCCCGTTGTCAAAAGTATAAAATCCGCCATTTCTGTTTACCAAACTAACTTGTCTGCCATCAGAAAGACCTGTAATCTTAAACTTATGCGTTGGGTTAGAGTTTGCCGGAACTATGTTTACCATGTTATCCGTAGTGGATAGTTTTTTAGTAATATGAATAATTCTGTTATCTGTAACAGTAACATTTGCTCTATCGGGTAGAATATTAGTGCTAGCAATATCATACCCACCCACACCGCTCATTGCAGCAAATAGGAAATTGTTCAATTTAAGCGGTCTGTTGTTTCCACTGAAATCTTGCAAATAAGGATTGGCTTTTAGTATTTCGTTTGTGGGTACGGATTGTCCTGACGGTAGCTGGGTGATGGTAATGTTACAAGCACCTGCAATATTCCCGTTTCTGAATGACAGATTACCCTTTACGGTTCCTAATGGCGGAATATCATAGGTTCCGTCTGATGTGATATTAACTAATTTTACATTAGCACTATATCCCCAGTATAATTCCTGCCCGTCAACTATACCTTTCACTTCCACTTTCATTCCTGGGAAATTTTTTGTTTGGTCAGGAATGTAGCACTTTACTGTATCGTTCAGTGTAGCAAATCTAGTTATGACAAATGAGGTGCTTGTTATAATTATATCAGCATTTACAGAGGAATGCGGTCTCCAGTCATTAAAGTTTTGGCTGTATGTATCCACAGGCTTTGACATATCATACCAGAACACCATGTGTTCTTTCACCCAATCAGCTATATTAGGTTTATGATTGACGGTTCTATCAATTTCTCTTTCATCTACGATTACTCCTCTATCATCAACATCATATTCTAATACTTTATTGCCTAATATATGGTGCATTGTTATTATTTTCATTTCTTTCTCTATTTCTATACATATTATCTACTAATAAATCAGCTATAACATTTATACCTAACTATTTACTATCGCTGATTAATTGTTCCTACATTACTACTAGGAGCATCTAATAGATGCCCTCTAGTAGTTCTCTATCACTCAGCTGTTTGATCTGATTGTGTAATTGATTGTTCATTCTTAATACTGTTTAAAGCATCTATAAAGAAAGGAGTACCATATTGATTAGCATATTTAGCTATTAACTCTATTTCTAGATCATTATAATCTTCCTCACCTGTAGAATTATATATTTTTAATGCTAAAGCGTGACCATCTATACCTTGTGCAGTCTTGTATAAACCGTTAGCTAACTCTTTAGATATATCTAATATAATAGGTGTTGTTTTATCTAAAGTATCGTACACTTTAAATTTCTTAAAATCAATATTCATAATAAATACTATTTAAAATTATTGTCCTGCATAATCTGTTTCTACCCATCTAAAACTTGGATAATTAGTAACTAAGAATCCCATAGAGTTACCTGGATGTAAATATACAGATTGATTTACAGTATTATTTGGTCTAAAGTAACCAGATATAGTAACACCAGAAGTATCTGGGTGAATCATAATTCTAACATATATTGCAAAATATGTAGGTAAGCTCTTGTATCCAAACATACTAGCTACGTCATGAGCGTTCGGGAGATTGACGTTGTATCCTCTATTAGCTCTAATCATTATTATATTACCTTTACTCATATCTAATTTATAAGTACTACCGGTAATACTTACTACATTTAAAGTATCTCCGTATACAGCAGCTGCTCTTACTGCCGCATTTGGTGAATACAATGCATAATTTTTAGTACCGTTTGCTACATCTACGTATAGACCGTAATTAGCTGAGTCAAAGCCGTATTGTGTAGATGCGTTATAGTTATGATTTACAAATCTACCTGTAGCTGTAAAAGCTCCACCAACTGTAGCAGGAACAGTATCGCTACCTATCATAACATATGATGTGCTATTACCAACTCTAATAAAATCTGGATTTATACTAAGACCACCACCAGAACCTCCAGCTGTTGCACTACTACCAATATGATTTCCACTTATCTCAAATCCAGCAATCTGACCACTATTTATTTTTACAGAACTAAAATTACCACCAGATGCATTTACAGTACCATTAAATGTACCAGAGGTAGCTGTTATGCTACCAGTAATATTAACGTCTGTACAAACAAATTTACCAGTATTACTATTCATTGATAGTTTACCATTATTAGAAGTAAATACACTTCCACTAAAGTTAAAGTCACCCAACTTAGCATTGTTAGCTAGTAAGTTATTTACTGTTAGTATTTCTTGCTTAGAAGATATATTCCAATAACTGCTAGTCATACTGGGTGTCTAACTAGTATTATTCTGTTTAGCTAAGTACACATTACCTTGATATACTACATAGTCTATAATAGTTAAATTATTGTAGTTCTAATACTGAGTGTAGTCATTCTAATACTTAGCTATTGCCTTCTTAGTAGAATTAGTACTAGTAGATTGAGAATTACTATTAACATAATTAACAGTAAAGTATCTAAATAAATAAGGCTTATCTTTATTTAATGCAGGCTTATTAGTAGACCAACCTTCACTAGGAACAGATGTATTAATTGAATTTGCAAAGTATTGTGTAACAGATGTTACTCTAGAATTAGAATATGTTAATAATACTTCAGGTATTGTCTTAGTAATAGTACCATCTGAATATGTTATCTTACTATAAGAATACAGTTTACCTTGAGAGTAAGTACCTGTAGGTACATTAGTAGACCAATTAGTGGTATCATAAGACACACTTTGATCTGTTGACTGTAAGTAATAATTAGTTACACTAGATACATCTTGACCTTTTATTGCATTTGATGCTTTATCATGATAGTATTGTACTCCAGATCTCCATTGACCTCTATCTCTCATGATAGTATAAGTTTCATCTATATCAGATACATCTCCATCAAATACTACTGGAACTTCAGCTGACCATACTTTATATTGACTAGTAGGACTTAATGAACTGTAATCTACACTATCTGTAGTAAATCCAAACCAGAACTTTGTAGTAGATAGTGATGAATTCCATGTAGAAGTAAACGTAGTGCCAGATGTACTGTTGATCTATTGCCATGAACCAGAACTATTTAGATAATAGCTTTTCCAATATCCTGATACAGAACTAGTAGCACTATCATCAACTCTAACTTTTATAGCACTTAGTTTTACATTTGTAGTCTATAAGAATCCCTCTGAAGATCTAATGGCAGAAGGACAACCATTAACAGTTATACTATAACCATTAGATCCTGGCTTACCTGGTTCTCCAGGTTCACCTGGTTTACCATCTTGACCTGGTCTACCTGGCTCACCATCCTTAGACCATTTAGCCCACAGTGCTCCAGTTTTCCAAGCTTGCCATTTACTATTCTCTTTCTTTCTAGTCCAAACATATTCATAAGGTATAGATTCAGTAGGTCCAGTTGGGTTATCATCCCATCCACTAGGTACATAATCATCAGCTTGGTATTCACTAGAATCTACATTTGCAGGTGGGTAATTAGAACCACCAGGACCTAAACTATCTCCACCAACATAGTTAGAGAATCTCTTATAGATGTATTCGTAACCATCACCATCTTTACCTCTTTCGGCATATCTAGACCATATACCAGGAGTAGACCAGTTACCCCATACTTGTGTAGCCTTATCTAAGTATCTCTGAGATACCCATTCATATACTAAAGATGCAGTTACACCCTGAGGATGATTAGACCAACCACTAGGTATATGACCAGCTTGATTTACACTAGCAGGAGTACTAGGAGTTTTACCATCAGCATTTCTAGTATAAATAAATTCAATGCTGTTACCATCTTTACCATCTTCACCGTCAGCACCAGTAAGACGTATAAGGTTAGACCATGCTGTTAAAGTACCATCTGGATTAGCAAATCGTTGAATCTACCAAACATATTGTCCTTCTGATGGAACTATCTCACTATCAGTAGTCCAACCTGAAGCAGCTGTATCTGTTGGAATAGCAGGTTTAGTAGCAGATACTTTCCATCTATATTGATAGTGGCCACCTGATAAACCTTGTTCACCCCAATTAGACCATAGTGCTGGTGTACTAAAGTTAGACCATACTCCATCTGTACGTACACGTTTACAAGTCCATTCTGCTTTATAGTCTTCATTTACTCCCTTTGGATCATCAGACCAGTTATAGTCTTTAGAGCCACCGTTAGATATAGTAGGAATATAGTCATTCTATTGAATAGATGAAGGAGTTTGTGGTACTCTATCAACGTCAGCAGTACGAGTAAATATATATTCATACCCATCACCATCCATACCTTTTTCACCCCACTTAGACCACAAAACTGGTTGTGTAAATTCTCCCCATACACCTTCTCCAATTTTAGCAGACTTCTTTTCACGTTGTGATACCCACTCATACATTTTCTCTTTAGATACTCCTTGAGGACTATCTGACCAACCGAATGGTATGTAATCGTCTTGCTAAGATGTATCCGGTTTATCAGGAGCTTCGTTAACACTAGTTACTTGATAAATAAATTCAAGTTTAGTACCATCAGAACCGTCTTCACCTGTTTCCCCAGTAAGTCTAATAGGATCTGTCCAACCTGATAATGATTTATCTGGATATACAGTAGCTTGTATCATCCAAGTAAATACTTCTTTGCTTTCTCTCTTAGGTGGATACATGTACCAAGTATAGTTATCATCTACAGGAGGTATTTGTGAACTAGTAGGCTTAGGTGGTTGTACACTAGAATTAGTATAACAGAATACTGTATATTGCCCATCTGCTCCTTCTACTGAAGCGCCACGAAATCTGTTAGGATCACCCCATTCTCCTTCATCTACTTTACGAGAACTCTTAGTAGACATCCAAATTGCTGAAGCTGTATAGTTTCTATGCCATCCATAAGAAGTACCATCACCAACAGGTCTATCTGGTGTAGCATCATTATCATTATAAGTTACCCACAATCCGTTAGCTTCAAGTTGGTAACTCATATTGTATCTTCTATTTACTGATATAGCACCTTCACAGTTAATAACTAAATCAATTCGCATGTCATTGATATTAGTTATCTTAGTTACTTTGAATACACCATCTTGCATAGTACATTCTACACCTGTTGGAGTATACTCTACAAAGTAACTTCCTTCATTATATACTGTACTATATGTTAATTCTGTTTTACCTTTCCAAGCTTGTACAGCAAAAGTAAGAGATTTGGTTTGGTTATAATCTTCAATGATATTAAATTCATTATCTACAATTACTGTACCAAACTCACTACTAAGTGAAACAGCGTAAGCGTCTTGTCCATGTAATTGATCTAACTATTCTGGTGTAAATTCAATAATAGAACCAGTCATATATACATTAGTCAAGTATGCACCATCACCTTGTAATTGACCATTATTAGGAGCACCTGGTATAGTAAGACCGTTTAGGTTACCAAACTGTGAAGCTATATTAGTATAGTTCAGAGCCCAAGTATTTACACCTTTTAAATATCGTTTATATGTACGAGTAGCATAAGCACTAGATCTTCTAGTTTCATCAGTAAAGTTACCATAAACAGCAAACTTCATTGCCTTACAAGGATGCTGTGTAGTACCTTGTTTTAATGAATATCTAAATTGTTTACCTCTAGCATCTAGTACTTCTATAGGAGTAAAGTAAGCTGTAGAGAATCCTTGTACTTTATCAAATCCACAATCATCAGTACCAGTTTCAGTATTATTAACTCCATCAAAATTATGGAATATACCTCTACATATATCATTTACATGTATACCACTATATTCACCTTCTTCTAGTTTCAATGTAACTATTTGGTTAACTAAGTCTACATCTTCAATAGTACCAAATGCTATTGAATTCCATAGTTCACCACTTACTACATCTATCTTATTAAATCTCAATTCTGGTACTTCTAAGAACTCTCTAAGGATAAGACTAGTCATTTCACCTCTACCGTCTTTATCTATTTGAGCACCAGTACCACCAATCATACCAGTAACAAAAGTACCTATCTAAACTCCTTGATTTAGATAAGTCATTTTATTACTTCTCAAACCACCGTTGAAAGTAATTATACCTGAAGATACATCATCATATAGTTTACTTATAAACAGCTTACTACCTTCAGATTTAATCAAAGCTTTTACTACAGAAGTATCTACTACACCGCCACCTTCACCACCACCAATACCTAATGCTGATGGTTGGATATTGTGCCATGTACCATCACTAGCATACTACAGTAAATCTCCTTCTGTAATATAAGTAATAGTAACATCTTTAAGAGTAGCTAAATGATTAATTCTTTCAACTAATGTATCAAGCTCACCAACACTAGTATCTAGAGTCTATACATTACCCTACAATGTTCTTACTAATCCTGTGAGTTCATTTAATTCATCTTTAGTTGCATACTATGCCATATCTTAATTATTTTATTGTTATACAGTAGCTCCTGTAGCATCTACCCATTTAGATCCATCCCAAAAGATCGGCTTGTTTATAGTAGTATCAAAGTATTGAAATCCTACTAAAACGTTAGTAGGTCTATTAGAAGTAGTTCCTGAATCAAACCAAGTACCTGATAAAACAATTCTATCAACATTTAGATTTATAACTTTAGTTTTATTTCCAATTATGGTTCCATTTCCAATGGCGCCTCCGATAAAATTAAGTACACTATTTTCAGGAATAGTAATAGTTTCTCCTTTTAAATCTATATATCTAACAATATTATATATAGTGTTATTTTTAGTAAAATCATTTAATTTGCTTGCAAAAATAACTTTTGTAACTAGAGACCCATCTGGATTTAGCCAATCGGATTTAGACCAAGTTAATTCATTGCCAAATTTATCATATGTTTTTGTACCAATTAAAGTATTTGGTAAAGTAAGTATATTAGGAGAAATAAATTCAGCATCCACGGCTTCTGATGGATACGGATCTGTATTTTTAGAATACCACTAATAAGTATTAAGATTAGCCCATTTAGTATCTCTAACTATCAATTTTCCATATTTTGTTGGAACTTTAATATAAATATCTAATGTATAAGATATAGAATCAAATAAATATTTTATATTCAGAAAAGAATCATTACCAGTATCATATACATCAGATAATATATACAATTTATTATCTAAATATAACAGAGAATACTTACTTAATATGTTATATGTTGAATATAAAAAAGTAAAACCGCTTGTCGGAACTTTAGTTATCTTAATGTATTCATAAGATTCCGGAGAATCAGAAATTGCATTATTAAACCTTATAATCCCTAAATTAATATCATAAGTTTTATTTGCTAACTATAGAGTGCCATTTTGTTCAGTTATATCTTCTTCATCAGCTGGAACAGCTTCGTGCTATTCTACCCATTTACCAGTAGTAGGATCTGACTGATTATTAGAATTAAACTTATAATGTTTATCAGTTTCTTTACAATAAGATATATGACCATCATCTAAACTATTTTCAGAATAGTTCTTCATATCCTACAATGTATCAAAACTATCTCTATCAAAGTTAGGCTTTTTTCCTCTATAGTTAAAATTATCAGCTACCTGTATCATATAAAATATATTTTATAATTATCTACTGTGGATGCGTCTTTCAGTATATATACATTATATAATATACCATCTATAGTTACAGCATTCCTCTAAAATGACTCTTTTATCTCAAATTGATTTTGATCTTTTATGCTATTTATATCTCCAAATTCATTAGGATAACAATATAATATCTTTTGATAATCAGTACTAAAGCTTTTAACAAATTCTTTTGTATCTTGTAGTACATAATCTAATTGTTTTATATTATCTTCATTAATAACAAAATTATCTGATACTACACCAAAATAACATTTTTTATTATCTCCATGATATTCTGGAATATCATATTGTACTTCGTGTCCTAATAACTTTTCTATCATATATAACATCTTTTTAATGTCTTCTAATTTTGTTTCATATTTAGAAGATTCCTATACTAAATCATATATGTAATTAGCACAGGTTAGATTAAGAATTTGGCAATCATCATAATCAATGTTATACTTTACCTATTCTTTCAATCTGCATCCATTTTTATATTCTTCTTTTATCATAGCGCACACATACCATTACAACATTTACACACTTTATTAGGAGATAGGCACTTACTACAATTATGATAATCTATCATACCTAACATTCTACTAAGATCTATGTAATGTTCAATAGCATCTTTAGTAAGATTGTGCTCTAAAGCATACTACAATAACTATGATCTAAAATCACACATCATTATTATATGCTTCTAATGTTTATCTAAACATGTATTACAATACATAGTAAGTAGATTTACTTTAGCTAAATATAATTCATTCTGATCTATTGCTATAGCTTCATCTCTATTACCCTCTGATGTAAGAACGCTTACTATAAAAGAAGTTTCATTATACTCAGTAATATCAACAATAACAGTATTATCCTAAGTAACAAAGTCAGATATTACATGAGTATGTTTATCATCTTCATCAGAATACATATTCTTTTGATTTACTATTGAATCTAGATAAATCTTATGTACATTAACCTTAGCATCTAAAGTTATAGTTATAGTATCATTCTTTAGTATTGTATTAATTATTTTCATATCTACAAAAATTAAAAAGGCGAAGCCGAGGATAAAACCTCAACCTCGCCTGGTTTTTAAATAAAGAAACCGTATTATGCTATTTTAACTCCAGTAATGAAAGAACCAAGTGCTTTAGCAAATACTGATGTTTTGTTTCCTTCTGCATGTTCAACATAAACTTCAGTAGTCAATGGAGTAGTTTTGATATACTGATTATCAGGGCTCAAATACAGATTATCATTTTCAATAGTAAAGTAATCGTAAGTAGCTCCTTCAGTAACAAAACGTTTAGGTTCGATAATGGGATATGCATCTGTAAACACATGACCTTTGTAACCCAACATACGTACTTCCATATCACGTACTTGTTTCCAGAAACCTTTACCTGGGTGACCAGCAGTTTTCTTAATAGTTGCACCAGCAACAGCTTCAGGAACATTAGATAGCAATGCACCAGGGATAGTAACATACAAAGAAGCTTCCATAGAAACTACAGAGTATTCATTCAATGAATAAACACCTTCGTTATCATCTTTAGGCATAGCAGTTAAAGTCAGTTTATGACTTGCAAATGCAGCTGTTACTCTACGATTTGCATGTTTGTTGATCTTCTTCAGCAATGCATTACCCAGATCATCAGCAACTTCACTTGTAGCAACTGTTCCATAAGTATGAGTAAACTGACCTGGAGCTTCATACAAATCTTTATAAACAATGCGCAGTACATATCTATGACCAATTACAGGTTTTGCACTAGTCAAATCAATTTCAATTTTCTCTGCAACAGGTACTTTGTAATTTCCCATTACATAAGAAGGTTTAGAAGCCTTCTGAATGGCATTAGAATATTCTACTACTTTCTTAGTAGAGCTAGTACCATCAGGCATTGTAACTGTCATATCACCAGTACATACACCAACATAGATAGTAGAAGCTTTCAATGCATCATCCTGATCTTTGATCAAAGCTCTATTCTCATCAAACAAAGCAACTTCTCCTGCATTCAAATCATCTACTGTAGTATAGCTAGCAGGACATTTCTTTCCGATCATTACGGAATCAACTCTTGTAATCATATATAAAAATAATTAATTATTAGACTTAGCGCTAGTCTAGTTTGTCCTTCTACTTTCCTTATTTCAGATTTCCAGGTCAGACAAACGCATTAATTTATTTGTTATTCCATTGAAGCAATTTCGTTGGAATAAGCATTATAGTGCTACATTGGTTTAGTAGCAAGATAAATCTAGATTGCCATTTTCACAATTTCCATATGTGTATGTTCTGGCAAATCTGTATATTCGGTATTAGTAATATTGCTTGAATTAATTTTAGATGGCTTAGTTAAGTATGTAATCTCATATTCACTTACTTTATATTTACCGTCTGTGTATAATATTACATTATTATCTTGAATTAACTTTAAAGGTCTAGCTTGACAATATTTTAATTTGTGTTCAGATAGTGAATTACTTAATTGTCTATCTAATGTTTCAATTGTAGATTCTAACGTATCTGTATACTTAACTATATATGCACCTAAATCGTCTTTTTCCCAGCATTCGTTAGGATATTCATCACTCGGCTGTATACCAGCAGTATCTCCAAGTAATAATACATAATCATCTGGTAATTCAACAGAATATGAATTTTTAGTTCCTTTGGATATCTAAGTATTTGAATAGTTTCTTTTACGAATTAAAGTACGCAAATCATCTATACGTTTTTCTGTCTATTCAAATCCTTGAGCTTTAAAGTTAATACCTGAGTATCTTGTTTTATAAAATTTATCAATCGCCTCATTAATGAATGATATAATAGTGTCTGAGGATAGCTTATCCTTAATAACTAAATTAGGATCCATTAACTATAGCCTACGTTCAAACTCGATTTGAAATCCACGATTTGTCATAATCATTCATCTATTTGGTTCAACTGTGATTTAGTCTATATTCTCTTAGACTCAATGTCTTCTAATGCTAGTTCTACAGCTCTGTTAATTACTTCAAACTACATATACTCTGGTATTTCACTCATACCTTCAGCTGGTAAGTCTTCTATCTTAGTAGGAAACTTAACATAGGTAATATCTACAGAATAGCTATTACTACTCATAGCTAAGTAATCATAATAGATATATAGAGTATTATCTTCTATTACAGCTACTGGATCTTCTATCCAAGGATTGTTATTGTAAGTCTTCTTGAACTTAGTAGCGTCAGAATGATCTATTAATTTTATAGTAGCTTTGTTACTATTGAAGTTTAACACTGCATCTACAAAGAACATTCTGTCACCGTTGAATAAGTTAGTAACATAACATCTATTTGAATTTGTTTCAGTATTAGCAACAACGTTAACATCTGTACGTACTAATTTTTCTAAATCGTGAATACGTTTTACAGATCCTTCAAAGCTAGTCTTTAAGTAGTTATTACCAGTAAATTTATTACTGATTTCTTGGTATAAACCTTGATCTAACCAGTAATCTATTTCTTCTGGTAAGAAAGCAGGACAACCCCCAAAGGCTACGCTTTGAGAGTTCTTGTCCATTGCTACTTTAAAATATGAGTGAAATTGTTCTCTAGTCATTATTTAGATTTTATTTCAGACATAATACTTAAGTAAATATCTTGATTCTTTTTGTCTTTCAAATATGCAATTACATCTTCAAGACCGTTACCAATAAGATCAGTACCAAAGTAATATGATGCTCTGTTCTTACGAATAATATTTTTACTTAAAGCTTCTTCAATTACAAAGTTAATTTCTTTATTAGGATTATCTACCCAAATTCTAATAAATCTTGCTGGATCAGCTTCTACGTTTTCACCAAGTCTAGCTTCAACTAATTCATTAGACATAGTGTCAGCTTTAACTCCAAATAGTCTAAGACATTTGCGCATATCTTCAAGACTCATCTTATCTAATGCTCTATAAGCATCACGTTTAACTTTGTTAGCTTTATTAATTTGTTCTGCTTCAGCTTCTTTATTTATAAGTACATAATCAGTAGATGGAGTTACTTTATCAATGCCATTTGCTACTCTCTTATGTCCTAATAGGAATAAATATTGCAATTCTCCTTCAGGTCTATCAGTATTAATTACTAATTCTTTCTTACCAATCTTAATTGCAAATGTATCCCAAAATGTACTATCAGGATCTAATTCTCCTTCAGCTTTACCCATTTTCTGTTCTAGTTCTCTAGCTTTATCTGCTTTTAAACCAGTGTATCTACTACCAGATCTAGTCCAGTAAGAACTAATAAAATCAAAGCAGTTAGACCATTTAATCAATCCTGTCCAAGGATTTACTTTTGTCATTCTAACGATTACTTCCATAATTATAAAATTAGATTATCAAGTTAGTATTATAGGGGCTTGCTAGCATTCAAGCCCCTAATATTTTTTAACTGAATTACTCAGCCATCATGATCAGTTCTCCACATGCGCGGGGGTCTTTCAACATAATACCTACTTCACCCAAGAAGTGTACTGAGTAACCATCCTTAGCATTAGAACGAACTTCTGTGTTAGAGTGAGCGTAACCAGCAGGAGTTACAGAACCAGCTGTACACCAGTTAACGAATTCACGATCTTTACGAACTACTTTAACAATGTTAGCTTCACCATCACGACGACCCAAATCCAAGAATGTCATACGGTAAGATTCCAACGGTTTCAAAGTAACAGGATGCAACTGACGATTGTAAGTAGTATTGTCATACAACGGGAAATACTTCAAAGTCAATTCAATACCATTAGACATTGCGTAAGTCTTAAACTGACCACCGAACTTCAAATTATCACCAGAACCAGTTACGAATACTGTGTCAATCAAGTTCATGTTAGCCATCTTTTCTTTAAGTACACGATCAAATTCACGCATACCCATTTCACCAGTCAAGGCAACGAACTTACGTTCATTAGTACCTAATACATTGTAAGACAGATCAAACAAGAAGTCTTCCAACAATTCAGCTGTCAAACGAGTGTAGTAACGTCTGTTAGATGGAGCAATCTGTTCCAACAAACCAGCACCAATAAATGCAGGACGACCGTTCTTACCTTTCAGATTACAAGAACCATCTTTGTTTACGTTGTTCTGATTGTATACCAAAGCTCTTTCAAGACGTTTGTACCACTCACGCATTGCAACCCATTCCTGGAATGTAGACCACAAATAAGAAGTTTTACCAGTCTTAGGATCTTTCAAAGCTACTGCCATAACTGTAGAGTAAGCAGAACCTGTGATATCATAAGACAGACGTACTGTAGTCAAATAGTTACGCATCTTGAAGTGAGTATTGTAATTCAGGATATCAGCCTCTTCACTGTATTCTTCATAAGCAGAAGCCAAACGGTTTACTTGGCAACCAGAAGCTAAAACAGCCGGGTCAATATAAGAAGCGGGACTACCATTAGATACAAATACTGTATAAACATACAGGTTGCCATCTTGATACGGAGCATCCTGAATACGTGCTTGACTCTTATCATCAAATTCGATAGTAGCACCAGGACCAAACCATGCATCTTCCAACCACAAAGTAATAGGAGTATTACCCAAACCTGGAGTAGAATTTTCACCAATTGCAGCACCATTCCATTTAGCGTCACGAATTGTAACAGCTCTATCTTGGTCGATCATAACACCCCATTCAAATGAAGGCTGATCAATAGTCATTACATTTCCAAGACCACCTGTCAACATATCAAGAGAAGTACTGTAACCATTATCTTTAGTACCAAATACGTATGACAGGATAGTAGATACCTCATAAGGTCTTTGCTGAGAAGCGAGACTAATCTTATTAGTGTCGATCAAATCAGAAAACCATTTACCTTTGTATAATTGGAGGTTATTAAGAATATTATTATCCATAAAATACTAGTAATTTAATTTTTTTATTTATATAATTAATTATTATGATATACGCAGTTGTCGTGCAGCTGAGAACCAAATTGGATCATCATCAGAACCCGTAGCTTGTTTTCTAGATTTAGTAGTAATACTACTAGATTTTAAACTTCGTCTAAACTTATCAATAGCTGAATTATTTCCTTCACGTTTAGCAGCCTCAATAAGTTTGTCAGCATTCATTGTAAAGTATGCTGATTCTATCAGATTCTTAACACCACCCTTAGCATAGTCCTTTTGGTACTTTGTTTTACCGTCTGTGTCTGGCTTAAGTATATAATCCATTAAAACCTTTTTATCTTTTTCAGGGACTGTAATACCACGTATATTCTTTAAGCCTTTTATTTCGCTAACAACGTTATCGTAGAATTGCTGTTGTCTCTGCAACTATATCTGATAAGCCTTTTTCTGATCCTCTAATAGCTGTTTCTTCTTTTCCTCTTTAATCTCTTTAAGATCTTCTAAAGCGTCTTGTGCTTCATCTTCAAGTAATCCAGCTTCTTCGTATCTACTTACCAACTTATCAATCTTATTAGTAGAGAATCCTTTTTCTTTAAGTAATTGTTTTACTACTAACTTCTGATTAGCTTCATCTTCAATATCAATATCATCTAAATCTAAATCAGCATCAATAGTTAAATACTTCTTTAAATCTCCACCTTGTTTTACGAAATTATCTAGTGCTTCAACTTCTTCACTAGAGTATTCAGGCTTGCTATTTTCTTCAATGACATTTTGGAAGTAATTAATTAACTCATCAACACTTTTGGGTTTATCTTCGTCTTCTTCAAATTCCCAATTAAGTTTTTCAGCCATAGCATCAAAGAAGTTAGTAACAACATTTTCTTCGTTGTTATCTTCGACACCTTCTTCCTCTTCTGTTTCTTCCTCAATAGTTTCTTCTTTACGAGGTCTACCAGGCTTACGTTTTGGTTTATCTTCAATATCTTCTTCTTCAATTTCTTCTTCCTCAGTATCTTCCTCTACTGGATTTTCTTTATTATTCTTTACTTCGATATTGTTATTTTTAATATCTTCCAATTCTTCATCGTCTAGTGATTCAAAGTCATCAGCGTTAACATTAACGTTTTCATCAACATTTGAATTTCTAAAACCACCGTCTGGATTAGGGATAAAGCTATCTAGTACAGCTTCAAATCCACCTAATGTCATCTTTTTATCCATAATTAAAATATTTAATTAGATTTATGCAAAATTATAATTTTCAATTTCATTAATATTACCATTATCTGCTAATGGCATAGTGTTTAACCATTTTATGTAATCGTCTAGATTTTTAAACTACAAAGCTGCTTTCTTAATAGAATCCGTATCTGGTAAACTTTTTAAATATTTAAGTATATTTTGTTTAGTAGGTTTTATGTTTAATTCTTTCAATCTATCTAACATATTTATACCATAAGCATTCTATTCCATCCAATTCATAAAATAGCTAGTATTCTCAGGGTCTATCGGATTTTTATCTCTAAGTTTCCCCTTAAATTGCTTTGTTATTTTATCTAATTCCGATTTGTTCCAAGAAGGATTATCTTGATGTATATACTGATTAAAATGATTAATTTCGTGATTAGTTATTTCCTAACTAGGAGTAACCGCATTATCTATTTTTATTCTAAAATCTTTCTATGTTGGTTTTATACCATATTGTTTGTATCTTCTTGCAGCTTCTTCCTACAGATCTATCATAGCTTTAGCATCCTATAACTACATTATTTCAGCTTCTGGTAAACTAAAATAATCATTTTCGTACTAGTTTATGATTTTATCATATGTACTTTGTAAATCTACATTATAATCAGATTTAATTTTAGCAGCTCTAGCTCTAACCTCTGGATCATACAATCTTTCAATACTTCTATTGCGTAAATCATTCCAGTCAGATTGTTTCTATAACTTACTTATATCTGGAGTAATTCCCGTTATTCTGTTTAGTTGCTGATTTAATGATTTCTTATAATTACTAACCGTTGGAATGAATGGTACAACTGTCAATGCTGCTAATCCAGCCCCTAACCAATCTTTATTCTTTAAAGCCTGTGTTGCATCGTATATACTTAAAGCGTCACCAATAACTGGAGCATCGTATAAATCAAATACACTTCTTACATAGCCTGCACCTGGGTTATATCCATATGTAGGATTATATGGATCTCCTTTAGGGTCAAAGTTAGTAATAGGTCTTTCACTAGTAGTCTGTGGTGGGATTTCATCTATAGTACCACCATCTGCATACTTCTTCCAATCCCAGTATTTAAGCTAGGGATTATTCTCCCTAGCCTACTTATACTGTTGCATTCTCTATCTAAATGCTTCACGTTCCATAATTATTTACTTTTCTTTCCACTTTTAGATAACTTCTTGCCACCTTTCTTTCCACCACATGCCATAATTATAAAGTTTTAATATAATTAAACCAATTTTTCCTATTCTCTTTGTAAGTCTTTTTACGATTTTTTATTTTATACTTATTTGTATTAATTTCGTAATCAGATTTATCTTCGTTTGCATACGCTTCCATTTCATAAGGGATCGTATAGTATGCAGAAGATGCTGGATAAGTAATAGGATTACCTTTAATCCACTCCTATACATAATCAGCATAATACTTTAACCAACTACCTTTATCTTTAGCCTACTATAAATGTATATTTTCGTGATTCCAAGTAGTAGTTTTAATATCAGATTCTTTCTTTTTGGTTAAAATATACCCACACCAACTCATTGCAGAGTAACCACTAAATGGATAATGATCCATATGCTTATACTATACTTTGTCTTTATTTTTAGTAGTAGTAAATAGCTGCTTTACTAACCACCATGTTTCTTTAAACCAGTTCATACTTATTTAGATTTGGATTCTCCTACTACTTTATTTCTCAAAGCTGTCTTTGCCTTTAGCTTCTCTCTATCCATAGCAGCTTTATCAGACATACGTTGCAACTCAGTTTCATGCTTCATTCTATCTTTTTCAAGCTGTATCTTCTTATTTTCAGCTTCTCTCTTCTGTTCTATTTCTCTACGCTTATTGTTAAGTTCTAATTGTTTAGTAGCAATATCAGAATTTATCTTCTGCTATTCTAGAGCTTGCTTTCCTATTTCAATTGGATCAGGAATTCCATTCATATCTTGATCCATATTCTCAGCACCACGATAAGAATTAATTTGTGCTACAGTAATTTTAGTAGCATTATCTTGTTCTGCTTTATATCTGTCTTGGTCTACTTTATATTTTTCAAGATCCAGTTCAGCTTCCTTAAGCATAAGCTCTTCTTCTTTAAGCTGATTCTGTTGTTCTGCCATTTGTTGTTGTGCTTGTTGTTCAGCTTGCTGCTATTGCTGCATCTGTTCCATTCTTTTCTGTTCAATTTCCTCAAGCCTATTCTTAATCATACTCATGTTATCTAAAGTAATGATTTCAGCAATATCTAACAGACTGGCACCGTTCTGCATAGCAGGTTGTAGCAATTGCTTTAATTGATCTATATACTGTTGATTCTTAGTGCTATCATCTACAAATATATCCATATCTTCGTAGAAGAAATTATCAGATAATTGTACAAATGCTCTAGTAGCATCATCTAATATATAATTCAAGTATTTCTTACTATCTTTCCAAGCAGCTTTAGAAGTGTTCAACAGCATAGTTAATACTCTTCTTTTTACCTAATTGTGATTCCAGAACCAAGGTTCAGTAATATGATAAGACATACTAACAGCAGTATTAGTATTACCCACTAATTCACTAGCAGCAATCTACCCTTGTCTTTGTGGAGTAATACCAGTAAGCTTAGCTACCATATCTTCAATCTTCTACATTAATTGAATATACTCAGCTATTACATTACTCATAGTTAAGTCCCAAGAAGATAACTAGTTGAATTGAGACGGTTTACCTCCCTCACGTCCTGGTATATCCCATCCTTCGTCATAAGGATTAATAAAAGCTACACCTAATGCACTCAAGTAATGCATCCACTTGTTAACATCAATATTCATAGATTTAGGTATCTAAGTAATATCCATTACTGCTACTTTACCTTTATCTCTAGATAATGCTAATTCAAGTCTATACCATACTACAATATACATATACTGTAACGGTTTCATCATACTTACTAATGATCTAGGCTTACTATTAGTATTATTATATACTACACCAGTGTAAGGCAATTTCTGTGAATTAGGATTATCAGCAGATATATGTTGATATTCAATAGGTTGAATTCCTATATACATATCATCACCGATTCTATATCCTTCCCATACTTCAATAATCCAATCCCATTCTACAGATTGTTCTGTACCTGTTACTTTATAATCTTCATCTACTTGAAATTCTTCAACTTCTCCAGTTTCTGGGTTTAGTAAAGTAACAAATCCTATCTTTTTGAAAGACTTCCAACAGCAATGATATACTACTATATGATCTATATCAAATGGATTATCTGTAAAACTATTAATCTTGTGTAGTTTAATAGATTCATAATCTATACTAGTCTTTCTTATCTCTGGATTATTACCTGCTCCAGGTCTTTGATCAATAAGTTCTAATAACTCATTTAGTTGTCTTTCAGACATTTTATCATAGAATCTGTCGTATATTTCAGTAGCAGACATGATCATCTTTCTGCGGCACCATGCTGCATCATCTATAAATTCTAAGTCTAAAGAATGCTCATAATCGAAGTACATAGGGTTTACTCTTTCTACATAAGGATCTCCATTGATTACACCTATGTAGTATATTTCTTCTCCACCTATTAAAGCATCTTTCCAGCCTTTATAGAATTCATGAGTAAGATTCAATTTTCTCTTGAGGAATTGCAATGCATGATAAGCTTCAGTTTCTGCTATATCCTTATAATCTTTCTATAGATACTTAGCTATAGCTTCCGGAGTCTAGATTTCTCCTGTAGCTAATGCTTGTTCATATCTGGCTGCTTGTTCTGGACTTAACTTACTAGCTATAGTAGCCTGAATATAATCCATTAGCATTTCTTTGGCTTTTTCCTATAGTTCACTAGCAGCTATATCACTTGTGCGTTGTGGATGAAAATTAAAAGGTCTTTTAGTTTCTTCACCAAGTAACTAATCTACATACGGTTTAATAATATTATAATCCTATGCCATAGCAGGAAATCCATCATCTTGTTTAAATGGATTAGTTACATATTTAAGATCCTTTTCATTATATATGCTATTATATAAATCATAGTAAGTCTACATCTCGTCAGATCTAGATCTACCATTACCACCAAATCCTGAATCTCCAGCGCCTACTACATAGTCTACGCAGGCTTCTTTCCAGGCTTGTGTCTTCTTTGACATTGGTAGTTTCTGTGCAGGGAAACTTTTAGTATTCTTCATAGTTAAAATGTATATACATTATCGTCATTAGAAAATACTCTAGGAGTATCATCATTGAACCAACTCTGCGCAAAAATTGGTCCATCGAAGAGCATCTTCTATTTGTTTTCTTTTTCTTTCTTTTTAACAACTACATTATACAGTTGTTCTCTATATATCATAACCTACATCAACGCCATCACTCGGTCAAAGTTACCTGTATCGTTATAGCTTATTAGCTCTTCTAATAGCGGCTCTGATAGTATCCTAGTTAGGTTTTTCTTACCTGGTGCATACTCTTCATTCAACCATTCTTTTATCATACCTTCCCCCCATTGCTTTATCTACTTATTCATGTGACAACCTTTTCTTCTTTGTACTTTAGAATTACTAACTATATCATTAATAATATCAGGTTGATCAGCTAATAAGTAATCACAATGCTTAGCAGTAAAGTAAGGGAATAGACCTTTGCGTTCATTTTCATACATTATACGCGCATTATAGTATAATGCTAACTTACGTAAGTTTTCATAGTATTCCTCAGCTGTTGCAGGTCTACCAGTATATTCAGCTACTATAATATCATAGTACTCTTCAAAGTTCTAAAACCTCTTATATACTATAGATGATCCTAATGAATTAGTACCAGACTAGTCATGATCATAAGGGTCTACACCTATTATATATAATCCAGCTGTTGCATCTTTAGCTGGATGTTCCCATATAACTATTGAACCAGTAGGATCATCATCTTTACCAAGTGGATACTTAGTAACATCGCCATGTTTCTTAGGTATCCATTTGATACTACCAGATTCGTCAAATATTAAATCACCTACTTGTTTATGATTCTATAACTAAGTATTAGTACGAATAAGTCCTAATTGCTCCTACAGTTCTTTCTTAGGAAATATATTCCCATTAAATTCCAACATTGCTTCTTGTGGAGTAATAGGACGCTCTGCAACATAACGGTCTATAGCAGTAGTATTGGTAGCCGTACTTATTACTTTTCTACGCTCATCTAGTATAAATTCAAGAGAAGGTTTAGTAATGGTATTACCATCATCATCCATATATATTCTATTACCATCGTCATCTCTCGTATCTAGATTAGTATACTATGGAACAAAGAACCCACACAGTTTATCTGTAGGTGTACTATCCCATATGTTCTCAAACCCTAAGCAATTATATCCATCTGGATTATAGAACATATCTTTCATTGTTTCAAACGCAGAACCTTCGTCACCACCAGTTCCCCATACAATCATAGTACCAAATGCTATACCGTCTTGTTCTACAGATGGTCTAGCAATTTGCCATGCTGCACCTAATTCTGAGAATGAACCTCCTTCTTCAAATAGAATTAATTTGGCACGTTTACCACGTACTACATCAGGATTATCTTTCAAAGTAACGCCAATAATCTCTGACTTATAACCCATTTCTACTTCATTGCCAAATTCATCTTTAGTCCAGAATCCAGCTCGTTTACGCATAGTACTGTTAACAGATCGTTTCTTACCCCAAGCTGTATTTTTATCTATAAAGTCCATATAGTCCCAAGCTTTAGTAAGAATACCATCTTCAGTAAGATACTGCTTATTAGAAGCATATATGTATGTTTTACTATTAGGTATTAGATAATAATTACGACATGCCATAGCTCCACCTTTGTAACTATATCCTTTGCGACGTGATTTAAGTAGACATATATGTTTTCCTTTATCTTCTGCTTCCTGTACTGCCTAGAAGTAGAAATAGTCATAGTCATAGAAATCAGGGAATGTTACTACACTGTCTCGTTTTACTTTAGTCTCTCCGTTAGGTAGTTTAGTAACAGTGTTAACTATACGTTGCATTGGACAAAAGTTAATATAAAAATAGTTATACCCAGTGATGTAATCTCCATCCTCTGCGGTATAACCATTAATGCAACGATCTTTCTATTCGTCCCAGTATGTATAATATTCAGTAGTACCAATTGGATACTAACAATAAGCTCCGGTCTTTAAGAATGTTAAAGCCGGAGTTCTAAACTTATCACTATTTATTATTTTCTTCTAGAAGTCAATCATAGTTATGATATTTCCAAAGTTTTTTGATTAGGTTCAACTTTTTCTTCTGTTTCTAAAGTAAGCATATCTAAAGGATAATTTATAGTATCACCAAAATATTTAGTTATTAAATCATCGCACATCTTTTTTAAAGATATTATAATCTTCTTCTTTCCAATATATCTTAGATTTTGGATTTGAGTTATCAAGTGTAATAACCATTAGTTTATCTTCTTTTGGTTTATTATCCATAACATTTATATTTTAATTAGTCGCCCTACCACCGAATCGAACCCGGACCTAGAGGGTTAGAGCCTCTCGTGCTACCACTACACCATAGGGCAATATGCCAGGGAATATTTAATGTCTGTCCCTGTCAGACCTCTCTATCAGTTCAACGAGATTATTTCTTAAACAAACTCTTTAGCCAATGAATAGTACGCTTGATAATACCTTTCTTCTTAGGTTCAGCTACTGCTTCTTTCTTATATTCTTCAATCAAAGACTCACTAGCTTCTTTAGCTGCTTTATTTGCTTTTTGTTTGTTATCAATTTCTTTCTCAAGCACATCACAAATCTCTTCAGTGCTATTACATTTTGTTAAATCAAGTACTTTCTTCATAGTTTCTTTATTTATATTCATATAACGTACCTATTAATTTATTGTTATAAACTTGTGTATAATTTGCACAAATTAAGCTAATTCATAAGGATTAATCTGAGCATCTCCACGTACTTTAGTAGTACTAACTTCTTCAGCTTTAACTGCTTTTTCGAGGAAATCTAGTGTCTGAAAGGTAGCTTTTACTTTTTCCATACCAGCTAATAGATCTTTAATCTTCTTTTCATCTAGTTGCTCTTCTAGAGAATCTTCGTAATACTTACTAATAGTATCTACTTTGTTTCTCATACTATCTAACATTCTTAGATTTCTAGTATATATTAGCTTCTTATAATCATCTTCACAAGACTTTTCTTCTACTGTAAGATTATAATTCTCATCACCAAAGTATAACTGCTTAAGTTTCTTTTCTCTGATATCTGGTTCTAGCTGAAGTACATATGGAGATTTAAAATACCACATAAGTACTATATAACTTATTACATTTGTAGCTTGTGTTTTGTCTGGCTTATCAGCCTCCCATAACTTTTTAAAGAATGGGAGACCTAAAGCATCAGGGTGTATTACTACTTTACCACCATTGATATCAAATAGTTTCATCGTATAGATTCGCAACAATCACAACATAATCCTTCGTTATTAATTTCGCTTTGCTTACTAGCTTCATATTTTTCTAGTCTTACAAAGTAATCTTCAAATAATTTTCCCGGTACTAAAAAATATTCTGTTTTATTGTATCTATCTTCAATACCATAAAAACTGATTATTATATCTCCAGGTTTAGCTGTATATTTATGTTCACCATTAATATATACTTCGCTCTCTTCTTTTATACAATATGCATTTCTAAGAAGGCGGTTAGACCCCAATGGTGCTGGATTCAAATTGTTATCTAATTCAATAGGATAACATTCATTACTTATTAAAACTTTCTTCATAATTACTCAATTACTTCTTCAACACTAGGTTCAAAATTCTCTGGCATTAATTCTTCAGGGTGCTGAGCTCTATACTCTTCTTCAGCTTTAGTATTAGCAATAGCATCTAACAGTTGATAGAATTTCAATTCTACTTCTTCTCGTTGTTCAGCAGGAATAGTAGGCATCAACTTTTCAATAGACTGCTTCATTACTTCTTCAGTAAATTCACCTTGTACAGTTTCTGTTCTGTAAGGCAATCCGTTAATGTTAACATCAATAAAATTTCCAACACCTGATGCACTCACTGGAGTAATTGTAATATTAAGTTCTTTCATATTCTTATTATTTATTTTCATTATTTTGTTCTGCTGTAACTTCTCCAAATCCTTTTTCTCCTCTTTCAGTTTCACTTAGCTCTTCTACTAAAGTGGGTTCTAATATAGAACAAGGTACAATAACTAATTGAGCAAATGGTTCATCTATAGTATATACTGTAGGAATAGCATCTGTAGTTACTTTAAATTTAGCCATCAACTCTCCACGATATCCAGTATCTATTAAACCTACTCCATTTGTTAAAGCTATAGAACGTTTACTAATTGAAGACTTCATCATAAGTAAGCCACAATATCCTTCAGGAATCTCTACCGCTAAATCAGTATGATATACAAGTACTAACTTTCCGCTATTATCTACTTCTTGAGTAATACGAGTAGCATACAGATCCAATCCAGCATCTCCTGCTGTAGCTCTAGTAGGCAACTTACCTTCAGACTTCTTAATCTCTTCTGTACCGTCTTCTTTCTTTACTGAGTAATCTAACTTTTTAAATTTCAATTGTTCCATAAATCTTTTTCTACTTTTCTATAACCCTCTTCTAAAACTTCTACTATCTCTTTAATTATTTCATTCTTAGTTGTGTCAACATTAAGACCTTGTGTAATTTCTTTAGAGTGTACAATTCCATGAGTAATACCTTCTTCATTTTTACGTATTAAGTGAACGTGTAAAGTAGGATTACCGATACGATTTTTATTTACATCTATATCCTATGTTTCCCACCAAATAGCTTCTAAATTATTCATCTTGTTCAATATCTTTTGTATTAATACTAATTGCTTTACCATGATGAAATCCCCAATCTAAGAATACTGTATTACAAAGTACATGATCTATATGAGGTAGTCCACTTTCAGGATCTATTAATTCTCCTTTGTCTATAGCAGTAAGATGTCTTAGTAATGCTGCTTTATATCTTTTCCAAAAATCTGGAAGATTTTGCCAACTATTATCTGAGTATTTCTGAGCTCCATAAGTAAGTACCTTACCAATGTTTTCAACAACATCTAATGGAACTAGATCCATTCTTACTTTACCACAATCATATTTCTTACCATCATTCTCCATCTTCAATATACTTATTAGTTAAACAATTGTACAATCCTTTTATCTGTAGCTGTCTAGTTTCAATGCTGTCTGTATCTTTCAACTTAGCTAAACCTTCTAGAATATCATCCACGAATTCATTGTATGTTAAGGAATAGTTGTTGATCTTCTTATCTGCAACTTCCATTAACTCCTTTAACTCTTCACTAATATTAGATCCAAATTGTTTAACATTGTTCTTCTCAAATTCCCATAGAGCTAATGAATCTTCTTTACTCTGTCTTTCCATATTCTTTCATTACTTTAATAAAACATCCAGCAGCCCAGCCAACTAAATACGCATACCCTTCGTTACCACCACCTGAGAATTCTTCTCCATTCATACCTGTAACTTCAAAGTAATAATCAGTTATGTGAACTGATTCGTGTGCTATATGTGTACCATCTACTTCATCAGGTCTATATATTATGCAAATAATACCCATTTCAGAACTACTATTTAACATAACAGGTCTACATTCTGCAATAGCGTCTCCGTCATACGTCTTTAACATTTCTTCTTCAGCTTCTTTTCGTACTTTATCAAAACCAGGTAATAAGTCGTATATAGTGAATTTTTTCAGTATTATGTATATATCTTCTTCCTTTTCTATTACAGCTATCCAAAATGTTCTAGGATATATATTATCAAATCTTCTTAGTATCATATTCTTAATAGTTTACTGTCACTAATTGCTACATACATCTGTATATTGTTAAGTAATACAGGATCAAAGTAAATAGAATCTAACCAGTGAATCTTATAATTAGGTGTTAAGCATTCTTCAATAAACTGTCTCATTTTGTTTCTTTATATCTCTTTTTTAATTTAAGTTTAAATAAGTAAGCAAACATAATATCTTTAGTATCTTCATCATTTGACATTACTTCTTTAGCAAACTTAAATGGACTATTGCATATTACTTCTATAACAGGATAAGGTAAATTATATTTGTTTGCCAGACTTGAGTAAATTGATATCTTTTTTTGCTGTTGCATTTATATAATATTCACTAGTTTCTAACTCTGTTAAAGATTCTCTGATAGTATTAGGTCTAATAGAATTTATTATTACTACAATATCAGATTCATCTAAATCGCGATTTCTATATAATATATCAGATAACTTTTTAATTTCTTTGTTAGAGTAAGGTTTCTTCGGAACGAAAGAAGTTAATTTTAAATTAGAACGTAAGTTAAAAAGATGTCTAAAATATCGTACTAACCTATTACTTCTATTCTCTACATGTACTATATGCCCATTGTCAAAGATCATATAGAAATGTTTATTATTTATTTTATTATTCATTTACTCTTAGTATTAATGTTATTTGCACCCTATCTTTTATTATCTCTGGAATTAGTATCTTATTAACTACTAATTCATCTTCTGCTTTTCCCTGTACTAAAAGACCCTCTTTCTTGAACTTACTTATATATCTACTTAAGTTATCAGGAGTAATACCCATAGTACTTTTAATCATTCTACGATTGTCAGTATTGGCTACATTTTTACTTACACCAGGTATTGGAGTAAAGTTCACATCTAATTCAACGAACTTAGTAAGTAACTCCAATTCCCTGTTTGTAAGTTGTAGTATACCATTTAAAGCGTTAAGGTATTCATAGTAAAGATTGCCTTTATTAACAGTCTTTACTAATTTATTCATCTAACAAATCTTTAATACTGTTGAGAACTTTATTTAAATTGTGGTATACAGTTTCTGCTTCTACTTTAACACATTGCTGCACATTACCTTCATTATAATCCTTCATCAGTTCGTTATAATCTTTGGTATATGTATCAATCAAAGTATTAACGTATTCTTTTACTTTCTCTAACTTATCACAACAGCATTCACATTCATCCACACCTTCTTGTGCTTCTTCACTGTACCAAATTACATAATCTTTATTGGCTAATTCTTCCATAGTAGAAGAATCAAATACCATTGAAGTATAAGTTTCTGTATCTGATACTACTTCAGATTTCTGAAGTTCCCACAAGTTTAAATCTTCAACTTTAGTAAACACATCACCTTTTTCAGCGAAGCTAAAATCCTTAATTACTTTGTATCCTTCCATATGTCTAACTTTTTATTTAATATCTTTTGTTTAAATTCTTGTATTCTGTTAAAGTTCTTCTTACACTCTTCATACCCATCAATTCTGCCTTGAATGTATCCTTCGTGTTTTCCTTGAGCATAAGTAAGAGCACCAAAGCCAATAACACTTACAAGTATTATTATTATTGTTCCCATAATGCCCTTAAAACGCACTAATATAAAAAGTGTTTAAAATATTTAACATTTATTAATGTTTAGTAAAGTAATAGCAAAAAGAATGCCCTGCTTTGATGGCAGGGCAGCGACTTAATACTCTAAAATAAAACATTCAATCATGAATGATAGCTTATTTAACGACTTTAGCTACAACGTCGTATGGTTTAACTAATTGTGAGTCTTTAAATAGATCAAAGTCTTTAGCAAATTTCTTAGGGTATACTATAGTATCACCAACCTTAATGGTACTATCAGTACCGATTGGAATAGATAGAACAATACCTTTTGCAAAATCTGATTCAACTTCTTTAGTATGAGTCTTTACTTCATACTTATTAAAACCTTCTTCATCCTTTTCCCCAGTAGGGATTTGCTCTGTATATTCTTTAGTAACCATGATAGGAGCTAAAGGTTTTACTAAAATATCTTTTTCAAAACTATATTCCAATCCGTTTACCACTGTTTCTAGTACTTTATCTTCCATAATATTTACTTTATAATATCTATTAACGCAGTAAGTAAAGTAAGGTTACTCATCTATGTGATTAAATTTACGCTTAAAAATATATCCTTTATGGCAGATGTCCATTCTATCTTTAAAGTTAGCGCAGTTCATATTATTAACAAACGCACAACCTACACAACAACCTTTACTAAGCTCAGGAGTAGCTATATAAGTTTTATTCCTGAAAACATACTCAATTCTATCTGCTTTTTTTTGTTCGTTCTTTTCCATAGTAATACCGTTTTAGGGGCTACCTTTTTTATTCAAAGACCGTCAGAAAGGTAGCTAAACTGAGCCTACTTACGATTAGGATTCCCTGGTGCGCTTCTACCTTATGGTAACTTCTTTAAGCGTGGAACGTACTACGATCCCGTGTACTTAGGGCACATTACTTTGTTAATTTATTTAGTATGATATAAGCTAGACATCCTAACATACCTACTAAACATAGTGCAGTAAATTCTGTCATTTAACTGTATTTATTTCTTTCTTAAACTGTTCATATAAATCTTCAGAGAAAAGTATATTCTATTTGTCCTGGTAAAGTAAAGGATCTATAATTATCATCTAGTTTATAG
>CDZH01080595.1_pt1 | contig 105024 bp, 86 predicted proteins | sample 557721 | NCBI WGS metagenome assembly CDZH01 (sample SAMEA3182062, study PRJEB8094) | gut metagenome | biome: human; feature: gut; material: Stool; isolation source: human stools | place: Canada | collected 2013-01-14 | reverse complement strand
CTATTTTAACACAGATGCAAGCGCTCGCCAAGACCCTGCCGGAATATTCTCTTGTGCGCGAAATGCCCTGCATCGGGGACACGCTGGCTCCGCGCCTGATCGCGGAGATTGGAGATGTCCGACGCTTTCACAGCAAGCGGGCTCTCATCGCATACGCCGGCATCGATGCGCCGCCGTACCAGTCCGGCAAATTCTGCGCGAATAACCGGCATATCTCCAAGCGGGGAAATCGCTATCTGCGTAAGACCGGGTACGAAGTCATGCAGAGCTATGTGATGCACAAACCGGCAAACGATCCGATTTTTACGTTCATTGAGAAAAAACGCAGTGAAGGGAAATGCGGTAAACTTGCCATGGTGGCAGGCTTGAATAAGTTCCTCCGAGTCTATTATGGTAAGGTCACAGAGCTCTACCGCAGCTTGCCGCAGTAGAACGAGCTGAGATCTCCAATGCTTTGTTTGAGGCGGCCAAACAATCCGTTTTGCCGCCTCTGCTTTGCTATGCTCTTTTTCCACCCGCAAATTTTCTTTCAATTGGGGCTTGACTTTTTAGCAGGTTTACAGCGGTGCGATTTTCGAACGGTTGAAAGTCCCTTTCCATTGACTACAGCGGCGCAAAATATACAGGTTGTGCCCACATACATTTCCCGGTTCTCTGTGACCCCCCACTATATCAAATCCGGCAGAGTTGCCGCCACCAACGCTGTTCCCCAACCGTTCCTCATTGCGGTTTCAACTTCTCGCACAAATGGCCCACGTTTGCTTTCGCGGGTGAAAGCGGGTACACACTCGCCTTCGCCAACAGGATGGCACACAGCGGCTTACGCGCCGAAACAGGGAACGTTTCGGATGGGGCGCTATCATTACCCTCGACATGAGCAGCACGTTCACGAACATCCCCGGGCCGGGTGTCAGAACGGCAAACTTTGCCGCTTTTGGGCCTTGGTCGGGGGTGCTCTCGAAGAACACAGAAAGCCTTCGGAACAGCGATGCGCTTATGCGTGTCGCTGTCCCGAAGGCGTCGCGGCCCCGCTGGGCTGCGTGATCCAGTGAGTGCGCTATTGATTATGTGGTGAGCATGATTTACTACGCATCGCCCACCTCTCTACCATGCCTGCGCCGAGAATTCGGCTGCGTCATGCTCCGGCCACGCAGAATAGCGGTCAAACTGAAACGCTATCGGGTTTCCTGGTCGCAAGTAATCCAAAATCGTATCATCTATGAAGAAGATTTCACCATAGCTATCTTATCTATTCAACATATCCTTTTTCTCCCTCAAAAGTGAGTGTTATGTGCAAATCATTTTTCACATCACTTTTGAAAAAGCTTTCAGCAACTGTTCTTTCCTTCAGATGAAAAATGTGGGCCCATTGTTCTCGGTTTTCGTTATTGTCTGTATTTTCAATAACAAGCACTTTTTCTTCATCATTTTCCAAGAATGCAAAGGATTCACAATTTTCAGTAGTCCCGCTATAAATCGTGCTTTTCTTCCCGTCGTATTCAAACAACTTCGGGGCTTCAAGTGTGAGACTGCCTATTAATGCATTCAATTCTTCTTTGCTACTCGGATTTGAAAGAATTACCTTCTTCTCATCGAATTCCTTGCATAACAAAGATACAGGGTATTTCTCAAACAATTCCGCTAATTCCTCACGGGAATACTCAATCGGTTTCTCCTTGGCATTAACAAGCGCAAATACTCCGATTACCGCAGCAAAAGCACAAATCATCACGAGTAGCTTTTTGGATTTCATGTATTCAGCCGCCCTCCTGTCAGAAATTAGGTTGCCTTTTCGATTTTCTCTGATTTTTACAGATATTTTGCTGATCCCGCTTGCAAAGCGTCAGTAACCGATTCCGTCAGCTTCTTGCTCTCCTCCAGCGCCATTCGCCGCCTATGCCGTCTTTCTTTTGGAGCCCGGTCAGATTGAGTGCCTACCACAGCTGTTTGCTATCCAAGAATATTTTGCCATACGCGGCAGAGGCTGTCAATGCCAAATCTCTAAGCAGTAAAACCACCAAGAGCTGCGCAAAGGTCATACTAATTGACATTGACCCACGCCGTGACCCACGAACAGAAAAAACGCGGCGGAAACATGGAACAGAGAGTATCTGCGGGTGAGGAAATCCCGCGGCAAACCCGCTTTATTCTCCCAAAATCCCGTAGAAGGCCGCCCTATCGAATCTTCACACGCATGAGGCCACTGGTTCGAGTCCAGTAGTCTCCACCAGAAATCACCGGAATCACTTGATTCCGGTGATTTTCTTTCGTAATCCGCAACTTTTTTGGACGCTTAATTTTCGCCGTTTCTTCAAGACTCACACGCTGACCCACACGGGGAAAGGTGCGGAAAGTACCGGACAGGGCCAGACAGGATTTTTCCTGACTGGCCCTGTATTTTTTTGCCATATTTACCGCATCTGCTGGCTGATGACCCCACCGATGGTGTCTGCGGCGTCCTGCTTCATCTGGGCCGTAGCGTGGGTGTAAGGGTCATCATGTACCCAAAATCATTACAGCGTACAATATCCATGATTCGTGATTTTGCACGTCGGCAGCTTTCTTGTTCTGCCCGTTCGGGATTTTTAGCTTTTCCCGGCGGCGCAACATTATAGCGCCGTTTTCGTTTAATATCGCCTACGCCCATTGGAAAGATCGCGTGTGTACAAACTTGTTCTTCGATTAAATCAGGGTATTCTTTCAACCGTGCGTTCGTGTAAATTTCTCGTTTTGGATGGGATGGAAGATTCTGAATATGTTGGTACGGAGCGCACCAGCGCCAAGGAAGTTGCAACTGCTTTTAAAAACGGTATCTGGGCGCTGTTGATGCCCGTCATCATTCTGGGCGGCATTTATTCCGGCCTGTTCACCCCTACTGAAGCTGCCGCTATTGCCGTGTTCTATGGCATTATTGTCAGCGCCTTTGTGTACCGCAATATGGGCATGAAGGATTTCCTCCATGTGCTGTCCGCATCTGCTTCTTCTACCGCCTCTATTCTGTTCCTGGTGGCGAATGCCCATATTTTCAGCTACCTGCTGTCCAGTGAGCAGATTCCGCAGAAGCTGGCAATCCTGATGACCAGCCTGACCACCAACCCCACCATGATCATGTTCCTGATTATGATCGTGCTGCTGATTGCCGGCTGCTTCCTGGATAACGCCGTGGCCGTTATTCTGCTGACCCCCATCTTCGTCAACGTGGTTCAGGCCATGAACATCGACATCTGCTACTTCGGCGTGTTCCTGGTGTTCGTGCTGGCTATCGGTCAGGTTACGCCTCCCGTGGGCCTGTGCCTGTTCGTTGCCTGCGATATCGGCAAGGTCTCCATTGAGAAAATCAGCCGCGAAGTTCTTCCCTATGTGGGCGGTCTGATTGTGACCGCAATTCTGCTGGTGCTCTTCCCCCGGATTGTCACTTGGCTGCCCAGCCTGACAAAGATGGCTTGACGGAACTGTAAGTTTGCCTCTAAAAGTTCTTTAAATGCAAACGGACCTGGCTTGCTATGCAAGCTAGGTCCGTTCATTTGTGTTTGAACTTGTGTTTATTAGGTGGAGCGCAGCGTGTAGATTCTCAGTCTGCCAGAGTTTATATAAGGGCGTGGGTAGGAAACGGATGGCTATCCGTAGGGATTGGGTATCTCTTTTTGCAGCTTGAAAATGCAGGTATGCACCTTCGACCTAGCTGAAATCGTGGCAAATTCGTGGCAAATTGCTGGAATATCTTGACTTTATGCGGATGATATGCTAAAATTTTTCCGGTTTTTAGGTGACTGTCTGCGGGTAGTCCGCCGGGAAATCCATTAGAATTTAACAGATCGGAGATACATATTATGGAAAGAATCAAGACTCTCGAGACTCGTAGCCTGTGCGACAGCGCCAAGAACGGCGGCTGCGGTGAGTGCCAGACCTCCTGCCAGTCTGCCTGCAAGACCAGCTGCGGCGTGGCAAACCAGAAGTGCGAGAACACCAACAAGTAATCAATCGCAATTTTCAAAAAGCTGCCGCCTGTTCAGGCGGCACTTTTTCTGTACGAGGAGAACGGAAGAATGGTACATCAGTATCAACTGAACGGCTACAACATCGTGCTGGATACCTGCTCCGGTGCCATTCATGTAGTGGATGAGGTAGCCTATGACATCATTGCGCTTTACCCGGATCACACGGCGGATGAGATCGTAACGGCAATGATGGAAAAATACGGCGCACGCGAGGATGTGACGGAAAAGGATCTGCGGGACTGCATTGATGACGTGGAGGCGCTGAAGCAGGCCGGGAAACTCTATACCCCCGACACCTTCGCGGACATGGCCGGCACGTTCAAGGAGCGTTCCGGCGATGTGGTGAAGGCGCTGTGCCTGCATGTGGCGCACACCTGCAACCTGAACTGTTCCTACTGCTTCGCCAGTCAGGGCAAGTATCACGGCGACCGCGCGCTGATGAGCTTCGAGGTGGGTAAGCAGGCGCTGGACTTCCTGATGGATCACTCCGGCAGCCGCACCAATCTGGAGGTGGACTTCTTCGGTGGTGAGCCGCTGATGAACTGGGACGTGGTGAAGCAGTTGGTGGAGTATGCCCGCAGTGTGGAAAAGGAGCGGGGCAAAAATTTCCGCTTTACGCTGACCACAAACGGTATGCTCATCGACGATGACGTGATCGACTTCGCCAACCGGGAAATGAGCAATGTGGTGCTGTCGCTGGATGGCCGCAAGGAAATTCATGACCGGCTGCGGGTGGACTATGCAGGCAACGGCAGCTATGAGCGCATTGTGCCTAAGTTCCAGAAGCTGGTAGAGGCCAGAGGCAACAAGAACTATTATATGCGCGGCACCTTTACCCATGCCAATCCGGACTTTACGAAGGACCTGTTCCACATGGCGGATCTGGGCTTCACGGAGTTGAGCATGGAGCCGGTGGTGTGCGCGCCGGAGGACCCCGCCGCACTGACAGCGGAGGATCTGGAGATCGTGAAGGACCAGTACGAGCTGCTGGCCAAGGATATGCTGCGTCGGGAAAAGGAAGGCAAGCCCATCACCTTCTATCACTACATGCTGGATCTGACGGGCGGCCCCTGCATTTACAAGCGGATCTCCGGCTGCGGCTCCGGCACGGAGTATATGGCTGTGACCCCTTGGGGAGACCTGTATCCCTGCCATCAGTTCGTGGGTGAGGAAGCCTACAAGCTGGGCGACATCTGGAACGGCGTGACCAATACGGCCCTGCGGGAAGAATTCCGCTCCTGCAACGCCTATGCCCGTCCAGAGTGCAATGACTGCTGGGCGAGATTCTACTGCTCCGGCGGCTGCGCGGCCAACGCCTTCCACGCCACGGGTTCTATCCGCGGCGTTTACGAGGCAGGCTGTGAATTGTTCCGCAAGCGTATTGAATGTGCCATCATGATGAAGGTGGCGGAAGATTCTGCCAAGGCCAACGGCTGATGGAAACGCCCATTGCTGATTTTGCCCGGCGGTACGCGGATTCCGGGATGATCCGGGCGCACATGCCCGGCCACAAGGGAAAGCCCTTTCTGGGCTGTGAGACACTGGACATCACCGAGATCCAAGGCGCGGACAGCCTGTACGAAGCGGAGGGCATCATCCGGCGCAGTGAGTCCTATGCCGGGGAACTGTTCGGCTCTGGCCGGACGGTGTACTCCACGGAGGGGTCCAGCCAGTGCATCCGGGCGATGCTGTATCTGGCGCTGACCTGCGGAAATGGGTCCCGGACGGTGGTGGCCGCCAGAAACGTACACCGGGCGTTTGCATACGCGGCGGCCCTGCTGGATTTTGAGATCGTCTGGCTGTGGCCGGAGCGGAGCGCATCTCTCTGCGGCTGCCCGGTATCGCCGGACACATTGGAGCGGACGCTGGCGGAGATGCCTGCACCGCCGGCGGCGGTCTATCTCACCAGCCCGGACTATCTGGGCAGCATGGCGGACATTTCCGCTCTGGCAGAGGTGTGCCGGAAACATGGTACGCTGCTGGCGGTGGACAACGCCCACGGCGCCTATCTGCGGTTTCTGGAACCATCCTGTCACCCGCTGGATTTGGGCGCAGACCTGTGCTGCGATTCGGCACACAAGACGCTGCCGGTGCTGACCGGCGGCGCGTACCTGCACATCAGCCGTGCGGCTCCGGCATCTCTCCGGGAGAGTGCAAAAACAGCGATGGCCATGTTTGGCTCCACCAGTCCGTCCTACCTGACGCTGGCGTCGCTGGATCTGTGCAACCGCTATCTGGCGGATGGATATCAGAATCGCCTGCGGGAGATGTGTGGGCATCTGGAGGAAGCGCGAAAGGCGCTGACGGCTGCCGGTTGGCAGATAGAGCCATCGGATCCGCTGCGGCTGACCGTCAAGGCCCCAGCCGGGATGACCGGCGGGCAGTTGGCGAACTGTCTGCGTGAGAGCGGTGTGGAATGTGAATACGCCGATCTGGATTTTTTGGTGCTGATGCTGACACCGGAGAATCGTGCGGCGGACATCGAACGGCTTCTGCATGCTTTCGGAACAAATGATGCCGTTTATGCGCCGCAGCCGACGCTGCCGCTGGCCCGTGGAGAACGGGTATGTTCCGTGCGGGAGGCGCTGTTTGCTCCACGGGAGACTGTACCGGCGGCACGGTCGCTGGGCCGGGTCTGCGGCGCCCCTACCGTGGGGTGTCCGCCTGCGATCCCCATTGCGGTGTCCGGTGAACGAATTGGCCCGGAAGCGCTGGAACTGTTCCGGCGGTATGGCGTGGAGCAGGTGGAAGTCCTGCGCTGAAAACGGTTTTGAGAAAAGCAAGACCGGCAAATCTGAACACAGACAAACCGCAGGACCGGCAGTATTTACCGGGTCTGCGGTTTGTTTTCTTGCTGTATGCATCCGGCTTGTGAACTGTGGAGTCTTGCCAACGGCGCGTTTTGGGGATGGCCTTCTGCCGATGAGGGAAAATAAAACGCCCGCTGTTATAGTAGGAATGCGGTCTGGCAACTGCAAGGTGTAAAACGAAGGGAGACCACACAAGAAGGAATACCACAAACAGTTTATCAAAAATCTTCCAGTGTGCCTCTTGGATAAATTACCAGAAAGTCCAAAGACTAAGTGTAGTTTCACGAGGATAAGGAGATTTGAAATATGAAAGCAACAGGAATCGTGCGGCGCATCGATGACCTGGGCCGGGTGGTCATTCCCAAGGAGATCCGCCGCACTATGCGCATCCGCGAGGGCGATCCGTTGGAGATCTATACCAGCCGGGATGGCGAGGTCATCTTCAAAAAGTATTCCCTCATGGGCGGGTTGGATGATTTTGCGGCCCAGCTTTGCGAGACTATGAGCCGTTCCACCGGGGCTATCTGTGCCGTGACAGACCGGGACAGCGTCATTGCTGTGGCCGGCGGCGCCAAGCGGGAGCTGCTGGGCAAGGGCATTACCGCCCAACTGGAGCAGGTTATGGAGAACCGCCGCATCTACCAATATGACGGTCAAGGGCCCCAGATCCCGGTATCCGACAGCAGTGACCGCCTGATGGCCATTGTGGCCGCGCCGATCCTTTCGGAGGGAGATCTGCTGGGACTGGTGCTGTTCATCAGCGACAGCCCCGCTGCTGCCGGGGACGCGGAGTATAAGCTGGCCCAGACCGTTGCTGCCTTTTTGGGCCGGCACATGGAAAACTGAAGAGATCGACAGCGGCAGGCGGCCATGGGGTGATCCATGGCCGCCTGCTATATTGGTTCTTGAAAGCGGGCGATTACAGGGCGGAGCTACTGCATTTTTGCAAAATGCAATCGCTTACATAGGCGGCTTCGTGAATTATCGAATAGAACCGGTGACGCAAGGAGCGCTGCATTCAAAGAAAAACATCTGGATTTGTAAATATTGCATAATACAGAAAGATGTTGTTTTTAATATCTGTAGAAAATGGCGATTATCTATTGCAATCCAAATTTTGCCATGATATCATATTCACAAATCACGGCACTTGGCGCTTTATTTTATTGCGCATGAATGTAAGCGCTTTCTTACACTGGAAAGGAGAACCGGTTTTATGGATACCCCAACGATATATGATGTATCCCGCCTGTCCGGCGTCTCCACCGCCACGGTCTCCCGGACCTTTACAACGCCGGACCGGGTGCGGGAATCCACCCGCCGCCGGGTTTACGCCGCGGCGGAGGCGCTGCACTACCAACCCAGCGCCATTGCCCGGGCCATGGCCCGGCAGCAGACCGACAAGATCGCGTTTCTGATCTGTAAAGAGGGCGCGACTATCCTGGATGAATTTTACGCCAGCATTTGCGAGGGCGTCATGCGCCGCGCCAACGGCACCAACTACCAGCTTCTGATTTCCACAGCGGAGGAATGGACCCGCACGGCCCAGAGCAAGCAGATCGAGGGTGTCATCCTGGCAGGCAACGCTCAGGCCGATCTGATTTCCGAATTTCAGCGGCAGAACATCCCCGTGGTCCTGGTAAACAACCGGGCGGCGGGCTTCGATCTGCCCTGCATCGTGGCGGATGAAGCCGGCGGCGTGCATCAGGTAGTCAGCCATCTGATCTCTGCCGGACATCAGCGGATCGCCATGCTGATGGGCCGCTTCTCCCCTTATGTCACCAGTGCCCGTTACAATGCGTTTCTCTCCGTTATGAGGGAAAACGGCCTTTCGGTGGATGAATCCGGCGCGTTGATGTGCGACCGGGATATCCAGAGCGCCACAGAGGCAGCCCTCCGTCTGCTGAGCCGCCCGGATCGGCCCTCCGCAGTATTCGCCTTTAACGATGTGCTGGCCGCCGGCGTCATGAAAGCCGCCCGGCGTCTGGGACTCTGCCTGCCGGAGGATCTGGCGGTGGTGGGCTTCGACGATTCCTCCGTCTGCCCCATGATGGAGCCGGAGCTCAGCTCCATCCATGTGGATTGCCGCCGGATGGGCGAGCTGTGCATGGAGCACATGGCTGCATTGCTGGACGGTGCACAGGATGTTCCCCGGCTGACGGTGGTGCCGGTGAATCTCAAGATCCGGGCATCCTCCCGCGCCGCAATCTGACAGAAATTTTACACAGGCTTCACCTGAGTTTGATTGTTTCAGCACTATATAAAATGTATACTCTTCGGTGGAAAACGTTTTTCACTCAATAAGGAGGCGTTCTTGTGAAACGGAAAAAGAGAATTGGAACGGTTGGAAAGGCCATAGGCTGTCTGTTTTTTCTGATGGTCTCGCTGTTTCCCATCTACTGGCTGGTGGCAATGGCAATCCGGCCTACGGATGAAATGAGGGGACATATCGCTTTGATTCCCCAAAGTTTGACAGGCATCCATTTCGCGGAGCTGTTTTCGGCCAAGAACTTCGGCACCGCCATCATCAACAGCTTGCAGACTACGTTCGGTTCTCTGTTCGTCTCGCTGGTTGTCGGTATCTGCGCGGCCTATATCATCGCCCGCCGCCGGTTCCGGTTCGGCCTGAAAAAGCCCATGACATACTGGGTCCTGCTGGTGCGCGTGCTGCCGCCGGTGGCCTTCACCATCCCGCTGTACATTATGTTCAATAAGCTCGGTATTCTGAACACCAAGCTGCCGGTACTGCTGGCCTGCGTGCTGATCAACGTGCCGCTGATCATCTGGTTCCTGATCAGCTTCTTCCAGGATCTGCCGGAAGAGGTGGAGGAAAGTGCCAAGGTGGACGGCGCGACCGAGTGGCAGCTGTTCTGCCGGATCGTGCTGCCGCTGGTGGCCCCCGGCATCGCGGCAGTGGCCATGCTCTCCTTCATGTATGCCTGGAACGAGTACACCTACACCGTCATTTTTACCCGGACCGCCGTCAACAACACCGTTCCTCTGGCGCTGGCCCTGCTGAACACGGAGGATAACCTCACCAACTTCGGCCTGGTGGCCGCAGGCGGCGTGGTTTCCGTCATTCCCATTACCCTGTTTGTGATCTTTGCGCAGAACTACTTGATCTCCGGACTTTCAAGCGGTGCTGTCAAAGAGTAACAAAATAAAATCCAACAATTCAGATTAGGAGGAAAACAAGATGAAAAAAGCGTTGTCCCTGATCCTGGCGCTGGCTATGGCCCTGTCTCTGGCCGCCTGCGGCGGCGGTAAGACCGAGACTCCCTCTGACAGCAATACTCCCGCTGATAATACCTCCGCAGAACCCACCAAGCTGTCCCTGATCCTGCGCGGCGGCACCTATGCCGACGTGATCAAGGAGTGCCTGCCCGCTTTCGAGGCTGAGCACAATGTTGTCTGCGAGGTGCAGGAGCTCTCTGAGGGCGACCTGTACTCCGGCATCGCTCTGGACGCCATCAATGACAAGGGCTCCTATGACCTGTGCATGGTGGACGGCTCCTGGATGGCAGAGTTCACCGAGAACGGCGTTCTGGCCAACCTCACCGAGCTGGGCTACTCTCTGGATGAGGACGTGATCCCCGCTACCACCACCATCTGCTATGTGGGCGATGACCTGTATCTGGCTCCCTACTACGGCAACGTGACCGTCCTGCTGTACAACAAGGCCAACGTGGAAGCCGCCGGTTACACCGGTGACACCATCCTGTCCCTGGAGGATATGCTGGCAATCTGCGAAAAGGCCAAGGCCGACGGTAAGCTGGGCTTCATCTATCGTGGCGACAGCCAGAACAACCTGGTCGTCGACTTCCTGCCCATCCTGCTGTCCTATGGCGGCTGGGTCATCGACAGCAACAATCAGCCCACCGTCAATACTCCCGAGTTTAAGGACGCTATGAACTTCTATCTGAAGCTCATCGCTACCGGTTCCGCCCAGGTCAAGGATGACCTGATCGCTTCCTGCGATACCGGCGCCGGCACCATGGGTGTGGGCTGGCCCGGCTGGTACACTCCCACTGCTGATACCGCTGCTGATTACTGCGCCATCACCGGTGCTGTCGCCAAGGGCGGCGAGACCCACAACGCCAACGTCTACGGCGTTTGGACCATCGGTATCCCCAGCAACAGCCAGAACAAGGAACTGGCTACCGAGCTGCTGAGCTACCTGATGGACAAGGATGTCCAGAAGTCCACCGTTCCCTCCGGCGGTGTGCCCTGCCGTTACTCCAGCCTGCAGGATGCCGAGATCCTCAAGACCTATCCTCAGTATGAGGTTGTCTGCAAGGCTCTGGAAGGCGGTATGTATCGTCCTGTGATCGCTGAGTGGACTCAGTTCTACACCATTCTGGGCGCTGAGATGGACAACATCGTCAACGGCGTCAAGACGGTCGATCAGGGCCTGGCCGATGCCCAGACTCAGCTGGAAGCTCTGATGAAGTAAGCATTCCGCTTACATCCCCATTTTGCATGTAATGAAACGTGCGGCCGGGCGAAAAGCCCGGCCGCACAACAAAAAAGAATGTTTCCCCCATTCCTTTTAATGATTACGATCCGTAACGCTTCTGAAATGTGAGGCCGCTGTCATGAAAAGAAACGTAAATACCAAACTCCGCTCCGCAGATGCCCAGACCAAACGGTTTGGTTTGGGAATGCTGTCCCCTACCGTTGTGATCCTGCTGATCATGACGGCGTATCCTTTGTTCTTTACGCTGGTTTACAGCTTTACCGACTACAACCTTCTCCGCAGCCTGAAGAAAGGGTCTCATTTTATTGCCCTTCAAAACTATACAAAGCTGCTGAGCGACCCTTATTTCCAGCAATCCATTCTCAACACCGTCAAGTTCACTATTCTTGCTGTGATCTTTGAGATGTTCATCGGTCTTGTGATGGCGCTGTTTGTCAACAGTCTGAAACGGGGCCAGAAAACCATGCGCACCCTGCTGCTCCTGCCGTATCTGCTGCCTACCGTCACTGTGGCTCTGAGCTGGCGCATGATGCTCTCTCCTAACTACGGCATTGTCAACCAGGTTTTGCAGGCTCTGCACCTGCCGGTCTACAACTGGTTTTCCGATATCCACACCGCCTTTGGCATGTTAGTGCTCATCGACGTGTGGCAAAGTGCTCCCTTTGTCTTCCTGCTGCTGTACGCTGCCCTGCAATCCGTGCCGCAGAGCCAGTACGAGGCTGCACGGATCGACGGCGCAAACCGCTTCAAGATCCTCTTTTATGTGACCCTTCCCAACATCAAGAACAGCCTGGCCCTGTGCGCCCTGCTGCGTACCATCGACAGCTTCCGTCTGTTCGACAAGGTGAACCTGCTGACCGGCGGCGGTCCCGCCAACAGCACCTCCACCATCACCCAGTACCTCTACAACTACGGTATCAAGTCCCTGGACTTCGGCTTCGGCAGCGCGGGCGCCATCGTGATGACCGTTCTGGTCCTGCTGCTTTCCAGTGTGTACATCAAACGTGCGATTTCGTAAGTGCTTATGGAAGAGAAGAAGTTAACAGTTACTTTTGTAAATGTGGGCTACGGCGAGGCCATTCTTCTGGAAAGCCCGGATCCCTCCAAGCCTGACGGCGTATTCACCGCCCTGATCGACGGCGGCAGCGCTGAGGACAGCGAATTCGCGGATCGCTCCTCCGGTCGGGTCCGCATTGAGGAATATCTGAAAAAACGGGGGATCCGCCGTCTGGATCTGGCCGTCAGCACCCACATCCATGAGGATCATCTCTGCGGTCTCCTGCGGGCAGCCCGGATCGCCCCCCCGACAGTGCTGTGGCAAACGCTGCCGCCGGATCTTTACCGATCCCTCCGGCCTCTGGACGGCTCCGTGGCGAGAAACCTCTCTGAAAGCAAATTCATGCAGGCCCTGAATGACTACGGCACCCTCTGCGCTCTGGTAGAGGACCACGGCGGAACCATTCTTGCGCCGAAAAGTGGTCAGGAATTGGTGATTGCGCCAGATTTGACCGTTCAGATCCTGTCACCCTCTACAAAAAAACAGTTGGCCCTTGCGGACGAAATAAATGCGTTGTATAATAGTGCAAACGTTTGCAGTACGTTCCTCCAACGGTTGGACGCGCTGGATGCCCGCATGAACAACTACAGTCTCATTCTGCGGCTGAATTACCGGGGTACCCGGATTTTGCTGCCGGGGGACACCAATGTGACGGGCTATGACGGCATTGATCCCGCGGACCTGCGGGCGGACCTGTTCAAAGTGGGACACCACGGACAAAAAGACGGCGTCGACGAAGCACTGGCCGAATTGATCCGTCCCACCGCTGTGGTCTGCTGCGCGTCCAGCGACCGCCGCTACAACAGCGCCCATCCGGACACCATGAAGCTGCTGGCAGATCATGGGGCAGCCCTGTATTTTTCCGACTGTCCCCCGGTCCCCGGTATACGGATCCCGTCCCATGAGGCTCTGCGGTTTACCGTCGGCCCCAACGGCGCCTTGGACGTCCGGTATCTTCCGGCATCCGAAAACGAATAGGAGGAACACACCATGGCAGAAGTCATTTTAAAGAATATCAAGAAGATCTATCCCCATCAGGAGCCTAAGAAAAAGAAGAAGGGCGAGCCGGAGAAAAAGACCAACCTCCAGATCACGGAGGAGGGCGTTCTGGCCGTTGATAACTTCAACCTGCACATTCAGGACAAGGAATTCATCGTGCTAGTTGGCCCCTCCGGCTGCGGCAAGTCCACCACCCTGCGGATGGTGGCCGGTCTGGAGGAGATCTCCGGCGGCGAGCTGTACATCGGCGGCCAGCTGATGAACGATGTGGCCCCCAAGGACCGGGACATCTCCATGGTGTTCCAGAACTACGCCCTGTACCCCCACATGACCGTTCGGGAGAACATTGCCTTCCCTCTGAAGCTGCGAAAAATGGACAAAGCCGAGATCGATCAGCGGGTGGAGCAGGCGGCGGAGATCTTGGACATCACGGAGTATCTGGACCGCAAGCCGAAGGCCCTTTCCGGCGGCCAGCGTCAGCGCGTGGCCATCGGCCGTGCCATCGTCCGGGAGCCGAAGGTCCTGCTGATGGACGAGCCTTTGTCCAACCTGGACGCCAAGCTCCGCAACCAGATGCGGGCAGAGCTGATCAAGCTGCGCCAGCGCATCAACACCACCTTTATCTACGTGACCCACGACCAGACGGAGGCCATGACTCTGGGCGACCGTATCGTCATTATGAAGGACGGCGTCATTCAGCAGATCGGCACGCCGCAGGAGGTCTTTAACCACCCCGCAAACCTGTTTGTGGCCGGCTTCATCGGCATGCCTCAGATGAACTTCTACGACGCTGAGCTGGTGCTGGAGGACGGGCAGTATGCCGTGGTGCTGGACGGCGCCAAGGTGACCCTGCCGGAGGAGAAGCAGGCCAAGCTGAAGGCCAACGGCGCGGCAGCCGGTCCCATCACGCTGGGCGTCCGGCCGGAGCACCTGATCCTCAGCGGCGACGAGGGCTCCATGATCCACGGCACCGTGGACGTCAGCGAGATGATGGGCAGCGCCGTCCATCTCCACGTCAGCGCCTGCGGCAGCGATACCATCATGATCGTTCCCACCACGGAGCTGGAAAGCACCTCTGCATTCACCATCGGCAGCCCCATCGCCTTTACCTTCAACGGCGTTATGGCCCATCTTTTCGACCGGAATACCCAGAAAAATCTGGAAGTATAAAAAGAATTGAGACTGTCGATAAAGTGGTAAATTCTCCGCGACGGTAAGGAAGGGTGTGCGCGGGAAACCCAAGAAGGGTGTCCTGTGCCATTGAAATCCTTAGTTTTCAGAACTTTTATAAAGTTCTGAAAACTTGCCCAGCGGGGCGAAAAAACTTTTTCGACACGCTGTGAATTACTTGAAAGGATCATACAGCGCATCCGCTCGCCCCAGGTGTTGTCTGGGGCGAGCGGACCTGTTGGTTTCATGAGACTATGATGGATTACTTTCGTGAACTGAATTTTGTGTCTGTTGCTCTGCGGCTGCTGCTCTCTGCGCTCATCGGCTTCTCGCTGGGATTGGAGCGGGGACGCAAGCGCCGTCCTGCCGGGTGCCGGACCTATATGCTGGTGTGTATGGGAGCGACCCTGACACTGCTGCTCAGTCAATACGAATACATCATGGTCACCACCAAGTGGGCGTCTATTGCATCTGAAATCGGACTCCGGACGGATGTCTCCCGCTTCGGCGCGCAGGTCATCAACGGCGTCGGCTTTCTGGGCGCCGGTACGATCCTTGTCACCGGCCGGCGGGAGGTCAAGGGCCTTACCACCGCGGCGGGCCTCTGGGCCTCCGCCTGTATGGGCCTGGCCATCGGTGCCGGTTTCTATGAATGTGTTTTCCTGGGAACGGTGCTGATCTTCCTTTCCATGCGCTATCTCCCCATCGTGGAAAACACGATGGTGGAACATGCCCCGTTTTTGAACATCTATGTGGAGTTTGAATCGCTGGATCACATCGGTGATGTGATCGGCCGCATCAAAGAGCAGAACGCACAGGTTCTGGATGTGGAGGTTGACCACGGCAGGGGCCCGGGCTCCAGCAATCCCAGCGCGGTCTTTTCCCTGCGGCTGGCCAAACGCCATAGCCATTCCGACGTGCTGGTCTCCATATCTGAACTGGATTGCGTCTATACCGTGGAAGAATTTTAAAGGAGGGAGAAGATCTGATGCTGCCTATTTTTGATGGACTGCGTGACGTGACGCTTGCCTCCGTCACCACACGAATGCTGCTGGCTGTCCTCTGCGGCGGTCTCATCGGCATCGAGCGGGCTTACAAGCGCCGCCCTGCCGGCTTCCGCACCCACATTCTTATTTGCCTGGGTGCGGCGATCACCACACTTACCAGCCAATTCCTCTATCTTAATCTGCATTACTACACGGATATGGCCCGTCTGGGCGCGCAGGTGGTGGCAGGTATCGGCTTCATCGGCGCCGGTACCATCGTTGTCACCCGGCAGCATCGGGTCAAGGGCCTTACCACTGCGGCGGGTCTCTGGGCCTCCGCCATTATCGGCCTGGCACTGGGCGGCGGCTTCTATGAAGGCGCTCTGCTGACAACGGTTCTTGTATTAGTGGCAGAATCCTTCCTCTCCCGATTGGAATACCGGATCCTGGACCATGTGCCGGAGATCAATCTCTACATGGAGTACACCGGAAAGCCTTGCTTGGAGGAAGTCCTGCGTTTCCTGCGGGAAAATAAGGTCTCCCTTCAGGATATGGAGATCACCCGCAACTCCGACAGCGAGAGCCACAACGCCTGCGCGATCTTCTCCCTGCGTTTCAGCAAGGGCGTTTCCGTGGATGAGCTGCTGACCCATGTATCTCAGATCGAAGGCGTTATCACCGTTCAGGAATTGTGATCCCTTCGGAACCGTGTTATACTGATCCCGCGGCGGAGCTTGCCGCTGAATAGCCTGTTTTTGTTATTTTAACTGATGAGGAGCGGAATATGAAAGAATACGATATCATGGTAGTGGGTCCTGTCTCTCTGGACCACAACATCGATTATTTGGGCAACGAACGCAAAGAGGTGGGCGGCGCTGTTGTGGCTTCCGGCTTTGCTGCCGCCGGCAGCGGCGCAAAGACCGCCATCTTCTGCAAGTCCAACGCGGCGGACGCCGATGTGAAGGAGCGCTTCGCCGGAGTCAACGCAGACCTCTACTGGGCTGCGTCCAAGGCCACTTGCTCCATCCGCAACCAGTACTTCACCGCCGACAAGGAAAAGCGGGCCTGCACCTCTATGGGCGTGTGCGACCCCTTCCGTTTTGAGGAACTGCCCCAGGTGAAGACCAAGGTCTATCACTTTGCCGGTCTGGTCTACGGCGATTTTGACGGCGCTCTGCTGACGGAGGCCGCCAAGCACGGCAAGGTGGGTCTGGACGTGCAGTGCATGCTGCGCCATGTGGAGCCGGATAAGTCCATGGCCTTCCATGACTGGGCGGAGAAGAAGGAACTGCTGCCCCTGATGGATTACTTCAAGACCGACGCCGCCGAGGCGGAGGTCCTCACCGGCCTGACGGACCGCGTAGAGGCTGCGAAAATGCTCCATGACTGGGGCGCCAAGGAAGTGGTCATCACCCACAACACCGAGGTGCTGGCTTATGACGGCAACAAGGTCTACACCTGCCCCATCAAGGCCCGGAACCTCTCCGGCCGTACCGGCCGGGGCGATACCACTTTCGCCGGATATATCGCCGAGCGTCAGCGGGGCAGCGTGGAGGAAGCGCTGAACTTCTGCACCGCCCTCGTCTCCCTGAAAATGGAGACCCCCGGCCCCTTTAAGGGCACCCGGGAGGACGTTCTGGCCTACATGAAGGAATTTTATTGATCGATCGAATACAACCAGCCCGCCCGGAATGTTCCGGACGGGCTGGCTTTTTTCTATCTGTGGTTGGCGGCGTGGCTTACCGGGTCAGCGGGTCCACGGAAATATCCATGTCGATCTCAAAGGCCCGGTTCCACGGGAAGTGGTAATTGGAAAGACCGATCTTTCCCCAATGGGCTGTGACGGTATCCACATGGGGCTTTAGGCCGATGAGCAAGCTGCTGCGCTCTAAATTTTTCAGCACCGGGGCGGTGGCCTTGTCCATCTCCGTTGTCAGACGGTCAACAATGGCGGGACGGTCCAGCTCCGGCAGGCAGAAGTTGTTGGCGTCACCGCCAAGATCATTCCGCACATAGGACAAAATATCCTCCCGTACCACGTTTTTATAGCAGAAATCCTTCAAAATGCTGTCAGCAAGGGTCTTGCAGAAGGCAACCTCCTCCGCCTGCGAGGTCCGGCCCTGAATGAGATGGGCATAGCGGGCTACACCGTGACTCAGGGCCGTGCCGGTGACGATGGCCATATCCAAAAACCCGGCGTAGCTCAACAGCTTGCCCAGCTCCGCTTTTTTCGTCAGGGCGTCATGGAAGGCAGTGCCGTACTGACCGTTGCTTGCATCGATGAGGATCACCGGCAGATCGGCCTTCAGACGTTCATTCAGTGTAGCGGTCAGCTCCTGGATGTACTGCTGCTTCTGGGCGGCGTCCTCCGGCTGGGTCAACACCAGCACATAGAGATCCGCTGGGGTGTCCTCCACCGTCAGGTCAAAGTAGCCCAGATGCTCCGCCACGATCTCCGTCAAGGGTTTGTAGTCATAGTCGCAAGCGGGGCGATCCTCCGTGCCGCCGAAATATTGTACGTTGACCCCTGCGCCGTTCCAGCTCACCTCATTGAGATACAGCTTGGTCACGGCCTTGAAAGCCAGATCATCTACACCGGAAAGGATGACATCGCCTGCCCGCAGACGAGCCTGCAAATAGGCGATCTCATTTTTCTGGATGCAGTCCTCGGAGGAGGAATCGTCAATGCCAATGAGCACATGGAACCGGTCGCCGCCGATCCGGCTGACGGTTTCCAACAGTTCTCCGCTGAGGGTCAGCTTGTTGATCCGGTGCTCCGTGTAGCGGAGGGCGGCATCGTACATCGCGCTGTCCTCAAAGCGCAGCAGATCGTGGCCGTCGGCGTCCGTATCGTAGGTGGCGCGAATATTTTCCAGCGTCAATTCGTCCCCGGTGAGGGTTTTCCGGGGTGCCGCGCCGATGGTCCGCATGGCGTTGTAGTATTCCAGCGTGCCGCCGGCGTAGCCCACGGTGGGGGCCAGCCGCATAACGCTGTCCAGCAGCCAGACCTCGTTGTTGGGGTCCTCCGCCAAAGCGGACAGCAGGCTTTCCAGCAAATCTGTCAGAGGCCACGGCTCACCGTCACGCTCTGTGGTGGTTTCCGCCAGACGGGAGGCCACCAGTCCACCATAGAGCAGCTGGTCCACGGAAAGAAGGTAGCGGTCACAGCCTGATGCCTCCTGTTCCAGCATCCAATCGTACAGGAGGCCGGGATAGCCGCTTTGCCCGGTCCAGGATTGTGTTTCCAGACCGTTTTCGGCGTAATAGTCCTCCATCTGCCCATCCAGCAGTGTTTTGAACATCCATTCCTCTGGCATATTCAGGACATACCCCAGACTTTCCGCCAGATATTCCACCCGGCCCACGTTGTCAGGCCGGTCATCCAGCGGAACGTAGGCGATCACGGCCCGGTCTGACTCTGCATCCGGCAGATCCAGCGGAGGGCGGGCACCGCAGCCGGACAGAAGAGTCAGACATAAGGCTGCTGCCAAGATTCGTTTTTTCATGGGTCCTCCTTTTGGGGTTTTAAATGGGCGTATTCCAAAAAGAGCGGAGCATTCGCTCCGCTCTTTTGTGATCTCCCTTACAGGCCGAAGCTGCTGAGGTCCAGACCGCCGGTGACGCCGTTCATGCTATTCTCCATGGCGTCATTGGCCTGACGCAGCGCCTCATTGACGGCGGAGACCACCAGATCCTGCAGCATCTCCACATCCTCGGGGTCCACGGCCTCCGGCTTGATGGTGACGGAGAGGACCTCTTTCTTGCCGTTGACCTTGGCCTCCACAACACCGCCGCCTACGCTGGCGGTAAACTCCTGCGCCTCAACGGCGTCCTGTGCCTCAGTCATTTTCTCCTGCATAGCGGCAATCTTCTGCTGAAGCTCCGCCTGACGGGCGGCTCCGGAAATTTTGCCGTTGGTGAAGCCACGGCGCGCACTGTAACCCATAGTAAATTTCTCCTTTTATTTGATTTCAATATTGTCAAACTGACTGCCGAATTGCAGCAGCTGCTTCAGATTTTCCTCCGGGGACGGCTTTGGCGGCTCTCCCTTCCGGAGCAGTAGCCGCACCGGCTGGCCGGAGACCTTTTCCGCCTCGGCGGACAAAACGCCCCGTACCCGGTCATTGTCCAAACGGTTTAGAGTGATCTCATCGGGTGCAAACACCGTTAGCTGATCGCCCTCCAACACGCCGCCGCACAGGTCCAGAAACGCCCGGTACATGGGAGGGATCTGACCCTTGCAGTTTTCGGACAGAGCCTTCCACCAGTCACCGCTGACGGGCGCAGCGCTGTGAACGGCCGTCTGTGGCTTCGGCGCTGAAGGAATGGAGGCTGCCGGCTTGGCCGGGACGGCCTTGGGCTGTGCGGGCCGGACAGGAATGGCGTCCTCGGGAATGTCAAAGACCCGTTCACCGGGTTCCTCCCGCATGGGCGGCTCCTCCGGCAGCGGCGGCTCGTCCCAAGGGGGCGGGTCCTCCGCAGGCGGTGGTTCCACAGGTTTGGACGCGGGCTTTGCAGGGGCCTGAGACACCGGTGCTGCCCCGATCGCCTTTGCGGCAGAGACGCTTTGGTTCACGTCGGCGGAGATCGCAGCGCCGCGGGCCGCTGCGTCCTCTAACCGGGTGATCCGGTTTTCCAAGGCGGTGAGATCGCCGCAGAGACTTTCGTCGCACAGCCGCAGGAGACAAAGCTCCGCATCGGTGCGGCGGTCGGCGCTGTAATAAAGATCAGCCGCGGCCTTTTGCAAGGTGGAGGCCAGATAGAGAAAACGGTTGGAGGGAACATCCTTGCCCAGCTGGTCCAGCGTGGCGCTGTCAAATCCGCCGGACAGCAGCGCTGCACCGCCCTCCGGGGCGGTTTTTCGCAGCAGCAGATCCCGGGTCAGGGTAGAAAGCTCACCCAATACAGCGCCTACATCCTTACCCCCGGCGTACAGCTCGTTCAGCAGCAGCAGCGCCGCCTGGGCATTCCGGTCCAGAATGTGCCGCATGAGCTGGGCAGTTTGCAGATTGCCTGCCAGACCCAACACCTCCAGCACCGCCCGGCTGTCCACTGTGCCGCCTGCGGCAGCACATTGATCCAGAAGGCTCAGGCCGTCCCGCAGAGCGCCGTCTGCCAGGCGGCTCAGCAGCTCGGCACCGTCCGCCGTCAGGTCGATGTGCTCCTGACCGGCCACATAGGACAGCCGCTGGGCGATGTCCTTGGGGAGAATGCGTTTAAAAGAGTAGCGCTGGCACCGGGAGAGAATGGTGGCTGGCACCTTGTGGAGCTCCGTGGTGGCCAGAATGAACATGAGGTGGGCCGGCGGCTCCTCTAAAATTTTCAACAGTGCGTTGAAGGCCGCCGTGGACAGCATGTGGACCTCGTCCACGATGTAGACCCGCTTTTTTACGTTGGCGGGGGCGTAAATGGCCTCATCCCGCAGGGCCCGGACCTGGTCCACGCCGTTGTTGGAGGCGGCGTCCAGCTCCAGAACATCCAGAAAGCTGCCGCTTTCCAGTCCCAGACAGCTGGGACACTGACAGCAGGGGTCGCCGTTTACCGGGTGCTCACAGTTGACGGCCTTGGCCAGAATTTTGGCACAGGTGGTCTTGCCGGTACCTCTTGTGCCGGTGAACAGATAGGCATGGGAGGTACGGCCCTCTGCCACCTGCTTTTTCAAGGTCTCGGTGATGTGCTCCTGACCGATGACGTCGGAAAACACCTTGGGCCGCCATTTGCGGTACAGCGCCTGATACATGGAACACACCTCCTGAAAAATCGAATCCGCGGGAAGGAAAAGTGCGCGCGGGCAGCCCCCAAAGGGTGCCCTGCGCATATGAAAACATCCTCCGTTTGCAGACACGGAACCGGCGTCCTCGCGGCACATGGAACATCCCGCTTAATGCTGCTCGGTTCCCCGCCTGACATGGTTCACGGGGCTCCATTGCGCGAGACCGGCTCCGCGTCTGCAAGCGGAGGATGAATTGCGGAATCTATTATACGATATTTTTTCTGAATTATCAACTGGAAATTTCGTTTTTACCGGCAGTTGTGTCGGTGTTTCCGGGGAATACTTGCCTTGACAGAAGGAATGGAGTATAATGGCACCATAATTTTAAACTGGGATTGTTTACCCGAAAGGAGGGGCCATGGAGACCGTTGGGCGTTTCGCGCCGTCCCCCAGCGGGCGGCTGCATCTGGGAAATCTTCTGTGCGCCCTGCTGGTGTGGCTCTCCGCCAGACAAAAGGACGGCCGGGTCCTGCTTCGGGTGGAGGATCTGGATACCGCCCGCTGTCCCCGGAGGTACAGCGAGCAGATGGAGCGGGATCTCCAATGGCTGGGGCTGGATTGGGACATCGGCCCCGGAAGGGACAACGGCACCGGCCCCTATTACCAGAGCCAGCGGACGGAGATCTACCAAGCGGCACTGGAAACGCTGCGGGAAAAGGGCCTTGTTTATCCCTGCTTCTGTACCCGGGCGGAACTTCACGCTGCCTCTGCTCCTCACCGAGAGGACGGGCAGGTGGTCTATGCCGGGACCTGCCGCCGTCTCACCGCAGCGGAGATCGCGGAAAAAAGCAAAAACCGCGCCCCAGCTCTCCGGTTGATAACGCCGGAGGAGCGTTGGGACTTTACAGACGGCCACATGGGCCGATACGAGGAAAATCTGGCGGCGGACTGCGGGGATTTTCTGCTGCGGCGGTCCGACGGGATGTTCGCCTACCAGTTGGCTGTGGTGGTGGATGACGCCGCCATGGGCGTGACGGAGGTGGTGCGGGGCGCTGACCTGCTGGACTCTACCCCCCGCCAGCTGTATCTCTATCATCTGTTGGGCCTGACGCCGCCGGTTTTTTACCATTTCCCTCTGCTGCTGACGGCGGAGGGCCGCCGCCTTTCCAAGCGGGACGGCGCCGTGGGACTGGACAGCTTGCAGGACAGGCTGCCCCCGGAGGAAATTTTGGGACGGTTGGCGTTTTTAGCAGGGTTCAATCCCTCTGCCGCGCCGAAAACGGCGGCGGAGCTGCTGGCGGACTTCGCGTGGGAGAAGGTACCGCGTCAGGATATCCGGATCCCGGCAGGACTTTTCTGTTAAGGTTTTTCAAAACGGCTTGTTTTGGCGGCGGAGCCGCGATAGGATCATGTGGAACCAGTGGGACGGCGCAATGCGCCGGAAAGGAGCACTATGCGGATCATTGTTGTGGGCGCGGGTAAGGTAGGCACCAGCCTGACCGCCCAGCTTATCCGGGAGCACCGGGTCACGGTCATCGATCAGGAATCCAAGCTCATAGAAAACATCATCAATGTCTATGACGTTATGGGCGTTTGCGGGAACGGAGCCAGCTATGAGGTCCAGAAGGAGGCGGAGGTAGGCAAGGCGGATCTGCTGATCGCCACTACCTCCAGCGACGAGATCAATATTCTGGCCTGCCTGGTGGCGAAAAAGCTGGGCGTGGCCCACACCATTGCCCGCATCCGCAACCCGGAGTATGAGACGCAGCTCCGCTTCATGCGGGGCGAGCTGGGCCTTACTATGTCCATCAACCCGGAGAAGGCAGCGGCCCACGAGATCGCCCGTGTGCTGCGGTTCCCGGCGGCCATGAAGCTGGAATCCTTCTCCAAGGGCCGCTTAGAGCTGGTGGAATACCGCCTGCCGGAGGGGTCCGCCCTGGACGGCGTGCGGCTGCTGGACATTTACCGGAACGCCCGGGCCAGAGTTCTGATCTGTGCCGTGTCCCGGAAGGGACAGACCACCATTCCCTCCGGTGATTTTGAGCTCAAGACTGGAGACAAGATCTATGTCACCGCCGCGCCGGAGCATCTGTCCGCATTCTTCCAGTATCTGGGCGTTTTCAGAAAGAAGGCGTCTACGGTGATGATCGTGGGTGCCAGCAAAATGTGCTACTATCTGGCGGACGAGCTGCTGCACATGGGCATGAGCGTGAAGATTGTCGACCAGAACGAGGCCCGCTGTGCCCAGATGAGCGAGCAGCTGCCCCGGGCGCTGGTCATTATGGGAGACGGCACCGACAGCGAGCTGCTGGCGGAAGAGGGCATCGACCATACAGACGCCTTTGTAGCCCTGACGGGGCTTGACGAAGCCAATATTCTCATGGCCATGTGTGCCTCACGGCAGACGGAGCAGTGCAAGGTGGTGGCGAAGATCAACCGCCGGTCCCTGATGGATCTGGTCAGCAGTGAAGGGATCATTGACAGTGTGGTGTCCGCCCGGGATGTGACCACGGAACTGATCGTGCAGTATGTCCGGGCCATGGAGGGCGCCGCCGGTTCTCAGATCAAGACCCTCCACCGATTGGTGGAGGGCGCGGTGGAGGCTCTGGAATTCCATGTGGACCGGGACCCCGATCTGGTGAACGTACCGCTGCGGGAGCTGAAGCTGCGGAGCGGTGTTCTGATCGCGGGCATCGTCCGGCGGGACGGCGAGATCGTCATTCCCGGCGGCAACGATACCATTCGGGCCGGGGACGATGTGATCGTGGTCACCCAGGACACGGCCTTGCAGGAGCTGCGGGATATTCTGCGGCAGGGATAAGAGGGTAGGCTATGAACACACGAATGATCGGCTTTTTGCTGGGGCGGATCCTGATGGTGGAGGCGGGACTGCTGGCCCTGCCGCTGCTGACGGCACTGCTGTACGGGGAACCCCTGATGCCGTGGCTGGCTACCATGCTGGTTTTGGCGGCCATCGGCTGGGGGCTGAGCCTGCGGAAGCCGGAACGCACCGCACTCTATGCCAAGGACGGCTTTGCCGCCGTGGCGCTGGTGTGGCTGCTGATGTCCGCTTTTGGTGCATTGCCCTTTGTGCTCTCCGGGGACATTCCCAACTATATAGACGCTTTTTTTGAAACGGTCTCTGGCTTTACCACCACAGGCGCCTCGATCCTGACGGCGGTGGAGCCCCTCAGCCGGGGCGGCCTGTTGTGGCGCAGCTTTACCCATTGGGTCGGCGGCATGGGCGTGCTGGTGTTCGTCATGGCGATCCTGCCTATGAGCGACGGCCACACCATGCATATCCTCCGGGCAGAAATGCCGGGGCCTACGGCGGGCAAGCTGGTCAGCCGCATGAGCGATACCGCCAAGATCCTCTATGGTATGTATTTTGTCATGACGCTGGTGATGATCGGACTGCTGCTTCTGGGCGGCATGGACCTTTTCGATGCCAGCGTCCACGCCTTCGGTGCTGCCGGTACCGGCGGTTTTTCCAGCCGGAACGCCAGCGTAGGAGCCTACAACAGCGCATATATCGACATTGTCACCGGTATCGGGATGCTGGCCTTCGGCATCAACTTCAATCTGTATTACTTCCTGCTGATGCGCCGCTTCCGGGACGTGGCAAAGTCCGAGGAGCTGTGGGCGTATCTGGGCATCGTGGCCTTTTCCACCGTTACCATCGCGGCCAATATCCGCCATCTGTACGGCGCGGTGGGGACTTCTCTGCGCCACGCCTTTTTCCAGGTGTCCTCCATCATCACCACCACAGGCTATGCCACGGTGGATTTTGACCAGTGGCCTGGCTATGCCAAGACGGTGCTGGTGCTGCTGATGTTCGTGGGCGGCTGCGCCGGGTCCACCGGCGGCGGTCTGAAGGTCACCCGTGTGGTGACGTTGGTGAAGGCTGCCTTTATGGATATGCGGAAAATGATCCACCCCAACGCCGTTGTCAACGTGCGGATGGAGGGCCGGGCCATGCCGGAGAAGCAGGTCCGGGGCGTACAGGCCTATTTCTCTGTATATATGCTGCTGTACGCGGTGTCTTGGCTGCTGCTGAGCCTGAACGGCTTTGACCTGCTGTCCACCTTCACGGCGCTGAGCGCCTGTATCAACAACATCGGTCCCGGCTTGGGCATGGTAGGCCCCACGGGGAACTTCTCCGCCTTTGCGCCGTGGGCCAAGCTGCTGCTGAGCTTTGATATGCTGGCGGGCCGGTTGGAGATCTTCCCCATGCTGCTGCTGTTCGTGCCCTCCACCTGGCGGGGGAACCGTCTGCGGCGCTGGGAACGGCGAAACTGAATTTCATCAAAAAACCGGGAGAGGACAACAGTCCTCCCCCGGTTGGCTTTTTCGATGAAATTTTTAAAGGGGTGCGAGGGCTCACACCACGCCCTGTGCGATCATGGCCTCGGAGACCTTCTTGAAGCCCGCCAGGTTGGCGCCGGCCACCAGATTGCCTTCCATGCCGTATTCCTTGGCGGCGTTGTTGATATTGTGGAAGATGTTCACCATGATGCCCTGAAGCTTGGCGTCCACTTCCTCAAAGGTCCAGGAGTAGCGCATGGAGTTCTGGCTCATCTCCAGCGCGCTGACTGCCACGCCGCCGGCATTGGCTGCCTTGGCCGGAGCGAACAGCAGACCGGCCTTCTGGAAGATGGCGATGGCCTCGGGAGTGGAGGGCATATTGGCACCCTCGGCTACCGCCATGGCGCCGCCCTTGACGATTTCCTCCGCCTCAGCGGCGGTGATCTCATTCTGAGTGGCGCAGGGCAGAGCAATGTCGCAGGGGATGGTCCAGATGCCGCGGAAGCCCTCGGTATAGGTGCTGCCGGGGACCTGAGCGGCGTATTCCTTGATGCGGCCCCGCTTCACCAGCTTGATGTCCTTGATGATATCCAGCTTGATGCCGTCGGGATCGTGGATATAGCCGTTGGAATCGCTCATGGCCACCACCTTGGCGCCAAGCTCCGTGGCCTTCTCACAAGCGAAGATAGCCACGTTGCCGCTGCCGGAAATTACAACGGTCTTGCCGGAAAAGCTGTCATTTTTCAGGGTCTTGAGCATTTCGGCGGTGAGGTAGCACAGGCCATAGCCGGTGGCCTCGGTCCGGGTGAGAGAACCGCCGAAGGTCAGGCCCTTGCCGGTGAGCACAGCGGCCTCGCTGGCGTTTTTCAGCCGCTTGTACTGGCCGAAGAGATAGCCGACCTCCCGTGCACCCACGCCGATATCACCGGCGGGCACATCGGTAAACTGGCCGATGTGACGGTACAGCTCCGACATAAAGCTTTGACAGAAGCGCATGACCTCGACGTCAGACTTGCCCTTGGGGTCAAAGTCACTGCCGCCCTTACCGCCGCCGATGGGCAGGCCGGTGAGGCTGTTCTTCAGGATCTGCTCAAAGCCCAGGAATTTCAGGATGGACAGGTTCACCGTGGGGTGGAACCGCAGACCGCCCTTGTAGGGGCCGATGGCGGAATTGAACTGTACCCGGTAGCCACGGTTCACATGGACCTGACCGGCATCATCAGTCCAGGGCACCCGGAAGGTGATGACACGCTCCGGCTCCACAAACCGTTCCAAAATGCCGTTCTTCTCCAACTCGGGGCGGCGTTCCACCATGGGCTCCAGGCCCTCCAGAACTTCATAGACCGCCTGATGAAACTCCTTCTGATCCGGGTCACGGGCCAGGATCTGCTCATAGACGCGCTTGCAGTATTCATTGTTCAGCATGGGATAGGCTCCTTTCAAATTCTCTGTGCCGGAGGAAATTTTATGCTTTATCTTATCAAATCACAGTTCAGCCGTCCAGTGTATTTTTAAACAAATATGAAAGTTTTACGGGCTGTTCCTGCAAAAAATGACGAGAGAAGATCCTCTGCTGTTCCGGAAAGAACAGCAAAGGATCAAATCGTTTTTCTGTCAAAAACACGGAAGCGGCTTACCGGCCCATAGCATCCCGCAGACGGTCGGTGATGGCCCCCTCGAATACCCGGGAGGAGTGGCCGTGGAGGGTTTCCAGTGCGGCGGCGGCCAGACCGCAGGCGGTGTTGCCGCCCATGGAGAGGTCCATGTCGAAAATGAACTTCACCTCCGGGTCCTGAGGCGCGTTGGGAATGTTGGTCTTCAAGCGGCCGATGCCGGCATGAATCTTGGCAGTGCAGCTGGAATCCAGCTTGAACTGCGTGTCGCAGCCGCAGTTGACGACCCGGTCCTCCGACAGATCGGCTTCCGCCATGGGGCCCAGATAGGCCGGAGTGAACAGTTCCCGCCAGGAGACATCCTCCAGATCGAGGGTGGTGCGGGAGACGATGTTGAGATATCGCAGGCCTACCCGCTGAAAATAGGCGGGCTTGTAGAGCTGGATGAACGCCGCCAGAGGCTTATCCAGCATCCGGGCAAATTCCTCCCAGCCGGGGTAGGACAGCGTGGACAGGGCGATGAAGTCCTTGGTGAGATTCAGCTTCCATCTGCCGTCCTGAGAGAGGAAGTGGTAGTTGGTGACGGGAGGCTGAGGCTCTGGCTTACCGTTGACGATCTGGGGAGGCAGAACGTCCTGCTTCCGGGCGTACTGGGGAAAATCCTCCCGGATACGCTCCTGAAAATCGGCAGGCTCCACATTGTTGATGGAGAGAATGGTGGGAAAGCGCAGCTGGCAGATGACCTCGTGGGCCAGCGTTTTTTCATAGTGGGTGCGGGGACGGTCGGAAAACAGCATAAAAACAGCTCCTTTGCATGAACTATTTGATGGTCCTTATTGTAGCCCCGCCGGGGAGAAAAGTCAACGTTCGGCGGCGGTGAAAACACAGTCCTGTGCGCCCGGTTGGAATTCTCTGCCGTGGTTTCCAGATATTGAGGGTTGTTTCCTGTTGGTGGGTTCCGCTACAATAAAGTTACAAAACGGTTACAAAAAGGAAAGGACGGAACAACCATGAAACGACGAGCCTGCAAGCGCCTGCTGACCGCTGCGGTCCTCTGTGCAGCACTGACGGTCCCCACCAGAGCTGCCCGACGGAGCGTACCGGTGCAGATCGACGGGAATCCTATCGCCGTGTCCGCCTATGTGGAGCGGGGCGTGACCTATGTGCCCCTCCGGGCCTTGCTGAATACGATCGGGGCGTGGGACGTCTGGTGGGACGAAGCCACGGGCCGGGCCGCCGCTGCCTCCGGGGACACCTGCCTTTGGGCGGACCCGGCGGCGGATACCGTCACCATCGACGAAAAAACTGTCCGGGGCCGGGTCACGGTGGAAAACGGCGTTACCTATGTCCCTCTGCGGCTGGTGGGGGAGGCCCTTGGCTGCCAGGTAGAGTGGGACCCGTATCTGAGGGGTGCGACTGTGACCTCTCCCGGTGCGGCTTACGATGCCGGGGAATTGTACTGGCTGTCCCGGATCATCTGCGCCGAAAGTGGTGCGGAATCCATGACCGGGCAGATCGCCGTGGGCAACGTGATCCTGAACCGGGTCAGGAGCAGCAGCTTTCCCAATACCGTGGAGGGCGTCATTTTTGACCGGAAGGACGCAGTGCAGTTTGAGCCAGTGAGCAACGGGCGGGTCTATCTGCCGCCTACCTCACAGTCGGTGGAGGCCGCCAAGCGGGCGCTGGACGGGGAAAATGTTGTCGGCTCCGCCCTGTATTTCTACGCCCCGGCTCTATCGCAGGGGACGTGGATCAACGCCAACCGACCCTATCAGCAGACCATCGGCTGCCATCGGTTCTACCGGTGATACGGGACAGGAGGGTGCTTCATATACATAAAAACCGGCTTCCGTAAAACGGAAGCCGGTTTTTATATGACTATTTAAACGTAGCTCTGGGTGGTCACATCGAACACGCCCCGGGTGGTGATGCGGAGGGAGGGAATCACCGGCAGGGCCATGAAGCTCAGAGTCATGAAGGGATCGATGCCGGGGTTCACGCCCAGCTTGTGGGCGGCATCCTTGGCGGTTTCCAGCTTTTCGTTCACCGTGACCAGCGGCTCGTCGCTCATGATGCCGGCGATGGCCAGAGGCACCTCCGCCACGCTCTGTCCGCCGTCCCACACCACGATGCCGCCGTTCAGCTCCACTACCCGGTTGACGGCGGCGGCCATATCCGTCTCGTTGGTGCCCACCACGATGATGTTGTGGGAATCGTGGGAGATGGAGGTGGCTACCGCGCCGGATTTCAGGCCGTAGCCCTGAATGTAGCCGATGCCGATGTGATGGGTGTTCTTGTGCCGTTCCACAACGGCGATCTTCAGCACATCATATTCCACATCGATGCGGTCAGAGTACCCGGCGTCCACCGTGGTGATCTCGCCGTCCACCATACCGATGATGCCCCGGGGACGCTTCTCGGCGAAGTCCTCGGCGGTGAGGGCCGCCACATGGAAGGTCTTGTGAGCCCGCTCCACCAGATACGGCTCGATCTCCGGGGATGGGAAATCCTGGATCTCGCCGTGATCCACCATGAGAACGCCCTTCTTGTAGACCTGCTCGATGTTGAAGTCCTGGAAATTGTCGATAATGACGAAGTCTGCCAGATAGCCGGGGGAAATGCCGCCCCGGTTGTTCAGCAGGAAGTACCGGGCCGCGTTGTGGCAGGCCACCTTGACTGCGGTGATGGGGTCGGCCCCCAGAGAGATGGCCTTCTTCACGATATAGTCGATGTGGCCCTTTTCCAGCAGGTCATTGGGGTGCTTATCGTCGGTGCAGAACATGCAGCGGTCAGCATACTTGCCGGTGAGCAGGGGCATCAATGCCTCCAGATTCCGGGCGGCAGTGCCCTCCCGGATCATGATGAACTGGCCCCGCTCCAGCTTGACGATGGCGTCCTTCACATCATGGCACTCGTGGTCGGAGTAGACGCCGGCGGCGATGTAGGCGTTGAGGTCGTTGCCCTGAAGGTCCGGGGCGTGGCCGTCGATCTTCTTGTGGTGGGCCTGTGCCGCCACGATCTTCTCCACGGTCTGCTCGTCGCCGTTGATGGCGCCCACAAAGTTCATCATTTCCGCAAGGCCCTGCACCCGGGGATGGTCATAGAAGCTGTCGATGGCCCGATAGTCCAGAATGGCCCCGGACTCGTCCAGCGGCGTGGCGGGGACGCAGGAGGGCAGCATGAACCGCACGTCTACCGGCAGGTCCTCTGTGGCCTGCAGCATATACTCGATGCCATCGGTGCCCATGACGTTGGCGATCTCGTGGGGATCCGTTACCACCGTGGTGGTTCCGTGAGGCAGGACGGCCTTCACGAACTCCGTGGGACTGACCAAGGAGCTTTCCAGATGAATGTGGGCATCCAGGAAACCGGGGAGAACGATCTTGCCGGTGCAGTCCACCTCAGACCGGCCTTGATAGCTTCCCATGCCCACGATCAGACCTTCCGCCACGGCAATGTCCATGGTGGACAGTTCATTGGAGAACACGTTGACAAAGGTGGCGTTTTTCAGCACCAGATCCGCAGGCTCCCGCCCGGCGGCGGCCGCGATGATCCGCTGCTTTTTCAGCAGCTTTCGGTTGATCTTTCCAGCATAGCTTTCCGGCATAGTACCACTCCTTCTATAAATTTAACAGAAATCGGAATTGCTTATAGCAGACATAACGAAATGTAATATCTGTTGTTCTTGGGAGCAGTATACTTGAAAAAAACTGATTTGTCCATAGAAGAGACGGCGGTTTCCCGCCGAAATTTTATCCGGATTTTCGGCAGAATTTGACAGGCGGGGGAAACCGGGCGTCTCAACCGGTTTTTCGCGGGAAATCCATTGCGAAACAGCGGAAAAGAGGCTATAATAAACTTAACTATGTCAAAAAAATCCGGAGGTTTTTCCATGAAGTGCATGGTCATTGACGGCAACTCCATCATCAACCGGGCCTATTACGGCATCCGCCCCCTGACTAACCGGGAAGGGCTGTACACCCACGCCGTGTTCGGCTTTCTCACCACGCTGCTGCGCCTGAAAGAGGAAGAACGGCCGGATGCCCTGTGCGTCACCTTCGACCTCCATGCCCCTACCTTCCGTCACAAGGCGGACGAGGCGTACAAGGCCACCCGGAAGCCCATGCCGGAGGAACTACGGATGCAGGTGCCCGTGCTGAAAGAGGTGCTGGATACCCTGAATATCCCCCGTTATGAAATGGAGGGGTGGGAGGCCGATGACCTGATCGGCACCATTTCCCGGAAATGCGAGGCGGCGGGCTGGGACTGCGTAGTGGTGACGGGAGATAAGGATTCCCTCCAGCTTATCACCGACCATACGAAGGTGAAACTGGTGTCCACCCGTATGGGCCAGACCACCACCAAGGACATGACCCCGGAGACCTTCCGGGAGCAGTACGGCTTTGACCCCATCCATATGATCGATTTGAAGGCCCTCATGGGGGATGCCTCCGACAATATCCCCGGCGTGCCGGGGGTGGGGGAAAAGACCGCCATGGACCTTATTCAAAAATATGGCAGCATCGAAGCCATTTATGAAGAGCTGCCGGATATCGACGCCAAGCCCGCCGCCGTCAAGAAGCTGACGGCGGGGGAGGAGGCCGCCCGTCATTCCTATTGGCTGGCTACCATCGTCACCGACGCGCCCCTGTCCTTTGACCCGGCGGAAAACCGGGTGCAGGAGCCGACACCGGCGGCGTATCCCCTGTTTTTGAAGCTGGAATTTTCCAAGCTGATTGAGAAGATGAACCTGCGGCCGGAGGAAGCGGCCCCGGCGGAGACGGCCCCGGATGTCACCGTCACGGTGGAGTGCGTCACAGCGGAGGAGCAGGCCCGGAAGCTGCTGGATCTGTTCCGGAAGGCGGACCATGTGACGGTGCTGGCTCTGCCGGACCTCTCCGGCGTCATCGCGGACTGCGGCACCGGGGCGGACACCGCCCTGTCGGCGGAGTTTTTCTTTGAGCGGTACACCGGGGACTGGAACGCCCTGCTGAACGCACTGTTTGCTGGTAATATTAAAAAGGTGAGCCACAATGTGAAGGACCTGACCCGGACCCTGCTGGAAAACGGCCTGAACGCCGAGGGCTTCGTGTTTGACACGGCCCTGGCTGCCTACCTTGCGGATGCCACCAGCGGCAAGTATGAGATCGGCCAGCTGTTTGCCGCCTATTTCCACACGGAGCTGGTGAAGCCCGCCTATCTGGACCCGGATGCCTTCTCCCTGCTGGGGGATGTGACGGCGGCGGAGGCTGCCTTCCACAGCTACACCAGCGCCGTGGATGCCCTGTACGGAGTGCTGGCCCCCAAGTTGAAGGAGCTGGACCTCTGGGATCTGTACGCCACGGCGGAACTGCCGCTGTGCCGGGTGCTGGCGGAAATGGAACTGGCTGGCTGCCGGGTGGACAAGGGGGCGCTGGTGTCCTTCGGGGAGATGCTCTCCGAAAAGGCCGCCGCTCTGGAACAGGACATTTACAACATGGCCGGGGAGGAATTCAACATCAACTCCCCCAAGCAGCTGGGAGAAATTTTATTCGGCAAGCTGGGCCTGCCCCACGGCAAGAAAACGAAAACCGGCTGGTCCACCAATGCCGACGTGCTGGAAAAGCTGCGCTACGAGGCCCCCATCGTGGGGGCGGTGCTGGAATACCGGCAATATGCAAAATTGAGATCCACTTACGCCGAGGGCCTTTTGAAGGCCATGGACCCGGACGGGCGCATCCGCACCCGGTTCCAGATGACCGTTACCGCCACCGGGCGGCTCAGCTCCACGGAGCCGAATCTGCAGAATATCCCTACCCGGACGGACCTTGGCAGCGAAATTCGCCGGATGTTCATTCCGGCGGAGGGCTGCGTCTTAGTGGACGCGGACTACTCTCAGATCGAGCTGCGGCTGCTGGCCCACATCTCCGGGGATGAGGCTATGCGGGCAGCGTTTACCACCGGAGCGGACATCCACACTGCAACGGCGGCCCAGGTATTCCATGTGGCCCCCGGCGATGTGACCCACGAGATGCGCCGCCGGGCGAAAGCCGTGAACTTCGGCATTGTCTACGGCATTTCCGCCTTTTCCCTCAGTCAGGACATCGGCGTGACGGTGGCGGAGGCCAAGGCGTATATGGAGGCCTATTTCGCCACCTTCCCCGGTGTGCGGAAGTATATGGATGATGTGGTGGCAAAGGCCAAGGAGCAGGGGTATGTGGAGACGCTGTTCCACCGGCGGCGGGAGCTGCCGGAGATCCGCTCATCCAATTTCAATATGCGCTCCTTTGGGGAGCGGGTGGCGCTGAATATGCCCATTCAGGGCACGGCGGCGGACATTATGAAGTTGGCTATGGTGGCCGTGGAGAAGCGACTGAAACGGGAACTGCCGGAGGCCAAGCTGGTCTTGCAGGTTCACGATGAGCTGATCGTGGAGTGCCCGGAGCCGCAGGCAAAGGCTGCGGCAAAGCTGCTGGAGGAGGAAATGGAGCAGGTGGCCCACCTGTCCGTCCCCCTGACGGCGGAGGCCCACTGGGGCCGCAACTGGCTGGAAGCCAAGGGATAAGGAGTAACATACGATGGAAGAGAAAAACCTGCATGTCCGCATCGTGCCTATGACGGCGGACCATCTGGATGAAGTGGCGGAGCTGGAACGGATCTGCTTTTCTACGCCGTGGAGCCGGAATATGCTGGCGGAGGAGCTGGACAACTACCTGTCCGCATTCCTTGTGGCGCTGGATGACAACGATAAGGTAGCGGGCTACGCCGGTTTGCAGGCGGTGCTGGACGAGGGTTATATCACCAATGTGGCCGTCCGGCCGGACTGCCGGAAGCAGGGCGTTGCCGGAAAGCTGCTGCAAGTGTTTCTTGACTTTGCTCAGGCCAACCACCTGGCATTTCTGACACTGGAGGTCCGGGCCTCCAACTACCCCGCCATCGCCCTGTACGGCAGCCGGGGCTTCCGGGGCGTGGGCCGGCGCAAGAATTACTATGAGCATCCCCGGGAGGATGCCATCATTATGACAAGGGAGTTTGAACAGCATGGAACTGAGAATCCCGTCAGTTGAACAACTGAGGACGATTTATGACCGGGACCTGAAGGAAGCGTTTCCCACAGCGGAATTAAAACCCCTGCGGAATATTGAGAAGAGTTGGGCGGAGGGCTGGTACAAGCCCTACTGCCTGTTTGACGGAGACAATATCGTAGGCGAAGCATTCCTCTGGCTGGGACATCCCGGCTGGGCACTGCTGGATTACCTGTGCGTTTCCAGTATCCGCCGCAACGGCGGCGTCGGCGCGTCTATTCTGGAAAAGCTGCGGGAGCGGGAGGCGGACACGGTGATCTTCGGAGAGTCGGAAGCTCCGGAGGACGCGCCGGACCCGGAGATGGCCCGGCGGCGGTTGGGATTCTATGCCCGGTGCGGTCTGCGGACCGCCGGGTATGATACGGAGATGTTCGGCGTCCACTACAAGACCCTGTATCTCGCCGGCGGCCCGGTGGATGACGCCGCCCTGATGGAAGAACACCGGTTCGTCTATGAGAATACATTTTCTGCGGACAAGTACCACAAGTATGTCCGCATCCCCTTTGATCCCAAGGCGGCGCCGGGGCCAAAGGTGCCCTGGCAGCAGTAAGGCGGAGAACGCCGATCTTTTGGAGAAAGAAGCATTGCTATGAAGATTTTAGCCTTTGAATCCTCCTGCGATGAGACCGCCGTGGCGGTAGTAGAGGACGGACGGCGGGTGTTGTCCGATGCCATTGCCTCTCAGGCGGACCTCCACGCTCTGTATGGCGGCGTGGTACCGGAGCTGGCCTCCCGCAAGCATGTTGAAGTGATCGCGGTCCTGACAGAAAAAGCCTTGGCGGACGCCGGCTGTACCCGGCAGGATATTGACGCCGTGGCCGTCACCTACGCCCCCGGTCTCATCGGGGCCGTACTGGTGGGCTTGAGCTTTGCCAAATCCGTGGCCTACGGCCTTGGGGTGCCTCTGATCCCGGTGCACCATGTCCGGGGCCATATCGCCGCCAACTATCTGGCCTTCCCGGAACTGGAGCCACCCTTCCTGGCGCTGGCCATCTCCGGGGGCAACACCATGATCGTGGACGTCCGGGATTATACGGATCTGGAAATTTTGGGTGCGACCCGGGACGATGCGGCGGGGGAATGCTTTGACAAGGCGGCCCGAGTGTTGGGACTTCCCTACCCCGGCGGCGCGCCCATGGACAAGCTGGCCCAGCAGTCCAGGGGCGGTGTCTACACCCTGCCCCATTCCCATGTGGAGGGTGCCCCGCTGGATATGAGCTTTTCCGGCCTGAAAACGGCTGTGGTGAATCTGGCCCATCACGCCGAGCAGGTGGGCGAACCGCTGGATGCCCCGGCACTGGCACGGGACTTCGCTCAGGCTGTCAGCGATACGCTGGTCCCCCGCGTCATGGAAGCCGCAAAGCAGTCCGGCCGCACCGTCATCGTCGCCGCCGGCGGCGTGGCGGCCAACTCCGTCATCCGGGCGGACCTGGAGCGGGCCTGCGAAAAAGCCGGCTGCCGGCTGTATCTGCCGCCGCTGCGGTGGTGCGGCGACAACGGTGCCATGATCGGCGCACAGGGGTATTACGAATATCTGGCGGGCCATACGGCGGGCATGGACCTGAACGCCTACGCTACCCGCGACATCAGCGAATAAACGATACCGGCGGTCATCGAACCGCCGGTATTTTTTGCCGATATATGGAGAAGCGCTGCGGCTCAGCCGCGGCGCTTCTCCATTATTTAAGAGAGAGGATCAGAGAAGAAAAAGGAAAAGAGAAGAAAAATCAATCCTGAAACAGCGGAGTGGAGAGATAGCGGTCGCCGGTATCTGGCAGAAGAACGGCAATGGTCTTGCCTTCAAATTCCGGCCGTTTGGCCAGTTGTACAGCAGCCCACACAGCGGCGCCGGAGGAGATGCCGACCAGCACGCCCTCCCGCTTGCCGATCAGCTTGCCGGTGGCGAAAGCGTCCTCATTTTCCACGGGGATGATCTCGTCATACACCTTGGTGTCCAGTACATCGGGGACAAAGCCTGCGCCGATGCCCTGGATCTTGTGAGCGCCGCCGTGGCCCTCGCTGAGGACAGGGGAGCTCTTAGGCTCCACGGCCACCACCTTCACAGCGGGATTTTTGCTTTTAAGGAACTGCCCCACGCCGGTAAGGGTGCCGCCAGTGCCTACGCCGGCTACGAACGCATCCACCTGACCGTCCGTATCCGCCCAGATCTCCGGGCCGGTGGTCTCAAAATGGGCCTTGGGGTTGGCGGGATTTACGAACTGACCGGGAATGAAGCTGTTTGGAATCTCCTTTGCCAGCTCGTTGGCCTTGGCAATGGCGCCCTTCATGCCCTGGGAGCCTTCGGAGAGAACCAGCTCCGCGCCGTAGGCCTTCATGATCTGACGGCGCTCCACGCTCATGGTTTCCGGCATGACGATGATGATCCGGTAGCCCCGGGCGGCGGCTACGGAGGCCAGACCGATGCCGGTGTTGCCGCTGGTGGGCTCAATGATGACAGAACCGGGCTTCAAAAGGCCCTTGGCCTCAGCGTCATCGATCATGGCCTTGGCAATGCGGTCTTTCACGCTGCCGGCGGGATTGAAATATTCCAGCTTGGCCACGATTCTGGCCTTCAGACCAAATTCCTGTTCCAGATGGGTCAGCTCCAGCAAGGGGGTATGGCCGATCAACTGATCGGCGGCGGTATAGATACGAGACATAAGATGATCTCCTTTTTATGTTGTAGAATGATTTATTGAGAAATGGAAAACGGATCATTCCTGACAACATCGGAAGCCTGGTGTCATACGGTTCATGGAAATCCTCTTTTCTGAGCGAATAAATATAACCAATCAAGTAGGCTAGTGGGATTATACGGCGGCGCATTTCCATTGTCAAGAGGAAATTTAAAAAAATCCGGGTTTCCAGCAGAAAAACCCGGCGGACACAGAGTGTGTCCGCCGGGGATCGGATGGAGTTGTCTGCAAATGGAGATCACGTCTTGTAAATGCCGCCGCCTACAAATTCCCGCATCAGGGAGGTCTGGGGTACGTCATCTGCCGGGACTGGCAGGAAGTAGTCCAGGAATTTCAGGAGCCGCTTGGCTTCCAGATATTCGTCGCTGCCCCGGGGGACGCCGAACAGCAGCGGCTGCACGTAGGGCTTCAGCAGGGCAGTTTCGTAAATGAGGGAGGAGTTGAACACCGTATCGGCGCTGTCCTGATAGGGGAAGATGTTCTGTTCCTCGCCCCGGCGGACAGAGGGCCACATTTTGATGGTGGCCTGAGCACCGTAGCCCCGGGTCCGGGCGTCCCGTTCAATGCGGCGGAGCAGCCGGGCGTCGGTGGTGGGAATGCGGTTGTGATCGTCGATATTCAGGGTGGTTAGGCAGCTGATGTAAATTTTGTACTTGCTCTCCTTAGGCAGAGAGTGGGAAAATTCGTCGTTCAGGCAGTGGATGCCCTCGATCACCAGTACGTCGCCGTCTCCCAGCGTCAGCTTTTCACCGTTGTATTCCCGGACGCCCTTTTTGAAGTTGAAGGTGGGCATATCCACCGTTTCGCCCTTCAGCAGACGGCTCATATCGCTGTTGAACTGCTCCACGTCCATAGCGCCCAGTCCCTCAAAATCGTACTGGCCGTTGGCATCTCTGGGGGTGTCCTCCCGGTTGCGGAAGTAGTTGTCTGTGGCGATGGGATGGGGCCGCAGGCCGCAGGCCATCAGTTGGGTGGACAGCCGGTGGGAGAAGGTGGTTTTGCCAGAGGAGGAGGGACCGGCGATCATCACGAAGCGGACGTCCTTCCTCCGTGCGATCTCCTCGGCAATGTCACCCACTCGCTTTTCCATCAGGGCTTCGTGGGCCAAAATCAACTGGGTGGCGTTGCCTTCAGCAATCATGTCATCCATCTCCCCTACGTTGGAGATATACATGGCGGCGGAGCGATCCTCGGCGTCATGCATGGCCTGAAACACCTTCATAGAGGGCGTGAACTTACCCACCTGCTCCGGTTCCTCCAGCGACGGCAGGCGGAGGATGAAGCCATCCTCAAACAGCTCCAGAGCAAACCACTGAAGATAACCGGTGTCCGGTACCATGTAGCCGTAGAAATAGTCAGTGAAGCCGTCCAAAGTGTAAAGATTGACCCGGGAGCTGATGCGGTATTTCAGGAGCCGGGCCTTATCCTCCATGCCGTTTTCTGTCAAAAAGGCCGCGGCGTCTTCGATATCCACAGACTGCTTTTCGATGGGCAGAACCTGACGGACCAGCTCCCGCATCCGGTCCTCGATCCGGTGCAGCAGGGTGTTATCCAACGTGAAGCTGCCTCTGGCCCGGCAGAACAGAGCGTTGCTCAGGGAAAATTCCACCCGGACGTGCTCCACCTGCTCCCGGCCTACCACGTCATAAAATGCCTTGAGCATCAGGAGAATGGCACTGCGCTCATAGGTCTGGCGGCCCGGCTTGTCGGCGGCGGTGACCATGGAGAGGGAGCAGTCCCGCTTCACGGTCTTTTGCAGCTCACGGAGCTTGCCGTCCCGGTTCACCAGCAGGATCTGGTGGGGATAGTTCTCCTGAAATTCCGCGGCGATGGCGCGGTAAGTGGTTCCGTAGGGATACTGGTGTATCGTGCCGTTCACGGTGACGTTCAGCATGGTTTCCATAGAATTCTCCTTTCAAATATGGCTGCGGGAGGGTTCTCCCGGTGATCGTTCGCTTTTCTCCATTATACGGTGCGGAACCGCCGGGTTCAATGGGTAAAGTGTAAACATCTGCCCAAAAGCGGACCGTTCCGGCCCCGGCCCTTGCTTTTTGCCGGGTTTCATTGTAAAATTTTCACAGCTACATTGCAGGGAGGACAACGCCATGGCAAAACGAAACAGCCGCAATACCCGGGGACGGATCATCTCCGCCGCTTGGAAACTCTTTTATGAGCAGGGATATGACGGCACCACAGTAGAGGATATCGTTTTTGAATCCGGCACCTCCAAAGGCTCCTTCTACCATTATTTTGACGGCAAGGACGCCCTGATGGGCACCTTGGCCTATGTGTTCGACGAAAAATACGAGGACCTGATGCCCACGCTGAACCCGGAGAAGGGTGCCATCGAGACGCTGGCCTATATCAACCATGAGCTGTATGTGATGATTGAGTCCAGCGTGTCCATCGACCTGCTGACCCGCCTGCTGTCCACCCAGCTGCTGGCCCGGGGAGAAAAGCACCTGCTGGACCGGAGCCGTGTCTACTTCCGCTTGCTGAAAAAGATCGTCCGTCAGGGTGCGGAGCGGGGGGAATTCCGCCCTGGCCTGGCCCAGGAGGAGATCGTCCGGGCCTTCGCCATGTGGGAGCGGGCACAGCTTTACGACTGGTGTCTGTGCGGTGGAGACTATTCTCTGGTGGCCTACGCGGAGAAGATGACGCCCCTGTTTTTGGAGAGTTTCCGAGTCGGAGAATAAATCTTATTTTTTGTTTTTCAAGCATTCCATTTTTCTGTGCAGTATAAAACTGTTGAAATACAAAGAAAAATCTGATATTATAAGAAACGCCGTATAGAATTGATTCTATACGGCGCTCTGTATTTCATTCTTGCTTGCGTTGTGGTATGATACCAAGCATTGAAGTGTTAAAGGAGAGAGTATTGTATGACATCCGCACAGATCGCGATCATGACAACGATCATTTTGTATCTCTGTCTGGTGATTTTCACCGGCGTGATGATCGGTAAACGAAGCAAGAAGAGCGCTGAAGGCTTTTATCTCGGCGGCCGAGGCATGGGCCCTCTGGTCACGGCCATGAGCGCGGAGGCCAGCGATATGAGCAGCTACCTGCTCATGGGTATCCCCGGCCTCGCCTATCTCAGCGGTGTGGCGGACGCCAGCTGGACCGCCATCGGCCTTGCCATCGGCACCTACCTGAATTTCCTGCTGGTGGCCCGCCGCCTGCGGCGTTACAGCGTGGAGTTGGACGCCATCACCATCCCCAGCTTTATCTCCAAGCGCTACGGGGAGAAAAAGCCCATCATTATGGGTATCGCCTCTCTCATCATTCTGGTGTTCTTCGTGCCCTATGTGGCCTCCGGCCTGGCGGCGATCGGTAAGCTGTTCAACAGTCTGTTCGGCTGGAATTACATGCTCTCCGTGATCGTGGGCGCCATCGTCATCATCAGCTATACCTCCGTGGGTGGCTTCAGCGCCGTCGCCACTATGGATCTGATCCAGTCTGTGATTATGACCGTCGCCCTGTGCGTCATCGTGGTGTTCGGCATTGTGCAGGCCGGCGGTATGGATGCTGTTCTGGCTCATGCCAGCAGCCTTCCCGGTTTTCTGAGCTTTGGTCAGACCTATAACGCCGCCTCCGGCCAGGCGGAGCCTTACGGTCTGATCCGCATTGTTTCCATGCTGGCCTGGGGCCTTGGCTACTTCGGCATGCCCCACATTCTGGTGCGCTTTATGGCCATCCGCCACGAGGATGAGCTGAAAATCTCCCGCCGGATCGCCTCCATCTGGGTGGTGATCTCCATGGCTGTGGCCGTGTTTATCGGCATCGTGGGTCATGCCGTGTCCAATGTGGGCCGCATCCCCATGCTGGAGGGCAGCGCCACGGAGACGGTCATTGTCCGGCTGTCTGATCTGCTTTCCTCTTACGGTCTGCTGCCTGCCATTGTGGCCGGCTGTATTCTGGCAGGTATTCTGGCGGCTACCATGTCCACGGCGGACTCCCAGCTTTTGGCGGCGGCCTCCGCGTTTTCTGAAAATGTATTGCAGGATGTGTTCGGCGTCAAGCTGACTTCCAAGCAGAATATGCTGGCCGCCCGTCTGACGGTGGTGGTGATCGCATTTATCGCCATTTTCCTGGCGGCGGACCCCAACAGCAACGTGTTCAAGATCGTCTCCTTCGCATGGGCCGGTTTCGGCGCAACCTTTGGCCCCGCCGTGCTGTTCGCTCTTTTCTGGAGACGCAGCAACCGTCAGGGTGTGCTGGCAGGTCTGGTGGCCGGCGGTCTGATGATCTTCGCGTGGAAGTTCTGCGTCCGGCCTCTGGGCGGCATCTGGGACATCTATGAGCTGATGCCTGCTTTCATCGTCAACTGCATCGTGCTGGTGGTGGTCTCGCTGGCTACCCCCGCGCCTGACAAGAGCATTACGGACGTGTTCGACAAGGTCCGGAATTAAAAAGCTTATTAAAAAGGCGGTGGGCTCAGCCCACCGCCTTTTTTAACTGATTCGGCCGGAAACGGCGCAGACAATAAAGCAACCCGCCGTATGGATTCCATACGGCGGGTTGCTTTTGGCGGGGGCATATGAGGATCGAACTCATCCAGGCGGCTGTTCGCCGTCCGCACCGGTTTTGAAGACCGGGAGGCACACCAGCACCTATCTGCTCCCATATTTCCTTTGAAGCTGACCACCGCCGAAGCGGAGCAACGCTCCGGCGGTATGTCAGTCATGAAATTTGAGCTTCAGGCGGCGGCAGTCGCCCTCTCGAACCGTGATCTGCCGTCGGTCGCAGGCTTCTAAAAACAGCAAAGCGTATTTCCGGGTGGTGTCGAAAGCGTCCCGGACCTCTGCCAGCGTGACAGCGCCGTGGTCAGCACACAGCGTCCGCAAGATATCCAGCCCCTTTTGGAACACCTCCCGGTGCCAGCACAGCTCCGGTGCCAGCCGTACCAGCTCTCCGCCGGTGAGCAGGCTTTCCAACACCTGACGAGCCTCCTCCCGGCGCTCCGGAGGAATACTGTCCAGCACCGCTTCAACGGTGTCCGGCTCCGGGCCATCTCGGAGAAAACGCTCCAACAACGTGTCCCGGAGGGCGGTTTGCCGCTTGGTGAGCCGAATGGAAAACTCTGCCAGCGCCCAACGGTTTTCGGCGCGTTTCATCCGCCCCTCCGCCCGAAAAACCTCCAAAAGCGCATCGCCCTCAGCGGGAGTGATCTGCCGGAACAGCTTTTGCCGCAGCTCGGCGGCGGGCATCCCGGCGTGAAGGGGGTGCTTTTGGTGGTAGGCGGACAGCAATTCCCGGCAGCGGTCCCAGAGGGTGTCCAGCGCCGAGGCCGCCGCGTAGCGGCCCGGCAGCGGCTCCGCCAGCTTTCCCTGATTCAGCAGGTCTGCCAGCAAGGATACAGCAGTACCAGTGTCCAGACCGGAACGCTCCGCTAACTGGCTGCTATCCGGCAGTGAAACACCGAATTCCTCCGCAGCTTGCAGCAGCCGTTGACTGCCGGAGCCCTGTTCCCGGAGAATTAGGTTGTCCAGCACCACCGGGTCATACCGTTTGTGGCGAAGGGGCCGGGGGTCCAGCACCTTGCCGCCGCCGATGGTCTCCACCGGAGAGTAAAATCGAATGACAAACCGGTCCCCCTGCTTGACGGCCACCGGCTCCGTCAGCCGCAGCTGGGCAAGGCAGCTTTCTCCGGGGCGCAGCTCGTCACGGTCCAGCAACACCGCCTTTGCCAAATGAACGGAGGTCCCGTGGTACAGATGGACCTGGGAGCCGTTCAAAACCGTGCGTTTGGCGCTTTCCAGACACCGGAGCCGCACATCCAGCATCCGGGAAGGCCGGACGCTGCCGGGGCTTACCGCCGCATCCCCCCGGTGGACCTCCGCTTTTTGCAGATTTGTCAAGTTGAGGGCCGCCCGCTGACCGGCGTAGGCGGCGTCCACGCTTTCACCGTGGACCTGCAAGGTCCGCACCTGGCTTTGCAGCCCGGAGGGGACCAGTTCCACAGCGTCCCCCACCCGGACAGCCCCTTCCGTAAGGGTGCCGGTGACTACGGTGCCGAAGCCGTCCACGGAAAAGACCCGGTCAATGGGAAGCCGGAAGGGTGCCAGCGCGCTTTTTTCCCGCGCCTCCTGTACCAAGCGGTACAGGGCGTCCCGCAGTTCCGGGATTCCCTGACCGGTGACGGCGGAGACTGACAGAATGGGCGCACCCTCTAAAAAGGTGCCCTCGGTCAGCTCCAACGCCTGTCTCCGAACAAATTCCAACCAGTTATCATCTACCAATTCCGCCTTGGTCAACACCACCAAGCCGCCTTGGACGCCCAAGAGAGACAGAATATCCAGATGCTCTACGGTCTGGGGCATAACGCCTTCGTCCGCAGCGATGACCAGCATGGCAAGATCAATGCCCCCCGCCCCGGCCAGCATATTTTTGATGAATTTTTCGTGGCCCGGCACATCCACGATCCCTGCTTGCGTGCCGTCCGGCCAGTCCAGTCTGGCAAACCCCGGCTCAATGGTAATGCCCCGGCGCTTTTCCTCCGCCAGGCGGTCCGTATCGGTGCCGGTGAGCGCCTTGACCAGAACGGTTTTGCCGTGATCTACATGGCCCGCCGTGCCGATGATGACGTGTTTCATGAAGCGGTCTCCCGAAAAGCCTGAAGGATCTCGTCAAGATCCGCCGGGAACAAAGTCCGCATATCCAGCAGACACCGGTCATGGGCAATGCGGACGATGATGGGGACTGGCCGCTGCCGCAGCTGTGCTTCCAGTGCGGCGGCGCTGTCCCTTGGGGCGACAGCCACGGCGAAGGAGGGCAGCGTCTGGGTGGGGACTGCCCCGCCCCCCACCGGGTTTTCCGTGGAAACCACCTCGGCGGTCACGCCGCTCTCTCCCATGCGGCGGCAGAGTGACTCTGCCCGCTGGCGCAGCTCCTCCGGTGTTTGGGCCAGCATGGAGAGCACCGGGATCTCCTGAAGGGCGGTGCCGTCCGCATATGCTTGCAGAGTTGCTTCCAAGGCGGCCAGCGTCAGCTTGTCCACCCGCAGGGCGCGGGCCAGAGGGTGACGCTTCAAAAGGTCAATACAGCGCCGCTTGCCCACGATGATCCCCGCTTGGGGACCACCCAGCAGCTTGTCCCCGGAGAAGGATAATACATCCACTCCGGCCTTTACGGACGCTTGAACCGTCGGCTCATCCCGGAGGCCCAAGGGTGCCAGATCTACAAGACAGCCGCTGCCCAAGTCCTCAATGACCGGAATGCTGCGGGAGCGGCCAAGCTCCGCTAAGGCGGCGGGGGACACGCTCTCCGTAAAGCCCACGATGCGGTAATTGCTGGTGTGGACTTTCAAAAGGGCGCGGGTCTGCTCGCCGATGGCGTTGGCGTAGTCGGAAAGGCGGGTCTTGTTGGTGGAACCAACCTCCCGGAGCACCGCACCGCAGGCGGCCATCACATCCGGCATCCGGAAGGAGCCGCCGATCTCCACCAGCTCTCCACGGGAGGTAATGACTTCTCCTCCGGCGGTGAGGGCGGAGAGGATCAGCAGCACCGCCGCCGCGTTGTTGTTTACCACCAGGGCGGCCTCCGCCCCGGTAAGGCGGCACAAAAGCGGCTCTACATGGGCGTACCGCTGCCCTCGCTCCCCTGCTGTCAGGTCATATTCCAAGGTAGAATAGTCCTGAGAGACCCCTCTCGCTGCCGCTAACGCGCGGTCACTCAGGCAGGCCCGGCCCAGATTGGTGTGCAGAACGATCCCGGTGGCATTGATAACGCCCCGGAGGGAGGGCAGGCGGGATGCCCGGCACGACGCGCTGATTTGAGCGCAGAGGGCCTCCGTGGAGGGCAGCTCTGTGACGGCCCCCACCAGAATATCGGCGCGGAGCCGGTCCAGCGTCCGGCGAACCGCCTCCGTCACGGCGGAGGTCCCCGCCTCCGCCGCCAGTGTGTTCAGGGCGGGCAGACGGAGCAGATCGTCCACCTTTGGAATTTGACGCAGCAGTGTATCCATGAGAACCTCCCTTGGCGATTTACGACTTTCCCTTATCATACTGGATTTCCAACGGGTTGTAAAGCACCCCGGAAAGCAGAAAAACGCGCCTCCCGAAAGGAGGCGCGTTTGCTCACTTGCTGAGATAGTCTTTCAAAAATTTCACAGCCTCCACATAGCCTTGGAATCCCAGACCTTTATAGGTTTTGACGCAGGCCATGCCAGCGTAGGAGACCTGCCGAAACGGTTCCCGGCTGTCCACATCGGAGATGTGGACCTCCACGGCAGGGATGGCCACGGCCTTCAGCGCGTCCAGAATGGCTATGCTGGTGTGAGTGTAGGCGGCGGGGTTGATGATGATGCCGTCATAGACGCCGTAGGCCGCCTGGATGGCGTCCACGATGGCGCCCTCGTGGTTGGACTGGGCAAAGTCCACCTCGATGCCCTCGGCATCGCAGGCGGCGCGGATGAGGGCCAGCAGGGACTCATAATTCTGGCTGCCGTAGATGGCAGGCTCCCGCAGGCCCAGCAGATTCAGATTGGGCCCGTTGATGACCAGAAGTTTCATAGCAGCGCCTCCTTAATGGTTTGTACCGTGACCTCCAGCGCCCCGTCATTGGACACCGTCACATCGGCAAAGCGGCGGTACAGCGGCTCCCGGCGGGCGCAAAGCTGAGCGAGGTCTGTGGTTTGGGAAATGGGACGGCCCTCCGTTGGCAGCTTGGCAAGGTCGCGGGTCAGGCGGAAAATGGTGCCGTTTTGATGCAGCAGCGGGTAGTTTTCCGGCCGGGTGACGCAGCCGCCGCCGGTGGAGAGGATGATGCCGGAGCGCTTGCCCTGCTCCGCCAGAATCTCTGTTTCCAGTTTCCGGAATGTTTCCTCCCCGGACCGGGCGAAGATCTCCGGGATGGACATCCCAGTCCTTTGGGCGATCAATTCGTCAGCCTCCACTACCTCCCGGTCCAGCGCCTTACCCAGAGCGGCGGCCACGGCGGATTTGCCGCTGCCGGGCATTCCGATGAGAATGATGTTCCGCAGTCGGTGGTTCACGGTGCGCTCCACCCGCTCCAAGGCTTCATCGCCGATCACCGTGCCAGTGAACTGCTCGCTGGAGCGCTTGGCCTGAGCCACCAGCATGGAAAGTCCGCCTGCATGGGGAATCCCCAACTCTTCTGCCTGTAATAGCAGAGCGGTCCGTGCCGGGTTATAAACGATGTCCAGCACCCCCTCGCAGCGGGGAAAACGTCGCAGATCCACTGCCGCCGCACCGTTATGGGGATACATTCCCACCGGGGTGGTGTTGGCGATGATCTGGGCGTCGGCGTGGCGGTCCAGATGGTCATAATCGTCCGGACCGCTGCGGGAAATGACGGTAACGTCAGCGCCCAGCTGCTCCAACGCGGCCTTCACCGTGACGGAGGCCCCGCCGCTGCCCAGCACCAGCGCCTTTTTCCCGGCGGGGTCGATGCCGCTGCGGCGGACCATATAAAGAAAGCCAAACAGGTCCGTGTTGTCGCCGTACAGCGTGCCGTCAGGACGGTGGACGAGGGTGTTGACGCTTTGCAGTCTTTCCGCCGCCTCGGACAGCTCTGCACAGTAGGGCACCACCGCCTTCTTGTAGGGGATGGTGACGTTCAGGCCGTCCCAGCGGTTGGAACGCAGAAAGGCGTCCAAGTCCGCCTTGGGGACCTCAAAGAGCCGGTAGTCATACTCCCCTAACTCGTGATGGATCATGGGGGAATAGCTGTGGCCCAGCGTTTCCCCCAGCAGTCCGCACCGCAGCATCAGACCACCTCGCTGTAACTGCCCAGATAGGAAAATTCCTCGCACAGAGAGGGCAGCTCGCCCATGAGCTGCAAAAATTCCGGGGCGTATACCGGCGTTTCCAGATCAAAGTAGAACATGAATTCAAAATTCCGCTCCGGCATGGGGCGGCTTTCCAGCTTGTTCAGGTTCAGGCCCAGGGCGTAGAACCGGGAGAGCACCCGGCACAGGGAGCCGGGCTCGTGAGGCAGCACCGCCATGAGGCTGGTGCGGTCCGCACCGGGGTAGATCTCCAGATTCTTGGAGATGCAGATGAACCGGGTGAAGTTGCTGCCCTGATCCTGCACCCCGGCCTCTAAGCATTCCAGCCCGTACAGCTTCATGCAGGAGCGGGAGGACAGGGCGGCGGCGTGGCCGTCCCCCTCCGCCACCTTCTGGGCGGCCACGGCGGTATTTTCACAGGGGATGACCTTCACACCGGGGAAGGCCTGCAGATACTGCTCGCACTGGCTCAAGGCCTGCTGGTGGGAGTAGATCTCCGTGATGTCGCTCCGCTTGGTGCCGGGCTTCACCAGCAGATTGTGGTCCACCTTCAGCCGCACACTGCGGACGATGCGGAAATCGTGCTTCATCATCAGATCGTAAATGGCATTGACGCTGCCGGCGGTGCTGTTTTCCAGCGGCAGCACACCGTAGCGGCACAATCCCCTTTCGATAGCGGCAAACACCGCCTCAAAGGAAGCGAAGTACATGATGTGAGGCAGCTTGAACAGCTTGTCGCAGGCCAGCTGGGAATAGGCCCCCGCCACACCCTGACAGGCAACGGACACGTTGGAGGGAAACAGGTTTGGCGTCTGGTCAATGGCGGTCTGAATTTCCGTGGTCAGCGGGGATGTGCTCCCCAGCAGCCGTCCCTGATAGCAGCGGCTCAGTTCAAACAGCATGGTGTAGAGAGAGGCGGTGTAATCCCGCATATCCTCCGGGGCCTGCGCCGCTACATCCAGCAGCTTTTCCCGCTCCCGGACAGGGTCCAGCACCGGCAGGCCGTGCTCCTTCTTGTAGGCGGCGATGCCGGCGGCGGTGTTCATCCGCTGGGCAAACAACTCTACCAGTTGGCGGTCGATCTGGTCGATCCGGGCACGATAATCACTGAGTTCCATAGAGATTCCTCCCTTTTAAGACTGGCCCAACAGGGCGTCATATACGGCGATGGCCGCCGCGGCTTCGATACAGGGAACGGCCCTTGGCACGATGCAAGGGTCATGACGGCCCCGGACCCGGAGAATTTCCGGGGTCAGGGTGTTCAAATTCACGCTTTGCTGCTCCTTGGCAATGGACGGCGTAGGCTTGAACGCTGCCCGGAAGGTCAGGGGCATCCCGTTGGTGATGCCGCCCAAAATGCCGCCGCAGTGATTGGTTGTGGTTCTGACCGTGCCGTTTTCCACCACAAAGGGGTCATTATTTTCGCTGCCACGGAGCCGCGCGGCCCCGAAGCCGATGCCGAACTCGATGCCCTTCACAGCGGGGATGCCGAAGACAATGGAGGAAATACGGCCCTCCATGCCGTCAAACAGCGGTCCGCCCAGTCCCACGGGCAGACCCAGCACAGCACATTCCACGATGCCGCCAACGGAGTCACCCTCCGCCTTGGCGGCGGCGATCTCTGCCCGCATGGTCTCCCCTACGGCGTCATCTACCACCGGGAATGGCTTGTCTGCCGTGGAAACGGTCAGAGGAGTGACATCTTCCACCGAGCCGATGGAGGCGATGCGGCTGATGACTTCAATGCCCTGCTTTTTTAGCAATTGCAGGCAGATGCCACCGGCGATGCACAGGGGGGCTGTCAGCCGCCCGGAAAACGCGCCGCCCCCGGCGAAATCTGCGTGACCGCCGTACTTCACTCCGGCGGTATAGTCCGCGTGGCCGGGGCGGGGCACCACGGAAAGGCCGTCATAGTCCCCGGAGCGGGTGTTGGTGTTGCGGATGATGGCGGTAAGCGGCGCGCCGCAGGTGACGTTCCCCACCAGACCGGAAAGAAATTCCGGCTGGTCCGCCTCCTTCCGAGGGGTGGACCAATCGTTGCGGCCGGGGGCACGGCGGTCCAAGAACGTCTGAAGGGCCTCCATGTCGATGGACTCTCCGGCGGGCAGACCCTCCAAGGTCATGCCGATGGCCGGGGCATGGGACTGGCCGAAGATGGTCAGATGCAGAAATTCTCCGTACCGGCTCACAGGCCCCCTCCTTTCAATGCGTCAAAATCTTCCCAGAAATGGGGGTAGGACTTGGAAACGCAGGCCATGCCCTGCACAGTGACCGGGCTTTCGCACAGGCAGGCTGCCACGGCGGCGGACATGGCGATCCGATGGTCGCCGCAGGAATCGGCAATGCCGCCCCGCAGACGGCCCGTGCCGTGGATCAAAAGGCCGTTGGGCTGTTCCTCCACACTGCCGCCCAGAGCTGTCAGCAATTGAGCCGTGGTGCGGAGCCGGTCGGATTCCTTCAAACGGAGCCGTCCAGCGTTGAAGATCTGGGTGTCCCCCTCCGCCCCGGCAGCAGTGACGCACAGCACCGGGATCAGGTCGGGGATGGGGCCGGCGTCGATGGCCACGTCCTTCAATTCTCCCCGACGAACCGTTACGGAACCGTTCTCCGTGGAAACACGCGCACCCATGGCGGCCAGAATGTTCAAAACGGCCCGGTCCCCCTGAGAGGAGGCCAGATCCAGTCCGTGAACAGTGACGCCCTCCGGGGACAAGGCACCCATACACAGGAAGAAGGCGGCATTGGACCAGTCTCCTTCGGCGGTGAGGCGGTCCGGGAAACGAAGGCGCTGTCCGCCGGGAATGTGCCACGTCCCCCCGGTTTTCCGCAGAGAGACGCCGCCCCGGCGGAGGGTGTCCTCCGTCATAGTGACATAAGCGGCGGATTCCAGTCCGCCGGTAACGGTGAGGGCGCTGCCCTCATTCAGCAGTGGCAGAGCCATCAGTAAACCGGAAATGTATTGGGAGGACACATCCCCCGGCAGAGAAAACTCGCCGGGGCGGAGCCGTCCCCCGCAGTAGAGCAGGTCATGGTTCTGCCGGATGGTCATGCCGTGATCCGTTAGGACCTGATCCAGCGGATGCAAGGGGCGCTGCGGCAGCCGCCCTTCCATGTGGAACACGGCGTCTGCTTCCAAAACGCCGGTCAGCGGCAGAAGAAACCGTAGGGTGGAACCGCTTTCCTGACAGTGCAGATGACGGGTCCCCTGGGGCTTCTGGGTGATGGGCCGCACCGTCAGGTCCTCACCCCGAAGCCAGATCTCAGCGCCCAGGGCGTTGAGACAGTCCGCGGTGGCGGCAATGTCTCTGGAAATGCCACGGCAGCGGATTACCGTCTCGTTTTGGCTCAGAGCGGCGCAGATCAGCAGCCGGTGGGCCTGAGATTTGGAGGCGGGGATGTGAACGGCTCCGGTACGGAAGCCAGGCTGAAGAATTTCGATCATCGCAGACCTCCCGCCTTCAGCCACCCGGCCACCTCGTCGGCCGGGACCGGCTCCACACGGCAATGGCCCACCCGCTCCGGTACGATGAACTTGGTCACATCGTCCGTGCGCTTTTTGTCGGCCTCTGCCGCCGCCAGAATGTCGGTCAGGGAATAGTCGGTCTCTGTGGGGAGGCCATACCGCTCCAAAACGGCCAGCAGCCGGGGCAGCGTCTCCGGGGTGCAAAGTCCCTTTTCCACGGCGGCCCGGGTGATGATGGCCATACCGATGGCGACCCCCTCCCCGTGGAGCAGGGTGAAGCCGCTGCAGGCCTCTACGGCGTGGCCTACGGTGTGGCCCAGATTCAGCAGTGCCCGCTGGCCCCGGTCAAATTCATCACCCCGGACCACGTCCCGCTTCATGCCAACACACACGGAGATCACCCGCTCGAACTGCTCCCGCACCGGGGTTTTCTCCAGCTCCCGGAGAAAGTCCTCACTGTAAAGCATGGCGTATTTGATGATCTCGGCGCACCCGGCCCGGTATTCCCGCTCCGGCAGCGTATTCAGCAGGGATGGGTCGCACAGCACCAGAGAGGGCTGATAGAAGCAGCCCGCCTGATTTTTGCCGTGGTCCAGATCCACCGCGGTCTTGCCCCCCACAGAGGAATCCACCATGGACAGCAGCGTGGTGGGTACCTGAATATAGGGAATTCCCCGCTGATAGGTGGCGGCGGCGAAGCCTGCCAGATCCCCCACCACGCCGCCGCCCAGCGCCACGAGGAAATCGCTGCGGGTGAAGCGGCGGTCGCAGAGAAAATTCAAAACCTGTCCGTAGGTGGAAAGATTTTTCTGCTGTTCCCCGTGCGGGAACAGGAAATGATCAACTTGAAATCCGGCGTCTGTCAGAGCTTTTTCGGCGGCAGCGCCGTAAAGGGCGAACACCGCGTCATCAGAGATCACGGCGGCCCGGCGGCCAAGGCCCAGTTCCGCTGCCATGGTCCCCAGCCGGGTCAGCAGACCCGGCTCAATGACAACGTCATACTCGCGGGAGGCCGCGATATGGATGGTGGTCAACGGCCATCCACCTCCTCTTTTCGTTTCCGGCCCTCGTCCAGCAGACGGACAAGGCCGGGGAGATCGTTATGTACCATGGCATCCTGATACTGGCGCAGGTTTGCCATCAGGGTATCCAGCTCCGCCATGAGAAAGTCCTTGTTTTCCAGAAACAGTTCCGCCCACATTTCCGGGGCCAGCCACGCTACACGGGTCATATCCTTGTAGCTGCCAGCGGAGAAGCCCTTGTGCAGTTCCGCCGTGGGGCTTTTGATATAGGCGTTGGACACCACATGGGCCAGCTGGGAGGTAAAGGCGATCATCTCGTCATGCTGTTCCGCCGTGGTAATGGAAAACCGGCCAAAGCCCGCAGGAGCCAGCAGCTCCTTGACCCGACTCAGCAGGTCGATGTCATTGTGGTCCGCCGGGACCAACACCATGGGGGCATTGTGGAACATGGTGGATGTGGCGTACTTGAAGCCGGAATTGTGGGTGCCCGCCATGGGGTGCCCACCCAGATAGGTGAAGCCGTATTCCTTCGCCAGCGGGAAGCAGGCGGCGCAGACCACCCGCTTGGTGCCGCAGCAGTCGATGACCACCGGCTTCGGGCCGATATGAGCGCCGTGCTGCCGCAGATACTCCACGGTGGCGGAGGGATAGACGGCGATCAGGATCAGGTCGCAGGAGGAAAGACTTTCCTCCGATAAGAGACCGTCCACCGCGCCGGAAAGAACGGCAAAGTCGAAAACGGACTGATCCGTGTCAAAGGCCAGGACCCTATGGCCTGCCTCGTGGTAGGCCTTGGCAAAGGAGCCGCCGATCAGCCCCAGGCCCACGATCCCGACGGTCATGCCGTCACGACCTTCCGGATCTCACGGATCTTGCCCATCAGAACGTCAAACTGCTCAGGCCGCAGAGACTGCGCACCGTCGCACAGGGCATGGATGGGATCGTTGTGGACCTCAATGATGAGGCCGTCGGCATTGCAGGCGGTGGCGGCCATGGCCATGGGGGACACCAGCCGGTTGATGCCGGTGGCGTGGCTGGGGTCCACGATGACCGGCAGGTGGGTCAGCTCGTGGAGCATGGGGACCGCCGCCAGGTCCAGGGTATTGCGGGTGTAATCGTCAAAGGTGCGGATGCCCCGCTCGCAGAGGATGACCTGTTCATTGCCGTTGGCCATGATGTACTCGGCGCTCATCAGCAGTTCCTTCAGGGTGTTGGCAAGGCCACGCTTGAGGAGGATGGGCTTGCGGAGCTTGCCCAGCTCCCGCAAAAGGTCGAAATTCTGCATATTCCGTGCGCCTACCTGCAATACATCCACATCCTCAAAGAGGGGCAGGTCCACCACGCTCATGATCTCGGTGACAATGGGCAGACCGGTCTCCTGCCGGGCGATCTTCAGCAGTTCCAGACCTTCGGCCTTCAGGCCGGCGAAGTCATAGGGAGAGGTGCGGGGCTTGAAGGCACCGCCCCGGAGCATATTGGCCCCGGAGGCCTTCACCGCCTTGGCCACCGCCACGATCTGCTCCTCAGATTCCACGGAGCAGGGACCCGCCATGACGCAGAAGCTTCCGCCGCCGATCTTCACATCGCCCACCTGCACCACGGTATCCTCCGGGTGAAATTTGCGGTTGCAGCACTTGAACGGCTCTGTGACCCGCTTTACGGAATCCACAATGTCGAGACTGGCTACCAAGTCCATATCCACCTTGGTGGTGTCGCCCACCAGTCCCAGAATGGTCTGGTACTCGCCCTCGGACACATGGATGTGCAGGCCCAGATTCTGGAGCCAATCCATCAGCTGTTCACGGCTTTCCTGGGTAACACCCGGCTTCAACGCAACGATCATAACGGTTTCCTCCTATAAATTGTTTTTGATGATAAGTGATGAATGAAAAAACGCCCCACAGGCGTAACCTGTGCGGCGCAAAAATCGGCTTGGGGGGCCCTTTTGATTGCAACACAAATTACCCTTACTATGCGTGCATAGTAAAGTAGTAATAGGTGAAGAACATAACAGAAGTCATAGTAGGTATCTCTCCTGATCTCATAAGGCTTTCCAAGATGGTTACAATGTAACACACCCGCAGACCCCTGTCAACAAAGGGCGACGAAAAAAGTACACAATTTTATCGGTTTAAAGCGACTGCGATTCCCGGCGAAATCACAGAAGGCAGAAAATCAAAGCTCCCTCCGGCCCTCCAAGGCCCGGGCTAGGGTCGCATCATCGGCAAATTCCAGATGGCCGCCCACGGGGATGCCATAGGCCAACCGGGTCACCTTGACCTCAAAGGGCTTCAAAAGCCGGGCGATATACATGGCGGTAGCCTCCCCCTCCGTGTCCGGGTTGGTGGCCATGATGACCTCCTCCACACCGCCCTGAGCCACCCGCTCCAGCAGTGGCTTGATGGCGATGTCATCGGGACCGACGTGGTTCATGGGACTGATGACGCCGTGGAGCACATGGTATTTGCCGTTGAACTCCCGGCCCCGCTCCATGGCCGCCACGTCCCGTGGGTCCGCCACCACGCAGATCACAGAGTTATCCCTCTTGGGAGAGGAACAGATGGGGCACAGCCCCCCGGCGGTAAAATTGCGGCATACGGGGCAGTAGGTGACGGTGCGCTTGGCGGTAACGATGGCGTCCGCAAACGCCTGAGCGTCCTCCTCCGGCAGGCTCAGTACATGAAAGGCCAGCCGCTGGGCGGTCTTTCCACCGATCCCCGGCAGACGGGCAAATTGTTCGACCAGCGCCTCCAGCGGCGCGGGAAAATACTCCATGATACGCTCCTTCATTATCTGCGGGGCAAGGCTCGCCGCCCTGCCCCGCAGCGGTTGTGTTATGCGGTATTTGAATCACTTTGCCCCTGCGGGGCAATCACCCTCTGCGCCTGGCAAAAATACCATGACCTACGCGCCATGGGCGGCAGAAAATCATTTAAATCCATCCTTCGTCAGGACATGTGCCTGACGAAGGATACTCTGCACCCCGCAAGTGTGCGAGCATCCCACGCAAGCGAGTGCGCGCGGCGGGGTGGTTAGGAGGGGAACCTGTTCCCCTCCTATTATCCAAGATCCATGGCGAACAGGGCCGCCGCACCGCCGGTGTGGACAAAGGCGATGTGCTCCTGCCCATCGAAGTAGCCCTCCTTCACCAGCGTCAGGAATTTGGCCCAAGCCTTGCCGGTGTAAACGGGGTCCAGCAGGATCCCCTCCTGCCGGGCCAGTTCCTCGATGTAGGGGGTGTCCTCGGCGTTGGGGATGGCGTAGCCGGCGCCCACATGGTAGATCATCCGGAAACGGCTGTCCATGTCTGTGGGGACGGGCTGGCCCACCAGCCCGGCGGCTTCTTTCACCAATTCGGATACGATCTCCTCAAAGGGGTCGGTATCCACGCCCAGACCTGTGGCCTTGGCCTGCGGGAGAAACAGGGAGGTACCCAGCACCAGACCGGCGGTGGTGCCGCCGGAGCCAGTGGCGGAGGCCACATGGCTGATCTCGATTCCGGCCTCCTTGGCCTGCTCCGCCAGTTCCCGGACGCACTCGGCGTAGCCGATGGAGCCCAGTGCCGTGGAGCCGCCCACGGGGATGATATAGCCCTTGTGCCCCTGGCTGGCCAACACCTCGCAGCGCTCACGCATCTCGGCGTAGATGTCCTCATAGCTGTCGGTGTCCATAAATTCCACCTGCGCGCCGAAAATATCGTCCAGCACCAGGTTGCCTTTGTGGTCCGTGACGCCCCGTTTTTTCAGGATCAGGGTGCACTGCATGCCCAGACGGGCGGCGCAGGCGGCGGTGAGCATGGCATGATTGGACTGGGCCCCGCCGGTGGTGAACACGGTGTCGCAGCCCTGCTTCTGGGCGTCCGCCAGCAGATATTCCAGCTTGCGGACCTTGTTGCCGCCCAAAGCGACGCCGCACAGGTCGTCCCGCTTGATCCAGATGTTTTTGCTGTAAATGCGGCTGATATTTTCCAGCCGATAAAAGGGCGTAGGATACACGCCCAGCCTGAGCTGAGGCAGATTATTCCAATGACTCATACGCTCATTTCCCTCGGAGTTCCTTGATACGGGCAGGGATGTCCTCCGCCTTGTAGACGGCGCTGCCCGCCACCAGCACGTTGGCACCAGCGTCGATGCAGGTCTGGCAGGTGTCGGGGGCCACGCCGCCGTCTACCTCCAGTTCGCAGGCGGGGTTCCGCTCATTGATGAGCTTGCGGATGGCGGCCACCTTGGGCATCTGGTCCGCCATGAATTTCTGACCGCCGAAGCCGGGCTCCACGGTCATGACCAGGATCAGCTCCACCTGATCGATATAGGGCAGGACTGCCTCCCAGGTGGTCTTGGGCTTCAGAACGATGCCCGCCTTCTTGCCCTTGGCGTGGATCTTGTCGATGGCGGCCTGAATGTTTTCCGGGAAATCCGCCTCCACATGGACCGTTACCAGATCGGCGCCGGCATCGCAGAACTGTTCCACGTACCGCACCGGCTGCGTGATCATCAGGTGAACATCCAGGAACATATCCGTGACCTTCCGGATAGACTTCAGCACCGGGATGCCGATGGAGATATTGGGCACGAACACGCCGTCCATCACGTCCACATGGACGTAGTCGGCGTCGGCAATGCGGTGAATGTCTCTCTCCAAATTCGCAAAATCGGCGGAGAGGATAGACGGAGAAATTTTAATCATGGAGATGACCTCTTTTCTCTAAATTTCCGGCAGATGGGCCGGAGATATGGGACATGCTTCGTGGCAGACGGCGGCGGGAACGCATAGGATAGCGCAAGCGGCGTGAGCGTCCCCATCGATACGCCCCGCAGCGTCCGCCCTCGGGTCTGACGCCGCCGCTTTTCAGATAGGAGGCCGGCGGCAGCGCCGGCCTCCATTAGGGCGCAAAACAACTGCAATTTCGATGACTGTTTTCAGCCATAGTGTAGCAGACATGGGCGGCAAAAGCAACGCCGGGAGAAAAATTTGTGCCCCGCTCCTTTTATTGACCAACGAGGGTGCCTATGCTATAATCACCCTGTATGAAGGAAAGGAGGTGGCTTATGCCCGCTATTTCTGTGATCGTACCGGTCTATCAGGCGGAAGCGCTGCTGCCCCAGTGTGTAGAGAGCGTTTTGGCCCAGACCTTTTCCGATTGGGAGCTGCTGCTGATCGACGATGGCAGCCGGGACGGTTCTCCGACCCTGTGCGACGGCTACGCCGCAAGAGACCCCCGCATTCGCGTGTTCCACAAGCCCAACGGCGGCGTGTCCACCGCCCGAAATCTGGGGCTGGAGCAGGCCACGGGACCGTATATCGCTTTTTTGGACGCCGACGACACCTTTGAGCCGGCGGCGTTGGAGACCTTGTGGTATCTGCGGGAAAAGGCCGGGGCAGACAGCGCCGGCTGTGCCCACTACAACGTGACGCCTGACGGGGAACAGCGGACAGAGCTGTTGCTGCCGGCAGGAATCTATGAAGAGACCGGCATCCGGGAAAAGATCCTCTGGCCTCTGGCGGGGGACCGGCTTCAACCGCCGGTGTTCAACGGCTTCATCTGGCGTTTCCTCTTTGACGCCGCCATCCTCCGGGACAACGCCATTACCTTTGAGGGGGCCTATCTGGAGGATGAGCTGTTCCTGATGGAATATTTCGCCAATGTGCACCGTCTTGCGGTGACGGACAAGCCCCTGTACCGCTATCTGGAAAACCCCGCCTCCGCCACCCACCGCTATATGCGGGACTATCCGGCGGTATTCGCCCGGTTTTTGGAGCGAAAGGCGGAGATCGTGGAGAAATACGGCCTTGACGCCGCCCGGCCTCAGTGGCGGGCCAACACAGTGTGGGCAGGGCTGCTGATCGCCGTGGGCAACGAGTATGTGAAGAGCAATCCGAAGCCCGTCCGGGAAAAGCGGAAGGCCGTGGAAGCCCTCTGCGCCCAGCCGGAGTTTGCGAAAGCCATCCGGGAACTACGCCCCAAGGGCTTGGGCCGCAATAAGCAGATCGTGGCGGATCTCATCGGCAGCGGCCGGTTTGGTACACTGACGGCGCTGTACCGCCTGAAAAATCATATGTAAGGAGCAACTATGACACTTTGGCAAACCAGCCTGACCTATCAGATATGGGTCTGGCTTTGCGATGTCTATGAGGACAGTACCCTCCACCGTTTTCTGGCGGCAGCCGGCCGCTGGTGCAGTGGACAGGTCGAGGAGAGCCGCATCCTGCGGCCGCTGTGCCGGGAAGGGATTGCGGCCCGGTCTTGGCGGGACAGCTTCCTGTGCCGGGTGCTCAGCGCTCTGGTGAACCTGCCAGGGACGCTGCTTCACGCCTGGTACAAGGCGTGGAACCTGACCTTTGAGGACAGCTTTTTCGCACGACTGGCCTTTGACATGGGAGACAGCGCCTCCATTGCCCAGTTCTGGTGCATCGCGGCGCTGTGGTGCATCCCCTACGAGCGCTGGAACAACGCATACAGCTTTATGACCGGCGTTTTGCTGCTGCTGCTGTTTTACGCCGGGGCTATGCGGACAGGCCGCCGTCTGGATGTGGCCCGGATCGGCTTCTATCCGGCGCTGATGCTGGCTGCCGTGACGCTGGCCGTGACCTTCTCCTATGCGCCGGGGCTGTCCGCCCGGTTTTTGATCTACCATGTGTCTGCTGCGCTGCTGGTGGTCATTACCGTCAGCGCCGTGCGGAATGGGGAGGACCTGAAGCGGCTGTGCGCCGGGGCGGCTGTCTGCGTGGGCGCAACAGGCGCTTACGGTATTGTCCAGCGGATTCAGGGCGTGAAGGTAAATCCTTCCTATGTGGATCTGAAGGTCAACGCCGGTATGCCGGGGCGGGTCTTTTCCATTTTCGACAATCCAAACACCTTCGCACAGGTGCTTTTGCTGCTGCTGCCGCTGGTGCTGGCCCTGTTCCTTACGGCGAAGCACTGGCAATGGAAGGCCATCTGCGCCGGTATCTTCTGCGTGGGCGGCATGGCCATGGCCATGACCTATTCCCGGGCAAGCTGGGTGGGGCTGGCTGTCGCTATGGCGGTATTTGTATTTCTCTGGAAGCCGAAGCTGATCCCAGCCTTTATCCTGCTGTGCGTACTGGCGGTGCCCTTCCTGCCCACCACGGTGCTGAACCGCATCCTCACCATTACCAATACGGCGGACTCCTCCACCTCCAGCCGGGTGTCTCTTTACAAGGCGGCCATTGAGGTCATCCGCCGTTCCCCCCTCACCGGAGCGGGCCTCGGCACCGCCGCCACCCAGACATACATCCGGGAATTCAATCTGTACCACGACAAGGCCCCCTTTGTCCACTCCCACAACTTTTATTTGGAGGTCTGGATCCAGATGGGCCTGTTGGGCGTCACCGGTTTTGTGGGTTCCATGCTGTGGAACATCAAAAACGCCGCCCGGGCGGTCCGGCATAGCGGCCCCTCCGTGGGGAGGACGGTAGCAGCCGCCGCTGCGTCTGCCATGTGCGGCGCGATGGTCTGCGGTCTGGCGGATTTCCTGTGGAACTATCCCCGCGTGCTGGTCATTTTCTGGTTCACCTTCGCCATGGCCATCGCCGGCGTCAAGGTCTGCACAGAAGAAGCAAAGTAAATGATAAAAACGTTCGCCGTATGGACCTCCATACGGCGAACGTCTGTTTTGACTGTCTTGACAAAGGCAACCCCCGGCTATGCCGGGGGAGAAAAAGAGCTTATAGCGAGGGGCGGAGTAGACAAGAAAAAGTCTCCAAGTTAGAGTGAATGAAAGGTTTGCCGACCAAATTCACAAAAACAAGGAGACTGATTCATGAAAAATCCAGATATCAGTAGTTTAGAACATACCAGTTGGCGGTGTCAATACCATGTAGTATTTGCGCCTAAGTATCGAAGGATGGAAATCTATCGGGAAATTCGAGCGGACATAGGTGTAATCATAAGAAAATTATGCCAACAAAAGGGAGTAGAGATTATAGAAGCAAATGCGTGTCCGGATCATATCCATATGCTAATCAGTATCCCTCCAAAGTATAGCGTATCGCAGATCATGGGGTATCTAAAGGGAAAAAGCAGCCTGATGATATTCGACCGACATGCAAATCTCAAGTACAAGTATGGAAACAGACATTTCTGGGCCAGAGGGTATTTCGTAGATACAGTAGGACGAAACAAAAAAGCAATTAAAGCTTACATCCAAAATCAACTGCAAGAGGACCAAATAGCCGACCAGATAAGCATCAAGGAATTCGTAGACCCGTTTACGGGTAGCAAGAATACCAAGGCATAACAAAAACCCCTTAAGGGGTAGCCCGAGAAAGCAATGCGATCGGCAAATCTTTTCGGGCCCCTTAAGGGGCTTTGTCCGCATAAAGCCCTTATAGGGCTTACTCAAGCCTCCGGCTTAGCCGGAGGTTTTGACTTAGAGAGCGCTGCCCTGAATCAAATCATCTCTCAGAAACGCCTGATGGATGGCGTTCAGTACCCGCTTTTTATCTCCGCTCCACAAGGGAGCCAGCAGGTCCCGCTTCGCGCCGTCCCCGGTGAGGCGGTGAATGACTGCCTCCGGCGGAAGATTCCGCAGGCACAGCTCCAGAATGGAAATATATTCCTCCAATTCCAGCGTCTGCACCCGGCCTGCCTGCCACTCCGCCGCCAGATCCGTGTTCCGGAGGACGTGGAGCAGATGGAGTTTCACGCCCTCCGCCCCACTTTGACCGATATAGCGGGCGGTCTCCGCCATCATTTCCGGTGTTTCGCCGGGAAGACCCAAGATCTGATGGACAATGACCGTCACGCCGATGGCTTTCAGGTCCTTCACCGCCCGGTCGAATACCGGCAGGTCATAGCCCCGGCGGAGATACCGGGCGCTTTCCGGGTGGATCGTCTGCAAGCCCAGCTCCACCCACACCGGCTTGACGCGATTCAGATCCTCCAATAGGCCCAGAATATCCGGCCCCAGACAGTCCGGCCGGGTGGCGATAGATAAGATCACCACATCCTCCGGTGCCATGGCCGCCTGATACAAGGCCCGCAGGCGATCCGCGTCCCCGTATGTGTTGGTGAAGGACTGGAAGTAGGCGATGTATTTCGCATCGGTCCCGGCCTTGGCGGCTACCCGCAGTCTGGCGGCGGCCAGTTGATCCGGGATGGCTCCGGCCTCCGCGAATGCACCTGCGCCGTCGCAGAAAATGCAGCCGCGCGTGTCCAGCGTCCCGTCCCGGTTGGGGCAGGAACACCCGGAGGACAGGGCCAGCTTGTAGACCTTGCAGTCGTATTCCGCCTTTAGCCGGGAGTTCAGGTCATTCCAGTACATATCATTCCGCTTTGGGGGCGGGGTAGGGGATGGAATAGGGCTGGCTGCCCCGTTCCGCCAACTTTTCCTCCAGCCACGCCTTCACCTGCTCCACGCCCTCCTCCGTCCACGGGAAGGTCTGGGATTCCACATCCTTGGCCAGCTCGAAGCTGGTGTTCTCGTAGACCCAAACAGTGAGAGTGCCCTTTCCGTCCGTCCAGCCCTCCCGCTGAAAACGGTAGCGGAAGGTGCCGATGCTGCCGGGGTAAATAGCGGCTTTTGTGAAGAAGGCTACATTCAGATGATCGAAATGTCCCATGATTACCTCGTTTTCCCGCTCTGCGGCGTCCTGATTTTTTCCTCAGCAGTATAGCATACTTCACCGGGTTCCGCAACGGCCCTTGCACCGGCGAAAAAAACAGGGTATACTGTTTTTGACTATGAATATGCCACACAAGAGGAGACTGCTATGAACATTCTGGTGCTTTCGGATTCCCACGGAAATATATCCAATATGGAGGAGGCGGTTGAACGGGAAAAGCCCGACATGATCCTCCATCTGGGGGACTGCTGGCGGGATGCGGAACGGCTGGCAGAACGGTATCCGGACATTCCCATGGAGCACGTTCCCGGAAATTGTGACTGCCGTCCGGAGGAGCCGGCGGAAAAACTGCTGTTTTTAGGGGACTGCCGTGTGTTGATCTGCCACGGCCACACCTGCGGCGTGAAAACCTCCCTGCTGACGGCGGGCTTGAAGGCAGAGCAGGACCATTTAGATGCCTTTCTGTTTGGCCATACCCACAAGCCTTTGGTGGACAAGCGGGGCAGAACGCTGTTCCTGAATCCGGGAACTGTGGGCAAGGGCCTGCGGCCTACCTACGGTATATTAACGGTAGAGGGCGACCGGATCGACGGCCGAACCGTGTTTTTGGATAGCGAATCATAAAACCAACAGATACGATAGGTAAAAATATAAGCAGAATTGATATCTGAAAGTGCATTTTTTAATTTTACAAAGGTCAACCTATCTGTTAAAATGAATAAGCTGGGGCAAAAGGTCCTGTGCTTGAAGCTAAAATCATGTGTGCCGCCATGTGGCGGCGGAATGGAGTTTTTTATGAGCCGTATGGTCGGTACTGTCTCCCGGGGTGTCCGGGCTCCCATCATCCGCAGCGGCGACGATCTGGTGGAGATCGTCACCAAGTCCGTTTTGGAGGCTGCCGCCCAGCCGGAGGATGGCTTTGCCATCCGGGATCGGGACGTAGTGGCCATGACCGAGGCCATCGTGGCCCGCGCTCAGGGCAACTACGCTTCCGTGGACGATATTGCCGCCGATGTGAAGGAAAAGCTGGGCGGTGAAACGGTGGGCGTTATTTTCCCCATCCTCAGCCGCAACCGTTTCGCCGTCTGCCTGCGGGGCATTGCCAAGGGTGCGAAGAAGATCGTCCTCATGCTGAGCTATCCCTCCGACGAAGTGGGCAACCACCTGATCGACCCGGATGTGATGGACGAAAAGGGCGTGGACCCCTACCGGGACGTGCTGACCCTGGAAAAATACCGGGAGCTGTTCGGCTACACCGTGCACCCCTTCACCGGCGTGGACTATGTGGCCTACTACATGGACCTGATCCGGGACTGCGGCGCGGAGGCGGAGGTCATCTTCGCCAATGACGCCAAGGCCATCCTGCCCTATACCAAGAATGTCATCAACTGCGACATCCACACCCGCAAGCGCACCAAGCGCCGCCTGATCGCCGCCGGTGCGGAAAAGGTGTTCTCTCTGGACGAGATCCTCACCGCCCCTGTCAACGACAGCGGCTATAACGAGAACTACGGCCTGCTGGGCACCAACAAGGCCACCGAGGATACGGTGAAGCTGTTCCCCCGCGACTGCCAGAGCATGGTGGAGGCCATTCAGAAGAAGCTGTATGACGCCACCGGCAAGCATGTGGAGGTCATGGTCTACGGCGACGGTGCCTTCAAGGACCCCGTTGGTAAGATCTGGGAGCTGGCAGACCCCGTGGTGTCCCCCGCCTACACCGCTGGTCTGGAGGGTACGCCCAACGAACTGAAGCTGAAGTACCTGGCGGACAACGATTTCGCCGGTCTGGACGGCGAGGAGCTGCGGCAGGCCATCAAGGGCCGCATCGCCGCTAAGGACGGCAGCTCTCTGGTGGGCAACATGGTCTCCGAGGGCACTACCCCCCGCCGCCTGACGGACCTGATCGGCTCCCTGTGCGACCTGACCTCCGGCTCTGGCGACAAGGGTACCCCCATCGTCTACATTCAGGGCTATTTCGACAACTACACCAACGACTGAGAAAACAGCGAAAAACAGACGCCGCTTCTGCATGAAGCGGCGTCTGTTTTTTATGGTTCGTCCTCCGGGGACAGCAGCCGCATGACGGATACCTCGTAAGCTGTCCGCTCCTCCGGGCCGGTTTCCGTCACCTTTCGATATACCCGGCTCTGGACCCGCCCCTCAAGGGACAAGGGCGCTCCTGCCTCCAAGGTACACACCTGTGACGCCACCTGTCCCCACGCGATCACCGGCAGGTAATCCGCCCGGCCGTAGCTCCGGGGCACGGCTAAGATCAGATCGCTGATGCTGCGGCCCAGCGGCGTCCGCCGGTAGATAGGCGGCTTGCACAATGTCCCGGCCAGCAGGATGCGGTTGACCGGCTCTCCCAGCCCCGGCTGAAGGGACCGGGCGTACACCGTCAACACGAGACGCCGTCCGGGGCCGGACCGGTTGTTAAAAGAGCGGAGCTGTCCCTCTACCCGGAGGGGAACGCCCTCTTTCAGCAGCGGCAGCTGTGTCTGCCGCACCAGCAGGGGCAGACGGTCCGCCGTGCCGGACAGCCGGGGGACCTCCAGGATTTGACGGTAAAAAAGCTGGCCGTGATTTTCATGGGATGGCTCCGGAGCACCCACGGGGATCCCCTCCAAAAGCACTTCGTTTCGGGTCTGATTTGTCATCTCGTCCACCTCTCGGTTGTGATGCTTCATCCTATGAGAGGGCGGCGGGCCTTAGAACAAAGTTGAGACTGTCAATAAAGTGGTAAATTCTCTGCGGCGGTAAGGAAGGGTGTGCGCGGGAAACCCAAGAAGGGTGTCCTGCGCTATTAAAATCCTAAGTTTTCAGAACTTTTATGAGATTCTGAAAACTTGCTCAGCGGGGCGAAAAGACTTTTTCGACATGCTGAGCGAAATTTACAAATATCGCCTTGTAAGTCGCAGTGCAAGCGGATATAATACCCTCATCAAAACGAAACGGAGGGACGGCTATGGCGAATATTCTGGATTATCTGGACTGGCGGGGGGATCTGACGCTGGCGCAGGATCCGTTTAACGAAGTGGATAACCTGATCTTGGCGGAGCTGTCCTTCGTGGACTTCGGCGGCATCGTCCCCGACCCCGGCGAGGGGAGGGCCGTGCCCCTGTGGAAGGCGGCGGAGGCGTATTTTGCCAAAACGGAAGGTCGGCCCATCGACATGGGCGTTCTGGTGCCCAATCAGATCCCGGAGCTGCTGCGCCGGACGGCAGCCTCGCCCCGGTTCCGGGACATGAAGCTCAACGGCTTTGTGGACCATCTGGACACGGTGAAGGCGGAGCAGTTCGCGGCGCTGGCGGCAGAGTGCGGGGATGGTACCGTCTACCTCTCCTTCCGGGGCACCGACGATACGCTGGCAGGGTGGAAAGAGGATTTCTATCTGAGTTGTATGCGGGAGGTCCCTGCTCAGAAAATGGCAGTGGCATACACGGAGGCCATGGCCCATCAGTACCCCCGGATCAAGCTGCGGCTGGGCGGCCATTCCAAGGGCGGCAATCTGGCAGTGTGGGCGGGGGTGTTCTGTCCCACGGCGGTGCAGCGGCGGATCGCCGCCGTCTGGTCCAATGACGGCCCCGGCTTCCATGACGATATTCTGTCTCTGCCCCGGCATATCCGGCTGGCGGAGCGTATCCACACCATTGTGCCGAAATCCTCCGTGGTAGGGATGCTGCTGGAGCACGAGGAGGACTACACCGTGGTAGACAGCAGCCAGCAGGGCCTCATGCAGCATGACGGCTTTTCCTGGGCGGTGCTGGGGAACCGATTTGTCCGGCTTCACAGTGTCACCCGGCAGGCCCGCCTGACGGATCAGGAGCTGCGGGGCTGGGTCCAGGGGCTGACCGTTGAGCAGAGGGAAAAATTTGTGGACAGCGCCTTTCAGGTGCTGGAGGCCTCCGGTGCCCAGACCCTGACGGACCTGAAGGCGGACAGCTTCAAAGCGGTGCGGCCTATGGTCCGGGCCTTGAAGGATCTGGACAAGGAGACCCGGGAGGCTCTGCTGAAATTTATGAGCATCCTCTTTATGAGCAACCTGCGGATGACGCTGGAGGGCATTCAGGAAGAAACGGAGAAGAGCCTTCTGCGGAACGGGAAAAAGGCGGAGAGATCCGCCGGGAAGAAGGGATAAACAACCGCAGATGTTCCAAGCGGAACGTCCGCTTATGCCGACAGCGGAAAAAGCAACCGGCTTCAGACATAAAAAGCATCCACCCGTCATTGACGGGTGGATGCTTTTATGCTTGGCCGGAATCTTGGCAGCTCCGTTCCAGAGCACGGCGGATATTGCCGTCCAGCAAGTGCCCCAGATGGTCAATGTAGGCATCGGTGTCATATTTCATGCCGTTTTGCAGCCACAGGGCGGTCAGCCCGGACAGAGCGGCGGCATAGAATTCCGACAGGACACGGATATCCTCATCATCCGCCGGGAGGCCCTCAGCCTGATCCCGGATATAGGAGGTCATGGCAGCTAATGTCACTTTATGGTAGTAGCGCCGAAGCGTTTCCTGATTGCCCGAATTGTAGAGATGATACACGGCCCGCTTGTTCTGGGAGGCAAAGGCCGTAGCGTCCCGGAATGCTTCCTGCCAGCTGTCATACCGGCGCAGCTTGGACTGGAAATCCTGAATTTCCAGCTGAAGAATGTCCTCTACCAGTGCGTAGATATCCGCATAATAGTAATAGAAGGTGTTGCGGTTCACAGCGCCCTTTTCCGCAATGTCTTTGATGGAAATTTTATCCAGAGGGCGTTCGTTCAGCAGTTGGATAAAGGCCCGCCGGATGGCATTTTTTGTCTGTTGTGCCATAGCCCGCTCCTTTTGAAACAAATTTCCTTTTTCATATCCATTATACACGGAAACCGGACCAGTCTCAAGTGCGAGTTTTTAACGAAATCTTTAAGGCTTTAGGCACGGAGGCAATTTTGCCTGAACTTTTGCGGGGCGTTTTCCCATACCATTAGGCACAGGCGGCGGATATGCCCATAGTGGCGCCGGAGGAAACATGTTACACTTTCAGTATAGAGAAAAAGGGCGCATTGGGCGCTTTGAGGGAGAAGAGGTGCAATATGAGGCACGTTCTGACATCGGAAGCTGTGACCAGAGGTCACCCGGATAAGCTGTGTGACCAGGTGGCCGATGGGGTGCTGGATGCCTTGCTGACGGAGGACCCGGAGGCAAGAGTTGCCTGCGAGGCGGCTGTGTGGGAAAACCACCTGCTTTTGTTCGGAGAGATCAGCGCCCGGCAGGAACCGGATTACGAGGTTGTGGCCCGGGAGGTACTGCGGGACATCGGCTATGACCGCCCCGGACTGGGCTTGGATGCGGATCACTGTGACATTCAGATCCGCTTTCATCCGCAGTCACCGGATATTGCTCAGGGCGTCAGCCACCGTTCGGCGGAGGATACCGGCGCCGGGGATCAGGGGATCATGACCGGCTACGCCTGCCGGGAGACCCCGGAGCTGATGCCCTTGTCGGTCACCTTGGCAGGGGCGCTGGTGAAGCGGCTGGATCACATGCGGCGCTCCGGGGAAATGCCCTGGCTGCTGCCGGACGGCAAAGCTCAGGTCAGCGTGGCCTATGAGGATGGACGGCCCGCCCGGATCACCACAGTGGTCCTTTCCGCCCAGCATACGCCCAACGTTCGCACGGATGCCTTGCGGGAGGCGCTGCGGCGGGAGGTGATCCTGCCGGTGCTGCCCCCGGCGCTGACGGACGAGGAGCCTCTGCTTTATATCAACCCCACGGGCCGGTTCGTCATCGGCGGCCCCACCGGGGACGCCGGCCTCACCGGGCGGAAAGCCGTGTCGGACGCTTATGGCGGCGCAGCCCACCATGGGGGTGGTTCTCTGGCAGGAAAGGACCCCACAAAAATGGACCGTACCGGGGCCTATCTGGCCCGGTATCTGGCGAAAAACGTGGTGGCGGCAGGCTTAGCGGACCGCTGCGAGGTGCAGCTGGCCTACGCCATCGGCCTTGCGGACCCCGTCAGCGTGTCGGTGAACACCTTCGGCACAGGCATGATCCGCGATGAGACGCTGGCAATCTGGCTGGAGGACCATGTGGATATGCGGCCCGGCGTGGTGATCCGCCGGTTCGGGCTGACCCGGCCGATTTACCGGGGACTGGCCGCTTACGGCCCCTTCGGAGAAAACGGCCGGGGGATGCCGTGGGAGCGGACGGATCTGCGCTTCCCGGCGCAGTTTTGACCTGTATTCTGCAAAATTTAAATAGAAGGAAGAAAGTAAGATGCGAAATCCAGTGAAAACCGCGAAAAGACAGCTTCTGCGTGTGGGAAGCTGCGCACTGTCCGCCCTGATGGTGCTGGGCTCCATCCCGGCGGCCGCCATCGGGGATGGCGTGACCGCCACCTATGACGAGGCCTACTACGCCATGACGGACTACTACGGCAATCTCACCGACGGCAGTGTGGTGAAGAGCTACCGCACCAACGGCATCGCTACCTTGACGGACTACGGCGATTATGATGAGATCATCAACCTGACCGACGGCACGGTGCCTGCCCGGAACGGTGGCATGACCACCTTCCGGCTGGACGAAAAGGCCCTGCCCGGGACCTTCTACTTTGAGGGCAAAACCACAAAGCCCTTCCAGCAGCTTCCTTGGACGATCTCCATGAGCTATACCCTCAACGGTGTGCCTACCAAGGCAGAGGATTTGGCGGGACAGGCCGGCGTGGTGGAAATCCATCTGGATATCGTACCCAATGAACGGGCCAGCGAGTACGCCCGGAACAACTACACCCTGGAAGCCATGGCGATCTTCAATCAGGATGACATCCTGTCTCTGGAGGCCCCCGGTGCCCAGGTGCAGCTGATCGGCAACCTGCGGGCGGTGCTGTTCCTCGGTTTGCCCGGTGAGGAATGCCACTATACAATCCGGGTAGGCAGCGAGGACTTCGCCTTTGGCGGCATGACCTTCCTGATGGTTCCGGCTACTCTGAGCCAGCTGGAGGAGATCGCCAAGCTCTCTGAGCGGAAGGACGATCTGGAGGACAATTATAACAAGCTCTCCGGCAGCATGGATTCCCTGCTGGACGCCATGACGGCCATGACCGGCAGCCTGAACGCCTCTGCCAACGGTCTGGAGCAGCTGAATAAGGCCCGGGGTATTTTCTCCGACGGCAAGGGCGTGATCTATTCTGGAACGGACGCTCTGCGGGAGGATCTCTCCAATCTGGCGGATGTGCTGGAGCCGGTGGAGGGGCAGATCGAAGCCCTCAGCAAGACAATTTCTGATTCCAAGTCCACCCTGCGCAGCATGACCAACACAGTCTCCGACCTGAAGGGTGATCTGAAGGATGTGGAGAGTGCCCTGAGAGATCTGGAAGACGGCACCGGCGATGTGCGCAAGGTGTTCAGTGCGCTGGGCAGCCTACGCAAAAGCCTGAAGGCGCTGCAGGAGGCTCTGGGCGGCACCGTAAAGGACACCTCCGGCAAACTCGATGAAACCATCGACAAGAACCAGAACGTCGGATCCACTACTGTCAATCAAGTAAAGGAAGCGCATAGCACCTATGTAGAAAAAGACCGCAAGACCTTCTATCAGGATCTGTTGGAACTGAAGGGCACGGATACGGCGGAGGCAGCCGCGACAGTGCGGAAGATCATGGCAACCCGTCAGGAACTCAGCAATCTGAAAACAACGCTTGCACAGGTTGAGGCAACGCGTCAGCAACTGCAAGAGCGGTTGGAACAGACCCAGCAGAAAGATCCGGAACTGAATAGCCCAGAAGCCAAACGGCTTCAGGCTGGAATTGCCGAATGTGACGAAAACATCGCCAAGATAAAAGCGGGGATACAGCAGTATGAGGCAGGCTTAGAGGCCTCTGGCGCGAACCGGCTGGAAACCGCTTATCAGGCAAAGTCTCAGATGACCTTCCAGCAGTTTTGCCAGCAGGTTCTGGGACAGAGTGCCGCCACAGCCAAGCAGATGAACGATCTGTGGCTGGTGTATGCCAGCGGCAAGGTGGAGTATGATAAGGATTCTCCCACCGGTGCGGAAACTCCCGACCAGGGAGGGACTCTCTCCGGCGAGTTGCTGCACAACGATCCTGAGGACAGTTCTGAGAAGAACACCTCCAGCGGGGACAGTGCGCCTTCCGGCGATCATTCCGACGGTTCGTCCGAAAAGACTCCCGGCGGCAGCGGTTCTGAAAGCACGGACGCCGGAAGCGGAACTGGTGACCAAGTAAGCAGCGGCGCACAGAATCCGCCTGATTCCTCCAACACAGATGAAAACGGTTCTGAAAATACCGGCAGCGGTGAGAACAACGGAGAGAACAACGGCGGCGGATCCCAAAAGGATTCCACAGACGCCCCAAATCCGCCTGACCCTGAAAACCCGGGAACTGAAACGGAACCGGATGCGCCGCTGCCCCCCAGTGAGAGTGTCGGCGGTGCGGTGGTGGACCTGATCTCCGGCGGTCTGGACAGCGCCATGGCGGAGATCGCCAAGCTTCAGAAGTCACTGACAGGTGTGATGAATAGATTGAAGGATCCCACCAGTCAGGTGATCAGCGACCTCAGCGCTCTGTGCGGCCAGATCGAAAACCTGTCCTCTTTGCTCAACAGTGCCGAGGACCTGTCTGCCGCCATCCGCCATTCCTCTGCGGACCTCCGGGATATCTTGGATGATGTGGAGGATCTGCAGGACATTCTGGATGATTACGAGCCGGTTTTGCGGGATACTCTGAAAACTGTCAGCAGCCTCAGCACCAGTGCCATCAAGACCATCCGGGATACGCAGGGCCTCATCAGCGACACAGAGGCTCTCATGAAATCCACCGGCGCTACGCTGGATGACGGCACCAAGCAGACTCTGGAGGGTCTGGCGGCCGTCCTGCGGAGCACTGCCAAGACCATGGGCACCGCCGGACAGATCAAGAATGCGAAAACCAGCATCTGCGACATCATCGAGGACACCTGGGATGAGTATACCGGCGACGTGAACAACCTCCTGCTGATGGATGCCACCGCCGATGCTGTGTCCCTTACCGACAGCCGCAACCCCTCTCCTGAGAGCATTCAGATCTTGATCCGCACTCAGGAGATCACCATGCCGGACGAGGATGAAACGGAGGCTGAGGCCGCTGCGGAGGTGCAGACTACCTTCTGGGGGCGTGTCGCGCAGATGTTCAAGGACTTCTGGGCGGCCATTACCGGCCTGTTCGGCGGAAAGGATTGATCGGCCATGCTGGAAAAAATCGCAAAATGGCTGACCCGTAAGCCGAAGCTGGTGGCCATGATGGCGGTACTGATGCTGATTCCCGCCGCCATCGGCTATATTTCCACCCGCATCAACTACGACATTCTGTCCTACCTGCCGGAGGACCTGGAATCCTCTCATGGCGAAAAGCTGCTGGAGGAGCCCTTTAAAATGGCGGCTACCAGCATGCTGGTGGTGGAGAGTATGCCCGCAGGCTATACTAACAGCCTGCTCAATGACATCAAGGCCATTGACGGTGTTTCCAATGCCATTTGGATCAGCAACCTCATGGGCATCCAGATCCCCACGGACATGATCCCCGCCAACTTCCGGGATATGTTCTTCGCCGGAGACGCTACCATGATGATCATTCAGTACAGCCACCCCGGCGCCTCGGACGAGACCATGGAGGCCATCGAGCAGGTCCGGCGGGCCTGTAATGAAAAGTGCTTCCTGGCGGGCTTCTCCGTGGTCATCAAGGACACCCGGGACCTGATGGACAGCGAGCTGCCCATCTTCGTGGGTCTGGCGGTGCTGCTGGCCCTGGTTGCCATGATGGTGACGCTGGAATCCACGGTGCTGCCCTTTATCTTCCTGGCCAGCATCGGCTTTGCCGTCATCTACAACTTCGGCAGCAACATATTCCTGGGGGAGATCTCGTATATCACCAAGGCTATCGCCGCTGTTTTGCAGTTGGGCGTCACCATGGACTACTCCATCTTCCTCTACCACAGGTACGAGGAGGAGCGGCCTAATTACAACGATAAACGGGACGCCATGGCCCAGGCCGTTGTGGCGGCCTTTCGGTCCCTGTCCTCCTCCAGCCTCACCACGGTAGCGGGCTTTCTGGCCCTGTGCGTCATGCGGCTGACGCTGGGCCGGGATATCGGCATCGTTATGGCCAAGGGCGTGGTGCTGGGCGTGGCTACCGTTATTCTGGTGCTGCCCTCTCTGGTGCTGATTTTCGATAAGCAGATCACCAAGCACAAGCATAAAAGCCTGATGCCCAGCTTTGACAAGGTGAACAGCTTTATCCTGCGGCATAACAAGGTCATTATGGTGATTTTTGTGCTCCTGTTCATCCCGGCCTACTACGCCCAGTCCCACGCCGGAATCTACTACAAGCTGGACGAGTCCCTGCCCCGGGACCTGCCCTCCATTGTCTCCAACGAAAAGCTGAAAAACGACTTCGATATGGCTACCTCTCACTTCATCGTCCTGCGGGACGATTTGAATCCGGCGGAGATGAGCGACATCGAAAACCGCATGGAGGAGGTCAAGGGCGTTACCTCCGTGGTATCCTACCATAAGATGCTGGGTACCGGCATTCCTGACTTCTTCATTCCAAATGAGGTAAAGGATATGCTCAAGCAGGGGGGCTATCAGCTGATGATGGTGAACTCCAGCTATTCTCCGGCCACCGATGCGGTGGCGGCCCAGCTGGACGAGATGAATGCCATCCTGAAGCAGTACGATGAAAACGCCATGATCACCGGCGAGGGCGCTATGTACCGGGACCTGATCGACACCACCGCCGTGGACTTCGTGGTGGCAAACTACCTGTCCATTGCCTGTATTTTCATCATCGTGGCGTGGGCGTTCAAGTCCATCACCGTTCCGGCGGTGCTGGTGGCCACCATTGAGCTGGCGATCTTCCTGAATCAGGGCTTCTCCTACTTCTCCGGCGCTTCCACGCCTTTCATCGCACCTACCATCATCAGCTGCGTGCAACTGGGCGCTACGGTGGACTACGCCATTTTGATGACCTCTCGGTTCCAGGAAGAACTGCAAAGCGGCAAGAACCGGAAGGAGGCTATCCGCATCGCAGCGGATTCGGCGGACGCTTCCATCATCACCAGCGCGCTGGTGATGTTCTGCGCCACCCTGGGTGTGTCTTTTGTGTCCTCGATCGACCTCATCGGCGCCATCTGCATCATGCTGGCCCGGGGTGCTCTGATCTCCGCCTGCATCTGCCTGTTCGTGATGCCTGCTGTGCTGTATGTCTGCGAGCCGATGTTCAATAAGACTACCCTCCACTGGCGGACCGAGCAGCCTAAGAAGGAGTCCAAAGCCGCCAAGGCTTTGAAAGCAGCTTCTGAAAAGCTGCCTGCCCGCAAAGAAAAAGCGGCGCTGCCGGAAAAGGGAACGGAGCAGACCGAGATCACGGAGCCTGCGGAGGCAGCCGATTCGACAATGCTTGCCGCGGAATCGGAAACTGAAGCAGACGCGGCGCGGGAGACTGCCAACGTCTGAGTTTGGAAAACCATAAAAAGCGTCCGTCAAACGGCGGACGCTTCATCGGGGTGAAAAGACTTTTCACCCCGATGAGCAAGTTTTCAGAACTTTATAAAAGTTCTGAAAACTAAGGATTTCAATGGCGCAGGGAAATAGGCGAAGCGCCGCCGGTGGCGGATCAAGCGAGCTTGTTTCGAGGAAGGCTCCCAAACAGCGGATACGCAGTATCCGCTGTTTGGTCTGAGCCGACGGTGTATCCCTTCTTGGGTTTCCCGCGCACACCCTTCACCCGCAAGGGGTATGCAGCATCCGTAAAGCGGCACAGCCGCTAACGGCTGCCCTACCTTACCGTCGCGGAGAATTTACCACTTTATCGACAGTCTTAAGCGTCCGCCGCTCGGCGGACGCTTTCCTATACGCGGAAAGCCGCAGCGCTTTAAGTGCCGAACCAAATTGCGGCGAAAAACGCAAACACAGCTTCAAAGAATCTGGAAAGACCTGCGAATTGCGGAGAATACCTTAGAAAACGCAAAAAAGTGCCCGGAAACATAGTTTCCGGGCACCGGCTTAATTAAGTTTGTGTAATTGATCAAGGCTTCAGAGTGGCCACCCACTGACCGTACTTTTCCAGATTGGCGTTGGCCGCGGCGGCATCGGCCCCCTGAGTCAGGATGTAGATCTTGATCTTCGGCTCCGTACCGGAGGGACGCACCAGAATGACGGTGCCGTCTTCCAACTCATACCGCAGCACGTTGGAGCCGGACAGCTCCATGCGGCTCTTAGCGCCGGTGACGCAGTCGATCACGCTGCCGTCGGTATAATCCTTCCGGACAATGACCTTGACGCCGCTGATCTCCGTTGGGGGATTTTCCCGGAGATCCTTCATCAGCTTCGCCATATCCCGGAGACCGTCCAGACCGGGCATCACCAGATTGTGGGTCTTTTCTGCGTACCAGCCGTACTTTTCATACAGGGCATTCAGTGCGTCAAAGAGGGTCATGCCCTGAGCGTCATACCACGCGGCCATCTCCGTCAGCAGCATGGAGGCAGTGACGGCGTCCTTATCCCGGACGTAATCACCCAGCATATAGCCATAGGATTCCTCATAGGAGAAGATGACCTTACCCTCGCCGGACTCCTCCAGGGCGTTCTTTTTTTCCGCCATGAACTTGAAGCCGGTGAAGGTATCGAAGCACTTTACGCCGTTGCTCTCCGCCACCTTCCGGGCCATTTCTGTGGTGACGATGGTTTTGAGGGCCACGGGGTTGGCGGGCATCTTCCCGGAGCGCTTCATGGCGCCGATCAGATAATCCAGCAGCAGCACGCCGGTCTGGTTGCCGGTGACGGGCTGGAACGCCCCCTCATGGTTCCGCACCATGATGCCCACCCGGTCGCTGTCCGGGTCGGTGCCTAGGATGAAGTCCACGTCATTCTTTTTGGCCAGATCGATGGCCAGATAGAACCCCTCCGGGTTTTCCGGGTTGGGAGAGACCACCGTGGGGAAATTGCCGTCGATGACCATCTGCTCCGGCACGGGGATCAGGTGCTTGATGCCCAGCGCGGTCAGCGCCTCCGGCACCAGCTTGTAGCCGCAGCCGTGGAAGGGCGTGTAGACCAGTTTGAAGGTGTCCGCTACTTTGGCAACGGTCTCACGGTCGTTGATCATGGCGGTGACATTGGCCATGAACTTCCGGTCCGTTTCGTCACCCATGGTCTCAATGAGACCGCTCTTTACGGCTTCCTCAAAGTCCATCCGCTTCACACCGTCAAAAATGTCGATTTCCTCCAACCGCTTGGCGATGGCGTCGGCGTGGTGGGGGGGAAGCTGCGCGCCGTCGGACCAGTAGACCTTGTAGCCGTTGTACTCCTTGGGGTTGTGGCTGGCGGTGACATTGATGCCTGCCTGACAGCCGTATTCCCGGACGGCGAAGCTCAGTTCCGGGGTGGGCCGCAGAGAGTCGAAAATGCGAACGTGGATGCCGTTGGCGGCGCAGACCTCGGCGGCGGCCCGGGCGAACTCCATAGAGTGATTGCGGCAGTCCATGCAGATAGCCACGCCACGGCGCTTGCCCTCCTCACCCTCGGCGGCGATGACGTCGGCAAAGCCCTGGGTGGCCCAGCGAATCACATGAATGTTCATGTTATGTAAACCGGTGTACATAGTGCCCCGGAGACCGGCGGTGCCAAACTCCAGCGGGCCGAAGAATCGGCTTTCAATCTCCTTGGGATCGTCCTTAATAGACTCCAACTCAGCGTGTTCTTCCGGAGAGAGGGCGGGGCTGTGGAGCCACTTCTCGTATTCCTGCATGAAATCCATTTGCAAGTACCTCCTTATATCATATCAACAGTGTTCTGTGTGTCCGCTTGAAATTTTACTTATGGTATCTGCTTCCGGCATTGATCTGGTAGGCCCGGTAGATCTGCTCCAAAAGCATCACCCGCAGCAGGTGGTGGGGAAAGGTCATGGGGGACATGGACAGCCGCAGAGCGGCTTGCTGCTTCAAGGATTCGTGCATTCCGAAGGAGCTGCCGATGAGAAAGACGATGTGGCTGGCGCCTTGGGCGGCGCTGTCCGCCAGATAGCGGGCCAGCTCCTCGCTGGAGCGCTCCCGCCCCTCCACACACATGGCGATCACCAGACAGCCGTTGGGCAGCTTGGCCCGGACAGCGTCGGCCTCCTTGGAGAGGGCCGCCTCGATCTGGGCGGGGGAGGGATCCTCCGGCAGCCGTTCCTCCGGCAGCTCGATGATCTCTAATTTACAGAACCGGCTCAGTCGCTTGACGTATTCCGCTGCGGCGTCCAGATAGAATTTCTCTTTCAGCTTGCCGGTGCAGAGAATGGTCACCTTTTGCATAAGGCCCTCCTTCTGACGATGTGGCACGGGCCGACGGTGTCCCGGGGCGCTACGGACAGTTCCGGAGCCAGTCCGGCACCGTCCAGCGCGGCGGCTACGGCGTTCAGCGCCATAGCGGGGGTGTTGTTATCACGGCTCAGGTGGGCCAGAACGATGTCACTGGCGCCGTTTTCCGCCAGTGTGACGGCAAAGTGGGCGGCATCCTCGTTGCACAGGTGACCCTGAAGACCCAAAATGCGCTGCTTCAGGTAATAGGGATAGGGGCCGGAGCAAAGAGACTCTACATCATGGTTGGACTCTAAAATGACAAAGTCCACGCCGGGCAGCAGATCCAGCGCCTCGTCGGTGACGTAGCCGGTGTCGGTGAGAAAACCCACACTGCCGCTCTCTGTGTCCAGCCGCCAGCCGCAGGAGCCGGGGGCGTCATGGGAGGTGGGGATGGGCTGCATATCGATCTCTCCCAAGGTGATGGGGCTGTCCCGTCCCATGAGCCGGGGGTCGATCCCCTCTACCCGGCAGCTGAGCTCCCGGCAGGTCCGGGGGGTGGCAAGAAGCGGGCAGGTTGTTTTTTTCAGAAGGGTGTTCAGCCCGGAGATATGGTCGGAATGGGTGTGGGTGATCAGAATAGCCGTCAGGTCTGCCGGAGTCAGTCCCAGTTCTTTCAGAGCTGCAGTGATCCGGCGGCAGGAGATCCCGGCGTCGATCAGCAGATGGGTGTCTCCGCAGGAGAGCACAGCGGCGTTTCCAGAGGAGCCGCTGGCAAGCGTATGTACGGTGGTCAAGAAAATACCTCTCTTTTGAAAAACGTCCGCCGGGGAACGGGCCGGTCAAGGCCGACACACTCCCTGACGGACGTGAAGTTCAGCTGATTTGCGCAGTGGAAAGGGCATCCTCGTCCGGCTCCTCCACGGCGCGGATGTCCGCGCCCAGAGCCCGGAGCTTGCCGATGATGTCCTCATAGCCACGCTCGATATACTGCACGTTGGAGATCTCGCTCTCGCCCTCTGCCGCCAAAGCGGCGATGACCAGAGCCGCGCCGGCCCGCAGGTCATAAGCCTGGATCGGTGCGCCGGTGAGCTTTTCCACGCCCTCTACCACGGCGGTCTTGTCATCCACCTGAATACGGGCGCCCATGCGCTTGAGTTCATCCACATAGCGGTAGCGGCTGCTCCAGACACCCTCGGTCACCAGACTGGTTCCCTGAGCCAGGGTGAGGACGGTGGTCATCTGGGGCTGCATATCCGTAGGAAATCCGGGATAGGGCAGGGTTTTGACGTTGGCCTTTTTCAAACGGGCGGTACGGCGTACCAGCAGGGTATCATCCTGCTCCTCCACCTCTACACCGCACTCCTGGAGCTTGGCGGTGATGCAGTCCATGTGCTTAGGAATGATATTTTTCACCAGGATCTGACCGCCGGTGGCGGCCACGGCAGCCATATAGGTACCGGCTTCGATTTGATCGGGAATGATGGCATAAGAGCCGCCGGACAGCCGCTCCACGCCCCGGATCTTGATGGTATCCGTACCGGCGCCCCGGATGTCGGCGCCCATGGAGTTCAGGAAGTTGGCCAGATCCACGATGTGAGGCTCCTTGGCGCAATTTTCGATCACCGTGTCCCCCTGAGCCAGCGCGGCGGCCATCATGATGTTCATGGTAGCGCCTACGGACACCACATCCAGATAGATGTTGGCTCCGGTGAGACGGCCGGACTCCACGATGGCATTGATATAGCCGCCCTCCGTGGTGACACCGGCACCCAGAGCGGAAAAGCCCTTTACATGCTGGTCGATGGGGCGGACGCCGCCGAAATTGCAGCCGCCGGGCATGGCAACCTCTGCCCGGCCGAAACGGCCCAGCAGAGCGCCGATGAGATAGTAGGAAGCCCGGAGCTTCCGGGAAAGCTCATAAGAGGTCCTAGTGGTGTGGATGTGACGGCTGTCAATCTCCACCGTGTGGCGGTTGATGGAGCGGATGGACGCGCCAAGCTGCTCCAAAATCTTCAAAATCGCGGTAACGTCGGAGATCTGGGGGATGTTTTCAATGCGGCAGACGCCGTCCACCAGAATGGCGGCGGGAATAATGGCAACGGCGGCGTTCTTCGCACCGCTGATCTCCACCTCGCCGAACAGAGGCTTGCCTCCGTGTACGATGTATTTTGTCAACGTTCTGACCTCGTTTCAGGTATTCTTTTGCGGGGAGAAAGCCTTGCGCCGGGATTAGTTTGTCCGTCGGGCTGGCACTTCATGCACCCTGAGAAAAAAGTGGACAGTACCACTCATTATGATCGGCGTCAGTATAGCATACTTTGCCTGAAAAAGCAAACGATTCCTGACAAAATATGAAATTCAAACAATTTTATGCCCGGCGGACGGTACCGGAAATGCAGTTTACATAAAAAGTTGCCGTATCCGTGACGATCCGCCAGGAGGGAACCAGCGCCATGGGAGCGGCGGTGGTGCTTTGCAGCTCGTAGCAGAGACTGACCTCCGTGATGGAGGACACCACGGAGCTGGAGGCGTGGCGCATCTGCTGAAAGGCAGTCAGGGCGGCGAAGGCGGAGAGGGGCTTCTGCCCGGAGGAGGTCTCCGCGCCGGTCTCCGGCAGCAGAGCGCCGCTGGCAGACAGGACGCGGCCCTGATCGATGGTAAAGGTGACGGCGGCGTTGAACACCGGCGTACCGTTCCACAGGCGGACAGCCGTTGCAGTGCCGCTGCCCGTTTCATCCAGTGTAAATATCGGCGTATCGTAAGAAAACGCCTTGCAGAAATCCCGACAAAATGCTTCCGCGTTCTCCTGTGACAAAGAACCGGCGGCGTCAAAGCTGCCGGTGTCCCGGAAGGCAGCGGCGCCCTGCTGGCTGGTGTAGGTGTAAATGCCGCCGCCCTGAGTGGTGCGCTCCAGATTATCCCCCAGGAGGAAGGCGGCGGCCTTTCGCTCCGCTGCCTCATCCCGGGTCAACGCATAGGTGGAAACGGCGGTGTCCGTGGGGATCAGAGCGGGATCCAGCGTCATGCCGTCCGCCGCGAACAGCGCGACCAACTCCTGCTGCTGGGTGCGGCGGGCCACCCGCTCCTCGTTGCCCCGGATGGCCAAAGCCGCCAGCAAAAAGGCGTTGAGCAGCGCCAGGATCAGAATGATGATGTTTTTCAGGCGATAGCGTTCCGTAGCTGCTCAGCTCCTTTCAGAAGGTATGATGTCAATCCGTCAGCCAGACGGCAGAGAGCGGATAGACGCCGGTATCGGCATAGCCGATGGAAAGCTCGGCCCCCGCTGTCCTTCCGGCGATGGCCATGGCCTGCCGCAGCGGCAGCAAGGGTGAGGCGGCGCTGGCGGCGCTGTACTGCCGAGGCCGCAGGGACAGCGTGGCGATCGCATTGCCGGAGAGCGTTACCTCCGCAGCGGCAGAGCCGTCCGCGAAGCGGATGGGAACGCCGCCGGACTGGTAGCCGAAGGTCAAGAAAGTCTCGGTTTCTGACTGCTGCCACTTCTGCAGATACAGCCGGGCATCGCCCTCCGGGATCAACTGATCCAGTAGCTCCAGAACACCGGAGACAGCTTCCCGAGGCGTGGGAAGGCCCCCGGCACTTTCTACGGAGAGGACCGTTTCGCCGCCGCTGGTGTAGGAAAAGGTGCCGCTGCCACTGATGCGGATGACCCGGTCTCCCTCCACCACTACCTCCGCGCCGCCGGCGTCGGTGTAGCGGGAATTGGTGTGGGGGTTGAAGCCCAGAACGGAGAGCAGCGTCTCTGTGGAAACGGTGCTTTCCGTCACCGTCAGTTGGGGCAGCTCAGGGAGAGGGTCCGGAAACAGGGAGAGAGGGGCCAGATGCTGGCCGTATCCGCTGAGATCCTCAAAAGCAAAGGCGGTAACGCCCAGCTCAAAGTGATCCAGTACCTCCGTCAGGGTAGAGGGCTGCACGGCAGTGACGCACTGGTAATAGCGGGATCCGCCGTCCCACAGCAGCAGGACCACCTGACCGTTCTGCTCCGCTGCGGCCAGAGTGCGGACGGAAAGCTCACTTTCCGCCGTGATACCCATGAGGTCCGCCAGATAGGACACCGGCAGGGGCTCTAAAAAGTCACAGTAGACTGACGGTTTTCCCAAAGCCGACCGGAAGGCGGCAGCACTGGAATCCACCCGGCTGCGGGCAGATCCAAGAACTTCCCGCAGCAGTGTTTTGATGGGGGTGAAGCTCTCGCTGTCCGTGGTGAGGGAGATGCTGCCATACCGGCCGTATTCTCCGGTGACGGCCGCCCGCACCGGGGCGGACAGGGTATCGGAGGAGGGGGCATCGGAGATCTGGTCGCTGACAGGAGCGGTGAGCCGCTGCCAGGTGCCGCTGCCGGCGGCAGCGCCCAACTGGAAAAACTGCGTTCTGGAAAAGAGGAACAGGGACAGCAGCGCCAGAAACGTGATGGTGATATTCTGAATAAAATCCCGGTAGCGCATGGCCGGTCCCTCCTTTCTGATAAAAGCTGAAATTACTGCTGATCCGACGTGCTTTCCGCCGTATCCTCCGGTGCGCCGGGGGCGGGCTGGGTGATGGGCAGCTCCAGACGGACCGTGGTGCCCGGCCCCTCATGGGGGACCAGAGAAATGGTGCCGTGGTGCCGCTGGACGATCTCTCTGGCGATGGATAGTCCAAGGCCTGTGCCGCCGGATTCCCGGGAACGGGCCTTATCCACCCGGTAGAAGCGGTCGAAAATACGCTCCCTGTCCTTTTCCGGGATGCCGATGCCGTCATCCCGGACCTCCATCCAGGCGGTGTTGGGGCCGGCTCCTGCGGTGACGCGAATGTGTCCGCCGTCCGGAGTGTACTTGATGGCGTTGCCGAGAATGTTCATCATCACCTGCTCCAGACGGCTCCGGTCGCCGGTGATGAGGGGCAGCTCACCCTCCGGCACATAGGTCAGCTCATGGCCCCGCTGCTTGGCGTTGAGGCTGTTGGAGCGGACCACGCTTTCGATGGCGTCATGGAAGGGGAATCGGGTGAACACCATTTCGGTGCTGCCGGCGTCTAACCGGCTGAGGGTCAGCAGATCCTGAACGATGTGGGTCATGCGGTCCGTTTCCGTAATGATAATATCCAGAAAATTGTTCTCCATCTCCCGGGGAATGTCATCTCCGGCATCCCGGATGGTTTCGGCGTAGCTGCGGACGTTGGTCAGGGGGGTCCGCAGCTCGTGAGACACGTTGGCCACGAATTCTTTGCGCCGTTCCTCATTCCGGTGCTGTTCCGTCACGTCATGGAGCAGGATCAGAACGCCGCCCTGGGCCTTGTCGGAGAAGGGCGTGAGGTAGAGGGCCAGGGTCCGGTCTCCCACCACCAACTCATCTTCAATGTAGTTGGGTTTCTGGAGGGCCAGCACGTTCTGGAAGGGATGCAGGTCGCCCAGCAATTCCTCGTAGGTGCAGCTGGGATCGATGGATCGCCGCAAAAGCTCCGTGGCGGCGGGGTTGCAGTGGATGAGGTGCCCCTCCCGGTCAAAGGCCACCACGCCGTCGGTCATGTGGAGGAACAGGGTATCCAGCTTGTTGCGCTCGTTTTCCACGGCAGCCAGTGTGGACTGCAGGACCTCGGCCATCTCATTGAAGGTTCCGGTGAGAATACCGATCTCGTCGGTGGATTCCACCGGCAGCTCGCTGTCAAAATCACCGGCGGCCACCCGTTCTGCGCCGATGGTCAGCTTTTCAATGGGGCCCACCATGGTCTTGGAGAGCAGGAAGCTCAGCAGCACGGAGATCAGCAGGCCGATGATGAGGGCCTGCATGATGATCTGGAAAAGCTGGTTATTCAGGTCGGATACCGTGTCCTTGTTATCCAGAATGTAGATGATGAAGGCGTTGTCACCGCCGAAGATGGGGATGGCCACATCCATGTAGTCGGCAGAGATATCGCTTTCGTCGCCTACGGTGGAGGCGTCCTTCCGTGCAACCGCGTTCCGGGCGGTCAGAAGGTTGGCGGACTGCTCCCGGGGCAGGTCGGAGGACTCGGCGCTGCCGGCCAGAAAGCTGCCTGCGGTGCCGTCCAGCACATAGTAGTTCCGGGTGCGGTAGTCGATGCCCAGCATACCGGCATTGACCTCCATGATCTCCTGAATACGCTCAGCGCCGTCCGGCTGAGCGGCGGCGCTGCGGAGGTCCGCCACAAACTCCCGGCGGTCCGCGCCGAAGGCACTGCTCATCTGCTGATAAAAGCTGTCGATATAGAAACTGGTGACGCTGGTGGTCAGGAACGCGCCTACCACCGCCATCAGGGATGTGATCAGCAGCAGGAGGATCAGCGTCAGCTTCATATGTAAGCTGCGGAACAAAAAATCACCGCCTTTATGGTGTTCAAAGGATCTGAAAACTGTACGGCCCGCCGTGTGCGGGGGCGGGCGCGTCCCGGAGAAGATCCCTGTGTCCTCTTCAAAACATGAGAAGAACGCGAGGAACGTCACCGGAGCCGGTGGGGATTACACCGCGAAATAGTACCCCACGCCCCGGCGGGTGAGGATGTATTTGGGGCTGGCGGGGTTTTCCTCGATCTTTTCCCGCAGACGCCGGACGGTCACGTCCACCGTCCGCTGATCGTCGCCCACGTAGCCGTAGTTCCAGACCTGCTCCATCAGGTCGATGCGGGAGTAGACCTTATTGGGATGGCTGGCCAGGAAGGTCAGCAGCTCATATTCCCGCGTGGTCAGTTCCAGAGGCTTGCCGTCCCGGAAGACCTGATGGCTGTCCGTGTCGATGGAGAGGTCCCCTGCCACCGGCATGGCTGTGGCCGCAGCGGTGGCCGCGGCGGCGGTGTTCATAGCCGTGCGGCGGATGTTGGCTCCCACCCGGGCGATCAGCTCCCGCATGGAGAAGGGCTTGGTAATGTAATCATCGGCGCCGATCTCAAGACCGGACACCTTGTCGGCCTCCTCCTCCCGGGCGGTGAGGATGATGACGGGCACGTTGTTGCCCTCCTCCCGGAGGGTGCGGCACACGTCGAAGCCGATCATCTTCGGCAGCATCACGTCCAGCAGGATCAGGTCGGGGTTTTCCTTCCGGGCCTTTTCCAGACCGTCGGCTCCGTCATAGGCCTCCACGGTGCGGTAGCCCTCCCGCTGAAGGTTGAAGCGCAGGATGTCTACGATATTTTTTTCATCCTCCACAATGAGAACGGTTTTCTGTTCGGTTTTTGCGTCCATGGGAGTATGCCTCCTTTTAGTATTTACAGGTTCAAAAGGACCTTGGCCCGCAGGACTGCGGCCACGGTCTTGGCGTCATCGATCTCACCGTTGACGCAGCGGTGCACCATTTCATCAAAGGGCACCCGCTCCACGTTGAGAAATTCGTCAGGGTCCAACTGCTGCTGGCTGAATTTCAGCCCCTTGGCCAAAAACAGGTGCAGTGTTTCCCCGTAGCAGCCGGGGGCGGGCAGGAGCTTGCCGAGGGGCAGGAAGGTCTCCGGCTCCGCGCCGGTCTCCTCCTTCAATTCCCGCAGAGCGCCCGTCACCGGGTCCTCGCCGGGGTCCAGCTTGCCTGCGGGCAGCTCATCCAGCACCTTGCCAAATACATACCGGTACTGGCGGACCACCAGCACCCGGTTGGCTTCATCCAGGGCCAGGACTGCCGCGCCGTCCACATGATCCACCACTTCCCGAGTGGCTTCCTCGCCGTTGGGCAGGCGCACGTCATCCACGTGCACCGTCATGATTTTACCCTCAAATACGTCCTTGCGGCGGAGCTTGACCTCCGTCAGATCCATGGGCATTTTCATTCTATCCACCTCGTTTAAAGGGCAGAGACCCTGCCTATACTGTATTCAGTTTATTATAGCATAGGCGTGTTGAATTGCAAAGGGCTTGTTTTTCTTGAAGTCATGGGAAAACTATGGTATACTGACTCACTGGAAACGAGGTGGTCCCCACGGAGAAAAAGGGAATCAAAATCGCGGCCCAGAACCGCAAAGCCTACCACGATTACTTCGTGGAGGATAAGTACGAGGCAGGCATCGAACTGTGCGGCACGGAGGTCAAATCCATCCGTGCGGGCACGATGAACCTGAAGGACTCCTACTGCACCGTAAAGGACGGCGAGCTGTTCGTCCACAGCATGCACATCTCTCCATACGAGCATGGCAACATCTTCAACCGGGACCCGGACCGGGACCGGCGGCTGCTGATGCACAAGCGGGAGATCCGCAAGCTCTACGCTCTCGTCAAGCAGGACGGCTACACGTTGGTGCCCCTGAGCGTCTATTTCAAGAACGCCAAGGTGAAGGTGGAGGTCGGCCTGTGCAAGGGCAAGAAGAATTACGACAAGCGGGACGCCACCGCCAAGCGGGACGCCGCCCGTGAAATGGACCGGGCCATGAAGGCCCGCAGATAACAGATCAGAAAGGAACGAATGAATATGAGCAATCCCATCGTAACCATCACTATGGAGGACGGCCGCATTATGCGCGGCGAGCTGTATCCCGAGAAGGCTCCCAACACCGTCAACAACTTCATCTCTCTGGCTAACAAGGGCTTCTATGACGGCCTGACCTTCCACCGGGTCATCCCCGGCTTCATGATCCAGGGCGGCTGCCCCAACGGAAACGGCATGGGCGGCCCCGGCTATGAGATCAACGGCGAGTTCGCCGGCAACGGCTTCCGCCAGAATGACCTGATTCACGAGACCGGCGTGCTGTCCATGGCCCGCACCATGGCACCCAACTCCGCCGGCAGCCAGTTCTTTGTGATGGTGGCTCCTGCTCCTCATCTGGACGGCCAGTACGCCGCCTTCGGCAAGATCACCGAGGGTCAGGATGTGGCCATTGACATTTCCCGTGTCCAGCGGAACATGATGAACGATATGCCCAAGAAGCCCGTGGTCATGGCAACCGTCCGGGTGGATACCCAGGGCGTCGAGTATCCCGCTCCCGAGACCCACTAAAATACTCCGAAAGGAGATCTGACCATGAAAACAGCAGTTATTACCGGCGCGTCCTCCGGCCTTGGCCGGGAATTCGTCCGGCAGTTCTATTCCGTATTCCCGGAAATTGAACGGGTGTGGCTCATTGCCCGCCGGACAGACCGCCTTCAGGAACTGGCAGAGCAGCTGGAGGAAAAGGGGATCAGCACCCTGACGCTGCCGCTGGACCTGTGCGACACCATGAGCTTTACCGCCTATCAGGAGCATCTGGTGGAGGAACAGCCGGAGATCGCCCTGCTGGTGAACAACGCCGGATGCGGGTATCTGGGGAACATCGGTGAGATCGACACCGTTTCCCAGACCCGGATGATCGATCTGAACCTCCGGGCGCTGACTGCCATCACCAATTTGTCGGTGCCCTATATGGAAGCCGGGAGCCGGATCTTGAACGTCAGCTCCATCGCCTCCTTCTGCCCTACCCCCCGGATGACGGTGTATTCCGCCACGAAAGCCTATGTTTCCGCCTACACCATCGGCGCGGCGGAGGAACTGAAGGCAAAGGGCATCACCGTTACCGCCGTCTGCCCCGGCCCCATGGCCACAGAGTTTCTGGCAGTGGGTCATGTGGTGGATTCCCGGCCCTTTGAGCTGCTGCCCTACTGCGATCAGGTACAGGTGGCCGGCGGTGCACTGCGGGCGGCCAGAGCGGGACAGACCATCTACACCCCCAGACTGTTCTATAAGTTCTACCGTCTGCTGGCAAAACTCACCCCGGCCAAATTGATGGTCAAGCTGACCAAAACCTGAAACTGTCACGGAATTGTAACACATTCCGATATGGGAATGTGTTACAATTCCAAATAGCAAATTCTGCTTTCCTATTTTACAAACCAGCAGAGCGTTTATGGAACGAAAGAGGAGGAGCAATGGAACGGATGAAGTTTTTGCCGGAAGGCGGAAACGGAATGAGTGACATTTGCTCCGACGACGGGGCCGTAAAGGTTTCGACGGGGATGGGGAAGCGGGACAAGCGGGCGGCGGCGCCTGACCGCCATAAAACGGGCAATTTTATAAATTAAATAACAACAATACTGTTGCTATTGCTGCTTAATTAAAGCAGCCGTCTGAACCGGAGAGGCCACAGGCCGGGGAAGGCGTCGTTGATGTGGCGTCCGTGAGGCGGGAAAGAGTTGACCTGCCCACGCATCATGACTCTACCAAACCGCAAAGTCTGTCAGGTGTCTTTGCGGGGCGGGAATTCTGAAACCTGACTGCGCCCGGAGAAAGTCCCGTGAAACTGTTTTCGGACAGGGGTTCAATTCCCCTCGGCTCCACCAAAAGAAATGGACATGACGAAAAGTCATGTCCATTTCTTTTGGCGGTAGAGCTTTTTCGCACATCCCCCATCCTCGCAAAAGAGCGGTCCCGGGTGTCATATCCGGGACCGCTGCTGTTTAAAGCTGATTTTACACGTTAAAGCGGAAGTAGATCATGTCGCCGTCCTGGACCACATACTCCTTGCCCTCGCTGCGGAGCTGGCCCTTTTCCTTGGCGGCGTTGACGCTGCCGTACTTGATCATATCGTCGTAGGCAATGACCTCCGCCCGGATGAAGCCCCGCTCGATGTCGGAGTGGATCTTGCCGGCGGCCTGGGGGGCCTTGGTGCCCTTCTTGATGGTCCAGGCCCGGCACTCGTCCTTGCCGTAGGTCAGGAAGGAGATCAGGCCCAGCAGGGAGTAGCAGCACTTGATGAGCCGGTCCAGGCCGGATTCTGCGATACCCAGCTCGTCCAGGAACATCTGCCGGTCCTCGCCCTCCAGCTCAGCGATGTCCTGCTCCAGTTTGGCACAGATGGGCAGCACCTCGCTGCCCTCGGCTTCTGCCAGCGCACGGACCTTCTTCAGATACTCGTTGCCCTCCTGATTGGCAAAGCCGTCCTCGTCCATGTTGGCGGCGTAGATGATGGGCTTCAGGGTCAGCAGGTCGGAGGTGGCGATCAGGGCCTTGTCATCATCGGAGCAGTCAAAGGTCCGGGCAGACTTGCCGCCGTCCAGATGCTCCGCCAGGGCCTTGAATACATCCACCTCATGAAGGAACTTCTTGTCGCCCTTGGCGGCCTTCTGGGCTTTGTCAACACGGCGCTGGACCATGTCCAGATCCGCCATGATCAGCTCCATATCGATGGCCTCAATATCCCCCACGGGATCTACGGGCACGTTGGTGCCGGCATCCGCCACCACGTGCATGATATTCTCGTCATCAAAGCAACGGACCACATGGACGATGGCATCGGTCTCGCGAATATTGGCCAGGAACTTGTTGCCAAGGCCCGCACCCTGACTGGCGCCCTTCACCAGACCGGCGATGTCCACGAACTCGATGACCGCCGGGGTCTTTTTGTCCGGCTCATAGATCTCTGCCAGCTTGTCCAGCCGTGCATCCGGCACTGCTACCATGCCCACGTTGGGGTCAATGGTGCAGAAGGGGTAGTTGGCGCTTTCAGCACCAGCGTTGGTGATGGCGTTGAACAGGGTGGACTTGCCAACATTCGGCAGTCCCACGATACCTAATTTCATAAAGCAAATTCTCCTTTTGCTGTTGTTTGGCGTTTTCTAACAGCATATTCTATCATCCTATTGGGAAAAGCGCAAGTAGGGCAGGGAGAAAAGACTATTGCTGATGACGTTGAAACGGCAGCTATATCATCGGGGACAGCCAATCGGTAAGGCTTCGTAGCGCCGCCTACGGCTGCTGACCTTATGGAACATGACCGGCGAAACAGTCTGGTTGGCGTAAAGCTCAATAAAGGTGCAAAGGGCATGACAAAACCCTGTAACCGTTCGGGTAATGTTCGTAGGGACACAAGTTGACACCATATCTTGCAAGGGGGCGGACAGCGTTTGCTGTCCGCTTCTTGCGGTTTTTCTCTGTTTTTTATTATGCGGGAAGCTGGTGAAATACCTCGCTTAAGGGCGGCGCAATGTGCGGCTGCGCCTCGCCCTGCTCCATTTCGCTGTCCACCGTGCCGATGTCGCGGTATACGATGCGGATGCTCTGGTGGGAGCTGCGGGAGTATTTCTCCGTCCGCTCGCCTACCTCGATCCTCTGGATGAACAGCCGCAGCAGCTCCGGCGTCAGCTCGTCGATGGCGGTGTACTGCTTCGCCTTCTCAACGAACGTGTTCACGTTGGCGGAGGCAGCTTTCAGCTTTTCCAGCCGGGCCTCCTTTTCGGGGATCTGTTCCTCCAACGCTTTCTGCTCACCGGTGTAATCGCCCGCCAGCATCCGGTACTGCTCATCGGTCACCCGCCCCAGCACATTGTCCTCATAGAGCCGCTTGAACAGCTTGGACAGTTCCTCTCTGCGCCGCCGCATGGTATCCAGATCTTTTTGGAGCGTGTTCATCTCACGCCGCAGCTCCAGCGTATTCTTGCTGCCGATGTAGGCGGCGAACTGCTTTTCCTTCATCCGCGCGAAGTGCGTCACCCGGCGTAAGTCCTCCAGCACAACGGCTTTCAGTTCAAACTCCCGGATGTGATGCGGCGTACAGACGGTCTTGCCCTTTTTGCCGTAGGTGTAGCACTTGAAGTTGTACTCCGTCCGCTTCATCGTGCTGGCTCTGTGTAGCACCAGCGGCTTGCCGCAATCCGCGCAGAACACCAGTCCAGAGAAGATGTTCGGCTCGTCCATGTGCTTGGGGACACGTTTTTTGTGCTGACGCACCTCCTGCACGATGTCCCACTGCTCCTGTGTGACAAGAGCTTCGTGGGTGTTCTTCACCACGAACCGCTCACTTTCGGGGCGCTCCACACGCTGCTTGTTTTTGTAGGAGATCGTAGTGGTGCGAAGCCCAACCGAGAGTCCGAGGTAGACCTCATTGTTCAGAATGCTGGTGACGCTGTTGGAAGACCACAGGCAGGGTCTGGTGGTGTCCAGTCCCCGATGGCTTTTCCCGGTCTTGCGGTAGTAGGCGTTGGACGGGTTCACCACCTGCTCCTTGGTGAGGATGGTGGCGATCCGCTTGGGGCCGTTTCCAGCGGCGCAGAGGGAGAAGATGCGCTTCACCACAGGCGCGGTGTCCTCGTCCGGAACCAGCGTGTTGGCGTCACCATCACTTTTCCGGTAGCCGTAGGGCGGTCTGCCGCCCAGCCGCTCTCCCTGCTCCGCTTTCATTTTCATGACCGCGCGGACCTTGCGGCTGGTATCCTTGGCGTGAAGCTCGTTGGCCCAGTTGCGGATGGGGTTGAAGTCATTGCTGCTCTCCACTGTGGAATCCACGCCATCGTTGACCGCGATGAAGCGGACATTCTTCTGGGGGAAATATATCTCCATGTAGTAGCCTACCTGAAGGTATTCTCGCCCCAAGCGGGAGGCGTCCTTTACGATGAGGTTCGCCACCTGTCCCGCTTCGATCATCTCCACGATCTTTTTCCATGAAGGCCGCTCGAAGTTCGTACCAGAGTATCCGTCATCCGCAAGGAAGATGGTGTTCTCGAAGCCTTTTTCTTTTGCGTATTTCTCCAGCAGGGTGCGCTGGTGCTGAATGCTGTTGGACTCTCCGGCCCGCTCGTCCTCCTGACTGAGCCGCCCGTAGAGTACGGTGTATTGCTGATTTTCTTGACCTGCCATAGTTACCTCCTTTTCGTTGGGGCAGGCCGGTACGGTAACAGGAAGTATACCGCACCGGCCCTCGCAAGTCTACCGGAATTTTTACTGCTCATGATGCTCCCGCTCTAACTTCGTGTCGATAAGCTGCAGGAGCTTGTCCGTGGGTGTTGCCGATGCGCCGCCGGGGAATACGGAGGTCACAAGGAAGCACTTCCCACCGACCAGCATCGCCCGTTGACGGGTGAGGTCATCGCCCTCCCATTTGGCTGCGCTGTCGCGGAACAGCGTTTCCACGCCGCCGTCCTCGGAGCGGCGCAGGATGACCTGCTCCGGCCGGTAGGCACCGAGGATGCCCGTGTCACGATAAATTTCCCAGTCCTGTTTCATCCTAATCCTCCCATCGTTTGCTCATGCTGCTTTTTCTGTTCTTCTCGCGCAGACTGCTCGTCCAATTTTTCTTTCACAGCCAGAGCCGCGCCTGCGGCGAGGCCAATCGCCGCACCGAAGTTTTCGGCGGCGATCTTCGCCTCCATGCGCCGCCGCTTTTCCTCGGCGTCCTCGTCCTCATCCATCAATGCCCCCGCGACAGTCAGTCCGGCCACGGCGGGGATCAGAGGAACAGGCCGCGGATCGCCGCCGCGCCATACCAGCCCGCCAGTGCCGCCGTGCCAAGGATCAGCACCAGCATGATCCACTTGAGGGTCACCAGCAGGCTGAAATCCGGGAGCCAGTCGATCCACTTGGAGGAATACCGCTCGCTCAGGTTCCCAACCCGTTCCAGCAGCTTGTTCATCTCGGTCAGCGATCTCTGCATCTCCGCCAGAGACTGCTGCACCGGCGTCAGGTCGATGTACGGCTTCAGTTCTGGCAGTGCTTTCCGGATTTCCTCCAGCTCCCAGTTTATTCCGTCTGCCTGCTCCGTCAGCTTGTTCATCGCCTGCGGCAGGTCGCACTGGATCACAATGGGCTGGATCGGCTGCGCTGTTTGCTGTGGCGCGCTGCTCGGCTGATTCATCCGCTTCAATTCCTCCATCGATTTCCGCTGCTCGATGGAGTTTTCTCTTGACGAGCTCTGCGCGTATTCTGAATTCATGCTCCATGGCCTCCTTGCAATACTTTTCCTCGTGTAATTTGTTGTCGCGGCATTTTAGTCCGTCCGGCGTGGTGTAGGTGATGTACTTGCGGCTGCTCTCCCACCTCACCTGATAGCCCTCGGATGCCATCAGGGAAACGAAGGCGTTCTTGTCGGCGGCGTATTTCATGCACTCGTCGATGGTGTTCATGAGCCGCAGCTTCCAGCTTTGACCCTTCAGAGCCGTGTGGTATTCCGCACCGCCCATGCCGCGGGCCTGCTGCGTGGTCGGCTCAAAGACCGGCAGGCCCATTTCCAGACAGATCGCGTCGTTGCGCCGCATCAACTCTTGCAGTTGTTCCTTCGCCATGTGCAGCTTTTTGCCGGTGTCGAAATTGACGGAGTTGATGACGCAGTGGGAGTGGATGTGCTCTCGGTCTACATGGGTGCAGACCAGCACCTCGCAGCCGTCAAAGTATTCTGCCAGCCGCCGCGCGGCTTCGTGGGCCTGCTGTGGATCGACCGCCGCGCCTTTTGGGAAGCTCTGCACCATGTGATAGAACATCACGCCGCCGTCCTTCTGGTAGAGCAGTTTCGTGTTCAGGAAATCGTCATAGACGCTCTGCGGCTGGCAGTTGATGCCGCTGATGAGCGGCGCGCCCTCCCATGTGGTTTTCTTTTCCTGTATGACGTAGAGCATCACGCCGCGCATGGCGGCGCGGGACTGTGTGCCCCGCTTGTAGTTCACAAAATGTACGATGGCCATACGGCTCACCGACCTTCCATGACTGACCGCAGCGCGGCGCTGACCTCGGACAGCTCACCGGCAGCTTTTTCCAGACCGATGACCTGCACCTTGCCCATGTTGGCAAGAACGGTGAGGCGGTTGATGTTGCTGCCGATGCCCTTGAGCTGGCGGAGCAGCTCCTTCTGTTCGTCGATGACCACGATCCGCTTGCCGAGACAGCAGGCGGTGACGTAGTCGCTCATGGACATGTGGGCCTTCGCCGCCAGTGCCCTGATCTTCTCGCGGTCAGCGGACGCCATGCGCGTGCTGAATTTGATATCTTTTTTCATAATCAATGACCTTTCTGAAATGATTTCTCTCGTCCCCTCGGAGAGCTGGGGGTTCCTCAAAGGGGGACTGGTCCCCCTTTGAAGCTGCGCCGCCGGAGGCGGGTAAAAGCGTTTCCGCAGAAACGCTCGCAGCTTGGGGGTGTGGGGCCATGCCCCGCCCAGTGCATTTGGCAGGGCAGCGGCTTCGCCGCAGACCAGACAAATGCGATGCTGGCCGTCGTCCGAGCGGACGACGAATCCCTCGTCCCGCCGCAAGCGGCAGAACTCGCTCTCTCTGTCGCTCGTCCTCTTCCCACCGAAACCGCTTCGCTGGGTTTCGGCGGGAGCCCTGTTGGGGGCGGTGATAAAAACTCCCATTTCACATTTTTTCGGCACTTCTATGTGGGAGGGGTATCACTACCCTCCGGCCGCTTTGTCTGTGTCGGAACAACCCGGCGCGGGGTTTATTTCAGCAGAAAAAACGGCTTTCTCAGAGTGGGTGCTCTGCGCCGACGAACGCGCTGTTCCCTCCTGCACACAGTGCTTTTTTGGCGTTCCTGCATGGGGGTGGTATCACTACCCTCGGCGTGCGCTTCATGCTGCTGAAACGCTGGACGCCCGCGGGTCACGGTGGCGTATTCGCCGTTTTTATGCCGCCCCAGAATTCGCCCTGTGCGGGCTGAATCTCCCCTCGTCGGGCGCACCGCCATCCCAGCCCCTAACCGCGCACACAGCGGCTCACACGCCGAAACATGACGGGTTCTCAGGGTCGATGGTGACGATGTTCTCGGTAGCGGGATCATCGACACCATCGACCCTTTTCAGGCAGATCAGACGGTCGCCGTTGCTCTTGCGGAAGGACACCGTAATGCCGTTTCTCCTTAGAGCGTCAACGCTTTTGCGGATTCGGTGGGAGAAGCTGTTGGGGGTCAGTCCCTCCACACCGGCAGGGTCGATCTTTTCCAACAGCACCTTTGCAGGGGCGCTGATCTCCGGCTGCCGGCGCAGCAATTCAGAGAGAAGAAAAAGAATTCTCTCGTTGGGTTGCTCGTTCTGTTCGCAGTCATCTGACAGCAGCTTCCAGACGTGATCCTCACCGTCGAACTCCAGTGCCAGTTCCCGGTAGGGGATGTCCCGTCCAGTGCAGTAGAGCGTGGCGGTGTTCTCTCTGCGCTGACTCTTGCGGAGGACAAAGTTGCTGTCGGTGGCGCCGCTGAGTCCGGTGGTGCCGGAGATCATGTTCATGGGATCATCGTCATTCATCTTCCGCAGGTGATGCACCAGCAGAATGGCAATGCGGTGCTTGTCCGCCAGCGCTTTCAGAACGCCGATGTCCCGATAGTCGCTGGCATACGGGTTTGCGTCATTGCCCGCGGTGCGGATGCGCTGGAGCGTGTCGATGACGATGAGCCTGGTCTGCGGATGCTCCTTCAGGAATTGCTCGATCTGTTCCACCAGCCCGTTATGGAGCTGCTGGGACATGACGGCGAAGTGCAGCGTGGGCGGTGCGTCCTCCGTGAGATCAAAGAGGCGACTCTGGATACGCTGAAAGCTGTCCTCCAGACAGAGGTACAGCACCTCGCATGGCCGCGTGGCGAACGTCCAGAGCGGCTTGCCCTGCGCGGCGCAGAGACACAGCCACAGCGCCAGCCACGATTTGCCGATCTTCGGCGCACCTGCCAGCAGGTGCAGTCCCTGGGGCAGCAGATCGTCGACCACGAAGGAGACCGGCTCGTAAGCGGTGCTTTGCAGCGTGTCCGCGTCAATGGTTTGCAGTCGGTTCATAAAAATTTCTCCTTTCTGAGTTGGAGTGTTTATTTCTTTCAGGCCTGTGCTTGTATCGTAACATGGGGATTGACTTTTGAAAATAGGTAATGTATCATTTTACTACATACACTATATTGAGGCGAATACATTATCTACTGGGAGAGGGCTTATGTCTGTTTTAGGAAAAGACCTGTTTGATTTTCAGCGTTCGCATACGAACACAAAAGTGGAATTTGGCGCATCCGGCTACTGGGTGGAGATGATCCCGGAGATGCAGCCCTACGGAACTGTGCTGACGGAGATCCTAAATCTGGATGTCACACCTTTTCAGAAGCTGTTGGACAGGTTGAACACCGCTGTCCACGAAAAGAATTATGATGACGCTCCGCGTGCCTATATGGACATGCAGAAGGGTTTTGGATCTCTGCCGCTCTACCGATTGTATCTGATGGACTTCCGTTATTTCGGAGATATGAAGATCGAGGAATTTGTGGGTGAGGAAGTGCGGGAGGCATTTGCGAAATATGTGATCAATGAGGAGCGCGAAATACCATCCTTCATGCAGCAGCAAATCAAGGACATTCAGCTCATTCAGGAGCGGTACGCGTGGTTTCTGGACCGGGTTTTTGCAAACGCTGTGTTTGAAAAGAAAAAAGGCCAGAGAAAAGAATCTCTGGCGCAGTTGATCTATTCCAGCGGTTATGAGGCTTTTGTCAGCGGTGTCAGTTTGGGGAAGGACCCGGAGGTAGACGCGCCGCTGGTAAGAGCGCAGTACCGCATCCGGGGCGAAAGAGAAAACGCCGAGGTAGTCGAGAAGATGTATTTTGACCGGCTGCTGGATTTCGTCTATGTGGAGCTTATGAAGGGACTGCAGAAGGGGTTTGTACCGAAACGCTGTGCCAACTGCGGACGCTGGTTCTTGCAGATGCCGGGTATGACCTACGCCTATTGCGGCGAACCGGCACCGGGACAGGACGGCAAGACCTGCCGGGAGATCGGAGCCACCAGCAACTTCCGCAGCAAGGTGCAGAACAACGATGTTTGGAAGGCTCATCAGCGGGCCTACAAAAAATATTTTGCCCGCACCCGAAAGGGGACGATGAGCAAGGGCGTGTTTGAAGTGTGGTCCCGGAAAATGGAGACGCTGCGGGACGATGCGCTGATGGAATATGACAGAGCGAAGAGCGAAGAGGAACGTCAGCGCATTGTGGATGAAGTCACGCAAAAACTGAATAAACTGTGACTATCAGAAAACTTCTTTTCCCAAATCGCAAGGAAAAAACAAGAATTTCCGGGTGGCGTTTTGATATGGGATGATGGTAAAATAACAGTATCGTTTGACCAAAGGAGGGACTGACCCGTGTCCAAAACAACGCTGTTCGACAGCCGCATCAGGAAATACGCCTACCGTGAGGCGGCGCAGATTTACAAGGACATCGGCGCGTCCCCTGACGGCTTATCCACCGAGCAGGTAGACGCCATGCAGGAGAAGTACGGTGCAAACAGCTTTGCGGGGCGAAAGAATGACACCACGCTTCGTCGGTTGCGGCGGGCATTTATCAATCCCTTTAATGTCATCCTCTTTATCCTCGGTATCATCTCGCTGGTGACGGATGTTTTTCTGGCTTCGGATTTCAGCAAAAACGCATCCACCGCCATCATCATCTTTTCCATGATCCTCATCAGCGGTACCATCCGGCTCATTCAGGAGCTGCGGGCAAAGAACGCAGCCCAGCAGCTTGACCGGCTGATCCACGAGAGCATTACGGTCAGGCGCAGCGGAGAACTCTTGGAGATACCGGCGGAAAAGCTGGTGGTGGGCGATGTGGTTCTGCTCTCCGCCGGGGACCGTGTTCCGGCGGACATTCGGCTGACCAAAGTTACCGACCTTTTTGTGTCCCAAGCCGCCATTACCGGCGAAAGCGCCATTTTGGAAAAGAGCAGCCGCACCCTCGGCTACGGCAGTCCCGAAACGTTGACGCAGCTTGCAAACCTTGCGTTTATGGCAACCACGGTCATCAGCGGCAAGGGCGAGGGCATTGTGTTGGCGGTGGGCAAGGACACCCTCTACGGCAGCTTCACAAAGCCGGACGCCGAGGAGAAAACGTCCTTCCAGCAGGGCGCAAACTCCATCGCATGGGTCATGCTCCGCTTTATCGCGGTGCTGATCCCCTTTGTGTTCATTCTTCTCGGTATCACCGGGGGAAAGTGGCTGCAATCCTTCGCCTTTGCCCTGTCGGTGGCGGTGGGACTGATGCCGGAGATGCTGCCCATGGTCATCACCGCCTGTCTTGCGCGGGGCAGTCTCTCTATGAGCCGCAAGCAGACCATCATCAAGGACATCAACGCTATGCAGGGCTTTGGCAGCATGGATGTACTTTGCATGGACAAGACCGGCACGCTGACCAACGAGAGCATTCTGCTGGAATACTACATGGACGTGCTGGGCAATGAAAGCGGCGAGGTGCTGGATCTCGCATTCCTTAACAGCATCTACCACTCCGGAGTGCGCAACCCCATTGACAACGCCATCCGTGCCTGTCAGACCATGCCGGGACGGGAGGTGCATTTTGCGCAGCTCCTTGCTGGGCATCAAAAGGCGGACGAGATCCCCTTTGACTATGCCCGCAAGATCGTCAGCACCCTTGTGACCGCCCCAAATGGGGAGAATCAACTGATTATGAAGGGCGATATTGCCCACGTTGTTTCCCGCTGCGGCTATGTTGCGTACCGTGGCAAGGTGCTGCCCATGGAGGACGCCAAGGAGAGCGTTTCTTCCGTGGTGGACGAGATGCTGCAAGACGGCATGAAGGTCATCGCCGTGGCGCAGAAAAATGTGGGGCAGCAAAACCAGATCAACCCCGCCGATGAAGCGGATATGATCTTAGTGGGGTATTTGGCGTTCTTCGACGCTCCCAAGAAAACCGCAAAGATGTCCATCGAGGCGCTGAAACGCTTGAAGGTCACGCCGAAGATCCTGACGGGCGATCAGACGGATGTGGCGGTTTCTATCTGCCGCAGGGTGGGCATTCCCTCTGAAACCGTGCTGACCGGTGCAGAGTTGGACGAAATGACTGACAGCGAACTGAGCGCAGCGGTGGAACGTGCCCATGTATTTTCGGAACTGACGCCGGGACAGAAGGTGCGTCTGGTATCTGCCTTGGAGCAGAACGGGCATACCGTGGGCTTTTTGGGAGACGGCATCAATGATATTCCCGCCCTCTGTGAAGCCAATGTGGGTATCTCGGTGGATACGGCGGTGGATGCCGCCAAGGATGCGGCGGATGTGGTGCTGCTGCAAAAAGACCTTGGGGTGCTGGAGCAGGGTATCTTAGAGGGACGAAAGACCTTCACCAATATGCTCAAGTATATCAAGATCACCGCCAGCTCCAACTTCGGCAATATCCTCTCCATTGTCTGCGCCAGTGCGTTTTTGCCCTTCCTGCCCATGACCGCCTTGCAGCTATTGCTGCTGAATCTGCTGTACGATGTGCTGTGCATCATCCTGCCTTGGGACAATGTGGACGAGGAGGAGACCCTCTCGCCCAGAGACTGGTCCGGGAAAACACTGGGGCGGTTCATGCTGTCCTTCGGGCCCATCAGCTCGCTGTTCGACATAGCGACCTTCCTGTTCCTCTATTATGTTCTCTGCCCCATGCTGTGCGGCGGAATGACCTATCTGCACCTCACCGATCCTGCCTTGCAGCTTCAGTATGTGGCGCTGTTCCAGACCGGGTGGTTTTTGGAATCCATGTGGACGCAGGTGCTGATTTTGCATTTCCTGCGCACCCGAAAGATCCCCTTCTTGCAGAGCAGACCCTCTGCTCCTGTGATGTGTACCACCCTTACAGGAATCGCCCTGTTTACCGGTATTACCTTTACCAAGGCGGCATCGCTGTTCGGCTTGACAGAGCTGCCCCACTGGTACTTCGGATTTCTTCTGATCGTAGCGCTTTTGTATATGCTGCTGACCACGGTAGTCAAGGCGTTCTATCAGGAGAAGTACCGGGAGCTGATCTGAAAGGAGGAGTCCCACATGAAAAAGAACATCGGATTTGTCCCCATGGATTCCTCCCTTGCCGCATGGCTGCTGGAAAAGCTGACGAAGGAACCGCCGGTAAGTGACTCTACCGAAGAACTGCGCTCGGGCATCCAAGATATGCTCCGTGGCGAGATCAACTCTCTGCTGCTGAGTGCGGCGGGAGAAACGGAGCTGCCGCCCCAGCCCCCACCGAAGGGGATGCGTATCGGTGAGTTGGAGATCAACCCCAAAAGTAGACGGGTCATCTCAGCGGGCAGGGAGGTCAGTTTGACCCCCAAGGAGTTTGACATTCTCTATTTCCTCGCACAAAACCGTGGGGAGGTATTCACCAAGGAGCAGATCTACCGGGCGGTATGGTCGGAGGACTATCTGCTGGATGACAGCAACATCATGGCGTTCATCCGTAAGCTGCGGAAAAAGATCGAGCCTGACCCGGACGCACCCAAGTACATCCTGACCATCTGGGGGATCGGCTACAAAATGAATGACCAACTGTAAAGAAAGGCGGGCGCTGGGGCGTCCGCCTAAATTCTTGCCAAATCGCAAGGGAATCGCAAGGTTTTCGCCATGGGATTTCCCTTGCGATTTTTGTATGCTGTACAAGGTCGAAGGGAGGCGATTGCTGCTGATGTAACCGTAGCCCTTCCTCTAAAAACCGACCGAAAGGAGTGATCCCCTATGGACTTCACCTGCATCTTTTTTGGCGTTCTGTTCACCGTGGCGGGCTTTGTATTTGCCTGCGGAAAAGGACACATACACCTTTCAGCGTGGAAGAATATGTCCCAGTCCGAAAAAGACAAAATCAAAATCAGACCCCTTTGCCGAAACATCGGAGAGGTCATCGCCCTGAACGGCATCATTTTTCTGCTCAAGGGCTTCTGGTCTGCGTTCGGCGACCACTGGTTCGTGGGTGCAATGATCGCGTGGCTCGTAGTTGCCGGGTTTGATGTGTGGTACATCGGAAAAAGCAAACGGTATCAGAACTGACCCGCCGCGTGGCGATTTCACATAGATATTTTGCGAACGAGTGAGGTGAATGACATGGACTCTGACAGTAGTCCGCAAAGGCATCGAGCAGCACAGGAGAACACAAAGAGTCTGTGTCCTTCCGACGCTTGCCCTTGCCTCTATCAAAATCAAGGAGGTAAGACCCATGAACAAGAAAGAAAATCGTATGGCTGTTCGCCAGGAGGTTCAAAAGAGCGTGATCCGTGACGAACAGAACCGCCGCATTCAGTTTGCGGCGACCAATCCCATCAACGAGGTTTTGAAGAACCTGCACACCACCCTGCGGGGTCTTGACGAAGATGCCATCTCTGTCAGCCGCGCCAAATTCGGCAGCAACAAGGTGACCCACGAAAAGAAGAAGTCCCTTGCCAAGCGGCTTGCCGGTGCCTTCATCAACCCCTTTACCGCCATTCTGTTCTGCTTGGCGCTGGTTTCCGCCATGACAGATATGGTGTTTCCGCACTTTTCCCTTTTGGGCAGCGTCCCGGAGGATTTTGACCCGCTGACGGTGGTCATTATCCTGACCATGGTGCTGATCTCCGGCACGCTCCGCTTCGTTCAGGAGTCCCGCAGCGGCAATGCGGCGGAAAAGCTGCTGGCGATGATCACCACTACCTGCACCGTCACCCGCAGAGAGCAGGAAAAGGCGGAGATCCCCATGGACGATTTGGTGGTAGGCGATATTGTACATCTGTCTGCCGGAGACATGATCCCCGCCGATGTCCGCATTTTAGACGCAAAGGATCTGTTCGTCAGTCAGGCGAGCCTCACCGGTGAGAGCGAGCCGATTGAAAAAACGCCCAATGTGAGCGCGGAGCGGGAGAGCGTCACCGATTACACCAACATTGCCTTTATGGGCAGCAATGTGGTGTCCGGCAGTGCCACCGCCGTGGTGGTCTGCACCGGAGACCGGACGCTGTTTGGCTCCATGACCTCCGCCATTGCGGGGGAAGCGGTGGAAACCAGCTTCACCAAGGGCGTCAACGCTGTTTCCTGGGTGCTGATCCGCTTCATGCTGGTCATGGTTCCGCTGGTGTTCTTCATCAACGGCATCACCAAGGGCGACTGGCTGGATGCGTTCCTCTTCGGCATCTCTATCGCCGTGGGCTTGACTCCGGAGATGCTGCCCATGATCGTGACCACCTGCCTTGCTAAAGGCGCTGTTTCCATGAGCAAAAAGCAGACCATCGTCAAAAATCTTAACTCCATTCAGAATTTTGGCGCTATCGACATTCTCTGCACCGACAAGACCGGTACGCTGACCCAGGACAAGGTGGTGCTGGAATACCACCTGAATGTGAACGGTGAGGACGATACACGGGTACTTCGCCACGCCTACCTCAACAGCTACTTCCAGACCGGCTACAAGAACCTGATGGATATTGCCATCATCCGCAAAACCGAGGAGGAAGAGGCGGCAGATCCCCGGCTCCTCGACCTGTCCGAAAACTATGTGAAGGTGGACGAGATCCCCTTCGACTTCACTCGCCGCAGACTGACCACGGTGGTGCAGGACAAGACCGGCAAGACCCAGATGGTGACCAAGGGAGCCGTGGAGGAGATGCTCTCCATCTGCACCTATGCCGAGTGTGACGGCGCTGTGCAGGCGCTGAGCGATGCTGTCCGCAGCCGCATTCTCGAAACCGTGGATGCCCTAAATGACAAGGGCTTCCGGGTGCTTGCCATCGCGCAGAAAAGCAACCCCTCCCCGGTGGGAGCCTTCGGTGTGAAGGATGAGTGCGACATGGTGCTGATTGGCTATCTTGCTTTCCTCGATCCCCCCAAGGAGTCCACCGCCGATGCGATCAAGGCGCTGAAGACTCACGGCGTTACCACCAAGATCCTCACCGGCGACAATGACAAGGTGACCCGTACCATCTGCAAGCAAGTGGGTTTAAAGGTCCGCAATATGCTGCTGGGCTCTGATCTTGAAAGCATGACCGATACAGAGCTGGCAAAAGCGGCGGAATCCACGGATGTATTCGCCAAGCTGACCCCCAATCAGAAAGCCCGCGTGGTGTCCGTCCTCCGGGAGAACGGTCATACGGTGGGCTTCATGGGGGACGGCATCAATGACGCCGCCGCCATGAAAGTCGCTGACATCGGCATTTCTGTGGATACCGCCGTGGATGTGGCGAAGGAGTCGGCGGACATCATTCTCCTTGAAAAAGACCTGATGGTTTTGGAGCAGGGCATCATCGAGGGGCGCAAGACCTACGCCAACATGATCAAGTACATCAAGATGACGGCATCCTCCAACTTCGGCAATATGTTCTCGGTGCTGGCAGCCTCGGCGCTGCTGCCCTTCCTGCCCATGATGAGCGTGCATCTCATCTTCTTGAATCTGATCTACGATTTGAGCTGCACGGCGATTCCTTGGGACAATGTGGACGAGGAATTCATTGCAAAGCCCCGGAAATGGGATGCTTCCAGCGTGGGCAATTTCATGCTCTGGATCGGGCCCACCAGTTCCATCTTCGACTTTACCACCTATATTTTCATGTACTTTGTGTTCTGCCCGCTGTTCATATCCGGCGGCGTTCTGTTTAACGATCTATCTGCCCATTACAGCGGCGCGGAGCTGGCAGTTGTGCAGGCGCAGTACATCGGAATGTTCCAAGCGGGCTGGTTTGTGGAGTCCATGTGGAGCCAAACGCTGGTTATTCACATGATCCGCACCCCCAAGATCACCTTTATTCAGAGCCACGCCTCCGCTCCCGTGACGCTGCTGACCATGACCGGCATTGCGGTGCTGACGGTGATCCCCTTCACGCCCTTTGGCGCGGCACTGGGATTTGTTGCGCTGCCCGCCGCCTATTTTGCTTACCTGATCCCCTGCATCCTGCTCTATATGGTGCTGGCGACCAGTCTGAAAAAAGCCTATGTTCGTCACTACGGCGAGCTGCTGTAAAAGGAGGTATTCACAATGAACTGGAAGGATATTTGGATGACGCTGTTCGGAACAGCGGACTTGTTCGGGCTGAACATGGGCTTTTGGGTGTCCATGGCGGCGGTCGCGCTGATCGTGATTGTGATGAATGTAGTCTTCTGGGGCATGAAGCCCCGGAAGAAAGCAAGCGATGAAACCTCTAATGCCTGACCGGGCGGCAGCACGAACATTGCTATTTCCGTAAAAAAACGTCAATACAAAGCAAAAACAGACCGAGAGAATCATCTCTCGGTCTGTTTCCTGTTACCCTGTACCGTCTGGTCTGCCCCATAGGTCACATTGTGTACCTATGAACATGAACCGTTGAGATTACAGGGTTTTGTGTGGCGGAGAAGGAGGGATTCGAAGAGGATAGGATTTGTTTTTTATAACCTATTTGGCTGAAATATGTGATATTTAGTTCTGAAATTATAAAATTCTGTACCAGTCAGTCCAGTTGTTTTATAAGGGACAACCCGCTAAAGGGTCAAAATAAGGGTCAGATTCGACCACGTGAAAGGACGATTACATAATGGAAATTACCTACCGAGAAAATGAAAATTTTTATGTACCGAACTTGCTTATGCCGGAAGAAGAACCTGCCACCTACGGGCGCTTTGGAAGAATGCGGCTTAAGTATCTGAAGGAGCACCGCAGAGCAGTCTATGTTGGAGCGTCCTGCATATGACAGTGCCTACAACTACAGCGTTGAAAAGCTGCGGGAGCAGGGCATCAAGAGGGCGCTGCGCGAAGTGCTCTAATTTTACCGTCCCCAAGCGGTGTGTATCAGTCCGGGAGCCATACAGCACCGAGCGTCGCAAAGCTGCCAGTGAACGGGCGAAAGCTGCCGGATACCAGCCCCCTGTGAGAAAGTCCGGCAGTTAAAGACACATGGCAGAGAATGTATTTGAAACGGTCAAGCAGTCGGTCAGCACCAGAGAAGCGGCAGAGTTTTACGGGATAAAAGTCAGTCGAACTGGCATGGCCTGCTGTCCTTTTCACGATGATAAGAACCCCAGCATGAAGGTATGGGAATAATTCCCTTTATGACATATGCCGAGGTATAAGCAAACGGGTCAGCCTCAACATCGGGGTTCGCTATTTCTGTCAGAAAAGCATCATATTCCGATGCAATGAGCGTATTTTCCTTATCCAATTTGTAGATTGTCGTACCAGATGCTGTACCAGCATAATCGACAATATCAGTATACGAATCTAAGGAACCCTTTCCTCTGGAAAGATATTTCTTCGATATTTCACTGATAAAAGAAACCATCTCGGATGCTGGCTCCAGCTGGATTTGTCTGCTTGCGTATTTCGTTCCAGCGGTTTTAGAGGTGCTGATTTTCAGCAATTGCAAAGACCAATTGGAACATTTGCTCATTTCCGCAAAGGCAGTTTTAAATGTTTCTATCGACAATCTCTTTCACCTACACTCTCTCGAAGAAATCCTTATCGACTTCGTAAATTGTCCGTTCTTTCACGCCAAGTCCATATTCGATGAGCTTGCTGATGAATTCTTCGCCGTCAATAAGATCGATCTGCTGCTTTCCGGCATTTGATGCTTCTTCGCGGGCGGCCTTTGTAAAGCTGCCTGTGGTAATGAAAACCCCCTTCTCAATATCCGTTGTCAGCGATCCACGGAAATCACGGATATCCCCGGCGGAAACGCTACCAGTATAGCGTTTGCATTGGAACGCCACGTTGAAGCTGAAAATGCCGTTGATACGCAGCTTGCCGGTTCCGTCAATCCCGCCATCGCTGGATTTTTTGGTAACGGTAACCTGGGAGAATCCGCATTCCCGGAGCAGTAGCATTGCCAGACGCTCGAAAGCATAAGGGTTCATGCTGTGCAGGGTTTCCGCCAGTTCCGCTCTCCAAGGTTCCGAATCCTCGATGGTATCGATACCGTCATTGGAGGGATCTCCGTCTTGGAGAATCGTATCGACCTCCTTCTCGGTTTTGCCCTTCAGCTTCGTGACCTTGATATTTTCGGTCACTTCTTCCCGAGTTATGGATTTGCGTCCGGCATACTCCGGGGTGATCATCCATACGCCACGCTTGCTGTTGATGATAGCGCCGAGGTTTTTCAGCCTGGTACGCGCCCAGGCAAGCTGATACTCGAGTTCTGTCTGCTGTGACGCATTGCCCTTATGAGGCTCGTCAACCACATCATCGGAGAGTTTCAGCTTTTTTATGATATTATCGCGTATCTCGTCAATTGTAGCAGAACCGCCCAATTCGACCAACACAGCAAACAACGGTTCCACCAACTCAAGCTGTGTGGGACTTTTGATTTTCTTTACTCTTGCCATATGTCCTCTGTAATGCAGAATTATAGCAGATCTGGTAACGAGCAGACCTCTGTTATTCTCCTCCATTGAACATTGTGGTCAGCGTCCATAAGTCCAATATTCTTCCAAAGAATCTGTTCGTACTTTAAAAATCCAACAGTTGACGTTGTTCCAGCAACTCTTCCAGGATTTGTTTTAATAAAACCACGAGTTGCATAATCTGCCTCCATAGAAGAGAGCAAGTTGGAAATTGGCGCTGTTGGCATACGCCGTCTCATTTGATCAAAATCCAGTAGAACGTCGAGATGATGTCCGGTTGTTAATACCTCTTTGATAAAATAATCTGTAAATAGTTTACTGGTCGGACCGTTTACCAGTCCAAGATGATACATTGCAAGTCCGCGTTCAGTTAATTCCCCGGCTGAATCAATCATCTGCATCTGTTTCACAAATGAAAGGTAGTTTTTCCTTATTGCGCTATAGTTTGTATCTCCAGGCGTCCGCGGATCAATTTGCGCTTGCATTCGAGCTAATTCTGCTGGCTTACTTGCTGCTGGAAGTCGGAGATACGAATTAATTCTCTTTTCAAAATGTTTTATGTCCTTCCGCCCAGAAAGGGTTTTTATATTAACCCCCGAAACATCCTGAACAGGGACTGCCGCAAACGTTGTGAGGACAGAAGGGGGAACCAGTTTGGTCGTGTACAGTATTTCAAACGGGTCACCACCAATATGATTAACCTTCTTGAGATAGTAATAGTGCAATATCAAGTGAAAAAGTGGTATTGGAAGATCTTGATGCTTCGCCCAAAAACGCTCGACTGTAACTGTGCGAGGCGTAGCAGCCGTCCCGACAAGGCTGGTTACATTTTTTACCAGTCGTACATTCTTGGGGGTTGCATTGTCATAAATAATAAGCCCAGTGGGAATAGCCGATAACTGATGCGTATATAAATCAGTTAAATAGCTCTCCAAATCATAACCAGCAAGCAACTTTGGGGCGATCAAAAATGACAAGTTACACTTTTCCAAATATGCAATTCCTTGGCCGACTCCCGTCAAAATCCCCCTTTTTGTTTCTGTCTCCGGCTTAAACTCAAAATACGCCAGTTCCTTGTTAACACTATCGTAAAAAGCCGCATCAGGAGAAGGAAAATCTGCGGGAGTACCTGTGCGCAAAAAATTGGTCCCGTGCCCCGAAGCACCGTACGTCCAAGAGCCAGTTTTGAAATTATTCAGTATTTCATCCGTTGTCGTTTTTGCCAACAAATGATGTGCCATTGTTGCCATGATATCACCTCACAAGCATAGATTTCTTTGCCAGTGTTGTTGCTCGGTCTGTGTCCCACTGCTTATTCACAATTGTCCGCAACCTATCGCCTAGCATTTGGCCGACAATGCACGGGAACGCATTTCCTACTTGTAGACACTGGTTGATGATAGGTCCAACAAACTCGAATTCATCTGGGAAAGTCTGAATCCGCGCAGCTTCCCTGATTGTCAGCGTGCGGTTTAGCGTTGGATGTACCGGAAGCGCGTTGTGCCCTGGAACAATGGTAGGGGCAGGCTTCTTTCTGTCTAATCTAAAGAATACGTGACTGAAATTGGATACTGGCTTTCCTGTTTTTGACCCTAGCTTCAGATGCTCAGGAAGAGTATCGATATCCATTTTCTTTCCTTCTTGAATATATGAGAACCGTTCAGTCACAACCTTGTTATGCTTCGGCGGCTGATGATTTTTATACTTACCATATGTACTTTCATCTGCCAAATCGGCAATTACTTCGTCTACGGTACGATATGGTAGTTGCCAAGACTCAGGATTCTCATAATACTTTGGTTTTGGCCAAGGAAAAGCAAGATCTGTCTTTGTCCCAATCAGAATAAACCTATGCCTTAACTGTGGTGCGCCATAGTCAGCCGCATTTAAGACACGATGCTCTGTACGGTAACCGTTCTCGTTAAAGAAATCCTCGACGGCTTTTACGTATTCGCCATTCCTGGCAGACAAAATAGCCGGTACGTTTTCCATGATGAACCATGGAGCGTCTGATTTGACTACAATATTGGCAAAGGCAAACACAAGGTTATTCCTTTGATCCTGAGAAACATCCCAACTTTTAGTATTAACATGAAGTGCTATAATAAAGTTGTAACGGCAGTGGCTTATTAGATAGAATGAAAAGGAAAAGAGGTCTTCACAATGCCGCAAAGTTACACACCTGAATTTAAGAAAAAGATCGTGCGTCTCCATTTAGAGGAGGGACGCACGTACAAAAGCATCACAGCAGAATACGGCGTATCAAAAGCCAGTATCTCGAAG